>Ga0326727_10000549_pt1 | contig 153957 bp, 129 predicted proteins | sample MB2enrmetagenome_FD_207643 | JGI IMG/M metagenome (GOLD analysis project Ga0326727, IMG submission 207643) | Lab enriched peat soil microbial communities from McLean, Ithaca, NY, United States - MB29MY | ecosystem: Environmental > Terrestrial > Soil > Wetlands > Peat | place: USA: New York... | reverse complement strand
GCCGTCGCCATCTGGGGACGCCTTCAGTCGCACCTTCATCCCGCCAAACTGCATCGCGTCCGCCTCTACGAGCAGCCCGATCTTTTTGTGGACTATTACGGAGAGTAGCGATGAAGGTTTATCTCACCCGCCGCTATCTGTTCGTTGCCTCGCACCGGCTGCACAATCCTGCCCTCAGTGACGCGGCGAATCGCGAAACTTACGGCAAGTGCGACAATCCCCACGGACATGGCCATAATTATTTTCTTGAGGTCACTGTCAGCGGCCCCATCGCGCCGGCAACAGGCATGGTGTGCGATCTCGGCGCGCTGGACGCGGTCGTCTCACGCGAAATCCTCGATCGCTTCGATCATCAAAATTTGAACCAGCTTCAAGATTTTGGCACAATCATTCCAACCACGGAAAATCTTGCCATCCGGGTGCAGCAGATACTGAGTCAGGTTGACCTGCCAGCTCATCTTGAAAGTATCCGCATCGAAGAGACCGCCAACAACTCCTTCGAATACGCAGGCGCTCATCCGCCTCCACGATGAGCGCGGAATAGAGAGAGAGAGAATGAAAGCAGTTGCCATGGGCAAAGCAATGACTCAGCCACTCGATCATGAAGCCGCCGCCCTGCATCACGCCAGCTTTGAGGACCTCATCCGCGAGATGATTTCCCGCCTGGGCGAGGATCCTTCTCGCGAGGGCCTGCTGCAAACCCCGCAGCGGGTCGTCAAATCCCTGGAGTTCCTCACCCACGGCTACGCCCAGCGACCCGCCGACGTCCTCAACGGCGCCATGTTTACGGTCGACTACGATGAGATGGTCATCGTCAAAGACATTGAAATGTTCAGCATGTGCGAGCACCACATGCTCCCGTTCTTCGGCAAGGTGCACATCGCCTACATCCCCAACGGCAAAGTCATCGGACTCAGCAAGCTGCCGCGCCTGGTTGAGGTCTTCGCCCGCCGCCTGCAGGTGCAGGAGCGCCTCACCACCCAAATAGCCGAAGCGATCCAGGAGATGATCCAGCCCCAGGGAGTCGCCGTTGTCATCGAGGCGCGCCACCTTTGCATGATGATGCGCGGCGTCGAAAAACAGCATTCGGCTGCAATCACCTCGGCCATGCTCGGCGTCTTCAGAGAGCAGGCCAGCCGCAACGAGTTCCTATCCCTGATACGCCAGAAACCCGCCAACGGCTTCTAGCCCGCCGACTCATGGGTAGCTTACAGCCGACCTCTTTTTGAGCGATCGTGTAATTGCCGGAGAGCTGGCCTGATTTCGAATGGTATCGTCCGACGGATACTTCCGGATTGCCCGTCAGAACGGAGCCGTGGCTGATATACTTCGAGACCATGGAACAGTCCTTGCACGCAGAAGATCAACCAACACCATCATATTGGATCGTAATCTGCCCCGAGCCTGACGTGCGAGGCGGCGTCTGGCGACGTTGGTACCGAGAACAGTGTTTAGCCGTTGGTTGGTACCCGCCAACTTGGAGCTTTGAAGGCCAAAGTGAAAATACTCCGGGTTGGACATTTGTTCGGAATCGCCTTAATGAGATGCGGCCCGGCGACAAGGTGATACCGTTCCTGTTGAAATGGCGAATTGGGCCAGTAGGAACAATCCGAGAAATTAAAGTTGCAGACGCTGATTGGAATCCGACCGTCGAAAAAGGGGACTACAGCGGAAGCGAGGAGCACGACGAACTGGGAAGGCGGATCCTCGTGACTTGGGAACAGGCTGGAATGCCTCCCGACGGCAAAATCGCGACTGTGCCCGTGGCCCAAAGGCCGAGCAGTCGCGCGCCGCTTGCCAGGCACACGATTGAGCAACTATCCGCCGAGCAATTTCAAAACCTATGTTCTGTGTTGTCCGCCAAGGAAAACTGGGGAGACGCTGCGACAGCGCAGGGAATTGTCGCAGATGATGATGAGACTTCGGAAACTGAGGTGCTTCCTCCGCCCCCACCCCCTGCGGAGCTGTCGCTATTGGAGCGGGACTTGCAGAAATTTCTTTCCAGAAACCTAGAGGTAATCGAGAAGGGACTGAAACCGGACCCCGCCTACCAATTGGAAGAATATTCCGTAGACGTTGGTCGGATTGATCTGCTTTGTAAAGACTTCCACGACAACTGGGTCGTCATAGAGCTTAAGGCCGATTGGGCTGGGGACGACGCGGTCGGCCAGATTTTGGGTTACATGGGCTGGGTAAAAGAGCACCTTCCCAACGGCACAAGCGTGCGAGGAATCATTGTCTGCAAGAACACTACCGGGCGTGTCAAGGCGGCCATCAAATGGGTTCCTAACCTCTCACTGAAGCGGTTTGCGCTCAATTTTTCAATTGACGAGCTAGATTAGGCTCCTTTACTGCGTGCCCCGGTACTCACTCTTGAGACTGCGGATTCCGTAAGGAGACGAAGCGGGTGGACCACGCAAGCCCTCATTTGGCTTGAGTGGGGCCGTCTCACGATGGCAGCAAGCATACCTGGCGGGACATCGCCTCCCGTCCGTCTTATTGCCGAATCCGCCTCTTCTGCTAATCTCTCTTCATGCCCACGCGTCCCAAGCTCGCCCTCGTCACCGGAGCCTCTCGCGGCCTCGGTCTCGCCATCGCCTCGGCACTTGCCGAGCGCGGCTACCATCTCATCCTCGCCGCCCGCAGCCAGCGCCCGCTCGCCCGTCTCGCCGCGCGCCTGCCCAACTCCACCGCCATCGCCTGTGACGTTCGCGATCCCGAGTCCGTCGCCCAACTCGCCGCCCTAGTCCGCTCGCGCCGCCGTCTCGACGTGCTCATCAACAATGCCGGCGTCGCCGGACCCAACGAACCCATTGCCACACTCGACTTCGCCACCTGGCGCGAGGTCATCGCCACCAACCTCGACGGCACGTTCCTGGTCACCCAATCCCTGCTCCCATATCTTGGGAAGGGAAGTGTGATCGTCAACAATCTCAGCGTCTCCGCCCGCACCGCGTTCCCCGGAATGGCCGCCTACAACAGCTCCAAGCGCGGCCTTGCCGCCTTCACGGAAACCCTGCGCGAGGAGCTTCGGCCCCGCGGCATCCGTGTCGTCGCGCTTCTCCCCGGAGCCACCGACACCGCCATCTGGCAGCAGTTCTGGCCCGCGGCCCCACGCCGCCGCATGATGTCACCCGAGACCGTTGCCCAGGCCGTAGCCAACGCCATCGCCCTGCCGCCAAACGCCAGCGTGGACGAGCTCGTGATTACCCCATCCGCCGGAAACCTTTAGTTACCATACACATAGCGCCTGGTTCTCAAAGGGAAGAGCCGCACCAGTAAAACTCCGGCTACAAACCCGCCGACATGCGCCCAGAACGCGACCCCACCGGCGCTCCTGTCCGGGGCAACCAACGCCGTCCCCACTCCGCTCAGGAATTGCAGCACGAACCAGTACCCCAGGACCGCCCAGGCTGGCAGCCACAGAAAAAAGATGAAAATAAATGGCACCAGCATCAGCACTCGCGCCCGCGGAGACAAAACAAAATATCCGCCCATCACTCCCGCAATCGCGCCACTGGCGCCCACCGTAGGAATCAACGAATTCCAATCTGACGTGATCTGCGCCAGGGCGGCCACAACCCCGCAGATCAGGTAAAAAAGAAGGTACGGAAAATGTCCCAGTGAATCTTCAATATTTCTCCCGAAGATCCACAAAAACCACATGTTAAAGATCAGGTGTAACCAACCAGCGTGCATGAACATACTGGTCAGAATCGGCAGCAGCACAAGCGCTGGAGAGAGCGGGTGTCCATGGGCATGCGCATGAGCATGCACCACCGCTCCCGGCAGGATCGCCCCCACTCGCGCTGGCACCAGGCCAAAGGTACGAATGAAATCATTCTGCGAGGCATGATCCAGCGAATTCTGGAAGAGGAACACAAGTACATTCGACAAAATCAGGAAAGAATTCACCAGGGGCGTGGACAGCCGCGGAATATCGTCCTTCAGGGGAATCATGATTCGTCTGCCGTGCCTGTCTCGGTTGCCGGTGTGGCCGGAACTCACATCATACGGCATTTCACCATTGGCTTATTCCGGCTCCCGACGGACCCGGTTGACCAACTGCCCGCTTTGCCTGACCATAGAGACGAATGATCAACGCAATTCTCGTTCTCGACAAGCCCCCGGCTTTCACCTCTCACGATGTCGTCAATCGCGTCCGCAAGATCACCGGCGAGCGCAGCGTGGGCCACTTGGGAACCCTGGACCCCATGGCGACCGGCGTTCTCCCGCTCGTGCTCGGGCGCTTCACGCGGCTCGTCCAATTCTTTAACAATTCCACAAAAGTCTATGAAGGAGAAATATGTTTCGGATTCTCCACCGACACCTACGATGCCGATGGAGAAGCCGTTGGTCCAGTCTCCAGCCAACAACCTACCCTGGAGCAGATTCAGCGATTACTGCCGGCTCTCACCGGACGAATCCTGCAAGTACCGCCCGCCTTCTCAGCCAAGAAGATTCACGGCGTCGCCGCCTACAAACTCGCCCGCAAAGATAAAGTTGTGGACCTGCCACCAGTGGAAGTCACAGTCCATCGCTTTGAAATAAAAAGCGTCTACGCAAACCGGGCGCGCTTTCTAGCCGAGGTCTCCGCTGGTACCTATATCCGCTCACTCGCCCACGATCTCGGACAGGCTCTCGGTTGCGGAGCCCATCTCGCCCAGCTACGCCGCACCCAGGCTGGGGAATTCGACCTCTCGCAGGCCGCAACCCTCGAAAACCTTGAGACTTACCACGGTAGCCACGCTCCGCAATCACCTGCCGTCATCAACCCGCCGTCTGCTGTAATGTCCGATAATGTGTATTCTGATAAATTAAGAACCGCTCAAAACCATCCCGACCCGCTACCTTCTCCCTACCTTCATCCCCGTCAGATTCTCACCCGCTTCCCTTCGGTCACGGCAACTGCCGAAGCCGTCGCCGCCATTCGCAATGGCCGTTCGGTCAATCTCCCGGAGTTTTCCGACGCTCCCCTCGTCAAGGTTTTCGCCAACCAGTACTTGCTCATCGCAGTCGTGCAACGGATTGCCGCCACTCTTTTTCAACCGCGCGTCGTGCTCTACGGCAGCAACGAGTCGCTGCCCCTGTAGTTCACCCGCCCGTGCTCAAGCCCGCGGCTGCAACAGTTCTTCCAGCTTTCGGCGGAACTCCTCCAGCTCCGCCAAACGGTCCGGCGTGGCCTCAACCAGCTCCGTTTTGGCTTGGAAGACTCGTTTGCCGGCGCGCACCACCAGAACGCCCTGCAATTCGCCCATGCGCCACCCAGGCTGGCCGATCAGCCTCAGCCCGTCCGGCGTTGGGTGCACCAGGGCGATACAGTTCCCCTTCGTCAATCCAAAAATGTTCGGGAAACGCTCGAAGGTTTCTAATTCAAATCCTTCTAAATAAATAGATTGCAATTGTTGCGCAGAGTTTGGCACCGAACGACTCTCCTTCCAGCCTCTGTCTTCGCCATCGCCATTGGTCTCGAGCTTCGGCCCGTCGGGCTCCGAGTGTTCTAAGAAGACTCCGTCGTTTCCGGTTCGGGCAGCCCGGCTCGGCGGTAGGCGCCAAGGATATCCTCAACGCTAACCACGCCCATCAGCAGATCCAGGTTGTCGCGGTGCACCACCGGCAGCATCGGCCGGTCCTTAATGAAGCGCAGCGCCACTTCCAGCGACTGGTCCTGGTAGAGCCGGGGAACTCGTGCCCGCACCAGAGCTCGGACCGCCGACCCATCTTCGGCCGCAGGGTCTGCAACCGCCTCGCGCCCCAGCACGCTCCAGCGCCCTTCCCCGAGCGACACCAGATAAGCTTCCTCCCCGCTGCCCGCAACAACCTCGCGCGCCGACCGGATCGTCTCATCGCCGCGCAGTGCGCGCACCCTGCTGGGACGCATCGCGTCTTCCACCAGCAGTGCGGTTTGCCCGCGTTCTTCCTCCAGCGATGGCAGGTCGAGCCCGTCCTGGCGCGAGAGCAGGTCAAACAGTGGCACCGGCTGGAAGCCCCGTGAGATCAAGTAGGAGATCGTATTGCAGAGGATCACCGGCAAAATGATCGAGTAATTGCCGCTCACCTCCAGAATCATGAACACCGAGGTCATCGGGGCGCGCAGAACTCCGGCAAACAGCGCGCCCATGCCAACCAGACCGTAGGCGCCCACCGGCACCGCAAACGCAGGAGACAACATCTGTTCCGCCATCCCCACACCGGCGCCCAGCATGGCGCCCATGAACACCACCGGGGCAAATAGACCACCCGGCGTACCCGTGGCAAAGCTCAAGGCGGTGGAGACCAGCTTCAGTCCCGCCACAATGCCCAGCACCTCCCACGGAAAGCGATTGTGCATCGCCAGGTCCACCCACTCATACCCGGCTCCCATCACCTGCGGATACCAGATCGCGATGATTCCAATCAGCAATCCCGCCACGCCGGGCTGCACGTATTGCGACCATTGGGGCAAGCCCCGCAACCTCGGCCGCAGATGTTTGATCACCTTCACGAACACCAGCGACGCCACCCCGCCCACCACGCCCAGCACCGCGTAGGCCACCAGTTCCCCGGCGTGATCCAGGTGGTAAAGCGGCACCCGGAACAGCGGCTCATCCCCCATAAACCAACGTTCCACCACCACGCTGGAGATGGCCGACAGCACCACCGCGCCCAGAATCCCCGCGCTCCAGCGCCCAATCACCTCCTCGGTCACAAACAGCACCGCCGTGATGGGGGCGTTGAAGGCCGCTGCCAGTCCCGCCGCCGCGCCCACCGGGATCACCAGCCGCAGCCGTTCCTTGGATAGCTTCAGCCATCGCCCCAAGGCCGAGGCCACCCCGGCGCCAATCTGCAGAGCCGGGTCCTCGGGCCCCAGCGACTGTCCACTGCCAATGGCCAGCGCGCTCAAGACAAACTTTCCCACCACGGTCTCAGCCGAAATATAACCGTCGTAGACGTACAGCGCGCCCTTCGTCTGGTTCACTCCGCTGCCCCGGACCCGCGGGAAAAATCGTACCGCCAGCACGGCAATCACCAGCCCCATCGCGGCCGGAACCAGCACCACCCTGGGTGCACCGGGATGCATCGAACTGCCCAGCAGCCACAGTCTGGCCTCGGCGATGGCAATCCGGAAAAGCACCACGCAGAAGCCAGCCAGAATGCCGATGGCGATTGCCAGAACCAGGAAAAATTGCTCTTCGCGGATCGACACCAGTCCTGACGGTCCCAGCATCCGGAGCAAGGTTTCAAAGTACTTGCGCCGCACCGGTGTAGACATCAACTGCGCCAATCGCTCGCGGCTCTGGCCAATGCGCGGCGTCATCAATTCGCTCCCAGGCGTTCGTGAGCCAGCAGCAGCAGTACCTCATCGTTCAGCGCCGGTTTTCCGCAATCTTTTTGAGCCGCCATCTCCGCCTGGAACACAAATCGCATCGTGCTTTCGATCACATCGTCCCGGCCGCGTAATTTGCGCTCGCTCATCATGGGCGAAAGCTGCTCCGCCCACTTCGCAAATTCGCTCCACTGTGCCGGGCCGGCTCCACTCGCGATCTTCTCTCCACGGCTCAGAGCCTGGGCAAATGGAACTCCGCAACCGGCCAGCCGATCCACGGCGATGCGGAATGCCGCCATCGTCCGCTGCGCTCGTGCCGCACCCGTCGCGCTGCGCGCAAATGGGTCCAGTGCCTCCATGCTTTCGAGTTGCTCCAGCAGCGCGTGCGATTCCGCTGTCTCCGTCCGCAACTCGACCAGGTAGCGCCGCGCCGTCGCGTAGCTGCCCGCGGCAAAGCTCGCCTGGGCCGCGCCCAGAATCGCGGTATCGGAGTCTCTCTCCAGCTTCAGTTCCCCCTGGTAAGCGCTCAATGCCCGGCCCGGATCTCCATTGCGCAGAAAGAGATCCCCCAGTTTTCCCTGTTCTGGAGACGAAGCCGGAAGCGCCGCTGCCATCGCCATCAACCTCTCTTCCGCCTGTTCCTGACGACCCAGCCGCACCAGGTATTCCGCCTCTTCCAGACGCACGCCGGTCCGTTGCGCAACCGGATCGCTTCCTTCCGGCCACACTCCCTCGGTCGCATTCTGGTAGTAGTGCAGGGCCTCGTCCACGTGCTGGCGCTGTGCCTCCAGGCGAGCCAGCTTCAGGTTCACCTGCGCATCTGCCGGCCGCTGCTCCCAGAAGGCGTGCAGCTGCGACAGAGCCTCGCCGGTCGCCCCCGAGGCCAGCAGCGCGTCCGTCAATTTCAGCCGGTATTGGAAGTTGTCGCGGGAGTACAGCAGCGCGGTTTCAAAGTCGTCCACCGCGTCGGCGGGATGCCCGCCAGTCATCGCTCCCAGCCCCGCGCCGTAGTACTGGCCAGCCAGCACCTTCCGTTTGGCGTCGAAGCCGTTCACCACCAACCGCGTAAACGAGAAGCCGAGCACGATCACCAGCCCAAGTGTCAGCAGCGGCCGCCAATCCTGAATTGTCCAGACATGGCTCTTCGCGTCGCATCGCCGGCAGCGGCCGTCCTCGCCGAGAGTCTGCCCGCAAACCGCGCAACTGGCCGTTTCTTTGCTCATTCCCGTTCGCACTTGCTGCCCGCTGCTATTTCCACCCTAGGCCGCAATTCATCTGCTTACTTCATATCACGCGCTTGCCCCGCCGGTACATCCGCTCCAACAAAAACCACCAGATTTCCCGACACGGGCCCTCGTCTTCCGCTGAGCGCGCCGCCGCGCCATGCCAGCCCCGCGCGTCGGACTCCCAACGCTTCCCTGCCACCCATCTCTGTCCCTCCGCGTCTCTCGGCTTATAATTAGATTTTCCAGAACTCCGCGGGTGTGCATCAACCCGCTGCTGGTTTATCGATCGGAGACATAGACCCGAGTGGACCTCAAGGCAACCGTCAATCTGCCCACAACCGATTTTCCCATGAAGGCGAACCTGCCCCAGAACGAGCCCAAAATGCTCGAACACTGGCGGAATATTGGCATCTACGAGCTGGTCAGGAAATCGCGCGCGGGCGCGCCCTCCTACGTCTTGCATGACGGACCGCCTTACGCCAACGGCGCCCTGCATCTCGGCCACGCTCTCAACAAGTGCCTCAAGGACTTCATCGTCAAGTCGCGCACCATGGCGGGCTTTGACTCGCCCTACGTTCCTGGCTGGGATTGTCACGGCCTGCCCATCGAAATCAAGGTTGACGAGGCGCTCGGCCGCAAGAAGCTTCAAATGGATCCGCTAGAGGTCCGCAATGCCTGCCGCAAGTACGCCGAAAAATATCTCAAGATTCAGAGCGATCAGTTCCAACGCATCGGCGTCTTCGGCGACTTCGCCAATCCCTACTCCACCATGACCAAGGGCTACGAAGCCAAGGTCATCGAGAATTTTTACGCCTTCTTCGAGAAGGGTCTCGTCTACAAGGGACTCAAGCCCGTCTACTGGTGCATCCACGACCGCACCGCCCTGGCCGAGGCTGAGGTCGAGTACGCCAACCACACCAGCCCCAGCGTCTACGTGAAGTACGCCCTCAAGAGCGACCCAGGGGCAATCGTGCCCGAACTTGCCGCCTATGATGGCAGGGTCAGCACCATCATCTGGACCACCACGCCATGGACCCTGCCTGCCTCCATGGCCGTTGCCTTCCATCCCCGCGCCACCTACGTTGCGCTTGCCTGCCAGGACGGCGTCTACATCCTGGCCGAAGAGCTTGCCGCAACCACCATCCTCAAGTGCGGGCTCAAAAGCCGTGTTCATGCCGGTGCCCCGGCTTCGCTCGGCGACGATGTCATCGCCAGCTTTCCCGGCTCCCAACTGGAGCGCGCCATCTTCGCCCATCCCTTCCTCCAGCGTGACATTCTCGGAGTCCTCGCCGACTACGTCACCATGGATCAAGGTACCGGAGCCGTGCACACCGCGCCCTCCCATGGCGCCGACGATTTCTACACCGGCGTCAAGTATGGACTCGATCCCACCACCCACGTCGATGCCGGGGGACACATCACCGAAGGTCTGCCCGAGTATGACGGCAAGAAGGTTTTTGCCGCCAATGAAATCATCGTCGAGCTGCTCAAGTCACGCGGCGCCCTGCTGGCGCGCGAAGATATCGAACACTCCTATCCGCACTGCTGGCGCTGTCACAAGCCGGTCATCTTCCGCGCCACCGAGCAGTGGTTCATCTCCATGGAAGGCGCCATCGGCGAAGGAACCCTGCGCACCGAAGCGCTGCAGGCGATTGCCAATGTCCGCTGGGACCCTGCCTGGGGTGAAGAGCGCATCAGTAACATGGTTGCCACCCGGCCCGACTGGTGTATCTCGCGCCAGCGCATCTGGGGTGTGCCCATCGCCGTCTTTTTCTGCGACTCCTGCGGCAAGCTGCATGAGGACCCGGCCACCAATCGCGCCGTCGTCCAACTTTTTGGACGCGAGGGCGCCGACGCCTGGTATGCTCGTCCCGCCTCGGAGATCGTCCCTCCTGGAACCAGGTGCGCCTACTGCGGCGGCGACGCCTTCCACAAGGAGATGGACATCATCGACGTCTGGTTCGAGTCTGGCTCCTCGCAGGCCTCGGTCCTGCCCCGCATCTTCGGCCACTGGGAGCCCGCCGATCTCTACCTCGAAGGTGGCGATCAATATCGCGGCTGGTTCCACTCTTCCCTGCTCTGTTCCATCGGCCTCAACGGCGTAGCTCCCTACAAGGCCGTCGCCACCAACGGCTGGACTCTCGACGAAAATGGCCGCGCCATGTCCAAGTCGCTCGGCAACACCGTAGATCCGGTCGATATCGCCAAGCGCATGGGTGGCGAGATCGTGCGCTTCTGGGTCGCTTCGGTCGATTTCCGCGAAGACGTGCGCGCCAGCGAAAATCTCGTGCAGCGGGTCGCCGAGAACTATCGCAAAATCCGCAACACCTTCCGCTACATTCTCGGCAACCTGCACGGTTTTTCGCCCGCCCGCGACCTGGTTGCCTTCGAGCATCTCGAACCGCTCGACCAGTACATGCTGCTGCGCACCGCCGATCTTGCCGCCGAAGTCTGCACCTGGTATGACCAGATGCTCTTTCATCGCATCTACCAGCGCCTCAACGAATTCTTCGCCGTCGATCTCAGCGCCCAGTACTTTGACATTCTCAAGGATCGCCTCTACACATTCCCGCGCTCTTCCCGCGAGCGCAAGTCCGCGCAGACCGCGCTGTGGCGCATCGGCGAAGCCCTGCTCCGCCTCGTCGCACCCATCCTCAGCTTCACCGCCGACGAGGCCTGGCAGTTCATGCCCCCGATGCTCTCCCGTCCGGAGAGCGTGCACCTGGCGCTGCTGCCCAACTCCAACGATGTGACGGGAGAAATTCGCGACCGCGAACAGGCCGCGCAGCTCCGCGACGATTGGGATTACCTGTTCACCATCCGCGAACTGGCCTTGCGCCAACTGGAAGAGCTGCGTAACGACAAAACCATCAAGGCCAATCTCGAAGCGCGCGTCACCATCACGGCCGCGGGCGAAGATTACAAGCGTCTCGCCCACTACGCCGATAAACTCGCGGCTTTCTTCGTGGTCTCGCAAGTGGAACTGAAGCAGGCGGATGAAACCTCCGGCACGGCCATCGCATTCGCAGTTGCCAAAGCCGAAGGCGAAAAGTGTGAGCGCTGCTGGAACTTCTCCACCCACGTCGGTGAGGACGCGCAGTTCCCCACCGTCTGCGAGCGTTGCAGCGCCAACCTTGCCATCATCGCCGCCGAGCCCGTGGTCGCCAATCCAGCCAGCGCCTCCGGGAGCGACAGCCGATAATGTCGCGCGCTGCGCTGCGCTCTCTCTACTTCTCGGTCTCAGCGGTCGTGATTGTTCTCGACCGCTTTACCAAGCTTTTTGTCGCCCGCCACGTCGCGCTGTACTTCGGCAACGTGCAGGTAATTCCAAATTGCTTTTCCATTACTCACGTTGAAAACACCGGCGCCGCCTTCAGCCTCTTTGCCGACTGGTCGCCGGGCATCCGTATTCCTCTGCTCGTCGGTTTCTCCACCATTGCCATGGTGGTGGTCTGCTACCTGCTTTGGAACTCCGCCCGGAAGTTCACCTTCACCGGCCTCGGACTGGCGTTCATCCTCGGCGGAGCCATCGGCAATCTCTACGACCGCGTTCTCTTCGGACGCGTCACCGACTTCCTCCACTTCTATATCGGCGCCCATGTCTGGCCTGACTTCAACCTCGCCGACAGCGCCATCGTCACCGGCGCCACCCTGCTCGTCCTCGACCTGCTCTTTACCAGCGGGACCGGCCGTAAGCGGGGCACAAAAATGTAAAGCCAACCGGGGAAACCATTGGCAAGGCAGACAATCCTTAATCTCTTCAACTTGTACTACTTAGGCAATCGTTTGCCAGTCGACGCAACCATGTACCAACTGGTACAAATCAGTCCGCAAACGATTATCCACTTTGCCAATCCTTGACCACCGTCCGTCCCAGCGCCGCTATGGCTGCGGCTGCGGATACAGCCGCTGATACATCTTGGCGTTGCGCTGAATCGCCTGCACATACTCCCTTGTCTCGGTAAACGGAATCGATTCCACAAACTCCGGCACGTCGTGAAAGTGTCCGCTCTGCAGCCAGTCGTCGACGCGGTTCGCGCCCGCATTGTAAGCGGCTAAAGCGTATTCCACCTGCCCATTAAATTGCGTCACCATCTCTCTGAAGTAGTGCGTGCCGAGTTCAATGTTAATGGACGGCACCAGCAACTGCTCGGTCGAAAAGTGTTTGATGTGCGCATGCTTCGCCTCACTCTTTCCCACTTGCGGCAGCAGTTGCATCAGCCCATACGCGTCGGCGTGCGAGTGCGCGCTGGGATTGAACTCGCTCTCCTGCCGGATGAGCGAAGCTACCAGGTGCGGGTCCAGCGCATTCGCCGTTGCTTGCCGCTGCACATCGGCCCAGTACGGATGCGGAAACAAGATCTCCCAGTATGGCTGCGGCAGCGTCGCCATATCCAACGCGTAGTAGCCCGGCAGCGCCTTCTTCAAGAACTGGATTGCTTTGTAGTCCTGTCCGTTGTCCTGGTAAATGCGCGCAATCTCCAAGGTCGCCCAGCGCGCGCCCTGGCCGCCTTGCTCGGCCTGCAGTTCGCGAACGGCAAAATCATTCAGCCCGGCGTTCACCAGCAACCGGCTCTTCTCGGCGCGTAACCGGTCCGGCGGCGCTTCTACCTCCAGCGCTTCCGGGCCAAGCGCCTTCGCTACCGGAATCTTAGCCAGACGCGGGTCACGGTTCAACGCGACGTTGGTGGTAGCCAGGGGCAGCTTTGAGAGGCGTTCGCGGCCCAGGTATCCATAGTAGTAGTTGTGGAAGCGTTCGCCCAACGTCCAGTACCAGGCCCGCGCCATAGGGTAGTCATGTTCGTCCTCCGCGATGCGCGCACGCCAGTACAGCGCGCCCGGGACCTCCGGGCTATCCGGATACCATGCCACCTGATTTTCAAAATCCCTCTTGGCGTCTTCTTTCCTTCCCTGGCGATAGGTCAACCATCCTGCCTTCCAGTTCGCGTAACTGGCGCGCACCGTGCCCCGGAAGCGCTGCTGCGCCTCGCGGAACATGTCGATGGCACGATCGTAATTCTTCGCCAGCAGATACATGTTCGCGGCGGAGAGCAGGGCTTGCTCGAACCATTGACTGGCCGGCGCCTCCTGCCGCATGCGCTCCAGGTTTTCGATTACCGCCGTCTCGTTATTGTTGTTGCGCGCGATTTCGCCGAGCAGATAGAGCCGCTGCGCGTTGGCCTCACCGGAAGCTTGCAACTGCTCCAGCAGCGCCCGGCTTTCAGCGGGGTTGGTGTGGTGCAAGGCCGCGGCCAGCGCCACCTGAACCCCGCCCGATTCCGCAGCGGGAGCCTTGCTCTGGAGCAGGCGGTAGGCGCGCACCGCATCCGCCCAGTAGATCGGCTTCGCCTGCGCGGCCTTCGCCAGCAGGTCGGCCCGCGTTTTCTCGTCGGCGTAGCTGCCTTCCAGCGCGGAGCCGCTGGCCGTCAGCAGGGCTGCCGCGTCTGCCGCTTCGGCGCTCGTGGGCATGGTGAAGTAAAGATGCTTCAGAATCTCCATCCCCTTGGCGGGATGCTCCGAACGCAGATAGCATTTGCCCAGCGCCAACTCCACGGAGGCTCGCACCGGTTGCCGGTGTTGCTCCAGGAACGCAATCGCTTCCTGCGTCCTGCCCAGCCAGTACAAGGCGTTGCCGTAGACGTCAACCACGTCATTCACGAAAATCGATTCCGGCATCTGGACATCGAAGTCGCGCAGCAACTCGACGACCTGGGCGCTGTTTCCCTCGGCGGCATAAGAGGTGGCTTCCAGGTATCGGACATAGTCGCGCAGCTCGCCCGCATTTGGTTTTGCTTTTTCCAGTGCGGCAATCGCCTGCGGATACTGCTGGTCCTGGGAGCGCCAGTATCCAATTGCCAGCCACGCCAGCGAACCCGCATCGCTGGCCCCATGGCGGCGGGCGTAGTTCTCCACGCCGGCGTAGGCGGCGGGGGTGCGGTTTTCCACCAATTGCCGCGCCATCGGCTTCAGGTCGGCAGAGGCTACAAAGGCGCGCGCCATTCGCCGCACCGTCGCCGGAGCCGCATGTTTCCGGCCTGCCGCGCGCGCTCCACCCTGAGTGGGCCGCGCCCGGCCGGTCTTCTTTTGGACAGAGGTTTTCTTCGCGGCGCTTTTCTGCCGCACATGGGTTCTGTGCGCAGGGGAGGGTATGTTGTCCGCGTCTTGCCCGGCCGCAGCCAGGCTGGCAAGCGTCAGCAGAAGGAGCGCAAGGATTCGCAGCGTTGTGGGCATGACATCTGCTTGCAGTTTAACCCGGAAAGCCCACTCCCATCAGAGCCGGGTTGTTATCTGCAAGGATTCGCAACAGCTCCTGGGTGAAATAATCAACGCCCGAAATGCTCCCACCATAACGATTCTGAAACGCCGCGCGGCTCTTCTCGATGTCCACCCGCAAACGGCTATAGAGATCGCCCCGAGCCCGTCCCTCGGCAACCTTGGTCGGATTGTATAACTTGATCTCCTCCACCAGCAGCTTGGCAAAACGGCGCGCCTTTTCATGAGCCTCATCCAGAACCGGAGCGGGCGGCGGTGGCGCAACGCTCTCACGAATTGCTGGTTCGGCTGCCGCAACCTCAGGCGCTGGCGGAGGCGCGACTTCTGCTGGCTCCGGAGCGGGCGGCGATGGCGCAACGCTCTCGCGAAGCGCTGGTTCGGCTGCCGCAACCTCAGGCACTGGTGGAGGCGCGACTTCTGCCGGCTCCGGAGCGGGCGGCGATGGCGCAACACTCTCACGAATCGCTGGCTCGGCGACCGCAACCTCAGGCGCTGGCGGAGGCGCGACTTCTTCCGGCTCCGGGGCGGGCGGCGGTGGCGCAACACTCTCACGAATCGCCGGCTCGGCTGCCGCAACCTCAGGCGCCGGCGGAGGCGCAACTTCTGCCGGCTCCGGAGTGGGCGAAGGAGCGGCTGCCACGTGCGCCCGCTCGGGCGCCGGCGACGGGGGCTCTGCGACGCGCGGCGGCGGAGCCTTGCGATAGGCCAGCAAATCCAGAGAGAGCTGCGCGACCTGCGTCAGCAGTTCCAGCCCCACCAAGTCGTCGGCTTGCTGCGACGGAGCGATCAACAGTGCGGCCACCCTCGCCTTCAGCAGCACGGGCACCAGCAGAAGTTTGGCCTCGACGGGCAGCGCCAACCGTGCGGCGAAGGCGGGATCGATCTCGGAAACCTTGGCAATGGCCGCTGTGCTGGAGCTGATGACTTTGGCCACAACCCCGCGGGTACAATCCAGCGTCGCCCGCTTGAACTTGTCCAGGGCGATCAATCCCATGCAGTACCAACCACTGGCCTGCGCTCCGCGCAGGATCATCAGGCCGCATGCCGGCGTGATGGCTGAAGAGGCGGTCACCAGCGCTTCCAGAATCTCGCTCTGCGTTCTGGCGCCCGCGATGAGGACAGTTCCATCACGCAACTGCACGTCGCGCCCGCGCGGCGGCGGGTGCGAAGCCAGTGCGGCTCCCATCCTCCTGGCCACGTCCTCGGCAAGCTCCCGCGACTTGTCGCGCAGCACCTCGATGCAAACTCTGACAGCAATCTCCCGGATTAAATCTTCGTTCGCCATGGCCTTGTCCAGCGCTGCTCCCAACGAAGCCCGCGCATTTTGAGGATGCTCGGATTATGGTGGCCGCCTGGCAAGGTGTCAACAGCCTCGAAAGACTCAAACGGGAAGCCTCGGCATAGCATTTGGACTTTCTTCCCGTCATCAGGCTTTTGTCATATGCCCTCGCACCCGCTACAATGTGGCTCGGAAGAGATTGTTTCGTAATTTCTGAATCGACAGACGAATGGAAGCCATCGAAAACAAGGTAGTAGAGCCACCAAGTGAAGAAAGCATCCTGGTCGAAGCGGCACGCTCCGGCGATATCGGCGCTTTCGAATCGCTGGTGCGGCGATACGATCGCAATGTGTTTCGCATCGCTCAGCATATTACTCAGAATCGCGAGGACGCTGAGGATGTGGTTCAGGACGCGTTTCTCAAGGCGTACCAGAACTTGGGACAGTTCCAGGGGCAGTCGAAGTTTTATACCTGGCTGGTCCGGATCGCGGTGAATGAAGCACTCATGCGCCTACGGCGGAGACGGCCGGAGCGCATGGTTTCAATCGATGAGGACGTGAAGACGGAAGAGGATTCCATGCCGCGCGAAATCGCGGACTGGTCTCCCAACCCGGAACAGCAGTACACGCAATCGGAGTTGAAGGAAATTCTTGGGAAAACCATACAAGGTCTGCCTCCAAGCTTCCGAACCGTGTTTGTGTTGCGTGATGTCGAGGGGCTTTCGACCGAAGAGACCGCATCGGCCTTGGAGTTGAGCGTTCCGGCAGTGAAGTCAAGACTGCTGCGCGCACGTCTGCAGTTGCGCGAGCGGCTCAACAAGTACTTCAAACGACGCGATGGAGATAGCAGACCGTGAAATGCTCTGAATTTCTGAAAGAGCTAACCGATTACCTCGACGACACCATGGATCCGAATACCAAGGCTGAACTCGAGGAACATCTGCAGTGGTGCCACAATTGCTACGTCGTTTGCAATACCACCAAACGCACCATTGAAATCTATCGGGGCTCCCAACTCTACGAACTGCCGGACGAACTTCGCAGCCGCATCCACTCGGCCATCATGACCAAATGCAAATGCCACCAGAACAGTCTGGAAGCGGTCGAATCCGTCAAGGATGATAGTGTAGCAACAACCGGAGAAAAACCATCTTAGCGGCGCTGGGATGCTTGCGCCGAGGGAGACAATTCAACTCCGTACCTGTATGCCAAAGGCCCAGTGGACTGGGCCTTTTGACTTTTCCGGTTAGCGGCGTTTCGAGTGCTTCCCGCCGGGTTTGTCTTTCTTGTCCTGGTGCTTCTTCTTCTCGGGAGCTTTCTTCAGAAGCGTCTTGCTTAGAGGCTTCTTGCCGGCTCCCTTGGCGCCGCCGGCGACTGCCTTGCCCGGCTTCAATGGCTGGGCAGTCTTCTTGGAAGCTGTTTTCGCTCCAGCCTTTTCCATCTTGACAGCGCCTGCCGGAGCTGCCGCCGGCTTGCGAATCGCCGCCGCGGAATGTTTCTCCGCAGCGGAAATGTCACCTTGCAGGACGGGCTTTGCGGATTTCTTGGCAGCGGTGGATTTCCCCTGATCGGTGCGCTTTTCTTCCGCCGTGGCCTCGGCTGGATCGGCAGTGTTGGCCGCCGGGCTGGCGCTGGCTGTTTCGGCAATGGCTGCAACCACTCCCTGGGCTGCGGCTTTAGCAACCGGTGCGTGGGCTTTCTTGGCGGCGGCTCTTCCGCGGCGCGCCGGGGTCGGCGGAGGCGGTGGCGGCGGTGGTTCAAAGGGCGCGAGGAATTTCATAACCTCGCCTTCGGTGCGCAGTTTGCCGTCCAGAAGCATCAGAAACGCTTCCTCGCAGATTTGTGCATATTCTGGAAGCTGGGGCGTAATGCGCAGCTCGGCCATCTGTGCAAGCGGAAGTTTTTCCTGAACCTGACGCCACTTGCCAAAGAAATTCTTCACCTTTTCATCCACCGTTTTATTGTGGCCGGTGACATCCAGATATAGGAGTGCTTCCGGTTTTGCGGCGGAAAGAATCTTCCATGCGCCAGAGCTCAAAGCCGCCTCTTTGGAAAGAAGGCTCTTGGACAGCTCCTTTGCGTCATGCTCCAGACGCTTCCAGGCCGCCACAAATTCGCTGTGTGGAATGAGGCGCTGAATCGCTGCGATCTCGGCATCGCTGAGTTTCATGGTGAGGAAGTGCATGATCGCCGGAGCGGCGTCCACGCTAAGATTGAACTCCGCCATGGTGGCGCGAGTCTTGAGCAGTTGTGCAAGCTCAGGAACATCGGCCTTGGCGGCCGACCATTTCGGGCAAAGAACCTTCAGCCAACCCTCACTCTCCAGCGCCCGCATCACCGCAATCGGATTTTCCTCGTACGCAATCTGTTCGATCTCATATCCGATGGCGCGGTTTCCCATGAACTGAATGTACTCACCTTCGCGCGCAGAGTCGTAGCGCGCCCGGGTGCGTTCTTCCAGTTCCCATCCGAAACGCGTGGCGAAACGCGTAGCGCGGATCAGCCGGGATGGCTCCTCCAGAAAAGCGTAGCTGTGCAGAACGCGGATCAAGCGCGCGGCAATATCAGCAGCACCATTGAAAGGGTCCAGGAGCAGTCCGCGCGAACCCTCGTTCAACGACAGCGCCATCGCATTGAAGGTGAAGTCGCGCCGGCGCAGGTCTTCGTTGATCGTCGCTGGGGCCACCAGGGGCGGCTTGCCGGGCTGGCCGAAGACCTCGGCGCGCGCCATGCCAATCTCGGCCTGGGTTTCTTGAAAAATCGCGTGAATTACATTGCAGACCGGATCGACCATGTCCACGATGCCCCCGGATCTTTGAATCTCTTGCTGGAACTCCAGCGGGTTTCCCTGAACCGTGAAGTCCAAGTCATGGATGGGAAATCCGGTCAGGAGATCACGGACTGCACCCCCGGTCAAATAAATGTTCATGCCGTGGGACCGGGCAATGTCTTGCACCGTGTTGACCGTCCGCATCTGCTCGGGCGATAACCGGCTCTCCATCGTGTAGATATAATCAGCCATGATTCCTAAACTGGAATACAATGAGTTACTTGCACCCTGTAAGCTAGAATTTACTTGAAGTTATTCCGGATTCAAGCGCCGCAACAATGGGTCCATAACTCTTTTGCGGATAGCTACTTACAGGAAACTGTCACTATTCCGTTACAAACTCCAGACAATATCACACCGCAGACGCATTTGGCTACAATGAAACCGGGAAGCTACTGATTAGGAGGTAAATACCAGCCCCAGTCTTGACACCCGTAACGGATCCATCACTCTGCCCGCATTTTATCTCGATCAAAGAAGCGCGAGGGTGCGACAATCAGTAAACGCTGCGGGTTGTGGCCGGCAAGTGAGACCGCGCGTAATTGGGTAGGTGAATGGCATCCACGCACAAGAAAGTAATCGTCCGCAAAATGGGCCGGGACAGTGTCCAGGGCTACGTTGCGGCAGCCGCGGAATTTCTGGTGGGGAGCAAGTTGGAGCTGCTGAATACCGCCGGCAACGTCGTGTTGATCGAATTGGGAGAGATCAAGGGCGTGTACTTTGTCAGAGACTTTGCGGATTCCAACTCGCTGCAACGAAAGACTTTCACGACCCGGCCCAGGGTCGAGGGCCTGTGGGTTCGGCTGCGCTTCCGCGACGGGGAAATTCTGGAAGGACTAATGCCCAATGACCTCACCCAGATTCGTGCGGAAGGCTTTTTCCTGATTCCGCCCGACACCCGGGGCAACGTGCAGCGTATTTTTGTGCCGCGCCAAGCGCTGTCGGAGTTGACCGTGCTGGCCGTGATCGGTTCGGCGGCCAAGCGGCGCAGACAAGCTGATTCCGCCCATCAGACGCCTCTTCTGTTCACGGAGATACCCACCGATTAGCCTTTCGCGATGGTCTGCCTTCGCGGAATCCGTTTTTGGTCGTCCCGGGAAGCTTCTTCTAGCATCCACGGTGTTGCTCCTGTACCCTAGTGCCGAGATGAAACTCTTAGCGATTGCCCAGGCTCTGGGTGCAACCCTGCAAAACGCCTCGCCGGAGACGGAGATCACCGGCATGGCGGGCATTGAAGACGCGGGCCCACAGCAGCTCACTTTCCTATCAAATCCAAAATACGCAGCCATGGCGAAGTCGACCAGGGCAGCGGCCATACTGGTGGCGCCCGATTTCCCCGGCGAAGGACTGCCCGTCTTACTCCACCCAAATCCCTACCTCGCGTTCGCGCGCGCCCTGGAGCTGTTTTACCAGGCCCCAAAGTACCCGCCGGGTATCCATCCCACGGCGGTGATTGATCCGGCGGCCAGGCTTGGTCCTGGTGCGCACGTTGGCCCCTATGTAGTGATTGATGCCGGAGCCGTCCTCGGGAGCGATGCCGTACTGTTGGCGCACGTTGTGATCTATCGCGGGGCGAAGATCGGGGACAGGTTTTTCGCCCACTCGCACGCCCAGGTACGCGAGTACTGCGAGCTTGGCGACGACGTGACGCTGCAGAACGGAGTGGTGATTGGCGCCGATGGTTTTGGTTTTGCCCGCGACGGCGCCCGGGGATGGCACAAGATTGTTCAGTCCGGCGTCACCCGGCTGGGCGACCGGGTTGAGGTGCAGGCGAACGCATGCGTCGACCGCGCCAGTATCGGCGCAACCGTGATCGGAGAGGATACGAAAATCGATAACCTGGTGCAAGTAGGGCACGGATCAAAGGTTGGTGAACACACCATGCTGTGCTCACAGGTGGGTCTGGGAGGATCATCGCATGTGGGCAGCAACGTGATTCTCGCCGGACAGGTTGGCGTGGCCGGGCACCTGAGCATCGGCGACGGCGCGATCGCCACCGCCCAAAGCGGCATCCCGAATGATGTGGCTGCAGGCACCACGGTGAGCGGTTATCCGGCGATAGAAAATCGGCAATGGCTGCGTGCGGTAGCCATCTTCCACAAGTTGCCGGAGCTGGCCAAGGCGGTGCGCAAGCTGAATCGCGCCGGGGATTAACAGAAATACTGCGTCATGCTTTCATTTTGCATCCATAGTAGTAGGCGCGGAGACAGAGGATGGACGAGGAGAAGCAATTCGAATTGGTGGCGGGCGGCGGACCTGAAAAGGACAAGCCGATCTGTATTCTGCTGCTGGACGACCGCGAAGAAAATTTGTTGCTGCGTTCAGCCATTCTACGGCAGAAGGGCTATCGCGTCGTTACTGCCGCTTCGATCCAGGAGGCGGAGAGCAAACTCACCGAGATCGACATTGCGGTGCTCGACTACCATCTGGGTGCGGGCAAGTTTGGCACCGAGGTGGCGCAAACTTTGCGGAAGATTCGTCCCGAGGTGCCGATCATCATTTTGTCTTCTACGCTGGAACGCAAGTTCGGCGGTATTGCCGACATGCACCTGCTCAAAGGCAACAGTTCGGTGGACGACCTGTTGCAGGCATTGCGCAGTTTTGAGGCGAAGCGGCGCGGCCGTCCCGTGGTGGTCGATTCGCGTGACTTCTATTACTCCCGCATTGTCATGGCGATGGGCGGCGACATGGTAATCGAAATTCTGGACCGCGACGGCAACTGGCAATACGTGAACGACTACTTTGCGGCTCTCAATGAGAAGCGGCGGGGTTGGTACGTGGGCCGCAACCTGTTCGATCAGTTTCCCGAAATGCGCGAGGAGTGGGGCGAGATTATCCGCACCGTTGCCGATACCAGGGAAACCTATATCGACCGGCGCAATCACCGCGCGATGCCTCATCTTCCGGCCGAGTCGCAGTACTGGCAATGGCATGTGCTGGTCTTCCCCATCAAGCTGCACGGCGGAGGGGATGGGGCGGTATTGAGCGCCCGGCTGATCGAACGCAAGTAGGGCCGCCGCAGGGTGCTCCCGGCTCGGCTTGCAGAGTAGAATGCCAGAATGAAACCTGCTGCGCTGGTGATTCCTGCCTGCCTGGCGGCCGTGGTATTGGCCTGCCTTGGATGCAACTACATCAAGCCCGTGATGTACATCGATATCGTCAACCGCTCCGGACATCCGATGAGGAATCTTGAAGTCCAGCATCCCACTGGAATCTTCGGCCTGGCGCAGTTGGGGAATGAGCAGACCCACCGGCACATGGCGCCCATCGGAACTCCATGCAAGTTCAGTATCGAATTTGAAGATCAATTGGGTAGGAAGTACGCGGGCAAATACGATCTTGGGGCGAAGTGTCCGATCGAGGTTGCCTTCGAGGTTGGGGATGGGATGAGCATCAGCGAGAGGCAGGTTCGGCCTTAGCGGAGTCGCGGTAAGGCTCCGGAAGTGCGCTGTGAATGGCGGCGCGAACCGCGAGCAGCAGATCTTCCTTGCGTGCGAACCTGTGCGGGTCGATGGGCGCGTGAAAGTGCACAACAATCTCTCCCGGACGAAGTGCCATTTTTCCCTTCGGCCAGGCCTCGTGGCTGCCCGAGATCGTGATCGGCACCACGGGAACACCGGCTTCCATCGCCAGCAGGAATGGACCCTTCTTGAATGGCAGCAGCTTGCCATCCGGTGACCGGGTTCCCTCCGGAAACACCAGCATTCCCCGCCCGGATTGCAGTACGGCAATGGCGTCATGAATGCTATCGAGAGCGGCCCTGCTGTTGGAACGATTGACGGCAACAAAACCGGCGGCACGCATGGCTCTTCCAAAGAACGGAATCTTGAAGAGCTCCTGCTTGGCGATGATGGAAATGCGCTGGCCGAGCAGCGGCGTAATCACTGGCGGATCCAGGTTCGAGGCGTGATTGGACAGGAAGAGATAAGCGCGTCCGTCCTCCAGCTTCTCCTGGCGAACCACGCGCACGCGGATTCCGCAGAGGCGGTATCCCGCGACGCCGGCCCAGATGGAGAGCCTCCAGAGCAGATCAATGCTCCCGGTGAGGTACAGCGAAGAGAATCCGAACACAGCCGCGGGAATGGCAAACAGCGTCCAGCAAACGACACAACAGAGGAGACGAATCACTGTGCCTGGGCCTCCGCTTCTCCGCGTAGGAAGGCCGCACGGCGACTACTGACTGCGGCAGTCGCTCCGGGCAGTGCTTCCAATTTATACTCATCGACCTTGCGAACGGCCAGAGGCAGGTCCAGTTCCCGGACCTCCCCGGTTGCGGACCTGACCTTGAGGTGCAGGCCGCTCTTGGGATCGCGCTTCTGGAGTATCTGATACCAATCGCCGGCGACCGCTTTGCCGCCGGCTTCCAGAATCACATCGCCCGGAAGCAGGTAAAGACGTGCCGCCGCCGAGTTCTCCGCAACGCGAACGATGGCCGCCGGTTTGCCGGCAGTTCGGGAGATGACAACGCCGGCGTCCACCTGTTCGCTCTGGTGGTGCTCCAGGGTAAGCCCGGCGTAGGCGAAAAACTGGTTGTAGGGGATCTCGTCGGTTCCGGAAACATAACGCGAGAAAAAGTCACGAAAATCGTTTCCGGTGAGAGACTCGAGGGCCAGGCGCACGCCCTCTGAATCGTCAAAGTAAGCACCCTGCTGAGCGTAGCGCCGATTCATGTACTGCATAAGATCGCGCAGACAACGTCGGCCCTGGGTGAGGCGGCGCATTTCAAGGTCGATGAGGAATCCGAGTATCTCGCCCTTGGGATAGTAGGAGATGCTGCGGTCGGGGCGATGATACTCCGGGTAGAGGTCGAACCAGGTATCCAGGCTGGATTCCTCGACCGATTGGGTGAGCCGGGCGCTGTGTGATTCGAGCCCGGCGATGACCGAAGCAAGATGCGCGAGCGAGCGTTTCTCGTCGGCGAGTCCCGCGCGGGTCTCAAGAATGTCGGCGACGGTGCTGGTCACCCCTTCGCTGAACCAGAGCGCGCGCGAATACTGTTCGCGGGTATAGTCCACCGGCTCGAGCGATTGCGGACGGATGCGTTTCACATTCCACAGGTGAAAGAACTCGTGGGCCGAAATCGAGGAAACGCTGAGCACATCCTGTTTCAAACGGTCCGCGCCAACCTCGATTGCCGCGGAGTAGGCATGCTCCATGCCTCCGCCGGCCGGACCATGCGTGACCAGGAACAGGAAAGTGTATTCGTCGTAGGGACGGTCTTGCATCCAATCCACCGCGGCGGCCGTAATCTTGCGCAGCATGGCTTGGAGGGTCTCGAGATCGACGTCAGGGGAATCGGCAACGACATGGTAGGTGGCGCCATCCTGCTGAAAGGTGGCCTCATGCAGTTTGCCGAACATGGCGGGCGCGTCGGCCAGGCGGTCGTAACTGGGCGCGTTCGCCGAGGCGTTCGCCAGCTCCCCGGCACTGCGCGACCCGAAGATGCCGCCGTCGCGCAGGGTCCATCCGGGCGGAACATCCAGGATCCGCAGGGAAACGGGCGCGTTGCGCTGGTCCGGGCGGTACACCAGCACCTGGGCCCAGTTGAAGAATCCGTGTTGCGGGTCCAGGCTGGAACCAAATGGTCCGGGATCGTTTGCGGTAATGTCATAGCTGAAGGTAATGCAGGGATGATTGCGGGAAGCGGATAGCTTCCAGGTGGTTTTGTCGATCTTTTCCGCGCGCCCTTCACCTGTGGCGCAGCCATCGCAGAGCCACTCCGGCACTCCCTCGTACACCTTCACGTGGTTCACATTGACTGCGAAATTGCGGATCTGATAAAGCGCGTTCCACACCGGAAGTTGAAATTCCTCCGCCGGTTGATGGGTCACGGCGTCCACGTGCACAATGTGCTCGGCGGCGCGCTTTAGCGAAACGCCATAGGCGACACCCTCGGCGGGGCACCAGAACATGGATTCCTGCGCCGGCAAGGTGCCTGCAAACAGCAGGACGCACCCAATCAAGAACCTACGATTTAACTTCGGCATGACTTCCCTGCATGGAGTTGGAGCGCTGCCGGAAGCTTCTCATAGATGCCATCGAATCCGCCATTGGAAAGAATTGCCACCACGTCACCGTGGGCCAGCCTTGGAACGACGTTGCGAACGATGGCTGCGACATCGGGAAGTTGCACCGCCGCCACGCCGCGGGCGTTGAGTTCAGCGACCACCCGGACCACATCCAATCGTTCCTCCGGCCTGAGCGCGTCCGTGGTCTTGAAAAAAACGGCGGCGATCACAACCTCATCTGCCAGGGCGAGGCTCTCCACTAATTCCCGCTGGAAGACATTGCGCCGCAAGGTGTTGGAGCGCGGCTCCAGAATGGCCCACAGGCGCCGCCCGGCATAGCGCGTGCGCAGCGCTCCCAGGGTAGCGCGGATCGCCGTGGGGTGGTGTGCAAAGTCGTCGATGACCGTGATGCCAGCAATTTCGGCACGGACCTCCAGGCGGCGTTTCACCGACAAGAACCTGCGCAGCGCCTGCGCAATGGTTTCGGCCGGTATACCGCATGAGTCGGCCAGCGCCACCGCCGCCGTGGCGTTGAGAACGTTGTATTTACCGGCCAGAGGAAATTCGAGCTCCGCAAAATAGCGGCCCTCGCGGAGCAGAGTCCAGCGCGTGCTCCCGGCATCACACTGGAGGTTTTCGATCCGCCAGAAGGAGCCGGAATGAAAACCGTAGCGCTCCACGGGACAGAAAGCCCGCTCGACGCATTCGCTGACGTTGGGGCTACCATCCCAGGCGATAATGCGTCCCCGTCGCGGAACCAGATTCACCAGGCGCTTGAAGGCAAACTTGACGGCGTCGAGATCGCGATAGATATCGGCGTGGTCAAACTCAACCGACGTGAGAACGAGCAAATCCGGAAAGTAATGCAGAAACTTTGGTCCCTTGTCGAAGAAAGCGGTGTCGTACTCATCGCCTTCGATGATGAACTCGCCTCCATCGGCGACGGCGAAACTGGAGTCGAAGTTTTCCGCAATCCCACCCACCAGAAACGAAGGATTGCGTCCCGCATACTCGAAGATCCAAGCCGTCATGCTGGTGGTGGTGGTCTTGCCATGAGTGCCCGCAATCACCAGGGAGTTATGGCCGCGGATGAATTCCTGGTGGATCAATTCCGGCATGGAGACAAAGGGGATGCGCTGATCGAGCAGGTACTCAAGCTCAGGATTGCCGCGCGAGATGGCATTGCCGACCACCACCACATCGGGAGTTGGAATGAGATTCCGCTCGCTGAAGGGCTCGAAAACCGTAATGCCCAGCGCATCCAGAAACGTGGACATGGGCGGATAGGCAGCTTTGTCGGAGCCGCGCACATCCAGTCCGCGCGCCTTCAACATGCCAGCCAGCGAGGCCATGGCCGTACCGCAGATTCCGATCAGATGGATGCTACGTGCCTTCATCAATGCCACTGACTCCTTATGGGTGCGAGAGTTGAGTCTCCACCAACGTTGCGGATGAAACCCGAAGCCGGACGCCCGACCCAGAGCTGTGCAGCGCGGCCGGAACTCCGAAGGGCAAGGTGAGGTTTCCCCGCTCGACGTGCCCCGAGGGAAAGCCTAGAACAATGGGGATTTCAAGATGGCCGAGAAGGCGCCGGATCAGCTGCGGCAGCGTTTCTTCTTCCGCCAATTGGGCGGAGCAACCGGGCATCGCGCCAAAAATGATGGCGCGAACTCCGTGGAATTTTCGCGCCAGCAGAAGGTGCATCAACATGCGGTCGATGCGGAACGGCTTCTCATTCACGTCTTCCAGAAAGAGGATCTTTCCTTCGCACCCGATCTCCCATGGTGTTCCCAGCGAGGTCACCACCACGGAGAGACAGCCTCCGGTGATGGGAGCATGCGCCTCGCCGGCAACCAGCGACTGCACCTCCGACCCGCCCGGGAAAACGAAGTCGAGCGGTTCACCCGTAAGGGCAGCGAGAAACGCACGCGGGTCGGCAAGTCCGCGGGAGAAGTCGCTCGCAACCATTGGGCCGTGGAACGAAACCAGTCCGGCCCGGTCCAGCGCCAGCAGCAGCGAGGTGTTGTCACTGTATCCGACAAAAGGCTTTGGAGCCGACTTCAGGGCGTCGAAGTCGAGCAGCGGCAGCAGGTAGTTTGAGCCATAGCCGCCGCGCGAGCAGACAATCGCATCCACGTCATCACGCTGCCACATCTGCATCAGGGCGGCGGCGCGGGAGCCGGGAGTTCCGGCAAAGCCATCGGCGCACTCCAGCGCCACCGGCGACGTCTCGACTTGCCACCCGCTCAATGCGCGCAATGCGCTGCATCCTGCCTCCAGAGCGGCGCGCTCAACCCGGCTGGCAGGACTGACCACGGCAACCGTGCCGTGCGGACCAAGGGCGCGGGCACGCTTGCCGAACTGAAGGTTTGACTCCATCGTTTGATGTTAAACGAAAACCGCTAGACGAAGAATTCTCCGGCGCAGATCAGGCTCGCCGAGCCTTCGAGCAGCATCGAAACACCTGGCTTCCACTGCACCCGCTGCACTCCGCCGGGGGCGACGACCGTCAACTTCTCCGCAGCGTTCCGGGTAGCGATGGCGGCCGCGGCCGATGCGCAAGTGCCCGTCCCGGATGACTGGGTCTCACCGGCGCCGCGCTCGAAAATCCGGATCATGATGTCAGGGACGCGCTTAAATTGTACCCATTCGACGTTGATCCCCTCGGGAAACAAGTCAGAGCGGGCCTGGATCCGTTGCGAGTCCTTCTGCCAGTTGGCCGGGAACTCCTGCACAAAGATTACAAAATGCGGATTGCCCATCGAGACCGGGACACCGGTGTAGCAAACGTAGCCGAGATCGACTTCGAAGGGTTCCTGCACAACCGGGGAGCCCATGTCGGTCAGAAAATCATAGCGGTTTCCGCTATGGCCGGTGGGTTGGCTGCGGATGGAGCCTGCATCGGTAGCGATCAGCAGATCCCCTGCTGCGCCACTGGCGACCAGGTGCGCGGCAACACAACGCGTGCCGTTGCCGGAGAGTTCCGCAAAAGAACCGTCGGCATTGATCAGGTGAATGCGCGCCGCATGGCCCTCCTGCTCACTCAGCCACTCGACGCCATCGGCCCCGACCCCGTTGTGGCGATCGCACAGGGCGCGCGTCAGCTGAGGCGCGTACACCCCTTGGAACTCTTTGCGAACAATAAGAAAGTCGTTGCCGTAGGCGCTGGCCTTGACAAAGGGAATGCGGGAGATTTGTGGCAATGCAACCTCCTGTTTGTTGGTAGCGAAAGAGCGGATGCCATGGCTTGCAAATCGGCGTCCACTTGGCTGCCCGTTCGCGGCGCACCCCCGGCGCATGTTGCCCAGCGAGTCAAATCCCCAAGGGGTCCACGACCGGGAACAAACCGAGGATGCAAAAGGCCACGGCGCGGAACCGTGGCCTTCTGGGGAAGCGTTCCAGCTACTGGCGCGGCGTGCGTGGGCCACGGGGACCGCGGCGGCGGCGGCGGCGTGGATCTCCGGCACCTCCCGCTGCGCTCACCGGACGGGCATCATGACTGGGCGGCTCGTTCGGTGTGTCCTCACGATTGAAGTTAGGATCGTCACCTTCGTCATCGGTTTCATCGAAGCCGCCTTCAAAGGTTGCAGTCGAGCCTTCCAGCGAGCGTTCCACGGCAGGCGCGGCTTCTGCCACGGGTGCTACGGCTGCGCCACCTTGAGCTTCAAGCTTGGCGCGCTGTTCTTTCAGGATGGCCTTGCGCGACAACTTGATGCGATTGCCTTCCACGGAAAGGACCTTGACCAGAACCTGATCGCCTTCCTTCAGTTCGTCTTTGATGTCCTTGATGCGATGCTCGGCTACTTCGCTGATGTGCAGCAGGCCATCGGTGCCGGGAATGATTTCGACGAACGCGCCGAACTCCGCCAGGCGGGTCACGGTGCCCAGATACGTTCGGCCAATCTCCGGCACAGCCGTAATGTCGCCGATCATCTGCAGAGCCTTTTCAGCGGCTGCCGCGTCGCTGGAGGCCACCCGAACCTGGCCGCTGTCCTCGACGTCAATCTTGACCCCGGTCGCTTCCACTATACCGCGGATGACTTTGCCGCCCGGTCCGATCAACTCGCGGATCTTGTCAGTCGGTATCATCACGGTGTAGAAGCGGGGAGCGTGCGCGCTGACGTTGCTGCGGCCTGCCGTGAGCGATTCATCCATCTTGTCGAGAATGAAGAGGCGTCCACGCTTGGCCTGGGCCAGGGCTTCGCGCATGATCTGCGGGGTTATGCCGCCGATCTTGATGTCCATCTGCAGCGCGGTGATGCCTTCGCGCGTACCGGCAACCTTGAAGTCCATGTCGCCGTAATGATCTTCCGCGCCTGCGATGTCGGTCAGGATAGCGTAATCCTCGCCCTCTTTCACCAAGCCCATCGCAACCCCGGCGACCGGAGCGCGCAAAGGCACGCCGGCATCCATCAGGCTGAGCGAGCCGCCGCAGACCGTAGCCATCGACGACGAGCCGTTGGACTCCAAAATGTCACTGACGACGCGCATGGCGTAGGGGAAGTCATCTTCACTGGGCAGCACGGCTAGCAGCGCGCGCTCGGCCAGTGCTCCGTGGCCGATCTCGCGGCGTCCTGCACCACGCAGGAAGCCAACCTCGCCGACGGAAAACGGAGGGAAGTTGTAGTGCATCATGAAGCGCTTCTTGGTCTCACCCTCGAAGCGTTCCAGACGCTGCATGTCGTCGCTGGTGCCCAGAGTCGTGGTGACCAGGGCCTGGGTCTCACCGCGGGTAAATACGGCCGAGCCGTGAGTGCGCGGCAGCACGCCTACTTCAGTCCAGATCTCACGAATCTGATCGAAAGCGCGGCCGTCGGGACGGCGGCGGTTCTTGGTGACCTCTTCGCGGAAAACAAGCTCACGCAGGATGTCAAAGTACTTGCCGGCCTTGGCGCGGGCTTCCGGCTGGTCCTCGGGAATCTCTGCCTTGACGCCATCCTTGAGCGCCTTGATCTTCGCGTAGCTGTCGATCTTGGTGTACTTCTCGGTGTTGACAGCGTCGGCCAGCGCTTCGCCAACCTTGGCGCGCAGCGAATCCAGATACGCCTGGTCGATCACCGGAGCTTCAAAGGTACGCTTCGGGCGGCCTACGGTCTGCGCGAATTCGGTGATGGCGGCGCAGATCTTCTTGATCTCGCCATGGGCGAATTCGATGGCGTCCACAACCCGGTCTTCCTCGACCTCGTTGGCGCCGGCTTCAATCATCACAATGCCTTCGGAGGTGCCGACGACCATGATGTTGAGCTTGCTATCGTGCTGCTCGCTGTAAGTGGGATTGATGACGAATTCATCGTTGACCAGGCCGACGCGCACCGCGCCGATCGGACCAGAAAACGGGATATCGGAGATGGTGAGCGCAACCGAGGCGCCATTGATTCCGGCGACATCCGGGTCATTCTCGGTGTCAGCCGACAGTACAAAGGCGATGACCTGGGTTTCGGAGCGGAATCCTTCGGGGAAAAGCGGACGGATCGGGCGGTCAATCTGACGGCTGGTCAGAATCTCGCGCTCGCTGGGGCGGCCTTCGCGCTTGATAAAACCACCAGGGATGCGGCCACCGGCGTAGGTGTATTCGCGATAGTCAACAGTCAGCGGAAAGAAGTCGATGCCAACGCGGGGCTCGGCATTGGCGCAGGCGGTTGCGAGGACGACGGTTTCGCCGATGCGAACCACCGCGGACCCGTGGGCTTGTTTGGCCCAGTGACCGGTCTCAAATGAAATGGTTTTACCGCCAGAGAGTGTAACGTTTGTTTCTTGTTTCATGTATTCCCTTTCGCCAGGGGCGCGTCCACGGTAGGAGCACTCCACCACAGCAAGCGCGAGCAGTACGCGTCAAGCCGCAGTTAAGAATGCGAACAGGAACAGTTCCAGCCGCTGCCAGTGTTGCCGGTACTCCCAGCCAGCATGGCCGACGCCAGCGCTGCAGCAGGTTGGAAGTACGCTGGCGCTGCCCATTACGGAGCGGCGCCAGCACAAATCACGGGAGCCAGGCTTCCGAGCCGGACTCCGGCGGACGTTTACTTGCGGATACCCACCTTCAGAATTACAGCCTTGTAGCGCTCGGTATCGTACTTCTTCAGATAGTCAAGCAGACTGCGACGCTTGCTGACCATCATAAGAAGCCCACGACGCGAGGCGTGGTCCTTCTTGTGCGAACGGAAGTGCTCGGTCAATTGGCCGATGCGCTCACTAAGAAGGGCAATCTGGACTTCAGGGCTGCCGGTATCAGAGGTGTGGGTCTTGTACTTCTCGATGATGTTGGTTTTCTGCTCTCGTGCTAACACTGGGAACTGACGCGCTCCTGCTTCTTCTTTTTCATTGTTGTAACCACTTCAAAATATCATGTTTAGGAAACAAGCGCAAAGACCGGCACAAGTGGCAGGGGCAGACTTGCTTCAAAGGCCGGTATCCTGGACACCGCGCCTTGCCTCACCGCAAACCAGGTCCGCATCGCTCCCTTGCCGATGGCCGATGGCGGCTGCACGGCACCGGGGCCCTCCGGGGTGCGCTTGTGAGCACGGAATTTGTACATCCTTATTTCTTGTATTGCGCCACCAGGCGGAGAAATTCCGCGTGAACCCGGGTGTCGTCGCTCAGTTCGGGATGAAACGTTGCGGCCAGCAACTTACCCTGGCGAATCAGCACGGGATAGCCATCGCGGGCGGCGAGCACCTCAACCGCGGGACCCACCCGCTCGATTCGCGGCGCGCGGATGTAGACCTGCTCCAGCGGGCCACCTTCAAGCTTGCTGGGGCCCTCCAGGATTGCCGAGTCGATCTGGCGTCCATAGGCATTGCGGCGCACCGTGATATCCAGGGCGCCAATGCCGTTTTGCGCCGGGCTCACGACTTCGCGCGCCAGCAGGATACAGCCCGCGCAGGTGCCGAAGGTGGGCCTGGCCAGAACAAACTCGGAGAGCTTCTTGAAGCCCGCTTCGCCCAGCAGGTTGAGGAAGACGGAAGACTCGCCTCCGGGAATCACCAGACCGTCGAGATCGTCGAGCTGCTCGGGTTTGCGCACCAGGACCGCTGTGGCTCCGAGTTCCTCCAGGCGCTGACGGTGCGCGTCAAAATCGCCCTGCAGGGCAAGGATTCCTATGTTTAGCATTGCCATTTAATTTAGCAGGTCTTGGCGAAGGAATTCTGTCCGAAGAGCCGCAAACCGGCTGGCGCAATCGACAGAGGCACGGCTATGCGCCGTGCCTCTGTCTTGCATAAACCACTTGCGAGGGCCTACCAGCCGCGCGTCTGCAGCAGGTCGGCTTCGGCAATGCCGGAAATCGCCAGACCCTTCATCGATCCCGTCATCTGCTCGCTGACCTCGGCCAGGACCTTGGGGTCCAGGTAGTGGGTGGTGGCGATCACGATGCCACGGGCGCGCGACTCGGCTTCTTCACGCTCCTTGGAAATTGTGAGATCCAGAGGGGTTGCGCCGTCCTTCATAAAGATGCCGCTGCCTACAAACACGGCCTCGGCGCCAAGTTGCATGACCAGCGAGGCATCAGCCGGGGTGGCAATTCCGCCGGCGCTGAAATTTGGCACCGGAAGCTTGCCGGCCTTGGCCACCATGCGCACCAGTTCGTAGGGAGCCTGGAGCGTCTTGGCCGCCAGGTAGAGTTCCTGCTCGCTCATTACCGTGAGTTGCAGCATTTCTTTTACAATCTGGCGCATGTGTTTGACGGCGTGAACCACGTCGCCCGTACCGGCCTCGCCCTTGGTACGGATCATGCACGCGCCCTCGGCAATGCGCCGGAGTGCTTCGCCCAGGTTGCGGGCGCCGCAGACGAACGGCGTCTTGAAGGCGTGCTTATCGATGTGATGTTCCTCGTCGGCCGGGGTGAGCACCTCGGACTCGTCGATGTAATCGACGCCCAGTTCCTGCAGAATCTGCGCCTCCGCAAAGTGGCCGATGCGTGCTTTGGCCATGACCGGGATGTTCACCGTGCTCATGACTTCCTTGATGATCTTGGGCGAAGCCATACGAGCCACGCCGCCTTGGGCGCGGATCATGGCTGGGACGCGCTCCAGGGCCATCACGGCGGCCGCGCCGGCTTTCTCGGCGATCTCCGCCTGTTGCGCGCTCATGACGTCCATGATGACGCCGCCTTTGAGCATTTCCGCGAGACCGATTTTCAGCCGCAGCCCGCTGCCATTTGTATCTGACATTGCACTCTCTCCCTGCATAAAGCGTTGCTTTGGACCCTGTCCTCGGGACGCATCCGGCCACAATTGGCAGGCGCGCACAAGACCTCGGGAGCAAACTATAATTCTAGCGCGTTCCCGCAAACCCTGCTGGAGCCCAGATGCTTGTCGGCCGTAATTAGCGCCCGGAGGGCGAGCAAACGCCGCAAGTTCAATCATCCGGTGAGATTCGGAGCGCGGAACAATCCCTGGCCCCCTGTATTAAATATTTCCATTCTCCGCCAAACATTTTGTTAAATTGTTGACTCCAATTCGACACAAAACTATAGTTGCATGATTCGTCACCTTACCGGGGTTCAAGGAGACATTGTGTCCTCTACTGCTCAATCCACAAACACAACCCTGCCCAAGGGTGTCGCGCCCCTAGGCTCCGGCTCTGGCAGTTCCTTCCTGTGGCGTCGTCTGCACTCGTTGACGGGCATTGTTCCGGTGGGCTTGTTTCTGCTGGAACACTTCATTTCCAATGCCGAGGCAACCAACGGCGTGGCTGCCTATAACGCGCAGGTGAAGTTTCTGACCGGGCTTCCCTTCCGCCTGGGCCTGGAAGTGTTCGGCATTTTCATCCCGCTGGCCTTTCACGCCCTCTATGGGGTCTACATCTGGTGGCGCGGGGAAAACAATGTCATCGACTATCCGTGGACCGGCAACTGGTATTACACGGCGCAACGCTACACGGGAATCATTGTTTTCGCCTATGTGACCTACCACATCTGGTACATGCGTTTCGCCGGAGTTCATCTGGTCGAGCACTACGATGCGGCGTTCTGGAAGGTGCAGAACGAACTCTCGCATCCGCTGGCGCTGGCCATCTACGTGGTGGGCGTGGTGGCCGCATCCTGGCACTTCGGTTACGGACTCTTCCTGTTTGCGGCCAAGTGGGGAATTGTGACCGGGACCAAGGCTCAGAAGCGGGCGCAGAGTGCCGGAATCGTTCTTTCCGTCGTGCTGGTTCTGGTTGGACTTTTTACGATTTATGCCTTCACCGCAAAGTTCCCGGCGCAGCCGCGTAACCCGGCATGGGACCAGCATACCGAGAGTGTTCCAGCGGAGCAGAGCCGGATGGTTCCTTCCACTACTCCCAGCAGCCAGGCAAGATAGGCCAGGCCGAAAGAGAACTTATGGCAACAACAACTCCAAAAATCATCATTATCGGCGGTGGACTCGCGGGCCTGTCTGCCGCAATCAAGGTTGCGGAATTGGGCGGCCATGTTGATCTATTTTCGCTGGTTCCCGTCAAACGTTCGCACTCCGTATGCGCGCAGGGCGGCATCAACTCGGCCAAGAACCTGAAGGGCGAGGGCGACTCGACCTGGCTCCACTTCGATGACACGGTGTACGGCGGTGACTTTCTGGCGAACCAGACCCCGGCAAAGCAGATGTGCGAGATGGGACCGGGGATCATCGATCTGCTGGATCGCATGGGTGTTCCTTTCAGCCGCACGCCGGAGGGACTGCTGGACTTCCGCCGCTTCGGTGGCACCCTGTTCAACCGTACGGCATTCGCCGGAGCCACCACCGGCCAGCAACTGCTCTATGCGCTGGATGAGCAGGTGCGCCGCTTTGAATCCGAAGGCAAGGTCAGGAAATACGAGTACTGGGAGTTTCTCTCGGCCGTGCTCGATTCACAAGGCGTTTGCCGCGGCATCTGCGCCATGGACCTGCGCTCAATGGAGTTGGCCACCTTCGCGGCCGATGCGGTCATCATGGCCACCGGCGGAGTGGGCGCAATCTTCGGCAAGTCCACCAACTCGGTGGTTTGTACCGGCTCGGCGGCAGGCGCACTTTACCAGCAGGGTGCGGCGTACGGCAATGGCGAGATGATCCAGGTGCACCCCACCTGCATTCCCGGCGAGGACAAGCTGCGCCTGATGTCGGAATCGGCTCGCGGCGAAGGCGGCCGTGTCTGGGTTCCCAGGAATCCGAGCGAAAGCCGTCCCGGCAGGCAGGTGCCCGAGGCGGATCGCTTCTACTTCCTCGAGGAGTGGTATCCCAAATACGGAAATCTGGTGCCGCGCGACATCGCCACCCGAGCCATTCACAAGGTGGTTCACGAACTCGGCCTCGGCATCCAGGGCCAGCCGATGGTCTATCTCGACCTCACTCATATTGACCGCGCCACGCTGGACCGCAAGCTGGGCGGAATCCTGGACATTTACGAGAAGTTTGTGGGCGACGACCCGCACGACGTTCCCATGAAGATTTTCCCCGGAGTCCACTATTCCATGGGCGGACTCTGGGTGGATGCCGATCAGATGACTAACATCCGGGGACTTTATGCGATTGGCGAATGTGACTACTCGATCCACGGCGCCAACCGCTTGGGCGCCAATTCCTTGCTCAGTTGCATTTACGCGGGATTCATCGCCGGTCCGAACTCGGTGAACTACGCCAAGAGCCTGCCGGCTGTTCCGGAGAACCTAGCAGCATCTTTTGAGGACGAGAAGAAGCGGCAGGCCGGCTTGAGCAACCTCTTGCTGAACAATCAGGGCACGGAGAATCCGTTCAAACTCTGGCGGGAATTGGGCGAGATCATGTCGCGCAATGTTACCGTCAGCCGCTACAACGACAAGCTTCAGGAGACCGACGTCCAACTGGTGGAGTTTCTGGAACGCTACCGCAAGGTCAATCTCAATGACAAGTCGATGTGGTCCAACCAGTCGTTCCTCTTCACCCGGCAGCTCTACAACATGCTGCAACTTGCGCGCGTCATCACCCAGGGCGCGTTCTTGCGGAATGAATCGCGCGGTTCGCATTACAAGCCGGACTTCCCCGAGCGCGACGACACTAATTTTCTGAAGACTACCAAGGCATTCTATGCGCCCGACGCCGACGCGCCGCGCTTCGAGTGGGAAGCGGTGGACATTTCACTGATTAAGCCGCGTCCACGCCGCTACGACAGCAAGTAGAAACGAGATTCCGGCCTGCCGTTTCCACCGAGGCGGGGGCAAGAAGGTTTAGAGACTCATGGCGAATAAGAGCGTACTTTTTAAGATCAAGCGTCAGGCATCTCCCACCAGCGAAGCCTACTGGGAGGAATTCGAGCTGGCATGGCGGCCTGGCTTGAACGTGATCTCGCTGTTCATGGACGTTGCGCTGAACCCGGTGACGCGCGACGGCAAGCCGACGGTTCCCATCAACTACGATTCCAACTGCCTGGAGGAGGTTTGCGGCTCCTGCGCCATGCTGATTAACGGCCGGGCTCGCATGGCCTGTTCCGCCCTGGTCGATAACCTGGAGCAACCGCTCACCATTGAACCGTTCTCCAAGTTTCCGGTCATTCGCGACCTCCAGGTGGATCGCTCCGTCCTGTTTGAGAACCTGAAAGCGGTCAAAGCCTGGGTTCCCATCGACGGAACCTACGCCCTTGGCGATGGCCCAAGGATTGCGCCAGTTGTACAGGAGCAGGCCTACCAGCTCTCCCAATGCATGAGTTGCTGCTGCTGCATGGAAGCCTGTCCGCAATTCAATGAGAGCACCGGATTTGTCGGCGCCGCCACCATCGCCCAGGTCCGGCTGTTCAATATGCATCCAACCGGTAAGGTATTAAAGGAAGATCGCTTACAGGCCCTGATGGGGGATGGCGGAATCCAGGAGTGCGGCTACGCGCAGAACTGCGTCGAGGTCTGCCCCAAGGACATTCCGCTCACCAAGTCCATCAGCCGCGTAGGCGGCGACGTGATGAAGAAGGCGATCCTCGACTTCTTCCGCACTTAGATATTTTGTTGGTAGGCTTTCGCAGGGGTAAAATGGCGCGCGCCGGTTTGCCGCGATTTTGCCCTGGGACTTTCGTAATCTGGTTCTGATCCCGAACCGGCCCGAACTGGCAATTTAACTTGGCAGAAAACCAGGAGCGTTGGGTTACACTGGCGACAGAAGAGTCATCATAACCAACAGGAGTTGTACCATTTCCCCGATGATGCGACGCATCGCTGCTACCCTCGTGTTTGTGTTTTCGCTGACCACTGCGCTGGTGTCCGGTGCCACCTTTCATGCGCACTACCGCTCACCCAGGCGTCCACTCCGCCGCGTTCACGTCCGCGTTGCACGCTGGAATCCGGTATTGCGAGGCTCCCATGATTCCCTGCTCCGGCAGAACGAAGAGATCGACCGGCTCAAGCTCACGCGCATCAACGATGACCAGCAGCTCGAGGAATTGGAATTGCGCGGCGAACTGGTCAGTCTGCACAACTCAAGGTCGCTGCAGATTGCCCCGAATCTCGAACTCAACCGCCGCTTCTGCCGCCCCTGGACCCGCGCCTTTCTGGAAGACCTGAGCCAGGCATTCTACGCCCAGTTTCATCAGCCCATCCAGGTGACGTCGGCCGTCCGCACGGTGGACCAGCAGGCTCGTTTGCAACGCTCGAACAGCAACGCCGCACCCATTGACGGTGACACTGCCTCCTCGCACCTGGCCGGGCTCACCGTCGATATCGGCAAGCGTCCCATGTCTCGCAGTCAACGTGCCTGGTTTGACCAGTACGTATTCAAGCTGCAGCAACTCGGATTGGTGGAAGCCGCCGAAGAGCGCCGGCAAGCCTGCTACCACATCATGGTGAGCAACCGTTACGGCGACTATCGCGAGTCTCCCGAGGAGTTCAGCGCCAATCGTTAGGCTCCAGCAAAGCGTATGCGAATCGTCCGGGCCTGGCGGTCCGGCGTTTTCGTTTGCGCCCGATGGCGCGGGGCCGCGCTCCGGTATAATCTGGAGACTTCGACGGAGACAGGATGAGAACCGAGCTGATTGTGACCTCTCTTGCCATACTGCTGACCATTCCCGCCGCTGCGCAATCCGCAATCTCCGCGCAGAAAAGTCCAGCCAGGACTGCCACTGTGAGCCCCGGCCGCACCCGTTCTGCTCCCAGCGCCGCGACGATCCACAAATTCGCCATCGTGATTGACACTGATGCGGATACGCCGGGACGCTTCGTCGATGAATCCTTTGATCCCTCGACCGACGCGGGCAAAGGCCACTGGGACCTGGCCCGGGCAAGGACGGGAAACCTGGGCGCGGAGTTCTTTTCCATCTGGGTCGACCCGGTTCAGTACAAGGATCACTATGCCCGGCGCGCCCTGGATATGATCGATTCCGTCCACGAGGCGGCGCGAAACCATCCCCATGAACTGGTGATGGCCTATTCGGCAGAGGACATCGTTGCTGCCCGCAAGGGAGCGCATCCTCGGATTGCGGCACTGATTGGCGTCGAGGGCGGCCACGCCATTGAGGGTGACATCCGCGTACTGCGCGATTTCTATCGCCTCGGCGCCCGCTACATGACGCTGACCTGGTCCAACTCAAACGAACTCGGCCAATCCTCGGGCGACGTGAAACTGGGCGACAACGGCAAGCCCGTCGATCCCGGCCTCACCGACTTTGGCCGCGAGGTGGTGCGCGAGATGAACCGGCTTGGCATGATGGTGGACATCTCGCACGTCAGCGACCGCTCGTTTTATCATGCGCTGGTGGTAAGCCGGGCTCCGCTTTTAGCCTCCCACAGCTCTTCGCGTGCCATCACCAACCATCCGCGCAACATGACGGATGACATGCTAGTTGCGCTGGCGCGCAACGGCGGAGTGGCCCAGGTCAACTTTAATTGCGGCTTCATCAGCGATGAGTACAATGCGAAGTCGAAGGCGTTCGAAGCCGCGCATCCAGACGAGATGAAGCGTGCGCGGGAACTCTGGATGGCCCCGAAGACGCCCGCAACCAAGGCGGAACTGGACAAGCTGACGAGCATGAAAGAGGCCGCCGTACCCAGGCCTCCGCTCAGCGCCCTGATCGATCACTTCGATCATATGATTAAGATTGCGGGAGTCGATCACGTCGGCATCGGTTCGGACTTCGACGGCGTGGAGTGCCTGCCGCAGGGAATCGACGGCGTCCAGGACCTGCCGAAGATTACCGCCGAACTGCTCAAGCGCGGCTACAGCGCCGAGGACCTGCGCAAGATTCTCGGCGGAAACCTGCTGCGCGTATTCGCCGAGGTGGAGCGCGTCTCGCGCCAGATTCAAAGTGAACAGAATCCCGACCGGCGGCCCGTGGTCGCCATCCCACAATCCAAGTAGCAGATAGCTCGGAGGAAAATAATGATGCAGAATCCGTTACTCGCAACCGGCCTGCTGATGCTGGCCCTGGGCGCATACGCCCAGCCTCCCCAGACAACGCTCACGGGCACAAAGGAACAGCCCGTAGCCATCATTCAGACCAGTATGGGGAATTTGAATTGTGTACTGTTTCCGAAGGCCGCGCCCCTGGGCACGGCAAACTTCATTGGCCTGGCACGCGGCACCAAGGACTGGAGAAATCCGAAGACCGGCAAGAACGAGCATGGCGTTCCGCTCTATGACAATACGATTTTTCATCGCGTGATTCCCGAGTTCATGATCCAGGGCGGCGATCCCGCCGGCACCGGCGCCGGCAATATCGGCTTCCAGTTCAAAAACGAAACCTGGCCTGATCTCAAGTTTGACCAGCCGGGACGGCTTGCCTATGCCAACGCTGGGCCAAATACCAATGGCTCGCAGTTCTTTATCACCGAAGTGCCTTATCCATCTCTAAATGGCAGCTATACAATTTTTGGCCAGTGCGACAGCGCCAGCGTTGAACTCGTCAAGAAAATTGCCCGCCAACCCGCTACCCGCGATAGGCCCAATACGCCCATCGTGATCAGACACATCAAAATTGACGACGGCAGCAGGACGAAAGCTGCCGTGAAGACCACGGTCAAGCCCGGCCATTAAGGATCATCATCCATTGCGCGGGCAATCACCCTGTTCCGCGCTATGCTCGGAGCAGGCAACCCAATTCTGTTAGTCTGGAAAGTCGGTAATTTCCAGCAAGGAGCCAGCATGGCCGAACGCACACCGGGTTTATATGCAACCTTTGTCACCAATCAAGGCACCATCGTCTGCCGCCTTTTTGAAAGCGAAGCGCCCAAGACGGTGGCGAATTTTGTGGAACTTGCCGAGGGCAAACGCGAGTGGAAAGACAGCGTAAGCGGCAAGAAAGGCCCTGGTCCTCTCTACAACGGAACGGTCTTCCACCGCGTCATCCCTGACTTCATGATCCAGGGCGGCGATCCCAGCGGCACCGGCATGGGTGGACCGGGCTACAGGTTTGAGGATGAGACCAAGGGTTCGCCCTTCAAGTTCGACGCGCCCGGCAAGCTCGCCATGGCCAATGCCGGACCCAACACGAACGGTTCGCAATTCTTCATCACCGTCGCGCCGACGCCTTGGCTTACGGGCAATCACACCATCTTCGGTGAAGTCGTCGAGGGCAAGGATGTTCCCATCACCATCAGTAAACTGCCACGCAATCACCAGGATCGTCCGAACAGCGAGGTGGTGCTCAACAGCGTCACCATCGAGCGGGTGTAGCGTTTCCGCCTGGTGCTGCGGACAGACAAAACCCCGGGGCCGAAGCCTCGGGGTTCGTCTTTGAAGCAAGCAAAATCAGAGACCGATCACGGTGATCAGTTCCTTGACAGAGTCAGCGCTCTTCTTCAGGGCAGCCTGCTCTCCAGCCGTCAGTTTGATTTCGATGATCTGCTCCATGCCGTTGGCGCCCAGCTTCACGGGTACGCCGACAAAAAGGCCCGTGATCCCATACTCGCCTTCCAGGTGTACGGCGCAGGGCAGAATCTTCTTCTTGTCCTTGAGGATCGCCTCCACCATCTCTACCACCGAGGCCGACGGAGCGTAGTAGGCGCTTCCGGTTTTCAGGAACTTCACAATCTCGGCGCCACCGTTACGGGTGCGTTCCACCATTGCTTCCAGCTTTGCCGGCGCGATTAATTCGGTGATGGGAATACCGGCAACGGTGGAGTAACGCGCCAGCGGGACCATGGTATCGCCGTGGCCGCCGAGGACGAACGCAGTGACGTTTTCCACGCTGACGTTGAGTTCCTGCGCGATGAAGGTGCGGAAGCGCGCCGAATCCAGCACACCGGCCATGCCGATGACGCGATTGCGCGAAAAGCCGCTCATTTTGAACGCAGCCTGCGCCATTGCGTCCAGGGGATTGCTGACCACGATAATGATACAGTTGGGCGAGTACTTCACAACCTTGCCCACTACGTCCTGCATGATCTTGAAGTTGGTATTGAGCAGATCATCGCGGCTCATGCCGGGCTTGCGTGGGATTCCCGCGGTGATCACGACGATGTCGGAATTTGCAGTATCAGCATAGTCATTGGTGCCCAGGATTGCGCAGTCGCGTTTTTCGACCGGCATGGCCTGCAGCAGATCCAGTGCCTTGCCTTGCGGAACTCCGTCCATGATGTCGATGAGAACGACATCGGCTAGTTCCTTCGAAGCGATCCAGTGGGCTGCCGTGGCACCCACATTCCCTGCTCCAACGATGGTAACCTTCTTGCGCATGATTTTCCTTTCAAGCCACTAAGGGCATTGCGATAGAAGTACGGTATAGAAAAAGCACAATATAAAGAGCTCGCGCTGAATCGGACCGGTCCAAATTCAGGACGCATCTGAATTATCGCGCACTGGCAACACTTACCGCCATGTTATCGATAATCGCCGAGGCAAATGCGCTGGTACCCAGTTTGGTTGCTCCCTCCATCAGGCGCTCGAAATCGTAGGTCACCCTCTTCTGTTCGATGGTCCGCTCCATGCCGCTTTCAACCAGTTTCGCAGCCTCCGTCCAGCCCATGAACTCCAGCATCATGACCGCCGACAGAATGAGCGAGCCGGGATTGATCACGTCCTTGTCGGCGTACTTGGGAGCGGTGCCGTGGGTGGCCTCAAAGATGGCGTGCCCGGCCCCGATGTTTGCGCCGGGCGCAATTCCCAACCCTCCCACCTGCGCCGCACACGCATCGGAGATGTAGTCGCCGTTCAGGTTCGGCGTGGCCAGCACCGAGTACTCGTCGGCGCGCGTCACAATCTGCTGAAAAATCGAATCCGCAATGCGGTCGTTGATCATCAATTTGGTCTTCCATTGGCCGTTGCCATGGGTGGCAAAGATTCGATCCAGCACACCTTGCACCTCGGCGTAAACTTTTTCCCGGAATTTCTCGGGCGCATGTTCCATGCCGGGCTCAATCAAAGCTGCATTTTCCTCGGCCGTAAGCGCCGGGTTGTGGTCCTTGTTGGCCAGGATCCAGCTCTCGCGCTCCGTCACGGTCTCAGCCCGGAACTCCTCGGTGGCAACCTCATAGCCCCATTCGCGAAATGCACCCTCGGTGAACTTCTGGATGTTTCCCTTGTGCACCAGGGTCACGCTGGGCCGCCTGTTCTTGAGCGCAAACTCAATGGCCATGCGCACCAGGCGCTTGGTTCCGGTAATCGACATCGGCTTGATACCGATGCCGGAATCGGCGCGAATCTGCTTCTGGCCGCTCCCCAGCATGACGTTGTTGAGGAAGTCAATGAGCTGGTGGACTTCGGGGCTTCCCTCTTTCCACTCGATGCCGGCGTAGACATCCTCGGTGTTCTCGCGGAAGATGACGATGTTCATGGCCTCGGGACGCTTCACCGGCGAGGGAATGCCGTTGTAATACTTCACCGGCCGCACACAGGAGTAGAGATCGAGAATCTGGCGCAGGGCCACGTTCAGCGAGCGGATGCCACCGCCGATGGGCGTGGTCAGCGGTCCCTTGATCCCAATGCGCAGGTCGCGAAAGGCGTCCACCGTTTGGTCCGGAAGCCAGGTGCCGTAGATCTCTTTTGCCTTCTCGCCGGCGAACACCTCGTACCAGGCGATGCGCCGCTGGCCGCCATAGGCGCGCTCGACCGCCGCGTCCACCACCCGCACGGTCGCTTTCCAAATATCGCGCCCCGTGCCATCACCCTCGATGAACGGAATGATGGGATGATCGGGAATTACGAATTTTCCGTTCACGAACTCGACTACGTGGCCATCGGCCGGAAGCGGAACTCCGTTGTAAGAAGCCGCCATTGAATCCTCCTGTGGGACATCCATGGGGATTCACCCGGATCGCCGTTGCCCTTCCCGGAGTACCATGCGGACCCTGGCGGCAGCACCCCACGTTGCTGCCAACAGTGAATCAGTCCTTACATTCCATTGTCTTTCGAATCTAAGGCTACTGGAAATTCGAGACTAACACCGGAAGAGCCGCGGGTTCAATCCCTGAAGAAGGAAACGAACATGGAGCGCACCTGCCCCATCTCTGCGCGCAAGGCGCCATCCAGATCGGAGCATTCCAGTATTTTCTCCACGCTGGCCCGCAACCTGTCGCTCTCCGGCAGCCACGTCCGGGAACGGCCCTCCACTCCGCGGACGGCGTGTTCCACGCGACGAAACAGGTCGGCTGCATGCAATAGATCGCCAGCCTGCTCCGGCGAGAGTAGTTCCCTCTCGAGCAGTGCTTCCAGCCGCTGTGGAAGCTGCTTTCCGGTAGCCTGCAACGCGCCGCCAGCTTCCAACAGGCCGAGCAGGAAATCAAGATCGTAAATGCCGCCGGGGCCGGTCTTGAAGCTCGGCGTGGCGCCGGAATCCGCAATGCGTTTGCGCATGGACCGCAGCTCCTGGACGAAGCCGGGAGAAGACGCAAAGCGTTTGCGCAACCCCAGTAGCGACTCGCTGGCCTCCCCGGCAAGACACTCGGCCCCGGCAATCCAACGCAGCTTGCCGAAGGCGAGCGTTTCCCAGGCCTTGGCCTCGCTCTCAAAATACTGTGCAAACTGCCGCGAGGATACCACCAGTTCACCCTCGCGGCCGTGGGGCCGGAGCCTGGTGTCCACCGCGATCACCGAGCCCTCCCGGGTGTAGCCCGACAACATTGCAACCAGGGAACGCGCGCACCGCTCCGCAGCTTCTGGGTTGCATTCCGCGGTGCGCAGGAAGATCAGGTCTGCATCGGAAAGTACATCCAGTTCGCAGGTCCCAAGACGTCCCACGGCGAAGACCGCAAAGCCTTCCGGGGCATCCACCGCGCTGAGCGCCTGGCGCAAGATCTGGTCGAAGCCCCGCGAGTGCTCGCGCAGAATCTCCCACACGGCTTTCTTTTCCAGAAACGAGCGTCCCAGCGAGCGCAGGGTCGTGCGGCGCCACTCAATCCGCAACTGGTCGGAAATTGAACTTCTGGTCTCGGGCTCCAAGGGGTGGAAGAGCGCGACAATGTCCTCGGGATGGCGGGCCAGGATGCTGGTAGCCAGCGCGCTCCGGGCGAACACCGGAAGCGCGCGTTCGATCCAAGGCGCGTTTTCAAGAGCGCTGCGAATACGCTCCTCCCCGGTGGACGAAGCCGCCAGAAAGCGGCGCAGGTTCTGCAGGGTCGGATCGCCGACCTCGGCAGCCAATGCCAGCGCCAGCGCCTCCGAGCGACCTGCCAATTCCCGCGTCAGGCGTTCGGCTCCAGGTGCGCCCAGGCCCAGAGAAACGGCCATCACCTCTCCGCTTGGCTCCCCCAAACCCAGGCGAAGCACGTGCGCGCACAAATCGCTGGCCGATTTCATAATCCGCTCTAAATCCGAAGCGCTGCTGGCCGTGGGGTCCGCCAGCGAGCGGAACAGCGCGGCCTGTTCGCGCGCAGCCTGCGGCAAGCGGTGCGCCTGCACCCCCTGGAGGCACTGCAGGCGATGCTCCATGGCGCGCAGCAGCCCGTAGGTTGCGACTAGCTCGCGGAACTCCGCGTCGCCGATGTGTCCCTTGTCGTGCAGCTTCTGCAATGCAACCAAGGTTCCGCTGGAGCGCAGCCATGGCTCGCCTCCGCCATGGACCCGTTGCAGACACTGCACCAAAAACTCAATTTCCCGCAGGCCCCCCGGCCCATTTTTCACGTCCAGACCGCCATTGCCCTTGCGGACAACCCCGCCTCGAATTCGCTCCAGGGAGCGGGCGGCGGTCTGGATGGCCGAGAGGCTGAGCGGTTCGCAATAAATCAGCTTCTGCACCTGCTCCACAAACTCCCGCGCCAGCATGCGGTCGCCGGCGCTCCGGCGCAGCTTGAGCAAGGCTTGCAACTCCCAGTCGTGGGCCACGCTGCGGTAGTAGCGCAGCGCCTGGGCGCAGCCGGCCACCATCTCCCCGCTGGCCCCCTGGGGACGCAGCCGGAGATCGACCCGGAATACCTGGCCGTCCACGCTCACGGTGGAAAGAACGGTGGTCAACTCCTGGGCCAGGCGGGTAAAGAATTCCCGAGCCGGGATGGAAATTGTTCCCGCGTCCCCGGCATCGTCGCAAAGATAAAGCAGGTCGATGTCCGAGCTGTAGTTCAGTTCGTTGCCGCCCAGCTTTCCCAGGGACAGCACGGAAAAGCGTGCCGGACGGACTCGTCCATGGCTGGAGCGAACTTGCGGCCAACCCTGGTAACGCGCCCGCAGTTTACTCTCGCAATGCCAAAGCGCGCGCTCGATCATCACGTCGGAAAGCGCTGAAATTTCCTCGGTGATTTCGGTCAGCGGCGCGAGCCCAAGCAACTCGCGGACAAAAATCCGAACGTACTCGCGCCGCTTGAACCGCGCCAGCAGCACGGGCAGCGCGGTGAGGTGGGAACGCAGGCGAAAGCGGGCAAACTGCTCCCGGAAATCGTCGGTGCAGCGCGCCGTTTCCAATCCCGTAGGACGGGCGAAAAGCTGCAGCAGGTCAGGATTCTGCAGGAGGGTTTGCCCAAGCCACTGGCTGGAAGCAAACAAGGCCACCGCGGCGCGCAGTGCCAGCGCACTGGCCTCAAACGCCGCAATGGCTTCGCTGGGATGCTGCTGCAGGAGCGCCTCCATCTGAAGCATGGCCTGATCCAGGTTCCCCGACTCGGCAAGAAACTGGGGGAGCTCAGATGCAGCTCGTGCGGGAAGCAGCTTGCAGATGTTCGCATAGCGCGCCTCGGAGCCAGTGTCAGCGAAGACAAAAGCAGGGGCATTTCCACGAACATTTGTATCGAGCGCAGTCACCGGATCGCCTCACTGAGAGCGTGATCGCAGCATAGCACGCAACGGGGAAGCACCGCCGGGCAGGACTTGCCTGATTCGGCGCTGTGCCTTGACAGCCCGGTTGTGGAGACGCCTTCGCGAGCTCCGTTGGCCGCAGCGCGACGGCCGCGGCCCGCCGCTAATGGAAAAGCGACAAGCTGCCGATATTCCTCATGCATCGTGCGTGCCCGCGGTCAGACGGCGCCAGGGAGGCCAATGATTTCTCTGAAAAAATATCTTGACGAAGCGCAGACCGGTCCCAGCCGGCATTGCGAGCCGGATTCCACCGAGCTCTTTCCTGCGACCCTCGCCGCCTATCGCTCTGCCCTGGAGGAGATGGGAAGTTGCAGTCTGAGCGCCTGCCCCGCCATTGGAGAGGGACTGAAACAGAACCTGAGCGGACTCGGTGCGCGGCTTTCGCTCAACCTCTCTCGTGAGGCCATGGAAGCCACAGGCAAGAGCGTTCAGGAGCATCTACAGGACTGGGGCCGGCGGGCCGCCAGGCACTTCCAGCAACAGGCCGGCGAGGTAAAGGAAATCCTGATCGTGATGGCTCGCACCGCCGAATCGGTCGGCGAACGGGACCAGCGTTGCGCCAAACAAATCACTGAGGTCACCACCCGGCTGCGCCGGATCGCCAACCTGGAAGACCTCACCCTGATCCGTGCGTCCATCGAAAGGAGCGCGGCGGAACTGAAGACCTCCATCGACAAGATGGCCGCCGAAGGCAAGGCTGCGATCGAACAGCTTCGTCTGGAAGTATCCAGCTATCAGACCAAATTGGAAGAAGCGGAAAACATCGCCTCGCGCGATTCGTTGACTGGACTGCGCAGCCGGCTCTGGGTGGAAAATCAGATCGAGCGCCTGATCCTTCTCAACCTCCCCTTCTGCGTCGCCATCCTCGATATGGATGGTTTTAAACAGGTGAACGACCATCACGGACACCTTGCCGGCGATGAATTGTTAAAGCAATTTGCCATCGAACTAAAGTCGGCGTGCCGTTCCTCGGACATCACGGGACGCTGGGGTGGAGATGAGTTCATCATCCTGCTGGATTGCGCCCTGCCCGAAGCGAGCGCGCAAACCGACCGCCTCCGGGATTGGGTTTGCGGAGATTACACAATCCACGGACAACGCGGCCCCGGGAAGGTGAGAGTGGACGCTTCCATCGGCTTGGCGGAACACATCCCGAATGAGACCCTGAAGGAACTCCTCGCCCGGGCCGATAGCCAGATGTACGAGCGCAAGGCTGCATCGCGCCCTCACGGCAGCAGACAGTAGATCAGCGGCACGCGATCGAGTCCGCGAGCCCGGCACTAGATGTCGTAATACATCTCAAATTCGTACGGATGCGGACGCAAGCGCAGCGCATTTACCTCCTTCTCCCGCTTGTAGGCGATGTAGGTCTCCAGCAGATCCTCAGTGAATACATCGCCCTTCAGCAGGAACTGGTAGTCCACCGAGAGCGCATCCAGGGCAGCCTCCAGCGACGCAGGAATCGAAGGCACCCTCTGCAGTTCCTCCGGACCCATATCATAAATATCTTTATCGAGGGGCATCCCGGGATCGATGCGGTTCTCAATCCCATCCAGTCCGGCCATCAACATGGCCGAGAACGCGATGTACGGATTGCAACTCGGATCGGGCGGACGATACTCGACGCGCTTGGCCTCGGGCGCCGAGGAGTACATCGGAATGCGACACGCCGCCGAGCGGTTGCGGCGCGAATACGCAAGGTTGATCGGCGACTCCAGCCCGGCGGATAGCCGCTTGTAGCTGTTGGTGGTAGGCGCCGTCAGCGCCGCCAGCGCCGGTCCGTGTTTGATGAGCCCGCCGATGTACCACAAGGCAAGCTCGGAAAGCCCCGCGTAGCCGTCGCCAAAAAATAGCGGCTTGCCGCCCTTCCACAGGGATTGGTGCGTGTGCATGCTGTTGCCATTGTCTTGAAAAAGGGGCTTAGGCATGAAGGTCGCGGTTTTGCCGTGCTGGCGAGCCACGTTGCGCACAATGTACTTGTAGAGCATCATGGCGTCGGCGGCGCGCAGTAGCGAAGTGTAGTGCAGGTCGAGTTCACCCTGGCCGCCGCTGGCCACTTCATGGTGATGGCACTCTACGTCGAGGCCACACCCCTTCATGGTCAGAAGGATCTCGGTGCGCAGATCCTGGTGATGATCGGTCGGTGGCACCGGGAAATAGCCCTCGCGATAGCGGGGACGATAGCCAAGGTTGTTTTCACGGCGCGCCGAGTTCCATCGCCCCTCGTCGGCGTCAATGAAATAGAAACCATAATTGGCGCCCGCGTCAAAGCTCACATTGTCGAACACGAAAAACTCCGCTTCCGCTCCGAACATGGCCTCATCCCCTACTCCCGAAGAGGCCAGGTACATCTCAGCTTTGGTGGCGATGTAGCGCGGGTCGCGGTCATAACGCTGGCGGGTCACGGGATCGATAATGTCGGCAATCACTCCCAGGGTCGGAGCCTCGGCGAACGGGTCCATCATGAAGGTCGAGGGATCGGGAATCAGCAGCATGTCACTTTCATGAATGGCGGCCCAGCCCCGAATCGAAGAGCCGTCCATGCCGAATCCGTCGCGAAAGGAATCCAGCGTCAACTTTGCGATGGGATAGGAAATGTGGTGCCAGAGGCCATGGAGGTCACTGAAACGGAGATCGACCATCTGAACATCCTGCTGCTGGGCAAACTCCAAAACGGTAGAAGGGCCTACATCAACCGGCGAGTTCATGTACTTAGCTCCTCTTTCGTGCCACGACAGGCACGAGGCGATCATATAACGACTCAGGCACAGTTTTTACTGGACGAAGCCAGAGAAAAAACAGAACATTGCAGCTAGGCTGTCCTCCGTACCTTGTACACCGTGATTAGCGACGATGTCTAACACTATGGAGGAGTAGCCTTTGTAGTAAATAGAAGCCTCCTATGAGACGTATACTTGTTTCTTATGTCTCGTTGCTGATGACACTGTGTACGGCCGCGATTGCGGTGGCACCGGTGCGGGGGAAGTATTCGAATCCCGGGCTCGCCTATGAAGTGAGTCTGCCGCCCGGTGTCGCCTGCAGGAGTGCTGAACCCGATTACGGCTGCGGATTCAAGATCTCCGTGCGCTTTACCGAGTCTGAATGGAAGACCGATTCGCTTCCGTCGCGTTCCATGTGGGTGAGTGGCGAAATGAATGCTGGCGGCGAAAACACCCCGGAACGCGCGGTGCAACGAGCTTCAATGGGGGGAACCTCCGGCCGCGCTGGCGCCTCGGTTCTGCGGCGGAAATCTTACATGGCGGGCGGTCTGCCTGCCTCCGAGATCGACATCTCCTATCACGGCGAGGAAGGTGAGTCACTGGAAAAGATCGTGATTGTCTATCGCGAGCGCAAGGGCGCGCCGAACGTGATCTACACTTTTGGTCTGGATACGCCACGCAAAAATGAAGATAACGATGTTCGGCTGTTCCACGAATTTGTTTCCGGATTTCGAGTGAGATAGAGATGGACTTCGACCAGCTAGAAACCTTCCTGGAAGTGGCGCGCAACTTGAGTTTCTCGCGCGCGGCCGAACGGCGGTTCCGTACCCAACCCGCGATATCCGCGCAAATCCGCGCGATGGAGGAAGAGGTTGGAGCGAAGCTGCTGGATCGCACCGGTGGCAAGGTTTCCATTACCGCCGCAGGAAAAGTTTTTCTCTCCTATGTGGAGAGCGCGCTGGAAGCTCGCCGCGCGGCCATGCACGCCGTGGCCGAAGCCGATCGCGTGCCGGGCGGAGAAATTGTGGTGGCGGCCAACGAAGGCAGTTGTCTGCACATTCTTCCCGAAGTGTTTGCCGAGTTCAAGCGCAGCTATCCCGATGTGGGTATCACCGTGAAACGTTCGGAGACACGCGAGGTGCTGGAGGCGGTGATCGACAATTCCGCAGACTTCGGCGTTGCCGCCATGCCGGTGACCGACAAGCGAATCACGGTAGTTCCCATTCACAAAGACGAACTGGTTGTGATCACGCCCATCGGACACCCGCTGTCAAAATTCAAGGAAATCAAGATCTCCCAGATTGCCGGCTACCCGCTTCTGCTGCCGAAGATGGGCCGCACGCGAGACAGCATCGACCGCGTGTTCGACGATCGCGACATGAAGCCGAACGTCAGCATGGAACTGGATTCCAGCGAGCTGCTCAAGCGTTTTGTCTCAGCCGGGGTGGGAATTGGTTTCTGTGCCAACTCCACGGCGCTCGGCGATGTGCGCCTGGGAATCACCGCGATCGTAAAACTCGCCGACGTCCAGATTCGCCGCGACATGGCCCTGGTGTTCCGCAAAGACAAAGCTCTGAGCCGCGCATCCTTGGCGTTCATCGATATTGCAGTCCGGTTAAAGGCTCCGCAGAGCGTGCGCAAGTAGCGATGCGCAGCCGGGGTTGCGCACCTTCGCCGGCGGAAAATGGCTGGCGTGCGCCACGTTTGCCGCCGCCAAAATAGGTAGCTTATGGATTGCGCCTCGGGGCGGAATCATTTAGTTTCAATGTGCCGCCCAAACATCGTTTGGGTACGGCCGTTTGCTTTCCGCAGAGGAGTCAAAATAATTGGCCAAAGACATGGTCCCCAGGCGCATCTTTCTCACCAAGGGCGTGGGGAAGCACAAAGAGCGTTTGACATCGTTTGAACTCGCGCTGCGCGACGCGGGAATCGCCGCGCAAAACCTGGTGCGCGTTTCCTCCATATTCCCACCTAACTGCAAGCTGATCACGCGCGCACAGGGACTGCAGTATCTGAGTCCGGGGGAAGTTGTATTCGCGGTGGTGGCGGAGAATTCGACCCGCGAGCCGCACCGTCTGGTGGCCGCAAGCATCGGACTGGCCATGCCCGCCGACAGCAAAACCTACGGCTATCTGAGCGAACATCACAGCTTCGGCGAGACCGACCAGGTTGCCGGCGACTACGCCGAAGAACTGGCGGCGGAGATGCTGGCGACGACCCTGAACGTGGAGTTTGATCCCGACAAAAGTTGGGACGAGAAAAAGGAAGTGTATCGTTTGTCGAACAAAATTGTACGCACGACCAATATCACGCAAAGCGCGATTGGCGACAAGACTGGGCTCTGGACGACGACCATCGGCGCGGCGATCCTGATCTTCGATTAGTCAATGATGATGCGGATGCGAAGGCCCTGGAGACGATCCAGGGCCTTTTTGTGCGTTGCGGCGGAAGTGGGCTGGGCCGGGGCAACGATTCACCAGATAGGCAATGGTTTTGGAAGGCAAATTTACCGATTCGTTCATCGTTGCGCACGGTTCGAAAGGATTGGCTTCGGTGGCACTATTTTTCGAGCGATCCGTTACTACTCAGTAACTTCTTTCGATGCGAGCGTCGTGCTGATCCCAGCTTGAACTTGCCAAGGGTGCGAGTTGAAGGTGGAGTACCCGACCGTGGGTGGGCCCGGCGGGCCGAAGTGCCTCCGGGGCCGCATCCAACATTTGAGCATCGCTGGGGTCCCTCGCTACGCTCGGGATGACACTCTCAAAAGAACAGATCGAGAGCGGCTACTGTTTCTTGAGGCGCTCGAGGACGGCTCCGGCTACCAAGGGTAATGCCACGGTGGCGTCGTCGAAGACTTCGGCGAACTGGCCGCCCTCGGCAGGGGGAACGAACTTGCCCCAGGAAATGGCCTCGCTGTAAGGGGAACCGCTGAGTCCGCCCCAGTGGACAGGCTCGGGACAGATGCGCAGGCCGTAGTGGTAACGCTTGAGCGGGAGATCCTCGCCGCCACGGCGATGGCGCAGCTCGATGTAGGGGCCGAACTGCTGGGTCCAGTTGCGCGGAACGCCGCCACCGATGGTGAAGATTCCGAGGCGGGTTTGCTGGAGATTGCGCTCAGCAAAGTGATTGAGATCGAGGAAGGGATCGAAGCGGACCAGCTCGCGTCCCTGCTTGGCGCGCTTGCGATTGTGCAGGGCAAGGTCGAGCCCGATCTCGGAGTCGGTGAAGGCGGGGATGTAGACGGCCGCGCCGCGCTCGTAGGCGGAGCGCAGAATGCCGCGTCCGGTGGCGTTTTCCGAAAGGTACTTGCCGATGGCGTGGGTGAACTTGTAGGAGCAGAGGACCTCGGCGGCATCCCAGGCTTCGAGGATCTGAGCGACGATGGCTTCGACGAAGTTGAGATTGGTCTCCGGCTCCAGGGTGTCATAGACGCGGTTGTAGCCGGCTTCGTAGAGCTCGACGTCGTTCATCTTTTCATCCCACACGAAGTGGGACCTGCCGGCGGCTTCGACCAGCCCGTGCGCCATGAGCGCGCCGGTGGAGACGATGGCCTTGACGATGCCGGCGTCGAGAAGATCGGTGATGATGAGTCCCTGCTTGGCGACCGTCATGGCTCCGGCGAGAGTCATGATGATGAAAGCCTCGGGGTCACGGGCCATGGCTTCCAGAACGTCGGCAGCGTGGCCGATCTGACGTCCGGTGAAGGCCGTACGGCCCATGGCGCGGACGAGGTCGTCGACGGTGTGGATGCGAGAGAGGTCCAGCGGTTCGAGGGCGACGAGTTTGTCGGAGATTGGATCGTGCAGCTCGCGCTCGATGCCGGAGCCTTGGTCGGGATGATTCACTTACGCACCTCTTCTCTTGAATGCAAGAGGTAAGGATAAATTATGGGGGTGGGGCGGGCAAGGAACCGGCCCTTGCACGGCAAGACGGTTTCCTGGCGCGGGCACGCCGGATGAGGGTGAGGCAACGGTTCCGTTTTCTCAAAATATTTATTTAGAATTTCCTCTTTTGTGCCGTTAGAAACGATATATGATGCGCTGCAGCTTGGGCCACGGGAACCTGAATCCTTATATCCATTGGCATTATGGAAGACCTATTTTGGCCAGTAGAAGTGGTGGCGCGAAATTTTGCGTGCGCAAAAGTCGTGCGCGACCGCGGGCATTTCGCCAGCCGGCCAAGAAGTCGGAAGTGTGCTCAGGAGGTAGAAACGAATGAAAATGAGAATGCTGTTCGTCCTGTCCATGGCCTGTGTCGTGCTCGGGCTGGGAGTAGCCAACGCACAAGACGGACCTTATCAGATCACCAAGCACCTGCCTGGGATGACGGAAGCCGTGGTCGTGCATACCGGCGCGCCTGCCGGCTTCGACCCCATCACCGCGGCAGCCGAAGAACTGCACCTCTACGGCTACCCGCGCCGTCCCGACCCGAGCAATGAGAAAGCTTACGCAAGCTGGGCGAAGGCCGTAGCCTGCCAGCGCATCGACGGCGAACTGGTGCAGAATCCCACGCGCTTCCACCGTCCGGTCAAGAATTTGCTGGCCACGGGGAATGTCAACGGCACGACGACGGACTACACCTCGGGCAACTGGAGCGGCTATGCGCTGTACGGCGGCACCGGCAAATTCGATGAAGTGGTTGCCTTCTGGCTTGTGCCGAACGTCGGTTCGGAGCCGGGTGGGCCGGATAGCGGGGCGTTTAATGGCTACAGCTCCACGTGGGTTGGCATTGACGGCGACGGCGTGAGCGACCTGATCCAGGATGGAACAGAGTCTGACTGGTCTTCGAACGGCAGCACTCGCTACGACGCCTGGATCGAGATGCTTCCCGCGTCGGAGGTCGTGATAGCGAACTTCCCCGTGCAGCCGGGCGACCTGATTTATGCAACCTCCACGGTCAGCGTGGCCAGCGGTGGCGCCGTGACCGGCGAATACTACCTCGCCAACTACAACACCCACCTTTCTGTTTCCGCCTCGATCAAGATGCCCACGAGCGTTAGCTATCATGGCGTGTCGGCGGAGTGGATTATGGAGCGGACGGATGTGAACGGGACCTATGAGAATCCGATGCCCCACTATGCCTATGCCTACCTGGACAATGCCTATGCGTACCGCCAGGGCTCCAGCTCGTCGATCTCGTATCTGAGCGAGGCGAACCAGAACATCACCATGGTGGACCCCGATAACAGGAACGCGGTGTTGTCCGATGCCTACGAGCAGGACGGCGACTCCTTGTGGTTCCAATGGAAAGCATACAAATAAGACCCATAAAACAATTTTGCTGAAGCGCAGATGATGGAAACGGTGGAAGAGCCAAGGTGGCTTTCCGCCGTTTGTTTTTGGGCGATGCGGCACGGGCCAGACGGTGACGATCCAGAGGGCGGGAAAACAGAGCGGCAAGAGGAGGCAGGAGACGGCGAGCGGGTACAATTGAGTCAGTCATGGCTCATCTTGAAAGTACTTCCTTACAAAGTGTGCGCGGCTCCCTGCCCAAGTGGCTGGGACGCGTGGTTTTGGCGGTTGTGGTGCTGGCAGCGGTGCTGGCAGGCGGAGGGTATGTGTGGTTCCGGGCGGCGGAGCGGGCGGCGCTGCCGACGCTGGACGGGACCGTGGTACTTGCGGGGCTGAAAGGCTCCGTGACAGTGGTGCGGGACGAGCATGGCGTGCCTAGCATAACGGCCGGGACGCTGGACGACCTGTTCTTTGCCCAGGGATATGTGACGGCGCAGGACCGGCTGTGGCAGATGGACATGATGCGCCGCTACGCGTCCGGCGAGCTGGCCGCAGCCCTGGGTCCGAAGTACGTGCCGGTGGACCGGCAACAGCGGGTGCTGGGGCTGCGCGACGTGGCGCGGCGCTCACTGGCGCACACGACGGCGGAGGAACGCGCGCAACTGGAGAGCTATGCGCGCGGGGTGAATGCGTACATTGCGGAACATCAGTACGGGCTGCCGCTGGAGATGCGGGTGCTGCGGTATTTTCCGCGGACGTGGACGGCGGAAGATTCGGTGCTGGTCGGACTGTCGATGGCCGAGATGCTGAACCATGGGACGTATCTGGACAAGCTGCACCGGGAACGGATTCTGGGGCGGCTGGGGCCGGAGCTGACTGCCGATCTGTACGTGGAAAGCTCGCAGCGGGACATTGTTCCGGGACATGATCTGGATGAGATTGAGCCGCAGACCGTGGCTCCGGACACGGCGCAGGAAACGGCCAAAGAGCCGGTGGCCCTGCGGCGGCCGGAACGCCACCGGCGGCATCGGACGGAAGGGCGGAGGTTCAGGGCTGCGGGCGAAGGGTCCGAAGGTTTCAAGGTTTCAAAGTTTCAAGGTTTCAAGGTTGAGAGCAAGGACAACGACAACGGACGCACATCTGCCGGCGACGGGCTGATATGGGGCAGCCAGGTGGCGGAGGCAGGGATGCTGGACCGGGTGCGGCCGGGATCGAATAACTGGGTGATCAGCGGGGCACATACCGAGAGCGGGCGGCCACTGCTGGCCAACGATATGCACCTGCCGCACCGGATTCCAAATACCTGGTACGAGGCTCACCTGACCTGCGGGGACTACGACGTGGCGGGGGTGACGCTGCCGGGCGCGCCGTGGGTGATTGTGGGACACAACCGGCGCATCGCATGGGGCTTTACCAACCTGGGGCCGGACGTGGAAGACGTGTACGTGGAGCAGTTCAACGCGCAGGGTGAGTACGAGACTCCCGAGGGATGGCGCAAGCCCGTGGTGCGGCACGAGGTGATCCACGTGAAGCGCGGCCGCGACGTGGAGATGGATGTGGTGGTAACGCGGCACGGGCCGATCGTTTCCGGAGAGATGAAGAACGAGCCGCGGCAGTTGGCGCTGAAGTGGGCTGTCTTTGACACCGGTCTGAGCCTGCCGTTCTACGCCGTGAACAGGGCGCAGAACTGGGCGGAATTCCGGGCGGCGTTCAGCGGCTTCAACGGACCGGGGCAGAACGTGGTGTACGGCGACGTGGACGGCAATATCGGGTACCAGGCGACGGGACTGGTTCCGGTGCGTGCCTCGGGCGACGGCACTTTGCCGGTGAGCGGCGCGGACGACGCCCACGAGTGGACAGGGTACGTGCCGTTTGAGGAGCTGCCGAGCGTGTACAACCCGCCATCGGGGATCATTGCCACGGCCAATGGGCGGGTGACGGCGGATGGGTCCAAGGTTTCGATCACGAAAGAGTGGGAGTCGCCCTACCGGACGGAGCGGATTTACCGGGTGCTGCGGCAGGAGAAGAAGTTTACGGCGGCTGACATGCTGGCCTTGCAGACGGATGTGGAGAGCAATCTGGACAAGTTTATGGCGCAGCGAATGGTGTATGCGGTGGACCAGACGCCAGGAGCGAGCTCGCGGGCCAGGAACGCGGCGGATATTCTGCGGCGGTTCGACGGCAAGATGAGCATGGATTCGGCGGGCGCGGCGATTGAACAGCGGGCGCGGCAATGGTTGGCTGCAACCCTGCTGGGAAGCAAGCTGGGCAGCGACGCCGAACTCTATACCTGGTTCATGAAGTCGGTGTGGCTGGAAAATATGGTGGCGTTCCAGCCGGCGCGCTGGCTGCCCGGGGCATACCCGAGCTGGAACGATCTGCTGACGGCAGCCGTGGAGGCGGCGGTCAACAATCCGCAGGCACCGCGAGAGCTGGCGGGCTGGAAGTATGGCGACTACGCCACGGTGGAGATTGGGCATCCGATCTTCGGCAAGGTGCCGGGGCTGAAGAAGTACGCCTCAAGCGGGCGCTGGCCGCAGTCGGGCAATGGAATTACGGTGAAACAGGTGGGCGGGATGTTTGCTCCGTCAGAACGGTTTACGGCGGACCTGGCGGACCTGGACCGCTCTACCCTGAACATTGTGAACGGGCAGTCGGGTAACCTGTTCAGCCCGTACTTCGACGACCAGTTCGGGGCGTGGTACCGGGGAACGACGTTTGCACTGGCGTTCAAGCCGGAGACGGTGGAACGGACGGCAAGCCATCGGCTGCGGCTGGTGGGAGACGGATCGCAGTAAGGCGGGAACCGGAGCAGATTAGAAGCCCGTCCGGTTGGCCGGAAGGCTGGGAGCCGCAGCGAAGAGTTGAGCTGCGCTGGGGTCCTTCGCGCTGCTCAGGATGACACTCCAGGAGCAAGGGCAAAAGCAACGGCAAGGGCAAAGGTCAACGGCCCCACTTCTGCCGGCGACGGGCAGATACGGGGCGCCGGAGAGCCGGAACGGTGCGCCAGCTAGCTGCAGGGACCCGATGCGTCGATGTAGACGACGTCGCTGCCCTGGCCCTTGATGTCCGTGTTGTACTGCGAACTGACGGCGTCCCCTGCCTGACCGTAGATGTACAGTTGGCCGCCCTCGATGGTAAAGATCTGGCCGGTGTTGGGCTGGTAGGAGATTCCGGTGGCGTCGCCATTGGCGGTGGCCAGGGTGGATGCCGTGGCGGCAGTGGGCTTTACCAGGCTGACGCAACTCTGGACTCCGCAGTCGAGCGAGGCGACCCAGTAGACGCCGTTCACGTTCTGTATCCAGCGCTTGACGCCGTTGCCGATGCGGATGGGAGCGGAGGCGGTGTTGGCCGTGAGATCGATGACCGTGAAGTAGCCGTCTTGCACGTTGCCGCCGCCGCCGCTGGCCGTGGTGCAGGTGGCAAGCTGCGGGAATGGACAATCAATGGCGGTGGACGTGAGGGTGGAACCGGCGACGTAGAGTTTGTTGGCCGTGAGATCGATGAGGCCGATTTGGGCGCCGATCTGTTTGCCGTTGACCTGCTGCCACTGATTGAGAACCTTGGCGGGAATGGCCACCAGGCCGCTGGACGGGGACGCGGGCGGCGCAATCGTGGTGAGATCGATTTCCGTGACGCTGGCAGGGCTGGAGCCGCCGCAGGTTGTGCCGCAGCTAAGGACGTAGGCCTTGGAATTGTCCGCCGAGAAAAAGGCGGCGACCGGACGCGACAGTGCGACGGCTGTTCCGCTGGCATTGGTCAAGGTGAGGGTGTAGTAGGGCGGCGCCTGGGTCTTGGGGTCGGCGGTGGTCAGATCAACCCAGTGGGCACTGTCCTCGACATCGGTAAACGCGAGCAGATGCTTCTCGGCGGTGTCCATGGCAAGATAGCGCACGTAAGGGAACGGGATGTCATAGGTATTGACGCTGCCATCGGTGGGGTTGAAGCGCACGATTCCGCCGGGGGCGTTGGGAGGATTGCCGTTGCTGAGATTGTAGACGGCGGCAAAGCCGAACTGGTTGCTGGTGGAAGTCACAAAGCTCTGGGTCCATCCGCCGAGTAAAATGGTCGCTTTCACGGCCTCCTGAAAATTATTGAAGGAGGAGATGCTGTTGGAGCCGGTGTTGTTGGTGAAGGTCAGGGTTCCATCGGGCGAAAGCTGCATGTAGGTTGGCTGGGAGCCTACGGCGAAGCTGAAAGAGGTAAGCTGGTCCTTGGTGGCATCGACGACTTCCATGTTGCCAGCGTAGTAGTTGGTGACCAGGCTGCGGTGCTTGAGATGGGTTGTGGGCTTGTAGGGTTGATCGCCCGAGCCGCAGTTGTAGTTGGATTGACCGGTGGAATTGTTACTGCCGCCGCAGCCGGCGAGGACGATGGCGCCCAACAGGGCGATGATAAATGTCGCTTGCTTCAAGCAACGCACTCCAGACCAGATGGATTTCTTCGACACTGGAAAGGCTGATTATAACATTGCGGCAAGCGGTGCCAGGGGCGGCGCCTATGGTATGGTTCCAGAAAAGCTGCGATTTGCAGCCTGCGATATAAGGAGAAGGAAGACCGCGATGTCAAAATTCCTGGAACGCCTGAGCCGAGGGCCGATCCTGTGCGACGGCGCCATGGGCACGCTGCTGTATGCCAAGGGTGTGTTCATCAATCGATGTTATGACGAGCTGAACATTTCGCAACCGGAGATCGTCGCCGCGGTGCACTCGGAATATGCCAAGGCGGGGGCGGAGATTCTGGAGACGAACACGTTTGGGGCCAACCGTTACCGGCTGTTCCGTCACGGTTTTGAGGCGCGGGTGGCGGAGATCAACCGGGCGGGAGTCCGGCTGGCGCGGGCGGCGGCGGGCAAGGACCTGATGGTGGCCGGCAGCGTGGGGCCCTTGGGGATGCGGATTGAGCCGCTGGGCAAGATCGGGCGCGACGAGGCGCGGGCGGCGTTCCGGGAACAGATCGAGGTGCTGGCCGACGAGGGCGTGGACCTGATCCTGCTGGAGACCTTCGGCTACATCGATGAACTGCACCAGGCCGTGCTGGCGGCGCAGGAGGCGGCGCCGGGAATGGCAATAGTGGCCGAGGTGACGACCGACGAGGAAGGCATCGCGCTGGATGGCGCCGACCCGGAAGCCTTTGGCGTGAGACTGACGGAGTTTGGCGTGGATGTGCTGGGCTGCAACTGTTCGATTGGCCCGGCGCCGATGCTGGACACGATCGAACGGCTGCACCGGGTGACTTCCCTGCCCCTGGCCGCGCAGCCGAACGCGGGCATGCCGCGCAGCGTGGAGGGCCGCAACATTTACCTGTGCTCGCCCGAGTACATGGCGACCTATGCGCCGAGGTTTGTGGCGGCCGGGGTGCGACTGGTGGGCGGATGCTGCGGCACGACTCCGGAACACATCCATGCGATGAAATCGGCGGTGAAGGTGGAAGTGGCGCGGACATCGTCGTTCCACGTGGCCGAGGCGAAGCTGGCAACGCCGCCCGCACTGAAGCCACTGGAGGAACGCTCCCAGTTGGGACGGAAGCTGGCGGCGGGCGAGTTTGTGACCATGGTGGAGATTGTGCCTCCCAAGGGAGTGGATCCGGCCAAGGAACTGGCGGCGGCGAAATATCTGCGCGGGGTGGGCATTGACGCCGTGAACGTGCCGGACAGCCCGCGGGCTTCGGCTCGCATGAGCAACCAGGCGCTGTGCAGCCTGATTGCGCGGGAATGCGGCATTGAAACGGTTCTGCACTACACCTGCCGCGACCGCAACGTGATGGGCATCCAGAGCGATCTGCTGGGCGCCAGCGCCCTGGGACTGCACAACCTGATCTGCATCACGGGCGATCCGCCGAAGCTGGGAAATTATCCGGACGCGACGGCGGTGTTCGACGTGGACGCGATCGGACTGGTGAACATTGTGCACAACTTGAATCTGGGGGTGGACATTGGCGCCAACCCGATTGGCTCGGCAACCCAGTTTGTAATCGGAGTGGGAGCAAACCCGGGGATCCCCGACGTGGACGAAGAGGTTCGCCGGTTTGAGTACAAGTGCGAGGCGGGAGCGCACTATGCGGTGACCCAGCCGGTGTTCGACCTGCGGCTGCTGGAGGCGTTTCTGCGGCGGGTGGAACACTGCCGGATTCCGGTGCTGGCCGGCATCTGGCCGCTGACGAGCGCGCGCAATGCGGAGTTCATGCGCAACGAGCTGCGGGTGAGCGTGCCCGATGAAATCATGGCGCGGATGACGGCGGCCAGCAGCAGCAGCGAACATGCCCGCGCCGAAGGCGTTTTGATTGCGCGCGAGATGCTGATCCATGCGCGCGGCATGGTGCAGGGCGTGCAAGTGAGCGCTCCGCTGGGAAAGTTTGCCGCGGCGGTGGATGTGATCGAGGCGCTGGGACAACGGGCGCAGGGGTGAGGGTGGAACGTTTCAAGGTTTCAAAGTTTCAAGGTTGAAGACAAAGGCAACGGCAGGAGCAACTACCCCACATCTGCCAACGGCAGGCAGATATGGGGCACGAGACACCAGGCCGGTTGGCCGGAAAGCTCGAAGCCGCGCAGAAGATTTGAGCTGCGCTGGGGTCCTTCGCTGACGCTCAGGATGACACTTCAAGAAATAAGAGCAAGAACAAAGGCAAAGGCAACTGCAGGAGCAACAACAAAGGCAAAGGCAAGAGCAAGAACAAAGGCAAAGGCAACTGCAGGAGCAACAACAAAGGCAACTGCAAGAGCATCAACAAAGGCAACTGCAAGGGCAACTGCAAAGGTAGCGGGGCGATTGAGGGTACGGATGCGCCGGATGATAGCATTAGAGGTTACGAGACTGAGGCAAGGACAGACGATTGCGGATACTGTTTGTAGGGGATATTTTCGGGCGGGCGGGACGAGTCATTCTACGTGAGCATCTGGCGGGGCTGCTGAAAAAACACGCGGTCGATCTCTGCATCGTCAACGGCGAGAACGCGGCGGGGGGATTCGGGTTGACGCCCCCGATTGCGGAGGAGTTTTTCGATCTCGGAGTGGACGTGATCACGACCGGAAACCACGTGTGGGACAAACGCGAGCTGGTGGATTACTTCAACGCCGCGGTGACCGAGCCCTACAGTCCGGCGCGGCGCATCCTGCGCCCGGCTAACTACCCGGCGGGCACGCCCGGAGTGGGCGTGTATGAAGGCACGACGGGAACGGGCGTGGCGTATGCGGTGGTGAATCTGCAGGGACGGGTGTTCATGGCGAATATCGACGATCCGTTCCGGGTGGCCGACGAGGTGTTGGCGTCGATTGCGACGAAGGTGATCTTTGTGGACTTCCACGCCGAGGCGACCAGCGAAAAAGTTGCGCTGGGATGGTACCTGGACGGACGGGTGACGGCCGTGATCGGGACGCATACCCATATACCCACGGCGGACGCGCGGGTGCTGCCCGGCGGAACGGCCTACCAGACGGACGTGGGCATGACCGGGCCGTACGACAGCGTGATTGGAGTGCAGAAAGAACAGGTACTGCAACGCTTTTTGACGAGTATTCCGGGGCGCTTTGAGGCCGCCATCCACGACGTGCGCTTCTGCGCCGCGCTGGTGGACTGCGACGAGTCCACGGGCAGGGCGAGCAGCATCGAGCGCATTATGATTGACCAGAACGGGAACAGCGATGGGTGCCAGAGCTGGCAGAGGAAAAATGGAAACTAAGAAGGCAGACGGAGCCGTGGCGGACGGGACGAAGCGGAACGGGAAGCTGACCAGAGGGTTCGAGTGGCGGGAGTTCGATGCGTACCTGTTTGACATTGACGGCACCTTGCTGAATTCTCGCGACGAGGTACACCTGCATGCGTTCCTGATTGCGATGGAGGAGCTGTACGGGCGCACGGTTGGGCTGGAAGGAGTTGCGGTGCAGGGCAGCACCGATCCGATCATCCTGCTGCGGGCGCTGGAAAAGGCGGGAGTGAGCGAGGCGGATGGTCGCCGGACGCTGTCGGCGGCGCTGGCGCGGATGTGCGACGAGGTCGAATCACGGGCTGACGAGCTGCGTCCCGAGGTTTGCGCAGGGGTGCCGAAACTGCTGGCCGAGTTGAAGTCGGCGGGCAAGCTGATTGGCGTGGCCAGCGGCAATGTGGAACGTATTGGCTGGGCAAAGCTGCGCGCGGCGGATATCGACGAATACTTTTCGTTCGGTTCGTTTGCCGACCGGAACGAGAGCCGGACGGAGATCTTCCAGTGGGGCGCGGAAGAGGCGCGGCGACGGTTGGGCGAGCAGGCCAAGGTGTGCTTTGTAGGCGATACCCCGGCGGACGTGGCGGCGGCGGCGGCCTGCGGATTTCCGGTGATCGCGGTGGCGACGGGAATCTTTTCACTGGCGGAGCTGGGGAAGGCCGGGCCGCAGATGTGCATTCCAGATTGCGAAACGCTGTGGAGTTACGCACGCTGAACGGAATCCGGTAGAATCGGGTTCATGCTCCGCGCGGTTGTGCTGGCTGTTGCGCTGGTGATTCCCGGCTGGCTGTACGCAGGCCCGACGCCTGCGCAGGCGGAGAATCCGGCTGCGGCGACTGCCCAACCCTGTTCCGATTTCGAGCAAAGTTTCCCTCCCTGCGGCATTCCAAAGACGGACAAGAAAAAGGCCAAAGCGCTCTACGAAGAGGCGCGCAAGCTGGAACGCAAGAGCCAGTTCGACGCGGCCCTGGAAAAGCTGAAGGCGGCGCGGGCCATCTCCCCCATGGACACCGTGTACGCGACGACGACCCAGGCGGTGTCCGTTAAGGTGGCTGCGGCAGAGTTACGCAAGGGCAACCAGGCGATGCAAAAGGGCGACGCGGTGGCGGCGTTGAGGGCGTTCCGCCGGGCCGCCGAGGTTGAGCCGGGGAATGAATATGCGCAGCAGCGGCTGCGCGACGCGCTTCCGCCCGCGGCGGAGGCTGGCACGGTCAAGATGCGCGCCGACCTGGGCGAGGTACGGCTGCGGCCGGCCGAGGGAGTGCGCAGTTTTGAGTTCCGGGGAAACACGAGCGAGGCGTTTGCCAAATTTGCCGACCTGTTTGGAATTGTGACGGAGCCGGAGCAAGGACTGGTACAGCGGCGGGTTCACATCAACCTGGACAGCGTGAGTTGGGAAACCGGCAGCGAAATTCTGCAGCGGGTGTGCAAGGTTCTGACGATTCCGATGAACGAGCACCAGGTGATGCTGGCCAACGACACGGACGAGAACCGGCGCGACTTGACGCGGATGAGCCTGCGCACGTTTTACGCCGTGGGCGGAAGCGCACCGGAAGATCTGACTAACCTGTCAACCGCGCTGCGGGTGCTGTTCGACCTGCGCTTCATCTCGCCGAATCCGGCGACGGGGACGATTGTGGTGCGGGCGCCGCAGACGACGATGGATGCCATCACCCGGTTCATGGACGACATGCAGGACGACCAGCCGGTGGTGATGCTGGATGTGAAGATCTTCGAGGTCTCGACCGACTTTACGAAGAACCTGGGAGCCTCGGTTCCGAATGAGTTTTCTGTGTTCAACGTGACTTCGGAGATCAACAGCCTGGTGAGCAGCAGCAGCTATCAGGAGATTGTGGCGGCGCTGCGAGCCAGTGGGCAGCCGGTCAACGCATCCACGATTCTGGCCGCGTTGCTGGCCTCTTCGTCCTCGACATCGACCTTGCTGACACAACCGTTTGCGACGTTTGGCGGCGGCCAGACGCTCACCGGAGTCACGGTTCCGGCGACGTCGATTCATTTTTCCGGCAGCAACTCCTGGGCGCGCACGGTGGACGAAGTTCTGCTGCGGGCAAGACAGGGAAAAGCGGCGACGGTGAAGGTGGGTGAACGCTATCCGATCGTGAGTTCGCTGTTTTCGGCGACCAGCGCGGCCAGTAGCCTGCTGTCAACCCTGGGAGTCGGCTCGACGGCGAGCGCGGCCACGATTCCGACGCCCCAGTTCTCCTACGAAGACCTGGGTCTGACCTTGAAGGCAACTCCCCATGTACACGGAAAACTGGTGGGCCTGGAATACGAGCTCGCGCTGCGTGCGCTGGGCGCGACCGAGGCCAACGGGCTGCCTGATATCACCAATCGCGAGATGAAAGGTGAGATCAGCACCGAAGACGGAGAGACGGTGGTAATTGCCGGCCTGGTGGGGAAAAGCGAGACGGCGAGCATTACTGGAATTCCGCTGGTCTCCGCCGTGCCAATTCTCGGCGGCGCACTTTCCGTGGCGACCAAGGAAAAGACCGCCGACGAGCTGCTGGTGGTGATGACTCCTCATATTACGATGGGGCGGGGGCAGCGGGGCGTGTATATTCCCGTACCGACCAACGTGCCCAAGTAGCAGGGTGCGGCGGCCAGGTCCTGGGTTTGAAAGTTGGACCCGATTGCGCAGTTGCGTCTCAGGGACCCGCGCAGCTGTGAGCTGCGCGGAGAGGGTGGTGGCGGAAATGCCTCTGGGGCGGTGCGGCATATTTGCGCTGCGCTTGGGTCCTTCGCTTCGCTCAGGATGACACTTCTCAAAAGGGGAGGCGCCTCAACAAGAAGGCATCGCTCAACAGGATGACACCCAGCGCCCGGGAAAATGCCGCGCGCCGGGGGTGCCTTGACTTTGCCGGTTTGCAACCTTGAAACTTTGCAACTTTGAAACTTTGAAACCTGGTCCTTACTTCCCTTCCGCGGCTTCGGCGGCTTCAAAGGCGACGACGGATTTCAGTGCCTCGTAGCGGGCGGCGCTGGGGTTGCCGATGCGACGGCCGTTGATGAAGATGGTGGGGGTTCCGGCGACGCCGACGGATTGCCCGAGGAGTTCGCTGCGGGTGAGGCGTTCGCTGGTGGCGGGGCTGTCGGCGCAGAGCTGGGTTGCGGCCGGGTCGGCTCCGGCCGCCTCGGCGTAATGACGGAGACGCTCGTTGACGTCGGCCTCGACAACCGTGGTCTTGCCGCTGGCATCGGTCTTGCGCACCATGACCTCGATATCCTTCTGGTGGGCGAAAACAGCTTCAATGAAATTGAAGGCCTGATCGGGCTGGGAGCGGGCAATACAATCCAGGAACGACGAGGCTCGGACGGCCCAGGGATGAAGCTGGGCGAGCGGGAAGCTCTGAAAGACGAAGCGGGCCTGGGGAAAGTCCTCGTGCAGCTTTGCCATGACCGGCGCAGCCTCCTTGCAGGCGGGGCACTCGAGATCGGCAAATTCCACGATCAGCAGCTTGGCGTCCGCCGGCCCGAGAGTGGGACCAAAAGCGGACTTGGCGAGGGCAGCGCGCACCGGGGCAAAGGGATCGGCACCGAACGGGACGATGTCCCCGGCAATGGCGTATTTGAAATCCGCGGAGACAAACCAATGGCCAGCCTGCTGGCCCTCCGGGGTCGCGAAGATGGCGGCAACGTCGTAAATGCCTGGGATGGGCGACTGGCTGATGGCAGCCACGTTGATCTGAATGTTGGTGTCGTAGCCGAACATGCGCTTGAAATAGGCTTCGGCCAGATCCTTGGAGGGCGCGCCGGCCGGAGATTGCGCGGGTGAGGCATCAGGCGGCTGGGGTGCGGCGCTGGGCGCAGGCTTTTTCGCAGCTGTCTGCGCGAAAAGAGAAATCGAGAGCAGGAGCAGGGCCGAATACTTCAGAACATTGCGCATTGAGATCATCCTTGATTCCATTCTTGTGGACATTTCATCTTCCCACATTCGTTAACGGCGGGCGGATGCGGGCCACCTGCCTCCAAGCGGATTCCGCAGTTGTCCTAGACCTGATGGCGGGCTGCAATGGGATAACGACGGCCAATGCCGAAGGCCTTGGTTGAAATTCTGATGCCGGGAGCTGCCTGCTGCCGCTTGTACTCGCTGCGATTGATGAGGCCGATGACAAAGGTGATGACATCGTGATCGAAACCGGTGAGGGCGGCGATCTCCGGGGCGGATTTCAGATTTTCTACATACTCTTCGAGAATGCGGTCCAGGATTTCATAGGGCGGCAGTGAATCGCTGTCTTTCTGGTCAGGACGGAGTTCGGCCGAAGGCGGCTTGGTGATGGATGCCTCGGGAATGACGGGGCGGCGCGAATTGACGTAATGGGCGAGACGGTAGACGAGCGTTTTGGGCACGTCGGAGATGACGGCGAGTCCGCCGACCATGTCTCCGTAGAGAGTGCAGTAGCCTACGCCCAGCTCGCTCTTGTTGCCGGTGGTGAGGACAAGGGCGGAAAACTTGTTGGCGACGGCCATGAGAATTCCTCCGCGGGCGCGGGCCTGGAGATTTTCCTCGGTGACATCCTCGGCGCGATCCTGGAAAACGGTGGCGAGGGCGGTGCGGTAGGACTGGAAAATTTCACCGATGGGCACGATCTGGAAACTGATGCCGAGATTCGAGGCCAGTTCGCGGGCGTCGGTAATGCTGCCTTCGGAGGAATACTGGCTGGGCATGGAGACGCCAATGACATTTTCGGCGCCGAGAGCATCGACGGCAATGACGGCGGTAAGAGACGAGTCAATGCCGCCACTGAGTCCGACGACCACCTTGCGAAAGCCGCACTTGCGGACGTAGTCGCGGGTTCCGAGGACAAGGGCGGCGTAGGCGCTGGCTTCTTCGCCGGCGATTTGCTCGTGCATGTCTCCGGTCATGGATTCGGTATCGACGAGGATGAGATCTTCTTCGAAGGAGCGGGCCTGGGCGATGAGCTCGCCGGAGGGACTGAGAGCGAGGCTGGAGCCGTCGAAAACGAGACTGTCGTTGCCTCCGACCTGGTTGACGAGCAGGACGGGAAGGCGATGCTGGCGGGCAATGCTGGCCAGCATGGCCCGGCGAAACTCGCGCTTGCCGACATGGAAAGGCGAGGCGGAAATGTTGAGCACAAGCTGGGCGCCGGCACGCACTAATTCCTCGACCGGATCAGAGCCGTAAAGACGGCGGGTCCAGAAGGCTTTGTCATTCCAGGCATCTTCGCAAATGGTGAGCGCGATGGACCGGCCGCCGAGGGAAAAAAGCCGCTGCGCGGGAGCGGGAGCAAAGTTGCGCATCTCATCGAAGACATCGTAGGTGGGCAGAAGCCGTTTGGACTGGATGAAGTCGATGCGTCCATGGCGCAGAAGGGCGGCCGAGTTCATGACGGTCTTGCCGGTCTGGGAGGCGGCGGGCGAGGGCAGACCGGCGATGATGGCAAGGTCGGGAAGCCCGGCGGCAAGTTCTTCCAGCACCTGGCGGGAGCGGCTGACAAAGGCCGGGAGTTCGACGAGATCGCGCGGCGGGTATCCGCAGACGGATAGCTCGGGGAAGACGACGAGCTCGGCGCCACGGGAAAGAGCTTCGACGGAAAACTGGCGCAACTTGGCTGCGTTGCCGGTGAAGTCCCCGACCGTGGGATTGATCTGCGCAAGTGCGATTTTCACAGGTACAGTGTAAACGCAGGAGCGGGTGGGGAAAAGAGCAGAGCAGAAGGCATCTGGCGGAAGGTGTCGATCGAGAGTGAAATCGCGGCGGGAGTGCGCGCAATCGCGGGCTGGCCGAAGTGCCTCTGGCGCCTCGGCGGATGCTTGAGCTGCGCCGGGGTCCTTCGCTGCGCTCAGGATGACACTTCAATGGTCGGGCGGAGATAGCTCGGGCGGCGGCTCGGGATTGGGATCGCGGCTGGCATCGCTGGTGGTGGGAGCTTTTTCCCAGGGGCGCATGAGGGTCGGTGCGGGGCGTTCGGCTTCCTCCGAGGCGGAGTCGGGGCGCGGCTGATCCTTGGCGGAGGCGTTGAGCGGACCCTTGAGGCCGCCGACCTCATCCTGGGTGCGGATGCGCTTTTCTCCGGAAACCTTCATGTCTTCAATGCTGACGACGGTGTCGCCAAGGAAGCGAATGAATTCGACATCCTGGGGCGGAGTGCCGTAGATCCACTCCTCGAACTCGCGGCCATCCCTAGTCTCGCGGAGGCGGTGCGGCGGACGTCCCATGGCGTAGATCACCACGTCCTTATCCATGCCGACAAGGGCGTGGTGGGCTTTGACGGCCTCGGCAAGGATGGGCGGAAGACTCCGCAGAAAAGCCTCGGCCCGGTTCACGGCCTTGAAGTCGAGAACCGGAGCAAGCATCTCCTTGATCTGATCGGTGGTGAGCGAGGCGGTATCCGTGTGGATGACGAGCAGGACGGAAGAACCGCTGAAGCCCGGGTATTCACGGCCTTCGGGGGACTGGCCCGGCGCCGGGCGCGCCTCTATGCCGTTGACTCCGACGCTGAAATGATTCGCCAAATCTCTCTTGCGCTTGGCGGGACCGCCGTTGAGCTCAAAGACGATGCCGTGATGGTCAAAGCGGACGGCGGTGATCTGGGCACGATCGCCGGGATTGGCGACGGCGCCGAACTCGGCGACCTGCCCGGCCATCTCCGCTTCCGAGGGGGTGATTTTGCCGTCTTCGACGCGGACCCCTGCCTTGCCCCTGGGCAGAGCGAGGTGGACGAACGGATGCTCGGCGAGAAAGGTGCGAATGATCTGCTGGCGCTGAACCTCGGAAAGGCTGGATTCGCCGGCGGCGGCGCGGACGGGAACGAGGAGCAGAATCAGCAGCAGAATCAGGAGCAGGCCAGCGGCTCGGAGAATGTGAGGCGCGAGGGTGGCTGAAAAAGACCGATGCGTCTTGGATGGCGATCTCATGGCGACCTCCGATGGTTGAGATTCGCTTCCCGAATTTCCACATTCGCCTCTGTGATGGCGGATGTGGGGCGACCCGGCTTCACTTTCCACCACCCCGGTGGATGGCATTATAGCGCCGTTTTGCGACGCTAAAGCCGACGGTGGCCGGCTGGCAGCTTGTAAATTTTTCAGATGGCCGAGGGGGGCAGTGGAGACGGCGGACGGTGCTGAATCTGCGGCGATGAGGTCAGGTACCAGAGCAAGGGCAGGGCGAGGAACAAGACGATGGCGCAGGTGGCGCTGGCTTCCGGGCCATAGTTCCCGCCGGTGAGCGACGGCGAGCCCTGTGCGGAGGCGGTAACCAGCGAGGAAAACTCGCGTAATCCGCTGACGGGAAGGCCGAAGACGGCGCCTTGAAAAAGATTCCAGCCAAAGTGAAGTCCGAAGGGGAACCAGAGCGAGCCGCTGCGGATGCGGGCAAGGGCGCAGAGGAGTCCGATAGCGAGGGTGTTGAAGAATCCCCAGCTGACGAGGCCCGGGGCGTCGGGATTGGAAAGATGGAGCGCCCCGAAGAGGGCGGAAAGAACGAGGACGGCCCAGAAGGCTCCGAGACATTCGGTGAGCTTCTGAAAAGGATAGCCGCGAAACGTAAGCTCCTCCAGCAAGGCCGCGCATAGCAGGAGAAAAACCACGGCGGCGGCGCGCACCAACATGTGGCGGGTGAGGTGCAGATGAAAGTGGAGCGAGCCGAAACAGACGATGCTGGCAACATCGGCGGTGATAAGCAGCGCTCCGAGTATCAGTCCGGTGGCAAACTGCCGGGTTGCGATGCCATCGAGCGGCAGGCCGAGAGCCACGGGCAATGGGAAAGGATTGCAGTCCAGTATGCGCAGGAAAAGCGCGAAGCCGGCGGCGGTGAGGATGCAGGCGATGAGGCGGAAAAGCACCCCGGGGACGAGATTGCGCTCGGGAAAGATTGCGTAGACGAAGCCACTGCCCCAGAAAACCACGGCGGCCCAGACGGCGGCAATCAGGAATCGCACCAGCGGCGGCAGCAAAAAGGGCGGTGGATAGAAATTGGCGGCGTGAATGGGATCGGATTGGGGAGGCTGGGTCATGGCGAATGGCTCTTCAGCCTGCAACCTTTTGGCTCACTGGAGCAGGCTTGAGACGGGAGACGGAGACGCCACGGCGGGCGACGGCAAAGGGTAAGAGCTGGGCTCCAGCGGCGGCCAGTTTTTGCTCGACCCGCGGGCGGGCATCGGGCGCGACGATGAACAGGACGCAGCCACCGCCTCCGGCACCGCAGACCTTGGCGCCGAGAGCGCCGTTGCGGCGGGCGACGGCGATGAGGCGGTCGATGAACGGGGTGGCGATGGCCGGCGCGTTGGTGCGGCGCAGCTTCCACTCCTCGCCCAGGAGACGCGCGATTTCATCCCAGTCGGCGGCGGCAACGGCGTCGCGCATGGCGGCGGCGATGGCGGCGATGTGCTGGAAGTTGCGAAAGATGCGCCGGTCGCCGTCGATGTGGCGCTTGAAAACCTCCCAGTTATTGACGCCGCTCTGGCGCGGCGCGCCGGTATAGGCGAGGACAAAACGGCGGTCGAGCTCGGCGGGATCGCAGGCAATGGCATGGCGATGGATGCCATCGACATTGAGCTCGACGGCACTGACGCCGCCGTAGAGCGCGGGATAGTAATCCTGGCATCCGGTGGGAACACGGATGAGTTGGGCTTCGACATTTTGCGCGATCTCGCGGAGATGCTCCGGGGAAAGCTTGCGGCCACCGAAGCGGGCCAGGGCCGCGGCGGAGGCGATCATCAGGGCCGAGGAGCCGGAGATTCCGGCGCCGGCGGGAGATTCGGAATGGGTCTCAAGGCGGAATCCGGTGGCGGGCTCGGAGGTGGGGTAGAAAAATCGCAGCAGGTGGGCGGCGAGAGCGTGGTTGCAGCTGGTGGCGGCGCGCAGAGCCTGCATGCTCGGGAAACTGTCGGCGAGGCCAGTGTCGAGCGAGACGAGCTCAATGGCACCGTTGGCGTTGGGACGGATTCGGCAGGTGGTCATGATACGGATAGCGATGTTGACGACGACCGAGCCGGGATGGAACAGGTAGAGCGGCCACATGTCCATGGTGCCGCCGGCCAGATCCACTCGACAGGGGGCACGGGCGACGACGCCACTGGTTTGCGGGGAGATGTTTGCGGACATGATGACATTTGTATCACGGGCGGGGCGGTTGGATTCTGGGTTTGACAGCGGGTTCCGGGGCGGAAAATCGGGCGAGCGGGGCTGGAAGGCCGGCGGGAGGTGGCGTAGGCTGGAGGCATCTGGCTTGAAAGTAAAGGACAGGAGCTTGCGATGAATCCATCTTCCCTTCCCGGATTGGCTGGACTGGCGGGCGAGCCGATTGCGCGGCGCAGCTTGGACGCGGCGCAATGCGCGCTGGTGGTCATCGATATTCAGGAGAAATTGCTGCCGGCGGTGTTGACCGGCGAGGAGCTGGTGCGCAACGCGCGGCTGCTGATCCGGCTGGCCGGGATCCTGGAGATTCCGGTGCTGGTTACAACTCAATATGCGCGTGGACTGGGCGGGACGGTGAGCGAGATTGCCGAGCTGCTGCCGGGCCAGCAGGCGATCGACAAGCTGTCCTTTGGCTGCTTTGGCGACGAGGAGTTTGGCTCCGCGCTGCGCGATGTGCCGGGAGTGAAGACGACACTGCTGCTATGCGGAATGGAGAGCCATATCTGCGTGATGCAGACGGCGCTGGGAGCGCTGGAGAACGGCTACATGGTGCACGTGGCCTCCGACGCCGTGAGCTCACGCACGGATTGGAACCGGCGCCTGGGACTGCAACGGATGGAACAGGCAGGGTGCGTGCTCTCCTCGACCGAGATGATGATGTACGAGCTGCTGCGGCGGAGCGGGACGGCGCAGTTCAAACAGATGCTGCCGTTCATCAAGTGAACCCAGAACGGCTGGATCCAGGGACAGAGCTGGTGGATGCCACAGGCGGCCAGGAGCGCCGTTTTGCGGGCGCGTTCCGGCTGCTGCAGGAGGCGATTGGGCAGAAGGCGTTTCCGGGCGCGGCGCTGGCGGTGACCGTGGGGGGTAAGTTGCTGGCGTGGCGAGGGTTTGGGCGTTTCACGTATGCGGCGGATTCGCCCGCGGTGAGGCCCGAGACAGTGTGGGATCTGGCTTCGCTGACCAAGGCCATTGCCACGACCTCGATGGCGATGCTGCTGTTTGAGCGCGGAAAACTGGCGCTGGACGCGAGAGTGGTGGAGCTGTTGCCGGAGTTTGCGGACGGGGACCGTTCGCCTGAGACCGGGCAGCGCGGATGGCGCGAAGAGGTGACGGTGCGGATGCTACTGACGCACTCCTCCGGGCTGCCGGCGCACCGGAAGCTGTACCTGGCGGCCGCTGGGCGAGAGGCGATGCTGGCGGCGGCGCGGGGAGTTCGGCTGGAAGCCAGGCCGGGGACGCGGAGCGAATACAGCGACATCGGCTTTATTGTGCTGGGCGAGTTGCTGGAGAAGATTGCCGGCGAGCGGATGGATTTGTTCTGTGGGCGCGAGGTATTTATTCCTCTAAAGTTAAACATTAAGTATAGAGTGCAACAAGAACATTGGGCGAACGTTCCTCCGACTGTCAACGATTTGGAATACCGTGGCAAAGTGGTGCAGGGCGAGGTGAACGACGAGAATGCCAGCGCCATGGGCGGGGTCGCCGGGCACGCTGGATTGTTTGGCGATGCGGGGTCGGTGGCGCGCTTTGCGGCGTGCCTGCTGCGCGGCGGAAGGCCGCTGTTCCGGGCGGAAACCGTAGAGCTGTTCACGGCCCCCCAAGGCGGGCCGAGCGGAGCGCGGCGGGCGTTGGGATGGGATACGCCTACGGCGCCATCGCAATCGGGGACGCGGTTTTCAACGCGGTCGTTTGGGCACCTGGGATACACCGGGACTTCGCTTTGGTGCGACGCGGAGCGCGGGCTTGGAGTGACGCTGCTGACCAACCGGACGTGGCCCGATGGGCGCAATCAGGCGATCAAGCAGGTGCGTCCGCGGCTGCACGACGCGATTGTGGGCGCCGTGGAGAATGCGTGAGGCTGGGGCGCGTGGGGATGGGATGGAGTGTGTAGAATCCTAGGAGTACGGCAATTCTATTGTGTAGGTTCTTTCCGGGAATCATGCCATGGACAAGCTTGTGATACGCGGCGGCAATCCGCTGCTGGGTACGATACGAATCAGCGGCGCGAAAAACGCGGCGCTGCCGGCAATGGCGGCGGCACTACTGACCGATGAAGCGGTAATTCTGGAAAACATTCCGCAGGTGAGGGACATTGAAACCGAGCGGCGGTTGCTGGCGGCGCTGGGCGCGGAGGTGGAGCTGGGGTATGGCCGGGCACAACACCGGACGACGATTTGCGCGGCGAATCTGAACCGGAATCCCGAGGCGAGTTATGAGCTGGTGAAGACCATGCGGGCGTCGTCGCTGGTGCTGGGGCCGCTGCTGGCGCGGATGGGTACGGCGCGGGTCTCGATGCCGGGAGGATGCGCGATCGGGGCGCGTCCCATCGACCTGCACCTGAAGGGGCTGGAAAAACTTGGGGCGAAGATCGACCAGGACCATGGCTACATCGAAGCGCACGCGAAGCGGCTGAGGGGCGCACAGTTTTCGTTCGACAAAATCACGGTTACGGGTACGGAAGACGTGCTGATGGCGGCGGTGCTGGCCGAGGGCGAAACGGTTCTGGAAAATTGCGCGCGCGAGCCGGAGGTGGTGGACCTGGCCACGTTGCTGGTGAAGATGGGCGCCAGGATCAAGGGCGCGGGGACATCGACGATCCGGGTGAAGGGCGTGGAAAAGCTGCACGGAGCGCGGCACAAAATTATCCCCGACCGGATTGAGGCGGCGACGTTCATCCTGGCGGGCGCGCTGACGGGCGGCGACCTGATGCTGACCGACTGCGATCCTTCGCACTTGACTTCCCTACTGCACAAGCTGGAAGAGGTTGGGGTGCGGGTGAAAATTGGCGAGGAGTGCGTGCGGGTGATGGGAGACGCGGGAACGCTGAAAGCGGCCGACATTTCGACCGAAGAGTATCCGGGGTTTCCGACAGACGTGCAGGCGCAATTCATGGCGCTGATGACGCAGGCGGATGGGACGTCGATTATTACCGAGAATATTTTCGAGAATCGCTTCATGCATGCGCAGGAGCTTTGCCGGATGGGGGCAAACATCAAGGTGGAGGGACGGCGGGCGGTGATTCGCGGCAAGAGCTTGCTGAGCGGCGCGGCGGTGCTGGCGAGCGATCTGCGGGCCTCGGCTTCGCTGGTGCTGGCGGCCCTGGTAGCGCAGGACGAGACGATCATCGACCGGGTGTATCACATTGACCGCGGGTATGAACGGATCGAAGAGAAGCTGCGCGGGGTGGGGGCGCAGGTGAAACGGATTGGGGAGATTCTGCCGAAACGGGCGGGAGTTGGGGCGTTGCAGTAAACTCTTTCTTCCACGGAAGATGTGGCCGGGCACCGTCATCGCGGCGCCCGGCAGGTGTCTGCATGGCAGTGGCGCGCGTCTACAGCACGCGGCACGCCTCTTCAAAATCCAGACGAGGATTGCGGGGATGCAACTTGGCGGGATTGCCATAGCCGAGGTTGCAGAGGAAATTCACCTTCCATTTGCCGTCGGGGAAGAACTCGGCGTTGACCTTGGCGGGATCGAATCCGGACATGGGGCCACAGTCGAGACCGAGGGCGCGGGCGGCCAGAATGAAATAAGCACCCTCCAGGGAGCTGTTGCGAAAGCCGGTTTCTTCGATGAGCGCGGCATTACCGGCGAAGTAGGAGCGCATGTCCGCCTGGGGAAACAGCCGGGGCAGATGTTCGTGGAACTGGGTGTCCCAGGCGATGATTGCAGTGACCGGAGCGGAGCTGGTTTTTTCCACGTTGCCGGCAGCCAGCGCCGGAAGCAGGCGCTTCTTGGCCTCGGGAGTGGTGAGGAAGACAAAGCGTCCAGGCGAGCTGTTGGCGCTGGTCGGCGCCATTCGCGCCAGTTCGAAGGCTTCCCGCAGCAGTTCCGCCGGCACGGCTTTCGGGAGCCACGCCGTGTGCGTGCGGGCCTCGCGGAATAGCTGATCGAGTGCTTCGCCTGAAATTCGACTGCCCGCTACCATCTCATGTCTTGCTTGCATTCTTGCCCTCGCAATCCCGTTTCAATTTCAAGGTTCTATGGTGTAGATGCAGGCTGGGTGGCGTGGGATTCGGCGGGAATCGCGCTACGGGCGAGAGGTGCGGTTGGTGGCGGAAACGCCTATGGGGCGGTGCTGGAGATTTGAGCTGCGCTGGGGTCCTTCGCGTTGCTCAGGATGACAACCACAAATGAATCACACTCCGCGCGGGAGCGGACTACGGGCGAGAGGTGCGGTAGAGGGTGACCTGGGGCTGGCCGAGGACGTGGTAGACGGCGAGCGGGACGAGGTTGCGGGGATTGGCGCGGACGGCTTCGGCAACGGGGTCGCCGGCGATGGCGACGACATAGTCGGCCCCAGCGAAGGGCGCGCTGCGGGCGGAGTCCCATGCGGTGCGGGTGGACTCGGAGATGACCTGGTTGAGGTGGAGTCCCGACTGCTGCACGGCTCCAACAAAGTCGGATGTGTACATGAGTACGGTGGAGTCCTGCGGAATGGCCGCCAGAGCGTGGGCGAGCTGCGTCTCAAGCTGGAGGCGGCCGCGACTGTTGGCCCAGGCTTCGCGATAGCAGATGGGGATCATCCAGCGGCGGCCCCAATTGCGGTTCTGCGAGCGGCGGGAAAAGCACCAGGCGGAAGAGCTGAAGGCAAGCAAAGTGGCGGCGAACAGGATGGCGGTCACGGCCATGGTGAGGGCGCGGCTACCCAGACGCGCGACAGCCCAGGGGATGAGCGCGGCGAACACAGCGATGGCGGGGAGTAGTTCGAGTCCATAGCGCACGTTGTAGTAGGAGAATGGCCACCACTCGGGAACAAAGATAGGGACGCTGCCATAGGCGATGGCGCAGGCATAGAACGGCAGTGGCATCCAGAGCAGAAGCCATGGGGCAAAGCGGCGCAGGTGGAAGACCGAGACGAGGACTCCGGCAACGGCCAGCAGGATGAGCCAGTTCTGGCGGGAGCCTTCTCCGAGGTTCATGCGGGCGGCCTTGAGGAAGTATTCGGCGGCCACCGCCGGATGGTCCTTGCCGGGATACGGTGGATCGGTGGGATGGGAGGATCGTTTTTCGATGGCCTTGGCCGAGTAAGGACCATTGAGCCAGTCGAGAGGCCGCTGATTGGTTCTGTAGTTGTGCGCCAGCCAGAGAGTGGGGCAGAGCGCCAGCAGAAGAACGAAGGAAATGATGGAGCGGACGAGGCGTCCGATTTCCTGCTGCGGCGGACGGACGGAAAGCCAGCGATGCAAGGCAAAGGCGACGCAGAGGGCGAAGGCGAAGGCGTAGATCCATCCGTCATAGCGGGTAAAAATGGCGGCGGCCAGGCAGATGCCGCAGCGCTCAATGGCGCGCCAGGCGGGGATGGCGGGGATGGCGGCGGGTGCGCCGGAGTGGAGGCCGCGCAGGAAATCGTCGAGGTAAATCAGCGACCAGATGACGGCGGCGAGGAAGATGGATTCGGTCATGGCCGTCGACTGCATATAGAGCAGGGACGGGTTGAGGGCGTAGATGGCGGCGGCCAGCGCGGCAGCGGGAAGCGAGGCACGGGCACGGACGAGGCGGTAGATTCCCGCGACCCCGAGGACGTAGGCGAGCATGGAGGGAATGGAGCCCCCAATGCCGGTGCGCCAGAGCCAGTCATTGGCGACAAAGGGCGCGATCAGCAGGTGCGGCAGGGGCAGCCAGACGGAACCGATCTGCTCCCATCCGGGATCGCGCGCATCGAGGATGCGGCGGGCAATGTTGATGTGAGCGACGGCATCGCCGTAGAGGAGGATGTCATGACGACGGTAGAACCAGAGAAAAGCGAAGACGGAGAGCAGAAGTGCCAAGGCCGAGACGATGGTGAGTTCGGCATTGCGTGTGCTTTGCTCTGCGGCGATGTTGTCGTGATCGAAATCCACTCTAGGGCCGCCGCGGGTTAGTCAAGATGGGTGAGGCTGCGGAAGAGCTGGAAGCGCTCTTCGATCTCATCGCGGGTAAGCGAGATGAGGCGCTCGGGGCCGAAGCACTCGACGGCGAACGAACCCATGACGCCTCCGTAGAACATGGCGCGCTTGAGAACGGCGGGGGTGAGCGCGGGCTGCGACGCGATGTAGCCCATGAAGCCTCCGGCAAAGGTGTCACCGGCACCGGTGGGATCGCGGACTTCGGCAATGGGCAAGGCCGGGGCGCGGAATGGGTGCGAGCCGTCGGCGAAAAAGATGGTTGCGCCGTATTCGCCGTGCTTGATGACCAACGAATGGGGACCGAGGGTGAGGATTTTCCGGGCGGCGAGCACCAGGCTCGGCTCGGAGGCGAGGAGCTTGGCTTCGCCATCGTTGATGAGGAGGATATCGACTTCCTTCAAGGTTTCCAGGAGTTCGGCGCGCTTGATGTTGATCCAGAGATTCATGGTGTCACCGCCGACCAGCGAGACGCGGGGCATTTTGCGGCGCACGTCGAGTTGCAGCTCAGGCTGGATGTTGGCGAGGAAAAGAATCTCGGAGTCCTGGTAGGCGTCGGGAATCTTGGGAACGAAGTTCTCAAAGACGTTGAGGTCGGTGAAATGAGTTTTGGCCTCATTGACGTTTTCGCCGTACTCGCCGCCCCAGTGGAAGGTTTTGCCGGAGGCGTGTTCGATGCCGCGGGTGTCAATGCCGCGCCCGGTAAGGACAGCCTCGTGGCTGGCGGTGAAGTCATCACCAACGACACCGACGACGCGGACCTGGGTGAAAAAGCTGGCGGAAAGCGAGAAGTAGGTAGCGGCGCCGCCGAGGATTTTGCTGCGCTCGCCGAAAGGGGTTTTGAGGGTATCAAAGGCGACCGAGCCGACCACGAGGATGGACATGTTATGCACCTGCCTTGGCGGGGAGATATTTGCCGACGAGAAGGTCGAGCCGGGCCCGGGTGGCGGGTGGGATGGCCTCCGGCGCGGTCATGATGGCCGTGGCGAGAGCCTGGCCGCAGCGGCAGGCGCGGCCGGCGGGCAGAGCGGCGATGGCTTCACGAACTACGTTGGCGGCGTTCTCCGCGTTGCGGTTGAGGACGGCGACGATCTGCTCGACGGTGACGCTGTCATGATCGGGATGCCAGCAATCGTAGTCGGTGACCATGGCGATGGTGACGTAGCAGATTTCAGCCTCGCGGGCGAGCTTGGCTTCCTGGAGATTGGTCATGCCGACGATGTCAAATCCCTGCGCGCGGTAGGTGTTGCTCTCAGCCCTGGTGGAGAACTGGGGGCCTTCCATGCAGACGTAGGTGCCGCCGCTTCTGGTGACCACGCCAGCGGCCTGGCCGGCCTTGGCAACGATGGCGGCAAGCTCGGGACAGATGGGATCGCCAAACGCGATGTGAGCGACAATGCCGTCGCCGAAAAATGTGGAGACACGCTGCCTGGTGCGATCGTAAAACTGGTCGGGGATGACGAAGTCGGTGGGCTTGAGCTCCTGCTTGAGCGAGCCAACGGCGGAGACGGAGAGGATGCGCTCGACTCCGAGCTGCTTGAAGCCGTGAATGTTGGCGCGGAAATTCAACTCGGTGGGAAGGATGCGGTGGCCGCGCCCGTGACGGGCGAGAAAGGCAACCTTGCGTCCGGCCAGGGTTCCCAGGACGTAAGGGTCCGAGGGCGCGCCGAAAGGGGTTTCGAGTGGAAGTTCATGAATGTCCGTGAGGCCTTTCATGGAATAAAGGCCGCTGCCACCGATGATGCCGATCTCTGCCTGTGCCAATTCGATCTCCTGCGCAGCAACAAGAAGTGAGAGGAACAAGTGATTATACCGGACGGAGACGGGGGCATGAATTCTGGCCCAGGCCCCACATTCGCCAACGGCGGGCGGATGAGGGACAGCGGTCGTCCGAGAGAATCCGTGGGAGGGATCAGTGCGGGGCGGTGGGTGGGGCGGCAGGAATGAGCGCGGCGCGCAGCGTGGCGGCGTCATTGGGGGTGAAGGATTCCAGGGCGATGAACCTGGCGCCGTCGATGGAAAGGCACACCAGGCCCTCGGTGGTGATCCACTGGTTGGGGGATTGGGCGGGCTGGACCGAGTCGTAACGTTTGGCGAGCGCGGACGCGTAGATGGAGGCGAACTGACTGGCCTCGGCAGGAGTGCGGAAGTCGAGAACCAGGGCGAGCGGAAGCGGCGCATCCTTGGGCGCTTTCTGGTTGGCGAGCGCCATGTAGTAGCCTCCCCGCCAGGCGGGCGCGAGCCGGGCTGCAACCTCCTTGCCGCCCCACTGGCGGAGGATGACGCGGAGGTCAATCTCTCCGATGCCGGAGAAATCTTCACGACGCCAGTCGGGGCCGAGGAGTTTTTCCAGCGGCGCCACGTTGATCCGGGGCTGCGGCTCGGCGGCAAAATACGTGGCTGGCTCCATGACCTGCCGGGTGTCCAGGGGCGGGTTCTGGAAAACCCCGGCAAAGGCTGCCTGCTTGCCCTTTGTTTTGAGGACGGCGATGGCGAAATCGGTGCCGTAGCTGTAGGGAAAGAGCATGGCTTCGCGCAGATAAATGGGAGCCTTGGAATAGATGGGAGTGGATTCATCGTCGAAGAGCGAGGCACGCATGTTATCGACGAGATCGGGCGCGCTTTCGACAGTTTGGCCGGCGGAGGCGAGTTCGTAATCGAACAGGACGATCATGGCCTGACCCTCGACGATGGACTGGCGGGCGGCGCGCTGCTCGTCGAGGATCATCTGCTGCGCATCGTCATGGGAATCCTTGGCGATGTTGAGCCACTTTTCCAGACCGAAGCTCTGGTCCTGCAGAGCATGGACAAGTTCGTGCGCCATGACCGGCTTTTGCAGGTCGGGGTCGACCCAGTCGAGAAGATAGACGGTTTTGTTGTGCGCGTCATACCATCCCTCGACCTGCTCCTTGTAGAGGTCGAGCATGTACTGGCGGAGATTGAAATCGCGCGGCAGCAGACCGAGCTTTTTGAGGGATTGGGCGGACCGGTCGAAACGCTCGCCGTTTCCCTGCTCCTTCATGCGCTTCTCGACGTACTTGGAAACCTCCTCGCGAGTGGCCAGCTTCTTTTTGACGGAGTGGAGGACGGGAAGGCCGGTGCGGTCGCTGGCAAACTGGAGGATGTCGTCGAGGGAGCGGAACAGTTCCTTGGCCTCGGCGGGGGTGACGTGATGTTCAGCCTCGGGAGCGGCAGCTTCCTGCGGAGTGACAGGCGCGGGCTGCGGCGCCACGGGGGATTGCTGCGGTGGAACGGGCGCCTGCTGTGCCGGGGCGAGGATGGCAAGCGAAAGCAGCAGCGGCAGGAACAGTTGGCGGAAAAGTTTCATCCACATCCTTTGCGGAAGAGTGTATGGAGAAAAGATAACATCTGGAGGGTACTCGCCGTTGTTCCACCGTAGCATGGAAACGAACTTGGATGCGTCGTCTGGAGCTCTCATCCTCTATAATTAGGCTCCGCGCTGATCGAATTCAAGAAGGGAAGGTATCGCAATGCCTCACCTAACAGGGAGTGGCGGGCAGGCAAGGATTGAGTACCTACGCGTCCAGAATTATCGGGCGCTGCATTCAATCGAGCTGAAGGAAATTACACCGCTCACCGTACTCCTCGGTCCGAACGGAAGTGGAAAGTCTACCGTCTTTGATGTCTTCAACTTTCTTTCGGAATGTTTCCAGTTCGGGCTTCGCCACGCCTGGGACCGTCGCGGACGCGCCAAGGAACTGAAAACGCGCGGGGCCACAGGACCGGTGATCATTGAGCTGAAGTACCGCGAACGGCCTGACCAGCCCATAATTACCTACCACCTAGCAATTGACGAACAGCAGCGTGGTCCGGTCGTCGTAGAGGAGTGGTTGCAGTGGCGTCGTGGAACACGAGGACAGCCCTTTCGCTTTCTCGACTATCGCGCGGGAAAGGGACGGGCTGTGAGCGGCGAGGTTCCGGATGAACAAGAGGAGCGCGTAGAGATACCGCTCAAATCTCCCGACCTCATTGCCGTGAATGCGCTTGGACAATTTGCAGATCACCCGCGCGTAGCAGCCCTCCGGGAGTTCATTACGGATTGGTACGTATCCTATCTATCGATCGAGGACACGCGCGGCCAGCCCGAGGCTGGACCGCAGGAGCGCCTGAGTAAGACAGGGGACAATCTCCCGAACGTCATTCAATATCTGCGTGAGAGCGCCCCGGTGCAGCTGGAGCGGATTTTTGGGATATTGCGGGAGCGAGTTCCCCGATTGGAGAGCGTAGTAGCCGATCCAATGCCGGACGGCCGATTGCTTCTTCAAATTAAGGACGCTCCGTTTGATCAACCAATTCTTTCCAGGTTCGCTTCCGATGGCACTCTGAAGATGTTGGCTTACCTGGTAGTCCTTAATGACCCTGATCCACCGCAATTCATCGGGATAGAAGAGCCCGAAAATTTCTTACATCCTCGGCTGTTACCCGGTCTGAGCGAAGAGTGCCGCAAGGCAACAGAGCACTCGCAGTTGCTGGTCACGACGCATTCCCCTTTTTTTCTGAACTCGGTAAGACCAAAGGAAACCCGAATACTTTATCGAGACAACACTGGCTTTACGCAGGCAGTTCGTGCTGCTGACGTCCTGGGCGTTATGGATTTTCTAAAGGCAGGAGCCTCAATGGGGGATCTGTGGCTTGAAGGCCGGTTTGGGGTTGGAGACCCGTTGGTCAACTCCGGCGCGCCGCAGCACAGGGGGCGTAGACGTTAATGGCAGCTCACGTTGAAATATTGGTCGAAGAGCCCTCGATGGAGGAAGCGCTGCGCCTGCTCGTACCCAGGATCATTCCTGATCTGACGTTTGAGGTCTATCAGCACCAGTCCAAAGAGGGCCTGCTAAAGAGGCTGCCAGCGCGCCTTAGGGGATACGCGTCTTGGTTGCCCGAGGACTGGCGAATCGTCGTCATCGTTGATCGGGACGACGATCAGTGTAACGAGCTCAAGCGACAGTTGGACGAAATGGCTCAGGATGCAGGTTTGAGGACTCGGTCCCAAGATGGCAGACCGACGTATCAAGTTGTGAACCGCCTAGCGATCGAAGAGTTGGAGGCATGGTTTTTTGGAGACTGGCATGCCGTTCGCGCCGCCTACCCAAGGGTTAATCCGAACATTCCGACTAAGAGCGGGTACCGTGACCCTGATGCAGTGCTTGGAGGAACATGGGAGGCTTTGGAGAGAGTTCTGCAGAGGGCGGGGTACTTTCGGACAGGATTGCGAAAGATAGAGGCAGCGCGGGCTATAGCGGAAAACATGTTGCCCAGTAGAAACCGATCAAAGAGCTTCCAAAAAGTCCGGGATGCACTCAGCGAAATGCTGCTCTGAGCTACTGGTGCAAGCCACGCCGAATTTTTGAAAGATCGCCAAAGCACCGCAATTCCCCTTGCAACACGGAGCGGTTCGGCTCCGCTATAATCGGAGGTTCGGTTGGCGTTTGGGATCGGTGAACGTTCGAAATATGTCTACTACTTCCCTTTTGAGGCAATTCGGATCGCAGGCGGTCGCCGGGGAATACGCCGGGGCTGAGACCGTGCTGCACTTTGGTTCCGTGGCCGGGGAGTTGAATGCGCTGCGCCACGGCTGCGGAATCTTTGACCTGGGCTGGCGCGGCAAACTGGTGCTGAGCGGCGAAGACCGGGTGCGGTGGCTGAACGGAATGGTCACCAACAATACCCGCGATTTGGCCCAGGACTTTGGCAACTACAGCTTTGTGCTCAACGCGCAGGGGCGCATCCAGGGCGATCTGCTAGCCTTCCAGCGGGGCGAGTTCTATGTGCTGGAAAGCGATGCGGGTCAGATTGCGGCAATCCGCGAGTTTTTTGAGCGTTTCATCATCATGGACGACGTGGAGCTGGGCGACATCAGAAGCAAGCTGACCTCGATTGGCGTGGCCGGGCCGGAGACGACAGCGGTGCTGGGCAAAGCCGGGCTGATGGCCAGCGCGATCAAGCCGGGACAAATCGTGGATGGAAGCTGGGAAGGACACGGCTTTTCGTTGGTGCGCGATCCCATCCGGGTGCGGAACTGGTACGAGCTTTGGCTGGCGCCGGAACAGGTTGCGTCCTTCTGGAACGCACTGGTGCAGGCGGGCGCCGAGCCGGTGGGCGCCGAGGCCCTGGAGTGGCAGCGAATCCTGCTGGGACTGCCCCGGGTTGGAATGGACACCGGCGAGCGCGAGCTGGCGCAGGAGACAGGACAGGATTATGCCCTGAACCACAGCAAGGGCTGCTACATTGGGCAGGAGATCGTGGAGCGCATCCATGCGCGCGGACAGGTCCACCGGCGCTTTACGGGATTGGTTGTGGAAGGCAAGGCGGTGGCGTGCAGATGCCCGGTGATGGATGGGGAACGCGCGGTTGGCGAGATCACCAGTTGCGCCGAAGTGGTGGTGGATGGGGTGTCGCATACGGTGGCACTGGGCTATGTTAGACAGGATGCCGCCGTCAAGGATGGGGAGCAGGATGGGAATCTAAGTGCGGACGGACGCGCTGTACGAATCACTGGATTACCGTTTCAATTCTGAGAGTTTATTTCCGAGCGCTGGGAAGTGTGAGATGGAAAAAGAGAAGAAGCCAGAGTTTGTAGTGACCGACCGGCGGAAGTTCACCGTGGATGGAGAGCCGAGGCCGGATGCGCCGAAGGAAAGCACGGCAGAGACCGCCGCACCGTTAGCCAGTGGGGTGGAAACGAAGAGTCCGGCCGCTGCTGCCGTAGTGGATGCGGGCAAGGCCGGGCCGGCTGGTTCCAAGGCGGAGAAGGGTCAGGTGGAACCCAAGGGTCCGAAGGAGACTCCGGGGCCCGGCGTGAAACCCGAAACCGGATACAACGGGGAGAAGGAACGCAGCGCATTTGGCGGCCAGAAGATGGAGTTCATCCATCTGCTGGACATGCTGGTGCAAACGGCGATGATGTATGCCGGCGCCATGGAAGGCGGAGCGGAACGGCGGGTGGACGTGGTGGGACTGCGGCAGATGATCGACCTGATTTCCGTGCTGGAATCCAAGACCAAGGGCAACCTGACGGAGCAGGAACAGGCGATCCTGACCAACACCTTGTTCCAACTGCGCATGACCTACATGGAAATCGTGAACCTGATCGACCGCCAGGCGATGCAGAATGCTCCCGGCGCCGGAGGAGTTGGCGGGAAGTGAAACCAGGCACTGTGACGGTGCTGGGCAGCGCCACATCGATGGGCGTGCCGACGATTGGATGCGAGTGCGCGGTTTGCCGCTCGACGGATCCGCGGGACCGGCGGATGCGGCCCTCGGTGATGATCGAGTGGAGCGGACATCGGATTGTGATCGACAGCGGGCCGGACTTCCGCGAGCAGGCGCTGCGGGAGGGGATCGAGCGGCTGGACGCGGTGCTGTACACCCATGGGCACGCCGACCACATTCTGGGACTCGACGACCTGCGCCCGCTGACCTATCCGCGGGTGACCGGGGGGGGACGGCTTCCGCTGTACGCCAAACCGGATACGGCGCGGATTCTGCGCTCGGTGTTCAAGTACGTCTTCGACGACGATTACAAGTATGGCGGCATTGCGAAGGTCGAGCTGCGCGAAATCAGCGGGCCCTTCGAGTTGCTGGACCTGCGGGTGATTCCGGTTCCGGTGCTGCATGGCGACGCTGAAATCACCGGCTACCGGATTGGACGATTCGCGTACCTGACGGACTTCAGCGCGGTGCCGGAACACTCGTTTGAGATGCTGGCCGGGGTGCAGGTGGTATTTCTGGACGCGCTGCGGCATGTACCGCATCCGACGCACTCGACGGTGGAAAATTCGCTGAAGGTGGCAGCGCGTATCGGGGCGGCCGAAACCTACTTCACGCACATGAGCCACGACCTTGCACACGAGGCGACCAACCGGACGCTGCCGCCGGGAGTGTGGCTGTCCTACGACGGTTTGCGCATCGCGATTGACCTGGAGAGCTGAGCTTGCAAGTATTCGATTCATTCGAAACGATTCCACAGAATTTTGGTCCCGCGGTAGTCTGCGTGGGCAACTTCGACGGGGTTCACCGCGCCCACCAGGGACTGCTGGATGCGATCTGCGCCCGGGCAAAGGAGCTGCACGCGCGGGCCGTGCTGGTGACGTTTGATCCGCACCCGGAGCGGATTCTGCGGCCGCATGGCGGGCCTCCGCTGATTACTCCGCCGCCACGCAAGATGGAGTTGCTGGGCGAAAGCGGCCTGGACGCGGTGGTGGTGCTTCCCTTCACGCGCGACCTTTCGCTGATGCCGGCCTATGAGTTCGCCGAAGAAATGCTGTTCAACAAACTGCACGCGATCGAGGTGCACGAAGGCTTCAACTTCCGCTTTGGACACAAGGCGGAGGGCGACGTGGAACGGCTGCGCGAGTTTGGGCGCAAGCTCGGCTTCACGGTGGTGACGCATCCGCCGCTGCTGTGGGGCGAGCTGGTGATTTCCAGCAGCAACGTGCGCGCGGCGGTGCTGGGCGGCGAGGTGGAGCGGGCACGGCACTTACTGGGACGCGCCTTCAGCATCGATTCCACGCCCGGGCGCGGGCGGGGATATGGGGCCAAGTACACGGTTCCGACGGTGAACCTGACGCGCTACGAGGAATTGACACCCTCGCTGGGCGTGTACGTGACGGAAATGCGGATCAACGGCGAGGAGTTCCAGGCGGTGACGAACGTGGGCAACCGTCCGACGTTTGGCGCCGACTCGTTTGCCATCGAGAGCTACATCCTGAACTTTCATCCTATCGCTCTGACCAGCGATACGCCGATCCGGCTGAGCTTTCTGCACCGTCTGCGGGCGGAACGGAAATTCCCCAGCACCGAGGCCTTGAAGGAACAGATTGGCCGGGACGTGATTCGGGCGAGGAGGTATTTCCGGTTGCGGGAGGCAATGTGCAGGAACCGGTGAGTTGGTTCCGCTGACGGGTACATGCGTCTCTGGCGCCAGCCGATGACGCTGCGATTATTCCATGGATTCGAAGGGCGGCGCGGAGCCTTCCGATTGGGTTTCGAGCTGCACCAGAATGGTCGAGGCCAGGACGAGCAGGATTCCCACCATCTGAATCTTTCCGACCCACTCTCCCAAGGCGAGAGCTGCGATGAGGATGGAAAAAACAGGCTCCAGACAACTGGTGACGATGGCCCGGGTGGCGTCGAGATGATGCAGTCCGGTGAAGTAGAGAGAGAACGGCACCAGGATGGACGTGAAGGAGAACAGCGCCATGAAGGCCCACTGCGGACGACTGTAATGGGCAGCCGCAACCCGCCAGGGGGGATTGACAAAGAGCCATGCGAGCGCGGCTCCGGCCAGCGCCCAGGCAATCACCGTCCAGCGGTCGTGGGCCGCGACGAGACGGTGGCCGAACACGTTGTAAAAGGCAAAAGAAACGGCAGCGAGGAGAGCGGCGAGGACGCCGACGAGGTCGAAGCGCATCTGTCCGGGAATGATGGCGAGGCCGGGAAAATGAGGCGAGCGGCTGACGATTCCAATGGCAAGGACACAACCCAGGACTGCGACCAGGACTCCACCAATGCGGGAGACCGTGGGTGGCTGAAGCTTGCGCCAGAGCATCCAGAGCAGGACAAAGACGGGCGCGAGATACTGCAGGATGATGGCGGTGGCCACGTTGGTGCGCTGGATGGCGAGGTAGTAAAGGTAATTCGAGGCGGCAATGCCAAGAATGCCGAGGATGGCGCAGTCGCGGATATCGCGCGGCTGCATGCGGACTCCGTGGCGGCCGCGGGTGAGCCAGAGCGCGGGAAACAAAACCAGGGCGGCGAGGGTGGTGCGGCTCTGCGCCAGCATGAGCGGCTGCACGGGAGCGACGGCGGCTCCGAACAGATGGAGGCGTCCGAGAAAGACGGCGCGGCCCATGGTGGCCGAGATGCCCCAGCAGAGGGCGGCTCCGCCGATGCAGAAGTATCCGAGGATGGGCGATGGCTTGAAGCTGGCGCGGGGCTGGCTCACTCGACGTACTCGATCTCCGCGGTGATGGCGGCGGTGGGGGCGAGCATGCGCGAGACCGGGCAGTATTTCTCTCTGGAGAGGCGGACCGCGTCTTCCATTGCTTTTGGCGAGACGCCGCGGCTGACGCGATAGAGGAGCCGGATGGCAGTGAAAACGCGCCCAGGGCCGGGTGCACACTCGGCGGCGGCGCTGACCTCAAGCCGCGTCCATGACTGGCGCTTTTTGCGCAGGATGGTGGTGACGCCCGTAGCCGTGCAGGCGCAGAGTGCGATGAGGACCAGTTCCAACGGAGAGCTGCCGAGCTTGGCTTCGCCGCCATCAACCACGATGGCGTGCCCGCTGGTGGCTACGCCCACGAAGCGGTCTCCGTTGACCCAGGTTGCGCTGGCCTGCATGAGTCTCCCTTGGAACAATTAGCGCCGGTTGTCCGTTTGCGGCTCGGGATGAATGAGGACGCGAAACAGTTGCGGCGCGGTTAATTTGAATCGTATCTCAAGCGCGGTCTGCACCTCATGCACCCGCGAAAGCAGGAGATAGTCCTTCATGGTCACATGGCAGGAGAGGAAGAGGTGTCCGCGAACACTTTTGATGACGATTTCGTGCACGTCCACGACTTCGGGAAAGGTTTCTCCGATGGCTTTGAGACGGTTCTCCAGTTCGTCGTCCTGGAGGATGGCTTCGCTGGATTCGATGGTGGCGGGCTCGCTTTCAATGTGGCTGAGGAGGGAGGTGATCTCGGGAACGTGGGCGCGGATGTCATTCTCAAGGGCGGTAACGCGGTCGTGGGCGGCGATGAGCGACAAGTTCTCGTTGAGCTCGACGTGCAACTCGACGTGAATGTCACCTTCGAGATCCTGCACGCTGACGTCATGTACCACGAGGTTGTTGCGCAGAGATGCGGCGCGGATGCGATCGAAGGTGCTCTCGGTGATGAGTTCGCGGGGAATGGCGTTGACCAGGACATCGGAGTCGCCGAGGATATTGCGGACGCGCTGGCGGACCTCGGAGACGACGACATCGGCGGCCTGGAAGGTTACGTTGCGGGCCAGTCCCACGGCGACATCGGCAAAATAGCGGCTGCCGGCCTTACGAATGCGGACGCGCTCGACGGCGACGACGCCGGGAACACTGCCGACCTGGGCGATGATGGCATTGCGCACGCCGCTGGGCGCCGCATCCAGCAATGCGTCCAGAGTCTGACGGGCGAGGCTCGAGCTGACCCAGACGATCATGCCGGCAACACAGAGGGCGGAGATGGGATCGGCCATGGCGAGCCACGGCAGATGGTAGTGGCGTCCGGTCCAGACAAAGCCGAGGCCCGCGATGACGACCGCGCTGGACCAGATGTCCGTGCCGAAATTCAGGGCATCGGCCGCCAGTGCCTGGCTGGAATATTTCTCGGCGACGCGCCGCAGGGCACGGGATCGCCAGAAGTCAAGCGCCATGGAAAGGCTCATGACGAGGACGGCCCAGAGGTTTGGTTCAAACTCCACGTGGTGGAAAAACAGGCGTTGCGTGGCCTCCCAGACAATCCAGCAACAGGTGATGAAGAGGAGCCCGGTCTCGACGAACGCGGAGAAGTTTTCGACTTTTCCGTGGCCGTACTGATGATCGGCATCAGCGGGCTTGTCACTGACCCGAACGGAAATCAGGGTCATGATGGAGGCGACGAGATCGAGCGAGGAGTGCAGGGCCTCGGACAGGATTCCGAGACTGCCGCTGAGGGTGCCAACCACGAACTTGAAGACCGTGAGGGTGATGGCGACCAGAACGCTGTTGCGCGTGACCCGCCGCTTGTCGGCTTGCATCAGGACGGGATCAATCGTCGCGCTGACCATGCAATGAGCTTATCGTGGGCGAAGAGCGCTGCCAAGGGCACGGCCACTTTTCGTGCCGGCGGTGGAGGGATATGCTAAGGTCAGGGTTCAAACTCCTCTGCCCCTCAGGCAAGACATGCGGATTTGGCCCTGGCCGAGGCGGCCATCGACTCATCCACGAGGCTCCGCATTGAACGACCCGCGACCCACCATCCTTGTCACCGGAATTGCCGGCACGCTCGGGCTTCGCCTGCTGCCTTTGCTGGGCGATTATCGTGTCGCCGGGGTGGACCTGCTGCCGCTGGCGGGATGGCCCGGGATCGTGGTGCATCGCCTGGACCTGGGGCACGAGAGCTCCTGCATCAAGCTGGTACAACTGCTGCGCGAGAGCGGTGCGGAAGCCGTGGTGCATCTGGCGGCGGCCAGCAACCCAGTCCGTAACGCAATCCGCAACGCAGTGCGCAACCCAGTCGCGGACCTGGAACGGACGTGGCAGATCAACGTGGCGGGCACGGCGCGGGTGATGGAAGCAATCTCCGAGGTGAACCGGCACGGCGGGAAGATCGGCAAGTTTATCCACCTGAGCAGCGTTGCGGTGTATGGCCCCGAGATCGCGCCGATGGTGCGGGAAGAAACTCCGCTGAAGGCACACACCCTGACCTATGCGGTGCAGAAGGCGGAGGCCGATGGCGTGGTGAAAGTCCGGGCTCCCAGCCTGGGACGGTGCAGCACCTACCTGCTGCGACCCCAGATTTTCGCCGGAGCAGGGGTGAAGAACTACATGGCGAACGCCCTCCGCGGGCAGGCACTTGGGAACGGTGCGGTGGGGCGGAACATGCGCCGCCGGGAGAAGCGGTTGCCGCTGCTGCTGCCGCTGGGCGAGTCGTATCCGCAAAAGCTCTTCCAGTTTGTGCACGTGGATGACGTGGCCCGGCTGATCGTCTGGCTGCTGCAGCGGTCACCGGCGCAGGAGCGCGAAGAGTTGACGCTGAATGTAGCCGGATCAGGCTCGCCGATCAGCCTGGCACGGTGCGCCGAGATCGGCGAAGCCAAGCTGGTACGGCTGCCTTCGCGCTGGCTGTGCGCAAAAGTGCTGGCGCTGCTATGGAAGCTGGGAGCATCCTCAGTGCCGCCGGATGCGTTTCCGTATCTTGCCGGCTCCTACACGATGAGCACCGAGCGGCTGCGGAGGTTGCTGGGCGGCGACTACGAAAAAGTCATCCGCTACTCCAGCGAGGCGGCGCTGCGGGAAAGCCTGACGGAAGCTCCCGTTGAGCAGGCGGCGCCGGTGCGATGAGCGCGGCGCCGGAAACTACTTCTTTCCCCAGTACACGCCGGCAACGCCAAAGGTGTAGGGCGTGTAATTGACCTGGCGGAAACCAATGGCCTTCATCCGGGAAAGCATTTCCGGCGGTTGCGGGAAGCGGGCCACGCTGGCGGGCAGATACGCGTAGGGGCCCCGGGTTCCGGAAAGCAGTGAACCGATGGCGGGTAGAACACGGCGGAAATAAAACCGATAGAGCTTGCCGAACAGGCCGCCGGGCTCGCCGAAATCGAGGATGGCGACTTCGCCTTCGGGGGCGAGGACGCGGTAAATTTCACCCAGGCCGGCGTCGTAGTTGGCGAGATTGCGAAAGCCGAACGCGGAGGTAACGAGGTTGAAGCGGCCATCGGCAAAGGGCATTTGCAGGGCGTCGGCCTCGACCCATTGCAGGGGAAGACCGGCGCTCTTGCGGGTGGCACGGCAAAGCATGGGATGGGCGAAATCAGCGCCGACGATGGCGGCTCCCGCCGCAGTTGCCTGGCGATAGAGAGCAAAGGTCATGTCGCCGGTTCCGCAGCAGAGATCCAGGACCGACGCATCCCGGCGGTGGAGGATGGGACGGAAGCGGCGCGCGGTACGCCACCACCAGTAACGATCGACGCCGCAGGAGAGTACGTGATTGAGCAGGTCATAGCGCGGCGCGATGCTGGAAAACATCTGGCGCACGGCGTTGGCGGCGGCGCGCTGATCCTGGGCGGGTCCGATGCGGGCTCCGGGCGTAGCTGAAACTGCTTGACCCGGCGGCGCCGGTTTTCCTTCATCCATCTTGCTCATTCCGATCCGAACGATGCCAGCCGGTTACACCTGGGAGAGACGGCGCAAATCCTCCACCACCTGGAGCACGGCGTGTTCCGGGACGTTGGTAACAATATCTACCTGGCCAACATCGCGGGGGAGGATGAAGTGCACCTGGCCGTCCAAGGTTTTCTTGTCACTGGCAAGGCGGCGAAAGATTGCATGGGGGCGGACATCCACCCTGGGCAGCGGAGCATAAGCCAGCACCAGGCGGATGATGCGCTGCGCCACCGCCGGGGAAACCAGGTGCATGCTCTCCGCGATCATGGCCGCGGCGACCATGCCCCAGGCGACCGCTTCGCCGTGGAGAAACACCTTGTATGCGGTTTCGGCCTCGAGGGCGTGGCCTATGGTGTGTCCGAAATTTAGGATTTTACGCAGGCCGTGCTCTTCCTCATCCTGTCCCACGACATCGGCCTTGACCCGCACCGACTCGGCAATCAGCCACTCCATGGAGTCCGGATCCTTGGCCAGAACGTGCTCCTGATTTTCTTCCATGTACCCGAAGATGCGGGGATTGCAGATGACTCCGGCTTTGAGGGACTCATACAGACCGGAGCGGAATTCGCGATCGGGCAGGGTGGCGAGCACCTGCGGGTCCACCAGAACGAGTTCCGGTTGCTTGAAGGCGCCAATGAGATTCTTGCCGACCGTGAGGTTGACGCCGGTTTTGCCGCCGACCGAGGAATCGACCTGGGCGAGAAAAGTTGTGGGGAGCTGGACGAAGCGGATTCCGCGCATGTAGATGCTGGCGAGAAATCCGGTGACGTCACCGACAACGCCGCCGCCCAGGGCGAGCAGCACGGTGTTGCGATCGGCCTTGAGCTTGACCAGTTGGGTGGACAGAGATTCCACGGTCGCCAGGGTCTTGCGGCGCTCGCCATCGGGCATTTCGATGACGTCCACGCGGGCTCGATCGCTGCGGAAGGAGTCGAGCAGGAGCTTGCTCCAGTGCACGGCGATGGGTGCGGATGTGACTACGACGAAATGGCCGGCCGCAGGCAGAGTGTCATGAATGAAAGTGGCAGCCGAGCCCATCAATCCCTGCTCGATGAGCACATCGTAGGACTTGGTCCGGGTTTGAACCTGTATGCGAATCAAGTTTCCATCTTACCAGCGATGCTGCGACTGCGGCGCACCGGCGCGGCGAGCGCGAGAGGATTGTCAGTAAGTGCTACGATTGATTGTCATCATGAACTCTACTTACGATTTTATTGTTGTGGGCGCGGGAATTGCCGGGCTCAGGGCCGCCATCGAACTGAATTCGCACGGGACCGTGCTCTGCCTGGCCAAACGTGAACTAACCGAATCCAATACACAATATGCGCAGGGCGGCATCGCGGTTGCGCTGGGACCGGACGACTCACCGGAGATTCACCTGCGGGACACCCTGACCGCCGGAGCGGGATTGGTGGATGAAACCGCCGCCCGCACCCTGGTAAACGAAGGTCCGGAACGAGTGCGGGAGCTGCTGGCGTGGGGAGCGCGCTTCGATCGCAACGACGCGGGAGAACTGGCGTTCACCCGGGAAGGTGCGCACTCGCGCAACCGGGTGCTGCATGCCGACGGCGACTCGACCGGACGGGAGATTGGCCGGACCCTGTCGGCGTACGCCCGCAAACTCGGCAACATCCACTTCAGCGAATTCGGCTTTACGCGCGACCTCCTGCTCGCAGATGGACGCGTGGTGGGAGTGGAGATTCTGCACGAGGACGGCAACATTGAAGCGGTAACGGCCCGTGCCATCCTGCTGGCAACGGGCGGGTCGGGGATGGTTTTTGCCAATACGACGAATCCCGACGTGGCGACCTCGGACGGCGCCGCGATCGCCGGACGCGCCGGCGCCGAGCTGAGCGACATGGAGTTCGTGCAGTTCCATCCCACCGCGCTCTACCTGGCGGGTGCGCCGCGATTTCTGCTGTCCGAGGCGTTGCGCGGCGAGGGCGCGTACCTGCGCAATGACGCGCGCGAACGCTTTATGGCGGGGTACCACGAACTGGCGGAACTGGCGCCAAGAGACGTGGTCGCCCGCGCCATCCATCACGAGCTGGAGACGAGCCAGGCGGCCGAACCAATGGTCTATCTGGATGTAACCCACCTGGACACCGAGAAGCTGAAACTGCGCTTTCCACGCATCTACCAGACCTGCAAGCAATACGGGCTGGACATAACGCGGGATCTGATTCCAATCCGTCCGGCGGCGCACTATGCGATGGGCGGCGTGCGCACGGATCTGGACGGGCGAGCGTCGCAGCCGGGACTGTACGCGGCGGGCGAAGCCGCCTGCACCGCGGTCCATGGCGCCAACCGGCTGGCAAGCAATTCCCTGCTGGAAGGACTGGTGTTTGGAGCACGAGCGGCGCGGGCGATGGCTGGGGAGCCCCGGGCGGCAACCTTCGGCAAAGCCAGGACCGCGGCAGTCGAGTGCATTTCCAGCGGCAACGGCGATGAAACTGCGTTGCGGCTGGAGATACAGCAGTGCATGGAAAGCAACGTGGGAATTGTCCGCAACGCCGGGCAACTCTCCGAGGCGGTGACGAGACTGCGGGGTATCCTGGCGGCGCTGCCCGCGCCGAGCAACCGGCAACGGGCCGAGGCGCGCAATATAGCCGAGAGCGGGCTGGCGATTGCACGCTCGGCGCTGGCGCGAAGGGAGAGCCGCGGCAGCCATTATCGCAGCGACTACCCGGCGAAAGACGATGCGGCTTTCCGGAAACATTCATCGATCGAGGGCGGGACGGTGCACTTCCGGTAGGTGCGGCGCCAAGGTGATATCACTTACAGGGAGCGGCGGCGGCCCTGCTCTTGGCGAATCGGCAGGCGGCTGCTATGATTGCCAAGTACGGCAGAAGGAAACCACCCAGGTTTGTGGGGCTATAGCTCAGCTGGGAGAGCGCATCGTTCGCAATGATGAGGTCGTCGGTTCGATCCCGACTAGCTCCACCAAAAGAATCAATAACTTCCGGCGGTACAGTTCCCTGTTCACCCTGTTTTGTATCGTGGTTTGTGTCATCCCCCGGCTTCAACCCCTAAGAACATTCCCGTAAGAGTCCGTCCAAGGCCGTGCGCACTGGCTCAGGGCGCGACCGATCTCTGTAGCGGAACTGTGCGCGGCGCCCATTCGAACGCCGGAAGCGGCCCACGCCAGCCTGATAAAGCTGCCGTGGGCCGCCTGTCTGTTCCTGCCAATGTTACCTTTTTTTCGCGAGTTATTCGTCGCTCTCTTTGAGTTTGCTGATCACGGCGAAATCTTCCAGGGTAGTGATGTCGCCTTTGACGTCGCCGTTGGTGGCAAGTTCGCGCAGCAGACGGCGCATGATTTTGCCGGAGCGGGTTTTGGGCAGTTGATCGCTGAAGCGGATGTCATCGGGCCTGGCCATGGCGCCGATTTCCTTGGTGACCCAGGCGCGCAGCTCTTCCTTGAGAGTGGACGACGGCGTGATGCCTCCTTCCAGGGTTATGAAGGCCGCAACGGCCTGGCCCTTGAGGTCATCGGGACGGCCGACAACGGCGGCCTCGGCAACCAGGGGATGGGAGACCAGGGCGGACTCGATTTCCATGGTGGAGAGGCGGTGACCGCTTACGTTGAGCACGTCATCGACGCGGCCCATGACCCAGAAATATCCATCCTCATCGATACGGGCACCGTCCCCGGTGAAATAGACGCCGGGAATGTCTGACCAGTATTGCTTCACATAGCGCTCAGGATCGCCGTAGATGGTGCGCGCCATGGCCGGCCAGGGCTTCCGGATGACAAGGTAGCCGCCGGAGCCAAGAGGGACTTTTTCGCCGCCGCGATCGACGACCTCGGCAATGATCCCAGGAAACGGTTTGGTGGCGGAGCCGGGCTTGGTGGCGATGGCGCCGGGAAGCGGCGTGATCATGATGGAGCCGGTCTCGGTTTGCCACCAGGTATCGACGATGGGGCAGCGCCCCTTGCCGATGACTTCGCGATACCACATCCAGGCCTCTGGATTGATGGGCTCGCCAACCGTGCCGAGCAGCCGAAGGCTAGTGAGATCGTGGCGGTCGGGATATTGATTGCCCCACTTGATGAAGGTGCGGATGGCCGTGGGCGCCGTGTAAAGAATGTTGACCTTGTACTTCTCAACCACCGCCCAGAAGCGGTCGAAGTCAGGGAAATTCGGCGCGCCTTCGTACATCAAGGTGGTTGCGCCGTTCTGCAATAGACCGTAGACAATGTAGCTGTGTCCCGTGACCCAGCCGATATCGGCGGTGCACCAGAAAATGTCCTCTTCCCTGAGATCGAAAATCCACTTGGAAGTGATGTAGGTTCCGACGGCGTAGCCGCCGGTGGTGTGAACGATTCCCTTGGGCTTTCCGGTGGAACCGGAGGTGTAGAGGATGTAGAGCGGATCCTCGCTGTCGAGATGCTCGGCCGGGCAATGGGGCTCGGCCTTGGCGACCAGGTCGTGCCACCAGTGATCGCGTCCGGGTTGCATGTTGACCTCGGCTCCGGTGCGCTGATAGACGATGACGTTCTTGACCGAAGGACACTTGACGAGCGCTTCGTCGACCGTAGCTTTGAGGGGAAACTGGGTGCCGCGCCGCCGCGCGAAGTCCTGGGTGACGACGAGGATGGACTGCTGGTCGTTGACGCGATCGACGATGGCGTTGGCGGAGAAGCCTCCGAAAATGACCGAGTGCACGGCGCCGATCCGGGCACAGGCAAGCATGGCAATGGCAAGCTCAGGCACCATGCCCATGTAGAGCACGATGCGATCGCCCTTGACCACGCCGATGTCCTTGAGCGCGTTGGCGAAGAGCTCGACTTCGGCGAGCAACTCGGTGTAGGTGAGCGCGCGCGTGTCGCCGGGTTCGCCCTCCCATTGGATGGCGATCTTGTCGCAACGCGGCGAGGCGACGTGACGATCGAGACAGTTGTAGGAGAGATTCAATTTACCGCCGACAAACCACTTGGCCCATGGCGCGTCCCATTCGAGCACCTTGGACCAGGGTTCGAACCAGTGCAGTTCCTGAGCGATGTTTCCCCAGAAGGCTTCGGGATCCTCGGCTGCTTCTGCGTAAATGCGCTCGTATTCTTCCATGTTCTTGATGTGCGCCCTGGCGCTGAATTCCGCCGAGGGAGGGAACACGCGGTGTTCCTGCAATATCGAGTCAATGTTAACGCCGTAGGCTAAGGGTTCGTTCGCCATGCGATCTTTCTCCTCCGTAAGGGAGCGGGACTTGCGCCCCGCATCAAAATAATGTCGGCCCCGTTTGGTAAGAAACAGGGTGGCGCTGCTACTGATCCAGGGTCGAAATGTCGCCGATCTCCTGACCGGTTTCCTTGGCCTTCAAGTAGCGGCGCATGATTTTGCCGGAACGCGTCTTGGGCAATTGGGCTACGAATTCCAGCGCCGAGGGGGTTGCGATCGGGCCCAGTTCACGGCGAACGTGCTCGATCAGTGCGGCCGAGAGTGCGTCGCTGGCCTCTTGCCCGGCCCGGAGCAACACAAAGACTTTGATGGATTCGCCCTTCAGCGCATCTGGAATGCCGATGGCCGCTGCCTCGCCCACGGCGGGATGCGAGACCAGGGCGGACTCGACTTCGGCGGTGCCAATGCGGTGCCCGGCCACGTTGAGAACATCATCGGCGCGTCCGAGAACGGCAATGTAACCATGTTCATCCTTGATGGCAACATCCCCGGTGGCGTAGGCGCCTGCAATCGCATTCCATTCCCGGACATAACGGGCGTCATCGTTCCAGACCGTGCGCATCATGTGTGGGAACGGGCCTTTCAGAACGAGAAAACCGCGTTGGTTGACGCCGGCCGGGTTCCCCTCGGAATCGACCACGTCGGCTCTGACACCGGCCAGCGGGATGCCAGCCTTGCCGGTGCGATAGGGCATGGTGACCGGGGTGCCGAGGGTAGGCGCGGCGAGTTCGGTTTGCCACCAGTTATCGACGACATAACCCCACTTGCCGTCACCGGCCAAATAGGTTTGCGCCCAGTGCCAGGCTTCGGGATTGAGTGGCTCACCGGCGCAGGCGATGACACGCAGCGAGGTGAGATCGTGGGCGGCGGGCAGGCGCTCGCCATAACGCATGAACATGCGGATGGCCGTGGGCGCCGTGAACATCTTGGTGACGCCATAGCGCTCGACAATCTGCCAGGCAATTCCGGGATCGGGCCAGTCAATGGCGCCCTCGCGGAAGATGGTGGTGACACCCGCGCAAAGTGGGCCATAGACGATGTAGCTGTGTCCGACAATCCAGCCGATATCCGAGGTACACCAGAAAAGGTCGCGCGGATTGACATCGAAAAACGTGCGCATGTGATAGGTGGTGCCAACCATGTATCCGCCGTGCACGTGGACAACGCCCTTGGGACGGCCGGTGGTGCCGCTGGTGTAGAGGATGAAAAGCGGGTCCTCGGAATCCATCTCCTGGGCGGGAGATTCGGAGGAAAACTTGAGCAGGTCGAAATAGTTAACCTCGCGGCTGTTGCTGGTCTCGTAGGTCTCCGAACCCCGGGGAACGACGATCACGTGCTCGACCGAATCCAGGCCGTCGATGGCCTCATCGACGATCGGCTTGAGCGGCACGACCTTGCCGCGGCGGACGCCCGACTCGCCGGCGATGATGACCCTGGCCTGGGCGTCGGTGATCCGGTCGCGCAGCGCGGTATGGCCGAGCCCGGCGTAAACAACGGAATGAATTGCGCCCACGCGGGCGCAGGCCAGCATGGCGACGACACCTTCAATGGTAAGAGGCATGTAGATGACGACCCGGTCTCCCTTGACGACGCCGAGCGAGCGCAGGCCGTTGGAGAAACGACAGACCATGCGGTAGAGCTGACCGTAGGTGACCACGCGCTCGGAACCGTCCTCACCGAGCCAGATGTAGGCAACGCGATTGAATCGGTCGCTCTTGGCATGGCGGTCCAGACAGTTCAAGGTAATGTTGGTTTTGCCACCGACAAACCATTTGTGGTGCGCGCCATCCCACTCGCACACCTTGTCCCACTTCCTGGTCCAGGTAAAGCTGGCGGCCTCGGCAGCCCAGAAGGCATCGGGGTCCTGGATGGAGCGCTCGTACTCGACAGGGTAATCCTTGACATTGGCTTCGCGCCGCACGATGGCGGGCGCGGTATAGGAAAACGTGGCAGGAATAATGTCAGACTGGGCAGGACTACTCATGAAAAACACCCCCTGGAAAGCTTGCTGCGTCGCACGAAAAACAAATCGTCGATTATGGAAACCAATGAGAGGCGGGCAACCCGAGAGGCGCAGGCATCATCATGGAATACCCGCGTCACGGACCCAGTCGGATTGTGTCCCGCTCCACTCGGCTAGCTTGGTTTACTCACCAATGGCTTGCCGACCGGCAGGATATCTCTGCCGTACACTTGGAGAAAGATGACGTGTGCCATCATGTAGAACGCTAGAAAAGCGCATATCACGAGGTCGATCGCGGTGATTTGCAGCACTGACTTCATGCCTTTGATGAACACCAGGTCGAGCCCCACGAACCCCAGTAGCAGAGTGAGAAAGGTGAGGGTCATGGCAACATGAATCGCGAGTGCGCCTATCAACATGATCGCCGTGTAGACGGTGAAAACCAATAGAAAGTAGCCGATGTCGGTCGGAACGATCTTCAGGGCGCCGCCGATGGGCGAATTCGGCAAGGACTCTAAATTCAGGATGAGGAAAATGGTGCCTAACGCGAGCCAGAATGCACCGTAGGCGGTAAAGGCACTGTAACCGAAGTTGTTGCCTCCTTTGAACTCCTGGAAACCGGCCACCAGTTGTGCGCCACCACCGAAAAACAACGCGCAACAAAATACAACCCCGCTGCCACACCATCCAAGGTTGTGGAACTGGAGCAATAGAGTGGTTGTACCGAAACCAGCCAGCCCAACCACTGCCGGGTTTCCGTGGACCTGTCCTTCCATAGACATTGCACACCCTCCTGGAATTGACTGAGCTAAAACTCCGCTCATGATGCCGGAAAGAAAAAAACGCTGAGCGCAGCGAAACCGTAGTTATGAATGCCTGACCCCGAAAAGACACCCCGACCCCGCCGGTTGCCCGGAAGACGGCCTGAAAAACCCTCAGCGCGAACTCCAGAATGACACCCCACGCGGAAGCACACCCCACCCTGCCCCCAGCGCAAGCGCTCGATACAGAACGGCGACTCGTATGCCTGGGGACGACTGGGCGGAAACTATATGCTGGATTTCAGTTTGCTGCAAGAGGGGAAGACAAAAAAATCGGGGCGGCCGCGCCTGTGTGGGTTAAGAGCGGTGAAACTTGAAACCGATGCGCTCCGGCCTTGCAGCCGGCGCGTGCTCCGCAAGCTGGGTGGTACTTGGAGGAGGAACCTGCGGATCACCAACACATCGCGCTAAGTTTCAGACCGGCGCGACTCGCCCCTGGCCAATTGCGCAGATTGTGCTGGAAAGCTGGGCGATAGTCTGTAATAGTTGTCACACACGGATTGTGATATAAGTCACTTTCAGGATAGCATTGGAGCGGAATTTGCTGCCCTTGGTCCGGAACGCCGCGGCGAGCGGCGCCGAGAAGTTCCAGCCGGACTTGCAGGACCACTGGCTCGAGGCCGAGGCGGTGGCCGAGCAGCAGGTTGTTAAGCTCAAAGTGTTATCAATATAGTAACGCAGGGAGGGTGAGTTGGGATCCCCATACGGCTTGGAACTGGTTGAGAACTGCCTGATATGTAAGCTGCGCACCGACAGCTTCTTCTGCGGTCTCCCCAAGGACTCTCTGGAAGCCTTTGAGAAGATTAAGTTTACTACTGCCTACCCGGCTGGGGCGGTGCTGTTTGTAGAGGGACAGTCTCCGCGCGGCATCTATATGTTGTGCAAAGGACGGGTGAAGCTTTCGACAACATCGAGCGACGGAAAAACGCTGATTTTGAAGATCGTGCAACCGGGTGAAGTTCTCGGCCTGCACGCCACGGTTTCCAACACCCCCTATGAAATCACTGCCGAGTCGGGCCAACCTTGCCAGTTAAACTTCATTAAACGCGAGGATTTCCTGCGCTTCCTGCAACAGCACGGAGACGCTTGCCTGAAGGCGGCGCAGCATCTGAGCCGGGATTGCCAGTCCGCCTATCAGCAGATTCGCGCCCTGGGATTGTCGCACTCGGCGCCGGAACGGCTGGCCCGGTTGTTGCTCGAGTGGTCGCACGGCGAGGGTGCCGACGAAGCCGGGGTCCGCATCAAGGTGGCTTTGACGCACGAAGAGATTGCGCAGATCATCGGCACGTCGCGCGAGACTGTAACCCGCACCCTGGCTGATTTCCGCAAGAAGCAGATTGCCGTGCTGAAAGGGTCGACCCTAATGATCCGGAACAAGTCGGCGCTGGAGCGTTTAGTGGGAGCCTAGTGGTGCAATTCGGGAATGGATTTAGAGAGGAGCCTGCCAATATTGGCGGGCTTTTTCCCATTATGGAACAGTTTTCGTGTGTATAGATTTTAGGCGGAACCGATAAGGGGTGGCGCTTATTTCTTTAACACTGTGGCGGTTTTGTGCAAAGTGCTGTTGTGCAATGCATCAGTACGCAGCATTACGAGGCTTTCTGTCGCACGTGATGCTGTGATGCGCATCACAGCGATGAAAAATTGACAGGTACATTGTAGCTGCGCGTGGTGGAGCCCGTTTGGGAGGGCAAAACGATGCACAATTGAGCTTTTTGGCCGTGATTGGACTTGGACCAGGAAGCAGGTCCGGAGCTTCAGGCTCCGGCGCGCAATTTGATTTTGGTCGAAGCGCAAAGTGCTTCGGCGCACTGCGACGTCAGGTAGCCGGAAAGAGTAGAACGCCGGAGAAACCCGGCGGCAAAGCGAGTGCGATAAAGGGGATCCGGAGCCTTGGAGCCCGGAGCCAATGCGCGCCCGGCCACAGCGGCGCGAACCGCTGGCCTGCGCGAGGTGACCCTGCGGTTACCGGCTCCGTTCGCTCAATGGCCGCCGTATTTCCAAGCCAAGTGAATTTAATTCGACTGACATTGATATGTCAGCCGTTAGCGGTGCGGAGATCTTATGAGCAAGGCTATTCTTTACGATGCGACTCAATGCATCGGCTGCAAGCAGTGCGAGGGCGCATGTGCCCAGCAGAACGAACTGCCCTACGACGACAAAATCGCGGCAGAATCGGTTCAGTCGGAGCACAAGTTCACGGTAGTTCTCGCGAACGATGACAAATTCATGCGCCGGCTTTGCATGCACTGCAAGGAACCGGCGTGCGCTTCCGTGTGCCCCGTCGGAGCCCTCCATAAGACGGCGGAAGGCCCGGTTGTGTACGACGTTTACAAGTGCATTGGTTGCCGCTATTGCATGGTTTCCTGTGCATTCTCGCAGCCGAAGTACGAGTGGGGTAAGTTAAATCCCCGCGTGCGCAAGTGCATCATGTGCCCGGACCGGGTGAAGGCAGGGCGGCCCACGGCCTGTGCCGAGATCTGCCCCACGGGCGCCACGAAGTTCGGCGATCGCGATGCATTGATTGCCGACGCCAGGGATCGGCTTCGCCAGAATCCCGGCAACTACATCAATCACATCTATGGTTTGGAAGAAGTGGGCGGGACCTCCGTGTTGATTCTCTCGGCGGTTCCGGTTGAATCCTACGGATACCCCGCCTCAGCGAAACTGGGTGACACCCCGATGCCGGATTACACCTTCCGCGTTCTCTCGAAGATCCCCGACTTTGTTCCTTTGTGGGTCCTGGTGTTGGGCGGAGTGTATTGGATCACGCATCGCCGCGAAGAGGTAGCTCTGGCTGAAGCCTCAGAACATGGCGGCCAGCACGGAGGCACGAAGTGAAGCTCAAACTGACCTTCTGGAAAGTAGTTTTCTGCCTGATCATGGCCATGGGGCTGTACTCGGTGTTTGTACGGTACTTTTACGGCATTGGCGCGGTCTCAAACATGAGCGACAAGTTTCCCTGGGGCATCTGGATCGGCTTTGATGTCCTTTGCGGCGTGATGCTGGCAGCGGGCGCGTTCATTGTGACCGGCGCGGTGTACCTGCTGAACATCCAGCGCCTGCATGCGATTGCGCGTCCGGCGGTACTGACCGCGTTCCTGGGATATTGCCTGGTAATCGTGGGCCTGATGTTCGACCTGGGACGCCCATGGTTCATCTGGCACCAGTTGATCTACATGAATCCGCACTCGGTGATGTTCGAGGTCGGCTTCTGCGTGATGTTCTACACGACGGTGCTGATGGTTGAATTTTCAACCGCGGTTCTGGAGCGGTTCAACCTGGTAACGCCGCTGAAATGGGTCAAGGCGGCGCTGATTCCGCTGGTGATCATGGGCATTCTGCTTTCGACCCTGCACCAGTCCTCACTGGGCACGCTGTATCTGATCATGCCGACGAAGCTGCATCCCTTCTGGTACTCCCCGGCGCTGCCGTTCTTCTTCTTTATTTCGGCGATTGCGGTGGGCCTGGCGATGACGATCTTCGAATCGTCGTTGAGTTCACGGGTGTTCGGACGACAGTTGGAGTTGCCGGTCGTCGTCGAGCTGGGCGGCGCTCTCTATGTGACACTGTGGGTTTACGCCTTGCTGCGCTTTGAGGACTACTTCCATCGCGGACAGCTTGGCAATATTCTGCGCCCAAGCTATGAAGCTTATTTCCTGTGGGTGGAGCTGCTGTTGGCCCTGGTCATTCCGCTGATCATTCTGTCATTCCGGAAGGGGCGGCTGAGCGGGTTCTGGCTGTACGTAGCCTCCTGCTCGACCCTGCTGGGATTCGTGACCAACCGGCTCAATGTGAGCATCACCGGCTTTGAGACCTGGGCCGGTCATCACTATTACCCGAGGTGGACGGAAGCCAGCATCACGGCGATGATCATCGCGCTGGGATTTTTCATCTTCGCCTTGGCCGTGAAATATCTGCCGATCTTCGAGGATGAGCATCACGCGCCCGCGCCCAACCTGCCAGCCGTGGAGCTGGCGGAAACCGCGGACCCTTTGCCGCAGTCTACACTGGTGAACTGAACGTGAAGCGGGAGCGCCGGCAAACCGGGCGACGCTCCCGCGGGTCACTGGAGAAGAAATGTTCCAGCACATCGCGTCGCGAGTAAAACATGTCAGCACAAAACTATTGGTTTTGTTATTGGCGTGCCTGGCGTGCGGCGCTGGGGTCCTCGGATACATCAACATCCGGCTGCACCGGCGCGACCTGCAGCAGGTTTCCCTGGAGCAGGCGATTGAGATCAGCGACTTCGTCCGGGACACGACCTACCGTTCGATGATGGCCAACAACCGGAAAGATCTCTACGAAGCCATCCAGGGAATTGGCCATCACCACGAGGTGGAAGGCATTCGCATCATCAACCACGATGGCATGGTGGCATTCTCCAGCGACTCGCGCCAGGCTGGCAACCTGATCCACCGCGACGGCGCGGAGTGCGTGGAATGCCACCAGGGAACCAACCAGCCCACGGCGCAGAAGCAGTTCCGGATTTACGAAGCCGCCGGGCCGGCCGGAAAGCACCGGGTGCTGGGCGTGATTGCGCCGATCCTGAATAAGCCGGAATGCTCCAATGCCGCCTGCCATGCCCATCCGGAGAGCCAGCGCATCCTTGGCATTCTGGACACCGGCCTATCCTTGCAGCGCGAGGATGCGAGCCTGGCGCAAAGCAGCCTGTGGGTCATTGTTCTGTTGCTTGCCGGAGGCGCGTGGATCGGTGTGCTGGTGTGGATTGCGATTCGCACCGTGCTGCACGTTCCGTTGATGCGATTGGAGGAGGGGACCAGACACCTTGCCGAGGGCGAGTTGGGCTACCAGATTCCGGTCGAATCCGCCGACGAACTGGGAAGGTTGGCGCGGGCGTTCAACAGCATGAGCAGCCAGTTGCAGTCGGCGCAGCGTGAGATCACCAGCTGGGCGCACACGCTGGAACATCGGGTGGAACAGAAGACCAGCGAGTTGCAGAACACCCAGCAGCAGATCCTGCAAGTGGAGCGCATGGTTGCCGTTGGCAAGATGTCGGCCGTGGTGGCCCATGAGATCAATAATCCACTGGCCGGAATTCTGACCTACTCCAAACTGCTGAAGAAATGGATTGAACGCGGCATCAGCGGCGAGGAGCAGAGGAAAGAAGCCATCGAGTCGCTGGAACTGATTGCCTCCGAGAGCAAGCGCTGCGGCGAACTGCTGCACAACCTGCTGTCGTTCTCACGCACCTCGCCGATGAACCTGAGCCTTGCGGACCTGAATACGGTGGTGACGCGGACGATCCGGCTGGTGGAGCACAAGGCGGAGATGGGCGGGGTGCAACTCCAGGTTGATCTGGACCGCAACCTGCCGCCGCTGCAATGCGATGCGGCGCAACTGGAGCAGGTGACGCTGGCCCTGGTGATCAACGCCATTGACGCCATGCCGCACGGGGGCAACCTCTGGGTGTCCACGCACGTTCTGCCGGACGGTGAGAAGATCGAGCTGCAGGTGCGGGACGACGGCGTGGGCATCCCGCCCGAGATTCTGCCCCATATTTTCGATCCCTTCACCACGACCAAGGAAGTAGGTAAAGGGGTTGGCTTGGGACTGGCCGTGTCCAAGGGAATCGTGGAGCGCCACGGGGGGCACATTGAAGTGGCTTCCGAGTTGGGCGCCGGAACCAGTTTTCAAATTATTCTGCCAGTGCGTGCGCTCCATACGGAACAGGCACTGGCACAGTCTTCATTGAGCAACTGAGCGCGAGACGTAGCGGCGCGGGAGTGGGAATGTGAGCGAGAACAAGGGCCGTCTGCTGATTGTGGATGACGAATTGAGTGTGCGCGATTCGCTGAACAAGTGGTTCCGCGAAGAGGGTTACGAGGTGGGTACGGCGGAGAGCGCCAGCGAGGCGCTGTTGCGCCTGGCCGAACATCCATGGGACGTTGCGCTGCTGGACATCAAGATGCGCGGAACCGACGGCATCGAGTTGCAGCGCAGGATTCACGAACTCGATCCCAAGCTGATCGTGATCATGATGACCGGCTATGCCTCGGTGGAGACGGCGGTGGCGGCGTTGAAGAACGGCGCCTACGACTATGTAACCAAGCCGCTGGACCCGGACGAGATCGCTCACCTGATGCACAATGCACTGTCTCACCGGGCGGCGCGGGAAGAAAATGTCCGGCTGCGGGAAACCGTGGACGAAGTGGCGCGGCCCGATCGCATGGTGGGCCAGAGCGCCGCGATGAAGAAAGTATTCGAGGCCATTGAAACCGTGGGCCCCACCGACGCGACGGTGCTGATTACGGGCGAAAGCGGCACGGGCAAGGAGTTGGTGGCGCGAGCCATCCACTTTGCCAGCCCGCGGCGCTACCATCCCCTGGTGGCCATTCACTGCGGAGCGTTGACCGAGACGCTGCTGGAAAGCGAGCTGTTCGGGCACGAGAAGGGCGCGTTTACCGGGGCGCAGTACCGCAAGAAAGGTAAGTTCGAAATCGCCGAGGGCGGCACGGTTTTCCTGGACGAGATTGGCGACATCAGCCTGCGCACGCAGACCGACATGCTGCGGGTGCTGCAGGAGCGGGAAATCGTCCGGGTCGGTGGAAATACCTCCATCAAGGTGGACTTCCGCTGCGTGGCGGCGACCAACAAGCCGCTGGAACAGGCGATTGACGAGGGCCGCTTCCGCCCCGATCTCTACTACCGGCTGAATGTCTTCCGCATTGAGTTACCGCCGCTGCGCGAACGCCGCGACGACATTCCGATGCTGGTGGATCACTTTATGCGCAAGTTCTCGCGCGACATGAACAAGAAAATTGTGCGGGTAAATCCGCGCGCCATGGACCTGTTGCAGCAGTATCATTGGCCGGGAAACATCCGCGAACTGGAGAACGCCGTGGAACGGGCCATGGTGGTGTCACAGGAGCCGGAGCTGCGCGAACGCGACTTCACCATCCAGCCGCACGCCACCACGGCGGCGCCGCTGCCCGACGCGCGCTCGCTGGAGGACATGGAGAAAACGCACATCCTGCGGGTGCTGGACGAGTGCGGAGGCAATCAGACGCGGGCGGCGGAGATCCTCGCCATCGACCGGGTGACGTTGCACCATAAACTGAAGAAATACGGCTGGAGCAAACAAGCTCTGACAGCGCCTGAAATTCGATGAGGTTATTACAGTTGTTGCCCATCGGAGGGCCGCATGCGCCGATGATGGATTGGCTGAGCTCGGAACTATCGGAAGCCTTTCATATCCGATGCGAGATTTTGAGCCCTCCATTGCGGCCTGACTTCGCCTTCCACGCCGAGCGCGGACAATACCACTCCAGCGAGTTGCTGGGGCGGATGCAACAGTATGCCAGTTGGAAGACCTGGCGGGTGCTCGGAGTCACGCCGGTCGATCTGTATATCCCGATTCTGACCTTTGTCTTCGGCGAAGCGCAGTTGGGCGGAAAGTGCTCGGTGGTTTCCTACGCGCGCTTGCGGCAGGAATTCTATGGGCTGCCGGCGGATTTGAACCTGCTGTCGCGCCGCTTGCTGATTGAATCGATCCACGAGCTGGGACACACCCTGGAACTGCACCACTGCGACGATTACCGCTGCGTGATGTCGAGTTCGCACGCGGTGGAGTGGATCGATTTGAAAGAGCAGACATTCTGCATGGACTGCGCGGCCAGGGCGCAGGCACTGGCGCGGAAGTAGAAGTTTTCCCTCGCAATGTAAGCAGAGATTCGCTTCCCCGGTCAGGGTGCGGCTGTGCGCGCCCGGGGTGCGCAGCGGAACCACATCGGTTACAACCCTCTGTGATCACACGGCCGCGGCAATGGCCGCGCTGAATAGTACAATCGGCCTTTCCGCACCCGGCGGCCCGGAAGCGCCAAGCCGCGGTGCAAGGAGAGTCGCATTGATTGTTGCCGGAGTGATGAGCGGGACTTCTGCCGATGGCGTGGACGTGGCCATTGTCCGGCTGAGCGGACGGCGCTTGCGGACACATTTTGAGCTGATCGCGCAGGGCTCGTTTCCCTTCCCTGCCAAGGTGCGCGCGGCCGTGCTGGGGGCCATGAATGCGCGCTCGATCGCCGTGAGCGAGCTGGCCCGGTTGAATTTCCGCCTGGCGGAGATCTATGCCGATTGCGTGCGCCGCACCGGGCTCCGGGCCGGGGTGGTTTGCCAGCTGGTGGGCTGCCATGGGCAGACGATTTATCACCAGGGCAAGGCCGCGCCATACCTGGGGCGCAACCTTGCCTGCACCTGGCAGATCGGCGACGGGTCGGTGTTGGCCACGCGCCTGGGAATTCCCGTGGTCAGCGATTTTCGTCCGGCGGATATGGCAGCCGGAGGACTGGGCGCGCCACTGGTTCCCTTCCTTGACCTGCTGGTCTTCCGCCACCCCAAGCGGGGACGGATCGTACAGAACATTGGCGGCATCGGCAACCTGACGGCAATCCTCGCGGGGGCTGACGCCAGCCAGGTGCGTGCCTTCGACACCGGGCCGGGAAACATGGTGATGGACGCGGTTTGCGGGCAGCTCTTTGGCGCCCCGTTTGACGACAAGGGACGGTTGGCGGCCAACGGCAAGGTGCTCGACGCCGTGCTTGAGGAACGCATGCAAGACGAGTTCTTCCGGCGCAAGGGACCTCGCACCGCGGGGCGTGAGGAGTTTGGGCAAGAGTACGCGGAGGCGTTCCTGAAACGTTGCGCAGGGGCGGATAAGCACGACGTGCTGGCGACGGCGACGGCCCTGACGGCGCGCTCGATCGGCGCAGCCGTGCGCGGGCTCCTGAAACAGGATCGATACCACGACCTGTTTGTTTCCGGCGGCGGAACGCGCAACCGGACCCTGCTGGAGATGATTCGCCGCGAGGTTGCCCCACTTGGCATGGAGGTGCTGCCGACGGATGCGGCGGGCGTGCCATCGCAGGCCAAGGAGGCCGTTGCCTTCGCCCTGCTCGCTTACCAGACATGGCATCGCATGACTGCCAACATTCCGGGAGCGACGGGGGCCAGCCGTGAAGTAATTCTGGGCAAGGTGAGCTATGTATAACCGCGCCCTGGCCCTGCCCGTGCTGGCGCTCTGTCTGGCGCTGGGCGGATGCGCGCACCAGCGCCCGGATCCGGCAACCGCCGTGATCCTGATCGAAAGCTCACCCTTGAACCTGGACCCGAGGATTGGAACCGATGCCCAGTCAGAGCGCATCGGCGAGCTGATGTTCGAGGGGTTGGTGCGGCGTGACGACAACTTTGAGCTGAAACCCCGGCTGGCCGAGAGCTGGGAGATCCCCGATCCACTCACCTACATCTTTCACCTCCGTCACGACGTGCGCTTCCACGACGGCCGGGCGATGACCTCGGCGGATGTGAAATGGACTTTGGACTCGCTGCGGGACGGGACGGTGCGTTCGGCAAAGAGCAGCGCCTACCGGTACGTGGACCGGGTGGAGGCGCCGGACGCTTTTACGGTGACGGTTCGGCTGACAGAGCCATTTGCGGCGCTGCTCTGGAACCTGTCCGACGGGGCCTTGGGGGTGGTGCCCATGGGTTCGGGCGAGGAGTTGGCGCGGAATCCGATCGGCACCGGACCCTTCCGCTTCGTCTCCGAGTCGCAGGACCGCGAGGTGGTGATCGCGCGCAACGAACAGTACTGGGGCAAGCGGGCGGGCCTGGCGCGGGTGCGCTTCAACGTGGTCCCAGACGCGACGACACGGGCGCTGGAGTTGCGCAAAGGCTCCGCCGACGCGGAGATTAACGCACTGCCGGGAGACATGATTCCGGCCTTGGCGCGGCAGCCGCGGCTGGTAGTGGACCGCGCGCCGGGAACCAGCTACCAGTATTTGGCAATGAACCTGCGCGATCCGATCCTGAAGAACGAACGGGTGCGGCAGGCGCTCGCCTATGCCATCGACCGCTCGCCCCTGATCCACTATCTCTGGCACGACATGGCACGTCCGGCGAACAGCGTTCTGCCGCCGCAGCATTGGGCCTACGATGCCGCGGCGAAACAGTATCCCCACGATCTGGCGAAGGCGCGCACGTTGCTGGATGAGGCGGGATATCCCGCCGGGGCGGATGGCGTGCGCTTCCACCTGGTGATGAAGTCCTCGACCGATGAGAGTACGCGGCTGCTCTGCGCCGTGCTGCAACAGCAGTTGCGCCAGGCGGGAGTGGCGCTGGACATTCGCAGCTATGAGTTTGCGACATTCTATGCGGACGTCGTGAAAGGCGCGTTCCAGCTCTATTCGCTGCGCTGGGTGGGGGGAAGCAACCAGGACCCGGACGTCTTTGAGAACGTGTTCGACACGGCGAGTTTCGCTCCCAAACGCGCCAATCGCGGCTACTATTCCAATCCCGAGGTGGACCGACTGATTACTCAAGGGAGGCGCAGTGTGGACGAGCCGGAGCGCGCGGCGGACTACGCCGCAATCCAGGAAATACTCAACCGTGAACTGCCCTATGTACACCTTTGGTGGGCAGACAATGTCCTGGTGCACACCCGCCGGCTGGAGAATATACATCTCAGCCCGGCTGGAAACTATGATTTTCTGCGCGATTCGACGCTGACCCATTGATCCGCACTGTTCACGCGATCTTAACTTGAAATAGCCGCCGGGTAAGCCGGATTGCAGTAAGATAACAACGGTACGGAGGATCGAGTGCCAAAGTTCGAGGAATGCCTGCAAAGGCTGGAGGCAATCGTCAAGGAAATGGAACGAGGCGATTTGCCGTTGGAACAGTCATTGAAGCTTTTTGAAGAAGGCATTTCACTTTCCGGCTCTTGCAGAAGAGAACTGGAAGAGGCTGAAGGCAAAATTGAGATTCTTTTGAAAGAGGATGGAAAGCTGCGAGCCGAGGCGTTCGGCGAGGGCAGCGAGAACAAGTAAGAGGAGGTAAGCGTCTCCCGCGGGAAGCAACGAGAGCTCTTTCCGACCGCCAAGCCGCGAGGCGAAGGCAGTTGCAGTACGGAGAGAATATGCCGTCACGCACTGTTGTCATAGCACAGAACGATCCCAGTATTGCTTTGGGACTTGCGAATGACCTTCATGCGTATTTTGCACGGGTAACCGTGGCAGACAACGTAGTGGAGTTGCATACATTGCTGGCACGCCACGAAGCACGAGTGGCAGTGCTCGACCTGGAATTGGTGAATGTGGACGAAGTGAACCGGTTGGCACGCTCTTTTGGCGATCTGACAATTGTCTGTACCCATCGCTCGCCAGACGAGCAGATGTGGATGGACGCACTGAATGCTGGAGCCGTCGAATTCTGCCATCCGCAGGATATCCGTTCCATCTTAAAGGCTTGGCATACTGGTTTGAGACCTAACCACCTCCCAGCCGCCGCCTAGAAATTTTTAGAGACTCTTTGGCCCCGCCCGGTGCGGGGCTTTGTTGTTTGTTGCAGCGAGACGTGGAAGCGAAGCTGCGCACAGCTCATGATCACGCAGCTTCCTCAGCAAGACCTCCGCGGTGAGACAGGCGCGGGCACCGGCGGAGAGTCCAGGCCGTTGCGCCGGAGCTTTACAATCGGAAACGCACTGGTTTTCAAACCCCATACGCTGGTAAACTCTGGAGCGTCCATGCTGAAAGAAACTCTGCTCCAAGGCCAGAAGATTGCCGACGCGGCGCTGGAACGCTTGCTGCCGGCTGCGACCCAGTATCCCGGTTCGATCCATCAGGCCATGCGCCACAGCGTATTTGCCGGAGGCAAGCGGCTGCGTCCCATCCTCTGCATGGAGGCGGCGCGGATGGTGAACGGCACCGTGCCGGAAGGCATTGACGAACTGGGCGCGGCCATCGAGATGCTCCACACCTACTCACTGGTGCACGACGACCTGCCGGCGCTGGATAACGATGACCTGCGCCGCGGCCGGCCAACCTGCCACAAGGCATTTGGCGAGGCCACGGCCATCCTGGCCGGAGACGCCTTGCAGACCCAGGCCTACGAAGTAATGGCGCGGCTGAAGTGTCCGGCCGAGGCGCGGGTGCGCATCATTGAAGAGCTGGCGCACGGCACCGGAACGATCGACGGAATGATCGGCGGCCAGGTGGTGGACCTGGAGTCTGAACACGTCCGGCCCGACCTGCCCACGCTGGAATACATCCACCGGGCGAAGACCGGCGCGTTAATTGTCTCTTCCCTGCTGACGGGCTGCTACTACGTGGGCGCAAAGGCCGTGGAGATCCAGCGGGTGCGCGAGTTCGGACGGGCGGCAGGACTGGCTTTCCAGATCGCCGACGATATCCTCGATGTGACCCAGACCAGCGAACAGCTCGGCAAGACCGCCGGCAAGGATAAGGCGGCGGAAAAGGTCACTTACCCGGCGCTGTTCGGGCTGGCCAAGGCCGAAGAGATGGCAGCGCAACTGACGCGCTCGGCGTGCTCGGTGCTGGACAGCTTCGGGGATCGGGCCAACACTCTGAAGGAACTGGCGCGCTACCTGGTAGAGCGCAAGAAATAACTTCTGGCGGTGATCCTGCGCCGGGACACCCGTTTGCGTCGCTGCGGGCGGCAAAGTTCCGGCTACAAGTGGCTTCGCGCCGGTCGCGGAGCTTTTCTCGCGTCTGCCCACTACTTCACGCGCACATCCCAGGAAAATTTAGGGAAGATCTCCAGCGGAATGTCCCTGGTTGACTCCAGCGACTCCCGCAGCGAGGACCCCACGCTGCCGTAACGGGCAAACCACTGCTCGGCGCGGAGCCGGTCTCCGCTCGCTTCCATTTCGAGCAATTCCCGGTTGAGCGCGGCGATGGCGGCGGGAAGTTTCGGCTCATCCAGGGCAAAGACCACGCGCGCCGTGCCACGGCCCCGGACTCCGGGGTGAGAGACGATCACGCCCTGCCCAGTCAGGTAGTTGAACTCCATGAGCTGAGCGCGATTGCGCGCTTCGCTGGCGCCCAGGCGGCGCACCGAGTGCAGCAGGCTCGCCAGGTAGCAGGCGTCCACATCCCGCTCGCGCTCCGGTGGCAACTCGTTGTGCTCCACCAGCCAGTGCATGGCGTACATTCCGGCGACATCGGCCTTGGCCTCTTCCAGCGCCACGTCGACGGGGCCAAGTGCCTGAGGGATCGCCACTTGCTTGCCGTTGACGCGGGCGGAGGTGGGACCGAGATCGCGGCCAATCTCCCGCATGACAAGCCAGTGGAGATAGCCGCTGGGGCTGGCCTCACCGGACTGCGATGGGTCCATCATCTTGCGCGCCTGCGGCTGCATGACGAAACGGAACTCGGCCTCGGCAAAGTTCTTGAAGAAGATTTTCTTTCTGCCCCCGTCCGCGCCAATGGGCAGAGTGACGGCAAGCGCCTGCTCGCCGTGCAGGAAGTCTCCGCTGCGGAAGGGCGAATCGGCAACCTCCAGCGAGGTCAGGCCCGCGCTGGCAGATTTGTCGGCGGCGGCCAGCGGAAGCGATTGCTGAATCTGCGCCACGCTGGGCAACAGAAGTTCGGCGTTGCGGCTCTCCTCGTCGTCGCGAATCAGGATGGCCGCGCCGTAGGAGGTCTTAACCCCGAGAAGCTGATCGAGGCTGGTCCGGTAGGGCGCAAAAATCAGGTCAATTCTGGGCGAGTTGAGACCAAGCCAGAGCCGGTCGCTGGCCTGGTAGTCGTCGCTGAGCAGGGCGCCGGCACGGGAGCGGAGGAATGCGGCGAACGAGGCGTCGTCGCTGAGAGCGGCAGCTTCGCGCAAGTCGCCTGCCGCTTCCAGCAGCGGCGCGCGGAAGGCCGAGCGAAACGGGAGTCCAACCAGTTCGGATCCCATGGCGCGCACCAGGGTGTAGGGGCTGTAAAGTTCGGCGCGGGCATCGGGATGCGCGGCGGCGTAGGACAACATGCTCTGGCGGGTTGCGCCCTCGGGATACAAGCCTCGGCCGGCGGGCGCCAACTGGCGGGTCACGAAGCTGCGGTTGCCATCGAGCACATCATACTGGCCGCCGTTGATGAGCAGGTAGCGCAGAATCTGCTGATCGCGCGCGGCGGCGGAGCCTTTGAGCTGCGCCCAGAGGGTGAGCGCGTAAGGATCGCTCTGGCGCCAGTAGATGGATTCAAGACGGCCGGCGGCGTCGGCCAGTTTGGCGATCATCTTGACCTCCCGCGCACTGAGTCCCTGGCTGCGGAAAGGCATCTCCACGCTTTGCCAGCGCGCGATGCGGCTGGCGAGATCGGCGGGCGTCTTGAGCTGCGCGCCGCTGGGAGCCGAGCCACCGATGGGAAACTTCCGCGGCGCCGGGACGTGGCCTGGCTGCGCGCCGCAGGGCGCAGCCAGCAGTGCGAGAAGAAGTGCGGCGGAGAACCGGGCGGAGCGCATGGCGCGGAAATCGATCATGCAATCAGATTGTAGCAACCACCGGCATACGGACGGGTGGGCGCATCGGAGTGCCCGCCGCTTTCCCCGCGCTTAGGGCAGGTTCCATGAAGCCGGAGGTTTGGATTTTGCCGCTCCCTTGCGCGGAGAGATCAGCTGATCCGCGCGGCGGGCTGCATTGAGGGGAATGGAGGACTTTGCAAACGTGGGCTTGATGTTGGGGCCAAAGAGAGGATCGGCTGCGGCGATGACCGAGACGTCCACATCGGCAATCGTCGTCTGCAGGGCTGTGTTGGTGGTGTCGATGAATACATTGGCGACCAGCGCGTACCCGGTGTTGGTGGGGTGGATACCATCGAGGCTGAAGAGTCCGCCCAGGAAGGTTGCGGTCGCGTGGTAGTTGTTGATGGTGATGCCGTTCTGAGCCAGGTTCTGGATGAAGGTGTGAATGTCGACTAGGATGCCTCCGACGGCGCTCACCTCTTGGGCGATGGCTGCGTTGTATTGGTCAACCGTGCTCTGGATCGTGGAGATTTCGGTGGGGTCGAGGAAGCCCGCGTCCGTCAGCGGAGTGGGCGTCTTGTTCTGCAAGATAGCCGCGATCGCGCTCTGCACCTGGCCCAGGCCGATGGCGTTGACGAGGTCGCCGGCCTGAATGCCGAGAGCCGTGGCCGCCTGTGCTTGCGTCAGGCCGGTCGCCGCCGCTACCTCGGCGATGATCGTGACCGCCGGAGTGAGATACGGCACCACGGTGACATCGGGGACGTTGGCGACGACCAGAGTGGCTTTGGTCTGCGAGTGCAGCGTGGAGAGCAACTGCTGGAACTCCTGGGTGAATGTGGCCACCGAGGTCATGGAGGTGGGCGTGCCGCTTTCGTCCGCCTGCAGAGCATCGTTGCTGCCAATCCAGACGAACAGCACCGTCGGATTCAGCTGGATGGCCAGGTTCATCTGGCTCTTGTCATTGCCGAGGGGGAGGCCGAGGACAAAGTCGGTCATTAATTCCTCGCCGGTGGTGGGCACGAGGGTCGGCGTAGTGTTGATGAGGTCGCTGAGCTGGTGCCCGGGAACCGCGAGATCGGTGGGCTGAACCAGGGGGTCATCGCGGCCGGTGGTGACGCCGGATGACTGAGTGATAACCGGCGGAGGGCCCAGGCTGGTCAATTCGAGCACGGCCGGAGCGCCGGGCGCGGCAATTAACGGCAAGGTGAGAGTGGCTTTCGCCTGGGTGGCAACCAGGCTGGCCCAGCCGTGGGGCTGCTGCGTATCGAGCAACGAACCGTTCTGGTAACCGGCGCTGAGAGAATCACCGATGACCACCGGTTTTGTGAAGTCGGGCGTGCCGGTGCCAGTTCCCGGATTACCGCCGGTGCCGCAGCCGACCAGGGGCGCAATCAGCAGGCAAGCGGAAACGGCAAGTGCGAGAGAGCGTAGATTCGCTGTCATCGCTTGGATTACCTCGGGTCGAGTTGAGTGGGACCTGAACGCATCAGCACGTTAGCACATTGGATTCGCTTATGAGGCGGGGGACGCAGTTTTAATCGCGTTCGGGGCCATCAACACCCAACTGCCGACGAAGGCTCTGGCCCCGAACAATCCCCGCGCGGTGCGGCGCCAGCGCGCCTATCCTTTACACTGTTTTCGTAGGGCTGGGACGGATGGACAAACGATGCAGAAGCTCAAGACAACGCGCCAGACGTTGATGATCGATGCCGACGATACCCTGTGGGAAAACAACATTTACTTTGAGCGCGCCATCGCAAATTTTATCTCGTTCCTCAATCATCGCCACTTTTCGGCCGTCGAGGTGCGGCGGAAGCTGAACGAGGTGGAGCACGAGAACATTCTAAAACTGGGCTACGGCCTGCACAGCTTCGCGGCGGCGCTGGCAGCGACCTTCGAGCGGCTCTCGGTAGAACCGCTGACGCCGGCCCTGCATGAGACAATTCACGGCTTCGCCGCGGCCATCGCCGAGCAGCCCATCGAGCTGCTGAAGCAGGTTGGGTCTACGCTCGACGAGTTGCACCGGCGGCACCAGTTGCTGCTGGTGACCAAGGGCAACGTAAGCGAGCAGACCGGCAAGGTGGAACGTTCCGGGTTGAAGCCGTACTTTGAGGCCGTGGAAGTGGTGGCGGAAAAAGACGCGGAGAGCTATCGCACCATCGTTCGAAAATACGGGCTGGACCCCGGCACAACCTGGATGGTCGGCAACAGTCCCAAGTCCGACATCAATCCGGCCCTTGCGGCGGGTTTGAACGCCGTGTTCATTCCCCACGCCGACACCTGGGTTCTGGAGCACGCCGAGCTTGCCACGGCGCCGGAGCCGCAGCAATTGCTGACCCTGGAGCGCTTCGGGCTGCTGCGCGAAGTATTCTGAGGCGCTCAGCCGGCGAAGGAAACGCCCGCACTTGCCGGGTCAGGATTTCAGCAAGACATCCTCGCCGTCGATCGCCAGCTCGAAGACTTTTACCGAGGCGCCAGGGTGGTTGATGCACTGGCCGGTGGCGGGATTGAATTCCCATCCGTGCCAGGGACAGACCAGCTTCCCGTTTTCGATGGTGCCCTCGGCCAAGGGACCTCCTTTGTGCGGGCAAACATTGCCCAGGGCCAGAAGTGCGCCGTTGGCATGGGCGACGCAGACCGTGCTGGAGCCGAAGGGAAATTCGCGCAATCCGCCCTCGGGCGGGAGTTCGGAAACACTGGCAATTCGGGTAGACTGGCTCATCCCTGCAACATATCACGGCGGGGATATGGCGGCTGACCCTCCTTGGACGGGCGCGCGGCAATTTGGGGCAGCCGTCGCAGCCTGGAATCCGGGCTGAGAGTGAAACTTGCCAGGCCCCGCGCACGTATCAAGGCGGTGCCAGTGCCGGTCGCACTGCGCCGGCAGACTTGGCGCTCTTGCACTCGTGGTGAACATGATTCTGCTCACCCTAACCGGAAACCGCCGTCCAAACGGCAAGGAGGAAAAAGCATGCTGAGTCGAAGCCGGAAGGCGCTGCTGCTGGCGCCGCTGTTGGCCGTTGCCATTGCCACTCTGCCCGCCTGGGCCGAGGCGCGCGAGGAGTTCCACAAAACCGTTCCCATGGACGCCAATGGAAGCTTTTCGCTGAAGAACGTCAATGGCGGCATTACCATCGCTGCCTGGGACAGGAACGAAGTTCAGATCGACGCGGTGAAGACCGCCAGCTCCGATCAAAAGCTGCGCGAGGCGCGCATCGAGGTGGCCGGCAGCGGAAACTCGGTGGACGTGGAGACGAAGTATCCCGACCATGACAATAACAATCCGGCAAAGGTGGAGTACCGCATCCACGTGCCGTGGGGCGCACGGTTGTACGACGTGGAAACCGTGAACGGCGGAATTCACATTGACGGTCCACGCGGGCGGATCAAGGCCGCCACGGTGAACGGCACGACGGAGGTGTGGAACGCGGGCGACGAACTCGAAGCCAGTACGGTGAACGGCGACGTGAAGGCTTCGTTGAGCAATGCCGGACGGCACCCGGTGAAGCTGAACACGGTAAACGGCAACGCGGCGCTGGCCGTGTCTGCCGCGGCGAATGCGCACGTGGTGGCCGCCACCGTGCATGGAGACATACACTCCGACCTGCCGCTGCAGGTGGAAAAGTCGAGGTACGCGCCGGGAGCAAATGTGGACAGCAACCTGGGCTCCGGCGGCGCGACCCTTGATGTGGAAACGGTGAACGGCAGTATCTATCTGCACAAGAATTGAAGCCACCGGCCTCTCGCCCGGCGTTAATACGCGTGCAGCTTGAGGAGGGCGGCGAAGATGTCGTCGGCTTGCGGTAGAATGACGTTTTCCAGCTCCGGCTGGTAGGCGACGAAGGTGTCCTTGGCTCCCAGGCGGCTGACCGGGGCGTCAAGCTGGTCGAACAGCTCACTGCCGATGCGGGCGGCGATCTCGGCGCCATATCCCCAGCTCAGCATGTCTTCATGCACGACCAGCACGCGGCTGGTTTTGCCGACCGAGGCGGCGATAGCATCGAAGTCGTAGGGATTCAGGGTGCGCAGGTCGAGCACTTCGACGCTGATTCCCTGCTCGCGCTCCAGGCGCTGTGCCGCCTGCAGGGTGCGCGGAACGGTGGCGCCGTAGGTGACCACCGTGATATCGGTTCCCTGCTTCCAGATGCGCGCCTTGCCAAACGGAATGGTGTAGTCCGGGCCGGGATAGGGGGCGCGTCCGAAAGGCTCGCGATAGAGACGCTTGTGCTCGAGGAACAGCACCGGATCGTCGCAGCGGATGGCGGTGCGCAGCAATCCCGCCGCGTCCTGCGCGTTGGAGGGAAATACCACGTGCATGCCGGGCGTGTGGGTAAAAATGCTCTCGCCGCACTGCGAGTGATAGACTGCGCCGCCGGTGAGATAGCCTCCGATGGCGACGCGGATCACCGCCGGGCAGGAGAACGCGCCGTTGGAGCGCCAGCGGATCAGCGGCAGCTCATTGCGGAGCTGGTGCATGGCTGGCCAGATGTAATCGAAGAACTGAATCTCCACCACCGGCTTGAGGCCACGCACGGCCATACCCAGAGCGCGGCCCACGATGTTGGCTTCGGCCAGCGGCGAGTTGAAGACGCGCTCGCAACCGAATTCGCGCTGCAACCCGGCGGTGAGCTTGAAGACTCCACCTTTGCCCTTCAGCTTCTTGTCTTCCAGATACTCGTCGTTGGCGCAGTCGGCAACGTCTTCGCCAAACACCACCACGCGTTCGTCGCGCCGCATCTCGTCGCGCAGGCAGGTATTGATGAGGTCGGCCATGGTGCGGTCGCCGCCCTCGGTTGCCGGAACCGCCGTAAAACTCTCGGCGCCCGGCTTCAGGTCCTCTGAAACCACGTGACGGGCGTAGCTGGAAGTTTCCGGAAAAGGCGCATCGCTGGCCGCATCGCTGGCCGCGTGCACCTCGGCCTCGACCTCGCGCTGCAACTTCTGCGCCGCCGCCATGTCCAGAATTCCCTCGGCGATGAGGAACTCCTGCAGGCGCGGGATGGGGTCGCGCTCGGCTTCCCTCTTGCGCTCGCCCTCGGGACGGTAAAGCTTCTGATCGTCGGAAAGCGAGTGCGAATAGGGACGAATGACGTGGCCATGCACCAGGGCGGGCCCGTTGCCGGCGCGGATGTACTCCACCGCCCGGCGCATGGCGGCCAAACTTGCCATCAGATCCGTGCCGTCGCACTCCTCCAGGTGGAAGTTCGGGAAGTTGGCTACAAGGCGGCTGATGTTGCCCCCCGGCGTCTGGTACCGGACCGGGACCGAGATGGCGTAGCCGTTGTCCTCGATCACATAGAGCAGCGGCAGTTTGCGGTTGGAGGCGGTGTTCAGCGACTCCCAGAATTCTCCCTGCGAGGTGGTGCCTTCGCCGCTGGAAACGAAGGTGACTTCGTCGCCATGATGTTGGACATCCTTGTACTGGCGGTAATCGCCGTCCACCCTGGCGGCGGCCGCGGGATGATGACTGAAGTAGCGTCCGGCCTCGGCGCAGCCCACGGCCTGCAGAAACTGGGTTCCGGTGGGCGATGAGGTGGTAAAGATATTGTGTTCGCGGCTGCCCCAGTGCGATGGCATCTGGCGGCCGCCGGAAGCCGGGTCGGCAGCCGCGCCGACGGCCTGCAGGAACATGGCTTCGGCGCTGACCCCCAGGGCCAGGCAGAGAGCGCGGTCGCGATAGTAGGGAAAGAACCAGTCATAGCCGGAGCGCAGGTTGGCGGCGGCGGCCAGCAACAGGGCCTCATGCCCGGCGCAGGAAATCTGAAAGTAAATCTTCTGCTGGCGCTTGAGCAGGATTTCGCGATCGTCAATGCGCCGCGAAAGCAGCATGAGCCGGTACAACTCCAGCAACTGCCGCGCCGAGAGTCCCTCGTACGTCTGTTCCGCCGTGACCCCATCGCTCTGCACAACCTTGGACGACATTCGCGCTTCCCTCGATGAAAAAACGGCCATTTCTCCAAGCTCTCGGAGACGAGGCCGAACGCACAATTGTAAACGAAATCGCCGCGTTGCCCACTCGGGCATTCGCCAGAGGATATACTGGGAATGAGATGATCGAGACGAGGCGGCCGATTCCAGCCGCAAACATAAAACTGCTTATCTGGGACATGGACGGTACGCTGGTGGACAGCGCCCTGGACTTGGCTCTTGCCATTAACGCCATGCTACGCCATCTCAAGCTTTCCGAGCTGCCTGTCGAGTTGATTGCCAGCTACATTGGCAACGGCATCACGGACCTGGTCCGCCGCTCCCTGGGCGATACCAAGGACGACGTCCTGCTGCAAGACGGGCTGGCGTATTTCATAAAGTATTATGACGCCCACAAACTGGACCACACCCACGTCTTTTCCGGGGTGATGGATACCCTGACCGCAATCCAGAAGCGCAGCAACCTGAAAATGGCAATCCTGACCAACAAGTCCGAGGGCCTCTCGCGCGGCGTCTGCGATGGCCTGGGTCTGACGCGTTTCATGTCGGGGATTTACGGCGGTGACAGCTTCGCCACCCGCAAGCCCGACCCGCTGGGCGCGCACACTCTGATGCAGCAGCACGGCGCCCTGCCCACCGAGGCCGTCATGATCGGCGACTCGCTGAATGACATTCTGACGGCGAACAACGCCGCCATGTTCTCGGTCGGCGTCAGTTACGGCCTGGGCCCGGAAGCGCTGAAGAAGCATCCTCCAGACGTGATGATCGACCGTCCCGAGGAGTTGCTGGAACTTCTGGGACTGCGGAACGGCACCCACAAATGAGAGGCCTAAGCCACACCAGGTGAGCCCACGGAGAAGAAAGAAGAGGAATCGCGACGGTTCCAAGCCTATGAAGCCGCAGGCCCTCCCTCCGAACGTTGGGGGAGGAACTCGTGAAGGGACGGCGATGCCAAACGAACTACTGAGCCCAGCCGAAACACAGGAGAGGCTAGGAGAGCCACTGCGGACCGGGCCAAGGGCTCGGCCAGGGAGATGGATTTGGGGAACGGTTGTCGCCTTGTTCACGCTAGGAGGCTGGATCGTTGTGTTTTTAGAGTTCCTCCCGCGAGTGCAGGCCTCAATTTCCCAACCCGTCGACCCTGGTAACCCATTTTCGGCCTCCGTTACGATTGTAAACAGCGGGAGGATACCGCTTAATGCTGTGTCTGTAAGGATTGGACTTGGCCTGATATGCGGTGCCCGGGCACCGTGCTCCATTCCGCTTCATCCTGATCCCAATATCGACTACTCCTCTAGCATCGGAGAATTCGGGGGTCCCACCCGCCGCATGGCACCGGGCGATCAGTTCACTTTTGTGCTCGATCAATTGGCTGTTGCCCCGGACGGGCTGAAATACGCCGACATTGCCGTGATTGTCGATTACGAAGTTCCGGTTATTCGTTACAAGAGGGAGAAGAAATTAGGGCTCTTCACCCGCAAGGAAACTGACGGAAGGACCTACTGGTCCTGGAAGTAGAGACCTCGCCCTAGCTATGCTTCGTCGTGTGCCAAACATTAATTGCCCGATCAGATACCACTGCCCTAAACTAGGATGTCCCATTCCCTTGCGCTCCCGCGGGATCGCTGCACTCAATCTCTGGACGCCGGATGGCAATCTTGAGTAGGCTTGAGGAGCTAGTCTGCCGTACCGTTACGCCTGCAGAGGTTCACACCTTCCAGGTTATGCTCTGCTAAGGAGCCATCGTTCATGTTCAAAATCGTGGAAGCCCGCAGTGTCGGCTTCAAGATCAAGCAGTTTGTCATCGAAGCGCCGCGCATTGCCCACAAGCAGCGGCCCGGGCAGTTCATCATCTTGCGTTTGCATGAAAATGGCGAGCGCATTCCTTTGACCATCAAGGCGTCGGATCCCAAGGCCGGTACGATCACCATCGTCGCCCAGTCCATCGGCAAGACCACCTCCCTGCTGAACTGCCTGGAGACGGGCGACTACATTCTGGACATCGTGGGCCCGCTCGGCCATCCCTCGGAAATCGCGAACTTCGGCACCGTGGCCATTCTGGCCGGCAGCGTGGGCACGGCCATGGCACTGCCCACCGCGCATGCGCTCAAGCAGGCGGGCAATCACGTGGTGTTCATCGAAGGGGCGCGCAACACCGAGATGGTGGTCTTTGAAGATGAGGTGCGCGACGCCAGCAGCGAAACCTACATCATGACCGACGACGGCAGCTACGGCGAAAAAGGTCTGGTCACGAAGAAGCTCAATGACCTGCTGGCCGCCGGACGCACCATCGACTTTGTGCTGGCGGTTGGCCCGGTGCCCATGATGCGCGCCGTGGCCCAGGTCACCGCGCCGCTCGGCATCAAGACCATGGTGAGTTTGAACTCCATCATGGTGGACGGCACCGGCATGTGCGGCGGTTGCCGCGTGCTGGTGGGCGACAAGACCAAGTTTGCCTGCGTCGATGGACCGGAGTTCGAAGCCTCCACGGTGAATTTTGAGGTGCTGATGCAACGCAACGCCATGTACCGCGACAAGGAAGCCGAATCGCTCAAGCGCTTCGAGGAGCACAAGGACGCGGAAGTGGCGCGGCTGCGGGCACAGTTCGTCAAAGCGGAGGCTCACAATGGCTGAGAAGAATCCTCTCCCCAACAAAGAGCGGATGAAGATTGCGCGCGTCCCCATGCCGGAGCAGGACCCGGAAGTCCGCAGCCACAATTTTGAGGAAGTGAACCAGGGCATCTCGGCGGAGGACGCGCGCACCGAGGCTACCCGCTGCATTGCCTGCAACAAGCCCGGCTGCGTGCTGCGCTGTCCGGTGGGAGTGAAAATCCGCGAAGTCGTGGACCTGATCTACGCCGGCGACTTCTTGGCGGCGGCCTCCAAGATGCGCGAAGACAACGCCCTGCCCGCCATCACCGGCCGCGTTTGTCCGCAGGAGAACCAGTGCGAGGGCGGATGCGTCGTCGGCAAGAAGGGCGAGCCCATCGCCATCGGCAACCTGGAGCGCTTCATCGCCGACTATGAGCGCAACAGCGGACAGCTCGGACTGCCCCAGATCGCCGCGCCCACCGGGAAAGCCGTGGCCATTGTCGGCAGCGGTCCGGCCGGGCTCTCGGCCGCCGGAGACCTGATCCAGAAAGGCCACCGGGTGCGCGTCTTTGAGGCGCTGCATGAGTTAGGCGGCGTGCTGGTTTACGGCATCCCGGAGTTCCGCCTGCCCAAGACCATCGTCAAGGGCGAGGTGGACAACCTGCGCAAGATGGGCGTGGAATTTGAAACCAACGTCATCGTCGGCAAGAGCGTGACCATTGACGAGTTAATGCGCGACGAGCACTACGACGCCGTCTTTGTGGCCACCGGCGCGGGACTGCCCAAGTTCCTCGGAGTTCCGGGCGAGCACCTCAACGGGGTGTACTCGGCCAATGAATTCCTGACCCGCATCAACCTCATGCGCGCCTACAAGTTTCCCGAAGCCGACGAACCGGTGTATGACTGCCGCGACCGCAATGTGATTGTGGTGGGCGGCGGCAACACGGCCATGGATGCAGTGCGCACGGCGCGGCGGCTGGGAGCAAAAACCGCAACCCTGGTCTATCGCCGCTCCGCCGAGGAGATGCCGGCGCGCGCCGAAGAGGTGAAGCACGCCCGCCAGGAGGGCGTGGAGTTCCGCATGTTGACCAATCCCGAGGAGTTCCTGGGCAACGAAAAGGGCTGGCTGACCGCGGCCCGTTGCGTGCGCATGGAGCTGGGCGAGCCCGACGCCAGCGGACGCCGCAGTCCCATCGAGATCAAAGGCTCGGACTTTATTCTGCCCGTCGATGTGGCCGTCATAGGCGTCGGCACCACGGCGAACCCGCTGGTGCAGAGCACCACGCCGGACCTGAAGACCACCTCGCGCAACTACATTCTGGCTGACCCGGTGACCACCCGCACCTCCAAGCGCGGTGTCTTTGCCGGCGGCGACATCGTTACCGGCGGCGCCACGGTGATCCTCGCCATGGGCGCGGGCCGTAAAGCCGCCGCCGCCATCCATGACTACCTGGTGACCGGCGAGTGGGAGACGGGGCCAGTGTCATCCTAGGTTGTCCGCCTGTGTTGACGGTCTCGCCTGGCCGCCTCGCTTGACCGCCTGGCTTGAAACGACGCGAATCCCGGCCGCGGCAGGCATCGATGCAGTCGCGCGTTGTCTCCGTCTGGCCAGGGTGAGGCGGGTACCGAGAGGAAGGTCTTGGCAAAAAAAGACGCGGCACGCGGCAAGGGTCACACCCCCGCCATCGGAGTGGTTGACAGCGGTCTTGCCCCGAAGGACGTGCGCAAACTGCGCTCGCTGAACACCCCGGCGAAGATTCAGGCGTTCCTCGACTCGCTGCCTTACCACTACGAAGACCACGCCTGGTCTCCCCGGCGGGTGCTGCGCGAGCGCGCCGGACACTGCATGGAAGGCGCGCTGCTGGCTGCCGCCGCCCTGCGCATCAACGGTTATCCGCCGCTGCTGATGGACCTGGAAGCGGTGCGCGACGATGATCACGTGGTGGCCTTGTACCGCGTGCACGGCCTGTGGGGAGGCGTTGCCAAGTCCAACTATGCGGGACTGCGCTTCCGCGCGCCCATCTACCGCACCCTGCGCGAGTTGGCGCTGAGCTACTTTGAGCACTACTACAACCTGCGCGGCGAACGTACCCTGCGCACCTACTCTGCGCCGGTGAACCTGGCGCGCTTTGATCCCCAGCACTGGATGACGAGCGAAGAGGACGTCTGGTTTGTGCCTGAATACCTGGCCGCGGTGCGTCATTACCCGCTGTTTCCGAAAAAGGTCGCCAAAACCCTGCCGCGCCTGGACCGCCGCAGCTACGAGGCCGGCATGCACGGCTCGGTCAAGCACTGAAGTTGGCCCTGCCGCGACCTGCACCTCATGATTCCCAATTACCGTCGCACGCTATAATCAAGAGTTACCTGGAGCCCGCCGCCGCTCGCTGGGAGCCGGCTGGCACTTTACGCGGAGTGGGGACCGCTGCCAATGGAACTGAAGGTTTACAGCAACTACAAGCCGCAGGGCGACCAGGCTTCGGCCATCGAGCAGCTTTCGCGCGGCCTGCGCGAGGGCGAAAAGCACCAGGTGCTGCTCGGCGTCACCGGCTCCGGCAAGACGTTTACCATGGCCAAGGTGATCGAGGAGTCGCAGCGCCCGGCCCTGGTAATGGCGCACAACAAGACCCTGGCAGCGCAGCTTTATCACGAGTTCAAGAGCTTTTTTCCCAACAACGCCGTCGAATATTTCGTCTCCTACTACGACTACTACCAGCCGGAGGCCTACATTCCGGCGGGCGACATTTACATCGAAAAGGAATCGACGGTCAACGATGAGCTGGACAAGTTGCGGCTCTCCGCCACGCGCTCGCTGTTCGAGCGCCGCGACTGCATCATCGTCGCCTCGGTAAGCTGCATCTACGGCCTGGGATCGCCGGAAGCCTACTACGGCATGCTGCTGTTCCTCGAAAAGGGACAGAAGATCAAGCGCAAGGACATCACCAGCAAACTGGTGGAGATTCTCTACGAGCGCACCGACGCCGACTTCAAGCGCGGCACCTTCCGCGTGCGCGGCGACGTGATCGAGGTCTTTCCCACCTATGACGACAACGCCTACCGCATCGAACTCTGGGGCGACGAGGTCGAGTCGCTCGCGCAGATCGATCCCCTGTTTGGCACCGTCAAGCAGAAGTACCAGCGCCTCCCCATCTATCCCAAATCGCACTACGTCATGCGCCCCGAGACGCGCAGCGCGGCCATCGATTCCATTGTGCAGGAGATGCTGTGGTGGGAGAAGGAACTGGAAAACCAGGGACGCATCGTGGAGGCGCAGCGCATCCACCAGCGCACCCGCTTTGACCTGGAGATGATCAAGGAAATGGGCTACTGCCACGGCATTGAGAACTACTCGCGCCACTTCACCGGGCGCATGCCGGGCGAGCCTCCGCCGACCTTGCTGGACTACGTGCCGCGCGACTTTCTGCTGTTCATGGATGAGTCTCACCAAACCGCGCCGCAGGTGCGCGGCATGTGGCACGGCGACCGCTCGCGCAAGCAGAACCTGATCGACTACGGCTTCCGCCTGCCCAGCGCCCTGGACAACCGCCCGCTAACCTTCGAGGAGTTCGAGGCGCGCGTGAACCAAGCCATCTATGTGAGTGCCACGCCGGGGCCGTACGAGCTGACAAAATCCGCGGGCGTGGTGGTGGAGCAGATCATCCGCCCCACCGGGCTGGTCGATCCGCAGGTCGAGGTGCGTCCCGTCAAGGGACAGATCGACGATCTGCTGCATGAGATTCGCCTGCGCGTGGAGCGCGGCGAGCGCGTGCTGGTCACCACCCTCACCAAGCGCATGTCCGAGGACCTGGCCGAGTACTACGCCGAGGTCGGCGTGCGCTGCCGCTACATGCACTCCGAGATCGAGACCCTGGAGCGCATCAACATTCTGCGCGATCTGCGCAAGGGCGAGTTCGATGTATTGATTGGTATCAATCTATTGCGCGAGGGGCTGGACTTGCCCGAGGTTTCCCTGGTGGCGATTCTGGACGCCGATAAAGAAGGCTTCCTGCGCTCGGCCGGCTCGCTCATCCAGACCATGGGACGCTGCGCCCGCCACCTCGAGGGCCGCGCCATTCTGTATGCCGACCGCATGACCGACTCGATGAAAAAAGCCATTGGCGAGACCGACCGCCGCCGCGCCAAGCAGGAAGCTTACAACCGCGAGAACGGTATCACGCCGCAATCCGTGGGCCGCGCCGCCGACATGTCGCTGGCGCACGTTGTGGCCGCCGACTACGAGGACGTTCCCATCGAAAGCGACGGCCTGCCGGAGTTCAAATCGCAGGAACAGCTTGACGCCTTCATTACAAAGATGGAAGAAGACATGCGCGAAGCGGCCAAGCGCTTCGAATTCGAGCGCGCCGCCAAGTTGCGCGACACCGTAAAGGATCTGCGCACCAAGGAGATTCTATTCGGGTAGCCGCGCGCGTGGCGCAACAGAAAAGCCCGGAGCGATCCGGGCTTTGCTGCGCATGGTCTCGTCCTAATCGTTTTCCTGCAATGAGGTGACGTGCTGTTCCAGAGCTTTCGTGTATTCGCGTTCGGCCACCAGTTCCAGTTCGAGCTTTTTGATCTGGCTGTGCAGCCGCAGAATCTCCAGCCGCATCTTTCCCTGGTCTGTATGGTTGCCGGGAATGGGCGGGGCAGGCACGCGTCCGGGCACCGGCGGCGGCACTTGCATCTGCGCCGACCCGGTGATCTGCGCTCCGGGAATGGAGACCGGCGGCGCCACTACGGGAGGCGCTAGCGCAGCCGCCACCGTCGCGGCAATCGAAGGTGTGGCCGGGCGCGGCACGGGGCGCGGCACCGGAACCGGTCCGCTGACGCGCGCCTGGGCATGGCTGGCGCGTGCCGGCATCGGCCCGCTGAAAATGCTGCTCAACACGGCGTTGGTGTCGTCCTGCGACGCAGGCGCCGGTTCGGCTTCCACCACCGGGGCGGAGAGCAGATGGCGCACCCGCGCAATCAGGTCCTGCGGCTGGAACGGCTTGCGGATCAATTCATTGGCATGAACCGCGAAGGCGCGTTCGGCCACTCCCTTGTTGACCACGCCCGACATCAGGATCACCGGGGTTTGCCCAAAACGCGGATGCTGCTTGATGTATTGGCAGACATCGTAGCCGTCGCGTCCCGGCATAATGACGTCGGTGATGACCACATCCGGGGCGCTGTGGTCCATCAGGTCCATGGCGCTGCCGGCGTCATGGCAGGTGATGACGTCAAGGTCTTCGCGGCGGAAGGCAATTTTGATCACCTCGCGCATGGTCGCGCTGTCGTCGATGAAATACACCACCGGCTTTGCGCTCATTGATAGCCTCCATCGTTGGCGGCGCGCTCTTCGTCGATTTCGCGCAGCGCTTCCAGCATCAACTCGGTTACGGAACGGAACACGGTGCGGGTGGCGGCCAGGGAACCGGGCACAAATTTATACACTCCGCGCATCATGCCGTTGCAGGTCTTGATGGTGCGGATCACGGCTTCATCGCCGATAATCTCGCCCACCTCCGCGTGCAGTACATCGCCGCGATTGAAAAATATGGTTCCATCAATGGATTCCGCGTTGATGTAGAGCACCCCCGACTGCCGCGAATGCGAAAGCATCTGGATGACGCCAGGCAGGTCCAGGTGTGACAGGCTGCCCTCGAGCACGGTCTGCTCCGACTCCAACATCTGCGTGGGGTGGAAACCCTCCAGGCGGCTGAGCAGGAAGGTGCGCACCTGCGCGGCAATGTTTTCCGGACCGCGGCGGCGGTCGATGTAATCGTCGCACCCGGCGCGGAATGCCTCCATCAGCGCCTTTTCCCCGCCTTCGCCCATGGCAAGAATAGGAATATTGGTAGTGGCGGCATCGCTGTGCAGGATGCGCGGAAGGTCAAAGACGTTCAGCTCGCGCAGGTTGGTGGCGCACAGGATGGCGGTCGGCGGGTTGCGTTCCAGCATGGTGAGGGCGTAGGTGGCCTGGGTAGTGTGTACTACGTCAAAGCCTTGCGCCTTGAGCGCCTCGGTCAGGCGCCGCGCAAAAAAAACATTGCTGTCAATCAGAAGAATGCGCTGATTGAGAGCTCCGCTTGTGCTCATTGCTTCGCCTCCCTGTCCAACGCGGTCGGTTGAATGCAGTGTGCCACGGCCTCGTCCAATGCCAGTAGGGGTATTATCCTGCCGCCGGTGCGCAGGAGGCCAGTGACGAAGGTAACATTTTCCGGTGCCTCGCCGCGCTCGCCCTGCACCAGTTCACAGTCCCCGCTGACGGGAATCGCCACGGTTTCCACCCGGCCCGCGTAATTGCAGCGCGCGATCACGTAGAGATTGCGTTCGGCGCCATGGCGGAAGGCGCCGCGCAGGTCGCAAACCGGGATCACCGCGCCGCGCCGCACCAGCACCCCTTCCAGCGCCCGCATGGTGTGCGGGAATGAGTATACGCGGCTCGGCATGACCAGTTCCTTCACCTGGCTGGAGTCGAGCGCATAACGCTCCTCGCCAAGTGGAAAGATCACGTATCTGGTTGTGTCCTTCATGCACCACTTCCAGTTTGTGCGGCGGGCTGCGCCGCAGTTCGCCAATACTCCGTTCTTACCAGCGGAACCACCTCATTCTCAAGCAGAAGCAGGCCACGGTACCAGCGCCGCTCCTCGCCGCGGAACAGTCCCGGCAGCGGTACCACCTTGGGCAACGTCGTCATTCGCTCCACTTCGGTCACGCCCAGCGAACACCCGCCCGGCTTGAGCACCACAAACCGTTCCAGAACCCCGGCGCCCAGCCCGACCCGCTGCGCGAAATCAATCGCCTCGGCCCCCTTCAGGCGGCGAATCGCGGCGCGCTCTTCGCGGTCGCGGATCTCCTCCACCTCGCTGGCTTCCACGGCAAAACGCATGCCGCCGGCGGTGAACACAATCACCGGTCCCGCCGTGGCCGCCACCGGTTTCACCGAACGCGGGACAAAGCTTGTGCGCCGTTCGTCCTCTTTCACTGCCCGCACCATCTGGCGCTGCCGCACTCGCCCATCCTCATACCCTCGCCACCTGCGCCGTACCCGGACGCGCCGCCAACCGCCGGGTCATGACCGCGGCAATCTGCTCCAGCGGCAGCACCTGCTCCACCGCTCCGGTTTTGATGGCCTCGGAAGGCATGCCGAAAATGACCGAGGTGGCCTCGTCCTGCGCCACCACCAGGCCGCCGTTTTCCTGGATCGCCATCACTCCGCGCGCCCCGTCGTTGCCCATCCCGGTGAGGATAGCCACCGAGGCGTTGGCGCCTGCCAAGGCCGCCACCGACTCCAGGGTCACGTCAATGCAGGGCCGGTAGCCGGCGATGCGCGGCCCGCCGTCCAGCATGATGCGGCCCGGCGGCTCCAGCCGCAGATGGCAGTTGCCGGGACAAACGTACACCTGCCCGGCTCGCAACAATTCTCCGTTCTCGGCCTGTTTCACCGGAAGCTGTGAGACGCTGGCCAGTTGTTCGGCAAACTGCTGGGTAAAGTTTCCCGGCATGTGCTGTACCACCAGCAGGGCGGCGGGAATCCCGGCGCCAAACAGCGGCACCAGCTTCATCAGCGTCGCCGGGCCGCCGGTGGAGGCGGCCAGCACCACGATCCCCAGTTTCGCTCCTGGAACTGTGGGCGCGGCGCCGGCTTCCGGCATCCATGCGCCGCTGCGGACGGGCTTCGCCGGCGCGGCCCGCAACAGGTTGCGGATGACGCGAACCTTGGAGGCGATGCGCAGCTTGCGCACCAGTTCTTCGCGCACGCTGGACATGTCAAGATCGACGCCTCCGCTTGGCTTGGCGATAAAGTCGATGGCGCCCAGTTCCAGGGCACGCAGTGTGGCTTTGGCTCCCTCCTTGGACTCGGAGCTGACAATCAGGATCGGCCGCGGATCGGTAGACATGATGATTTCCGTCGCTTCCAGCCCGTCCACGTGCGGCATGTTGATGTCCATCGTAATGACATGCGGTTTGAGCCTGGCGCTCTTCTCCACCGTTTCGCGCCCGTCGCGCGCCTCGCCTACCACTTCAAAGGAACCGTCGGAGTCCAGAATGCTGAGCAGCACCTTGCGCATGAATGCGGAGTCGTCGGCAACCAGCACCCGGATTTTTTCACCATTGATCATTGTCTGTCTCTCACTGAACCACGGTCGGCGCGGCGATCGCCTGTCCCGAGGTTCCGATCAGCTCCACCACCTGCGCAATAAAACTTTCTTCCTGCACCGGTTTGACCAGGAATGCGGCGGCGCCTTCCTTGAGGGCGCGCTCGCGATGCTTGGCCCCGGCGCGCGAAGTCACCACCATCACCGGCACCGCGCTGGTCGAAGGCGTCTGCCGCAGATGCAGCATCAATTCATACCCGTTGGTGCGTGGCATCTCCAGGTCGGTAATCACCAGGTCGCAATCGTTGGAGGTCGCAATCTCCAGCGCTTCCAGGCCGTCGGCGGCCAGCTTGACGCGGTAACCGGCCTTCTCCAGCATGCGTCCCACAAACTTGCGCACGCTGATCGAGTCGTCGGCCAGCACCACCAGTTTTTCCCTCTCCACCCGATCCATGGCGGCCGCCGGAATCTCGCCGCGCGCCACCGCCATGGCGCCGGGCACAAACAATCGCGCCGCGTTCATCAGGGTAGTCAAGGGACGGTGCTCGGTATATTCGCCGAGGATCAGGCGGTTGACATCGACCAGCAAAATCAGGCTGCCGTCCGGGGCAATGGTGGCGCCGGGAAACAGCTTCACATGGCGCAGATACTCACCCAGATTCTTGATGACGATTTCATCCTTGCGCAGAACCTCCTCCACCACCACGCCCACCTGCCGGCCGCCCACGTTGACCAGCACCAGGCGGAGATAGCCATTGCTCGGCTGCAGCCGGGGCAACTGCAAGACATCGTCAAAGCGCACCACTTCGGTCACCACGTCGCGAACCTTGGCGATCAGCTTGCCGCCCACATCCTCGATCTCGCTGGGGCGGATGCGGCGGATTTCCTCCACAAAGGCCAGCGGGAAGGCGAAGGTCTGCTCGCCGCACTGCACAAACAGCGCCTGCGAAATGATCAGCGTCAGCGGAACCTTCAAGGTAAAGCGGGTGCCGATTCCCTTCTCCGTTTCAATTTCGATTTCGCCGTTGAGATTGGCCAGGTTCGAGTGCACCACGTCCAGTCCCACGCCCCGCCCGGCCAGCTCGGTGCGCCGCGGCGCGGTGGAGAAACCAGGACGGAAAAGCAGGTCCAGGGTCTCGCGGCGGCTCAACCGGTCGGCATCGGCGGCGGCCAGGAATCCGCCCTCGATCGCTGCCGCCTTGACCTGATCGAAGTCCACTCCGCGGCCATCGTCTTCCACCTCCACGTAGATGTGATTGCCGCGATGGTAGGCGCGCACGGCGATGTTGCCACGGTCGGCCTTGCCCGCCTCGTAGCGCTCATCCACGCGTTCGATGCCATGCGCCACGGCGTTGCGAACCAGGTGCAGCAGCGGGTCGGCGATCTGCTGAATGATGTTGTTATCAAGCTCGGTTTCGGCGCCCGCCAGGGCCAGGTCCACCTGCTTGTTGCTCGCCTTGGCGGCGTCGCGCACGGTGCGGGCAATGCGCGTGAAAAGGTTGCCGATGGGCACCATGCGCGCCTGCGTGATCTCATCCTGCAGGCGATGCGCGAGCTTGGTGAATTCGTCGATATCGCCGTCCACGCGGCGCACAAAGCCGTCCAACTGGGTGAGCACTTCGGAAATGTCGGCGGAGATTTCGGTGAGGGAGCGCGACAGAATGCCGAAATCGTCGTACCGGTCCATCTCCAACTCGCTGAACTCCGACGAGCCCGCCTCAAAGGCAGCAGGGCGGGACCCATGGCCGAAGCCGCCATAGGAAGGCGCCGCCGGGCGTCCTCCGGCGTCAAGCTCCAGCGGGTTCGCCCAGGACGGGGCGGCCAGCAGCGGCGTCGAGTTGATGCGGCTGAATTCGTACTTGTCCTGGAATTCCGTAACCTTGTCGCTCATCCGGCCCTTGGAGAAGTTCAGCACCTCGGCCAGCTTTCCCAACTCCGCCAACCGGCCCAACATGCGGGTGCGGTTGATCACCAGCTCGCCCACCGCGTTCATCATGCGGTCCAGCCGTTCCAGCCCAATGCGCACCGACTTGGATTGCGCCATGCCCACCGGCGTGCCCGGTGCCGCCATCGGCTCGGTGGCCTCCACCTTGGGCTCTTCGCTCTGCGCCGCAGGCTCCACGGGCGGAGCGCCCGCTACGGCCAGCAAAGCGGCCAGCGGCGACTGCGGCGCGGATGGCGGTAACGGTTGCGGCGCTACGGGTATCGACGGCGGCGTGCTCTTCGCCACCAATGGCACCGGCGGCGGCACCGGCTTGCTTTCCTCCACCGGCAACGCGGGCGGCAACGGCGGTCTTCTCCCGGCCACCGCGGATACTGGCGCCGGAGCCGGTTCTGTCTCCTTTGGCAACAGCACAGGCTGCGCGCTGCTGGCGACGATGCTCGTGTTGGAAACCGCGGCCGCCTCCACCTCCACCTCGCTGGGCGAAATCTGCTGCATCCGCGCTATCAGCGAGCGCGCCGCCAGTTGGAAACTCGCCTCGTCCTGCCACTGGTGGTAGATCAGCTTCTTGACCACATCGACGGTTTCCAGGCAGAGGTCGATGATGGTCGCGCTCGGCTTGAGCTCGCCATCGCGCAGCCGTCCCATCACGTCCTCGGCATGATGCGCGATGGTTGCAATGCGCTGCCAGCCCACCTGCGCAGCCGATCCCTTAATGGTGTGCATGGCGCGGAAAATGCGATGAATATCCTCTTCGTTGGGTCTCGCCTCCAGCGCCAGCAGGCAATCGGTAATCGCCTGCAGATGTTCCTCGACCTCGGGGATGAAGAACTCCAGCACGTCGTCGGGAACCTCGCGATCGGCTTTCAGTTCCGGTACCCGCTCGATCGCATCTGCCGTCACGGCGGGAGGCGTCACCGGCGCGGCGAGATCCTTATCCACTTTTGGCGCGGCAACCGACGAAGCAGGCGGCGGAACGGGTGCAGCGGCGGGCGCGGCCGGCGGCGCGGGCGCGGCAACCGCACCCACAGGGAGCGCGACCTCTGGCGCTGGCCGCTCAGCAACGTGCGCGAATGGCGCGACCGAGGACCCTGACGGAGCAGCGGCGGCGACAGGCGGCGCAGGCGCGGCGGCGGCAGCCACTTTGGCAACCGGCATCGCAACCGAAGCAACCGGACGCGCGACAGGAGCTACTGCTGCGGGCGGCGTCGCAACGGGAACCGCACGGGGCGCGGCGGCGGGCGCGGGCGGCGCAGCGGCGGGGACGGCGGGCGCGCTTGGCGCAACCGGTAGCTTCCGCCGCTCAACCGCAGGCGCAACCGGCTTTGCAACCGGCGCGGCAACGGGAGCAGCCACTCTGGCAACCGGCGTTGCCACATGCGCAACCGGCGCGGCCGTCTGAGGTTTGGCAGCCGGTTGTGCGGGCGGCGGCCCGGCCGCAAACAGCGGCTCATCGGTTTCATCGACTGCTTCTGGCTCGGGCGGATGAGGCTGTTCGGTGGGAGCGTCTACGGCGGCCGGCGGCGGGCCCTGGAAGGCAAATGGATAGCGCTGTTTGAACGCTGCGATGTCCTCAACCGACTCCTGCGCGTTCGCGCTGATCATGATCAGGTCGCTTTCCAGCACCGCGATTGCTTCGTAGATGAACTCCACCAGCGGGACCGTGGCCTCCGGGCTGATGGTCGCGTTCATGGCGTACTGGAAGATGTGCGCCAGCTTGCCGGCAACCTCGTGGAACAAGGTGTAGCCATAGGTTCCGCCGGTGCCGGCCACGCCATGCGCCGAGATGTAGAGGCGTTCGATGTCCTCATAAAGAGGATAGGGATCCTGTAGAATGCCCGAGTACTCGCGCAGAAACTGCAGGTGCTCGCTGGCTTCCTGGAGGAACAGTTCCACCATCTCCGGGCTGGGTCCGTTCATGCTTCACCCCCCACGGCCCGGGCGCGGATGGCCAGGGGATCCAGCGGCCTCTGCAGCAGCCGCGCTCCGTTCATGATCGTCTGCTTGAACTTTACCGGGGCGCTTGCCGCCGATTCCGCATGCCCCAGGAACAGGTAGCCACCCGGCTCCAGATGTTGGTAAAAGTGCTGGATCAACCGGCCGCGCAGCTCCGCCCCGAAATAGATCAACACGTTCATGCAGAAGATGCACTCGAAGCGTCCCAGGTCAACCGGCTGCGCCAGGTTCATGGACGCAAACTTCACCATGTCGCGCAGCACCGGCTTCACCTTGTAGGTGTCCCCCTCCTGGTCAAAGTAGCTGGCAATCTGCTGCGGCGAAAGATTCGCCAGCAGGCGCCTGCCGTATGTGCCTCGACCGGCACGCTCCAGGGCTTCGTGGCTGATGTCGGTGGCGACGATGGCGGCTTCCAGCCCGCCGTGAACCCCGGCCGCCTCGCAAATGCTCAGTGCAATCGAGTACGGCTCTTCGCCGCTGGCGCAGCCCGCGCTCCAGATGCGCAACCCACGCTCGCTGTCCCACAGCTTCCGGCTTTGCAACTCCGGCAGCACAAACTGTTCAAATGCGGAGAACAGCCCCGGATAGCGCAGAAAGCTCGTTTCCTGGGTTAGCAGACGTTCCAGCAGGCTGTCGTATTCCACGTCGGAGGCAAGCACCAGGCGCAGCAATTCCATCCCGTAGGTCAACCGCTTCTGCTGCATGTGCTCCACCACGCGCACGGTCAGGAAGCGCTCGCGCGACTCGTCGAAGACGATGCCGGAGCGCTGCTCCACCAGCAGTTGCAGCTCGCGCACCTCGTGCTCGCTCAGCACCGGATTGACTCCAGCTTGGTTCATTGCCGCCTGCTACACCGTTTGCCGCCCGGTTTATGGCTCTACACTTCCGCAATCCTTGTCTTCAATCTTCCCCTGGCCCTCAGTTGCGCGCGGCGCCCGCCTGCACTTCCTTGCGCGGCGGCGGCGCCGGAGCGCCGGACGCCTGCACCCGGAACTGCGACAGCGCCTCGTTGAGCTGCACGCTCATTTTCACCATCTGTTCCATGCTGTGCGCCGTCTGGCGTGCGCCCTGCGAGGTCTGGCGGGTGATGTTGGAAATAATCTGCATGGCGTTGGCCACGCCTTCGGTGCCGCGCACCTGCTGTTTGCTGGCGAGAGAAATCTCCTGCACCAGTTCGGCCGACTGCCGCACCACGGCCGAGATTGCCTCCAGCGCCTTGCCCGCCTGGTCGGCCAGCCGCGCGCCCACTTCCACTTCCCTCGTGCCCTCTTCCATCACTACTACGGCCTCGTTGGTCTCGGCCTGGATGGCCTTGATCAGCGCGGCAATGTCCTTGGTCGCGGTGCGCGAGTGTTCGGCCAGTTTGCGAACCTCGTCGGCCACCACGGCAAAGCCACGGCCTGCCTCTCCGGCGCGCGCCGCTTCGATGGCCGCGTTCAGCGCCAGCAGGTTCGTCTGCTCGGTGATGTCGTTGATCACGTTGATGATCTCGCTGATCTCGAGCGAGCGGTCGCCCAGCGACTTGATCTTCTTGGCCGTTGCCTGCACGCTGGAGCGGATGCGCTGCATGCCCTCCAGGGTGTCGCGCACCGATCGGTTGCCCTGCTCGGCGGCGTCCAGGGCGCGCCGCGCCGCCTCGGCGCTGGCCTCGGCGTTGTTGCTCACCTGCTTCATGGATACCGTCAACTGCTCCACGGCCGACGAGGTGTTGGTGATCTCGTGATCCTGCTGGGTCGCGCCGGTCGCCATGGTTTCCGAGGCGTTCAGGATCTCGTTGGCGCTGGTCGATACGTCGTTGGCCGCATCGCGCACCCGGCGCAGCACCTGGGTAAAGTTGTCGAGCATGTAGTTGACGGAGTCCACCACGTTGCCCAGGGCGTCGCTGGTCACGCTGCCGCGCAGGGTCAAATCGCCGCGCGCAATCTGGCTCACGATGGTGAGGAACTCGGTCACCGAGCGTTGCAGATTGCGTTGCGCTTCTTCATCCCGCATCGCCTTGGCAGCTTTCTCCGCAGCCTGGTTCAAGTGCAGCGCAATGTAGCCGAAGTCGTCCTCGCCGCCCTCCTTCAGGCGCGCCTTGAAGTCGCCCCCGCCCACCAGTTCGCCAAATTCCACCAGCGCCTTCACCGGTTCGGAAACCTGGTTGGAGAGGCGGAACAGCACCAGCATGGAAGTGATGATCAGCACGCCCACGGCTCCCAGCAGCGGGAACAGCGCCGCCGCCGGCAGGGAAAGCAGTTCGAGCAGTCCTTTGCCGCCGGCCCGCGCGCCGGCCGTGTACGCCAGCCCGAGTACCAGCGCGGTGGCCACCGCGTTGATTGCCACCAGCGCAATGATTGCCGAATTCAGACGACCTTTCATAAGACCTCCAGGACAACGCCGCGGCCATGTCTACGCGCACGTCGCCTAACCCTCGAGCGCCGTGGCGCTCTTCTGAAAAAAACGCGGCGCCAGGCGCCGGGTCTTGCCCATCAAATCACGCCCACCGGGAACGACTCCAGCACCCGCTTTAAGTCCAGTGCCAGCGCCAGCCGGTCGCCGTGGCGAAGCATCCCGGCGCAGTGGGGAACATCGCGCGGCGCCTCTCCGGTCAGCAGCGGCTCGCTGGTGCTGTAGGTGCCTATCACCTCGTCCACGGCGATTCCTACGCGAACGTCGGCCGCGCTGGCGCCGCCGCGCAGGCAGGCCACCACCACTTGCCGCGGAGGCAGATCCGCCCGCCGCACCTCGGTAAACGCAATGTCAATGACCGGCACTATGGTTCCCCGCAGGTTGAAGACGCCCATCAGGAACGCCGGCGACAGCGGCAGATACGTCAACCGCGGCCACTCCACAACCTCGTCCACCTCCAGCACGTGCAGGCAGAAACGCTCGCGCCCGGCGCGGAAGATGCAGTACTGCTGCTCGGGCAGCGAGGGTTCGACGGCAAATCCCTCCTCCTCCAGTTCGAACTCGTTGTCGAGAGGATACAAGTCCTGCGCCTGCGCATTGTCCGGCGGCTCCGCCATGCCTATCCAATCACCCTCTGCACTTCACCCACCAGTTGCGCCCCGGTAAAGGGCTTGATCACGTAACCGTCGGCGCCCTGCTGCAAACCCCAGAACTTGTCGCTTTCGCCGTCTTTCGAACTCACCAGCACGATGGGGATGGCGCCGAATTCCTCGCTGCTCTTCAGCTCGCGGCATGCCTGGAAGCCGTTTCGCCCCGGCATCACCACATCCAGAAGAATCAGGTTTGGCTGCTCGGAAGCCAGCATCTGTTCGATGCGCAACGGATCGCCCAATGAAACCGCGGAATACCCGGCGCTCTGCAGAAAAGACTGCATCAGGCGGCTTTCGGCTGGCGAATCATCAACGATCAGGATCTTTTTCGGCACAATGCACCTCGTTTTCCCTTACCGTGGAGCCGGGGCCCCGGATGGCCATCCGCACTCTGGCGGCCATCCGTTCCGTTGCACTTCCAAGTCCAGTGCTGGGAGCCGCCGCCAGACCTCATGGATATTCAGCGGCGTCGCAACTGGACCGTTTCCCCAAACCGCCGCCCGCTCCACCAACTTATTCCCGATGAGCAGGCCCAAACACACTCCTGCCCATCCCTGAACTGCACCTTAGCAGCCCATGCCACCCGCGCGGAAGTGACTGAAAGGAGACATCTTCCATTTTTCGAACCCATCCCATCCGCGCAACATTAAGACCAGACTACCACCCGCTTCCGCGGCTCGCGAAGCGCGGCTTCGGGCGACTTCTTCGGCGCCGTCCGCGTTCCCAGGCCATAGAGCTTGATCTTGCGGTACAGCGTAGCCCGGGAAATGCCCAGCAACTTCTGCGCCTGCTCTTTATCTCCCGCCACCTGCGCAAAGACCCGTTCCACGGTGAGCCGCTCCAGTTCTTCCAGATCGGTGCATGCCAGCGGCGGAGCGCTCTGGGCTCTACCCTGCAGGCGGCTGCGCAGAATTTCGTTTTCCCGAACCAGCCGGACCTTTTCCACCATGCGCTCCATCACCAGTTGGAACCGCTCCACCCGGAAGGACTTGACCACAAAGTCGTAGGCGCCCTGGCGAATGGCCTTGACCGCGGTTTCCACGCTATCGCGGTCGCCCATCATCGTAACTACGGTCCGCGGCCAGCGCCGCTTCAACTCCCCCAGCAGTTGCAGACCGGAGTTCGCGCCCGTCCCCAGGCCCGCCAGCACCAGTTCCGGGGCATCGCTCTCCATCCGCTCCAGCGCCTCCCCGGCGCTCTCCGCCAGGAAGCAAATCAGCCCCATCCCGCCCCCGAGGATCGCGCACAGATGGCAGATGCTCCTCTGTTCGTCCACAATCAGCATGCGGATTGGAGGCTGATCAGTCATTGTCCTGCTCCGGTGGCGACGTAATCTTTCTTATCAGCTCGAGCAGCAGGGCGATCCGGAATGGCTTTTCAATAAACTGCGCGCCGGTATCCCGCCGCACACCCTCGGCGTACGGATCGCTGACGTTGCCGGTGATGAATAGGAAGCGGCAGGAGAGATGCGGCCGGTTCTGCCGCACCCACTCGTAAATCTCCGCGCCGCCCACCCCGCCCGGCATTCTCAGGTCGGAAACAACCGCCGCATACTCGCCACGCTCCAGCAACCCGAGGGCAGCGGCGCCCGACGCCGCGGCCACCACCTTCACGCCCCCGCGCTCCAGTGCCGTCTTCAGAAACGAGAGCAGGATCTCCTCGTCTTCCACAACCAGGATTGGCAGTGATTCGCTCATATCGGTTCCGTCTCGTTCCTCGCCACGGGCCAAAGATCAGGATAGCAATCCCGTTCCCCATAAGAAACGGCACCGAAGTAATCCACTTCGGTAAGTCCTCACAAAGACACGGCAACCTGGGCGCAGCCACGCTTCTTTCGTAGAAGATGCACCAGCGTAGGCCCTGTCTCAACTTGAGTCAAGCCGCATCCGGAGTCCGCTTCCCCCTCCGCGCATGATTTTCCGTTGCAATCCCCCGTCCTGCAATGATTCTTCTTTCCCAGTTCGTGACCTAACCAAATGAAAACACGCGTATCGAAAACTTTAGGCATAGACCTTTTGCTGCTTTCGAAATGACTAAAAGGTTGCTATCAATGAGAATGGAGCGCATCAAGGTACGTAACTGAACCTGCAGGGACGGTCTCTTCCCTGCTCAGGCTCAGTCTGCCATGGTCTCCGCCGCTGGATGCAGCGGGAATCCATGGCATATTCTCTGCTGGAGGGTTCGAATAGGTACTTGCGAGCGGCGCTCGGACAGGGCATCTTTTTTCTGTGGGCCTCGGCTGGGCTGGCGGCCGCCGTACCGGGCGCCGGAAGTGGCGCAATCTGTCGAGGCCGACGCGATGGGTAAGGTGGAGGAACCCGGTTGTGGTTCCGGAGGCAGGAAGGCGAATGAAAATCCGCGGTAAGTTGCTCCTGAATTTTGGATTGTTACTTTCGGTGATGGCTCTGGTTTTCGCCGTCAGCACCTTCGCCATGTTTCGTGAGCGTGCCGCCAAGACCGCTCTCAGCAACGCGCTCGATCTTTCCCAGGCCACCGAAAACGTTCGCCACCAGATGATGGAGAACCGCCTGGCGCTCAGCAACTACCTGCTCACCGGCGCCGGAACCGAATTGGATCTCCTCCATGAAGGCAATGCCCGCACCTACGATCTTCTGCGCGAAGCCCAGACCAAGGCCACCGACGCCGGCCAGCGCGCGGGGCTGAACCGCATTGAAGCCATCGAGCGCGAGTGGTATGCAACCTTCGCCGACCGCTTTGTCCAGGAACACCAGGCGGTGGACAACGGAAAGATCAACGCCAACGACCTCCTGGAGCAGTACACCAAGGCCGAACCGATGGAGCAGCTCAAGCGCTCCAATGAAGTCATCAACGAGGTGCAGAGCGAGAATCGCCGTCAGCTCGACGAACGCCGTCACAACGACGAGAGCGCCTCCATGTGGACCACCATCGCCGGCATCCTCGGCTCGCTGATCGCCATGGTCATGGGCGTATTCATCGCTTTCCGCAGCGCTCATGCGATCACCACGCCGCTCGAGCATCTCATCACCGTGGCCCGCGAGGTCGGCGACAAAGGCGACCTCGATCAGGATATCGACATCGAAGGCCAGGACGAAATCGGCATCCTCGCCCAGACCTTCCGCAACATGGTGGTGTACTTCAAGGAGATGGCCACGGTTTCCGAAGCCATCGCCGGTGGCGATCTTTCCGTCGAAGTCACGCCCCGTTCCAACCGCGATACCCTGGCCTCGGCTTTCTCGCAGATGACCAACGGCCTCCGGACCCTGGTCCGCTCCGTGCGTGACGCCGCCGCCCAGGTGGCTGCCGGCTCCAACCAGGTGGCCGACGCCTCGGAGGATTCCGCCAAGATCAACGTGCAATCCTCCTCCGCCATCGACGAAGTCACCAGCACCATGCATGAAATGAGCATCAACGTGCAGAACATGGTGAAGAATACCCAGATGCAGGCGTCCAGCGTCAGTGAGACTTCCGCCTCCATCGATCAGATGGTCGCCAGCATTCAGCGCGTTGCCGACACCGCCAAGGTGCTGCTGGATATCTCCAACCGTTCCCGTGACGAAGTGCACAGCGGCATCGGCACCATGCAGAAAACCACCGAGGGCCTGAACCGCATCAACGCTTCCATCGGATCGTCATCCACCATCATCACCAGCCTGGGCGAGCGTGCCGACAACATCGGCAAGATCATCGAGGTCATTGACGACATTTCCGAGCAAACCAACCTGCTGGCGCTCAATGCCGCCATTGAAGCCGCCCGCGCCGGGGAACACGGCCTCGGCTTCGCCGTCGTCGCCGACGAGGTCCGCAAGCTTGCCGAAAAATCCGCCACCTCTACTAAGGAGATCAGCGAACTGATCAGCAGCATTCAGGGCGAGGCCCGCAAGGCCGTCGACAACATGGAAAAAAGTACCGCGATCGTCAACGAGGGACTGGAGCTGGGCAACGATCTCAGCCTTGCCCTGCGCAAGATTTCCAATGTCGTCACCGAGGTCTTCAAGTTCGCCCAGGAGATCGGCGCCGCCACCAACGAGCAGTCCCACGGCTCCTCGCAAATCGCCAAGGCCACCACCCGCCTGAATGAAATCACCCACGAGATTACCTCCTCCGTGGAAGAGCAGGCGGGCGGTGCGCAGGCCGTCGTCCGCTCCATGGAGCGCATGCGCGAGATGGTGCAGCAGTCCACCTCCAGTTCCACCGAGCTGGCGGCCTCGGCCGAGCAGATGTCCAAGATGGCGCGTTCGCTGCTGGAGTCCATGGACCGTTTCGTGCTCGACCAGCATCAGGAAGATACCCGGCGGCTGAGCGGCTCCAAGTTCGCGCTGGCTGGATCGCATCGTTAGGGAGCTGGAGACTGGGATGACAAAGATTCAGCAGATCGTTGGCTTCCGCGTCGGGAAGGAGAATTTCGGCGTACCCATCGGCATCGTGCATGAGATCGTGCGCATGATGGAAATTACCGTGGTTCCCGACGCGCCCGCCTACATCGAGGGTGTCATCAATCTCCGCGGCAAGATCATTCCCGTGGTGGACCTGCGCAAGCGTTTTGCCGAGCCGGTCGAACCCAGTCGCCGCAACCGCATTCTGGTCGCCGAACTCGACGGCCACAAGGTGGGCCTGGTGGTGGACGCCGCCAACGAGGTGCTCAAAGTCAATCCCGAGCTCATCGAGCCCCCCCCCAGCGTCTTTGAGCAGGGCGAGGTAAATTATGTGACGGGAGTCGGCAAGTTCGGCGGCAAGCTGGTCATCCTGATCGATCTGGCAAAGATCCTGCAGCGCGGTGAGTTGCGCCGCATCTCTGACTTTGCTGAAACGGCGGGCGCGGTTCCGCCCTCACCATAGGGCACGGGCGTATTCATCATGTCGTCTTCATCGTCACCCATTGCTTGCACCGAATCCGAGATTAAGCTGCTGCAGACCCTGATCTATCAGGAATGCGGCATGTATTTCGACGATCGCCGCGCCCATTTTCTCCAGGACCGCCTGCAGCGCCGCATGCGCGCCTGCAGCGCCAGTTCTTTTTACGATTACTATCGCCTGCTCACCAGCCGCGAAGGCCGTATTGAGTTGTCGGCCCTGCTGGAGAACCTGACGGTCAATGAGACCAGCTTCTTCCGCAACCGCCCGCAACTGGAGCTTTTCCAGAAGACCGTTCTGGAGGAAATGCTGCGCCGCAAACAGGAGCGCCGTGACTGGAACCTGCGCATCTGGAGCGCCGGCTGCTCCACCGGGCAGGAGCCGTTCACCCTGGCCATGCTGGTCGCCGACGCCCTGGCCTACTACTATCTGCGCAATCCTCTTCCCTTTACCATGCCATCGCCCAAGCCTCTGATTCCGCCGCCGTGGAAGGTGGAGATCCTGGCTTCCGACATCAATTACTCCGTGCTCCGCGCCGGCCAGGAAGGCACCTATCTCGAGCATCACATGGATGCCGTCGACTATACCTACCGCCTGCGCTACTTTGACAAGGTTGGGCCGGAACGCTACGCCATCAAGCCCACCGTCAAGGAACTGGTCCACTTTGACTTCCACAATTTGAAGACCGAGTTCCTGCCGCAACGCAATGATTTCATCTTCTGCCGCAACGTCATGATCTACTTTGACGAAGCCGAGCAGAAGCGCCTCATCAAGAAGTTCTGGCGCTGCCTCAACCCGGAGGGATATCTCTTCGTCGGTCACGCCGAAAGCCTGTTCGGGCTGACCGATCAGTTCCGCATGATGCACCTGAACAACGGCACGGCCTACAGCAGGCTCGAGGCACAATTGTGAGTATTTTTTCCGACGAACGCGCCAACGAGCTCCGCAATCTCTTTTTCGAGAGCTCGCAGGAGATTCTCCAGGCCCTCAACGAGGACGCCCTGCTGCTGGAGAAATCCCCGCGCGATGCCGAACTCGTGCGCAACCTGCGCCGCAGCGTCCACACTCTCAAGGGAGACTCGGCCGCCTGCGGTTACAAGGAGCTCAGCGAGCTGGCCCACGCCGTCGAGGACGTGCTGACCGCCGAAATCGCCGGACGCGACGGCGAATCCCTGGTCGGCCTGGTGCTGCTGGCCGCCGATTTGTTTGACAGTCTTCTCAGCGCCTATCGCGGAGAGCTTCCACCGCCCTCCACCGAGCCCGTCTTCCGCCTCATCGAAACCATCCTCAATCCGGCTCCGGAGACCGCCTTCGCACCGCAGTTCAACTGGACCGAGTACGAACACTTGCTGATCTCGACCCATGCGCCCGGCGATCAGCAGGTCTACAATCTCGCCCTCGCCATCGATCCTGCCTGCCCCATGCGCGCCGCCGCCGTGCAGCTCGTCCGTAACGTGTTGCAGGAGGCCGGCACCATCCTGGTGATGCATCCCGAGCAAGACGCCACCGAGATCCCCGACGTCATCGAGGTGGCGCTTGCCACCGCTCGCCCGCTGGACTGGCTGGAGCGCAAGAGTAAAATTCCGACCGTAATCTCCAAGGTCTTTGCCGCCCCGCTGGCCGTGGCTGCCGCGGCAGCCGATTCCTCCCAACTCCCGCCCGCCGAGCCGCTCTCCAACCCGCCCGCCGCCGACACCGAGCCCGCGCCCCCGGCGCCGGAGCGTCCCAAGGCCCGCGATGAGCGCCCGCCTTCGGCCACCGAGAATGTGATCCGGGTGGAAACCGACCGCATTGACGTGGTCCTCGACCTGGTGGGCGAACTCATTATCGCCAAGAGCATGATGCAGGAGCTTTTCGCGGAGATGAACCGCAGCTTCGGCAACCATCCACTACGCGCCAAAACCGCCGACGTGCTGCTCTTCCAGGCGCAGATTCTCAACAAGCTGCAGCGCGCCGTGATGAAGATCCGCATGGTGCCGGTCGAGCAAATGTTCCGCCGCCTGCCGCGCATCGTGCGCGACACCGCCAAGCAGACCGGCCGCGAGGTCAATCTCGTCCTCGAGGGTGAGAGCACGGACCTGGACAAGAGCATTCTGGACGCCCTTGCCGAACCCATGATGCACCTGCTGCGCAATGCCGTCGATCACGGCATCGAGCCGCCCCTGGAGCGCGCCGCCGCCGGCAAGCCGCCCGAGGGAACCATCCGCATCCACGCCTTCCACCAGGGCAACCAGGTGGTGATCGAGGTCAGCGATGACGGTCAAGGAATCGATCTGCCCAAGGTAGTCGAGACGGCGGTCGCCCGCGGCATCGTCACCGCCGAGCAGGCCGCGCGGCTGACTGAAAGCGATGCCTTCGATCTCATCTTCCACCCCGGCTTGAGCACCTCCACCGAAGTGACGGAAATCAGCGGGCGCGGCGTCGGCATGGATGTGGTCAAGGCCGTGATGGACCGTCTCAAGGGAACCGTCAGCGCCCGCAGCGTTCGCCATGAGGGCACAACCTTCCGCCTCAAGGTGCCGCTCACCCTGGCCATCATCAAGGCTCTGCTCTTCCGTGTTTCCGAGCGCCTCTACGCCGTGCCGCTGGGCAACGTGCTGGAAATCCTCCGCTCCCGCGAGAGCGAAATCCATTTCATCGACGGCCAGGAAGTTCTGCAAATTCGCGAAGAGGTGGTGCCGCTCGTGCGCCTTAGCCGCATGCATCCCGGCGGCGAGCGCAAAGTCAAGCTGTTCATCGTCGTGGCCAGCGTGGGCGAGCGCAAGGTGGGACTGGTGGTCGATCGTCTCATCGGCGAGCAGGAACTGGTTATCAAGGCTCTGGACGAATCCCTGGTCAGCAGCGATCTGGTCAGTGGCGCCAGTATTTTGGGCGATGGCCGCGTCGTGTTGATCCTCAGCATCGCCGACGTGGTGGAAAAGCTGGGCCGCGGCTACGCCCGGAGTCCGGTGCAAACCGGGCAGCAGGGAGCGCGCCCATGACCGCTCCCACCCAGATGATCCGCGTCCTCGTAGTGGACGATTCGGCGCTCATGCGCAAGCTCATCCCGCAGATGCTCGAGCGTGACAATTCCATCCACGTCGTCGGCACCGCCATGGACGGCGCCTTCGCCCTCAAGAAGATTCAGGAACTCAAACCGGACGCCATCACCCTGGACCTTGAGATGCCGCGCATGGATGGCATCGAAGTTTTACGCCAGATCATGCGCCAGCAGCAGGTCCCGGTCGTGGTTGTCAGCGCTCACACCCATCAAGGCGCCAGCACCACCTTCAAGGCTTTGCACATGGGAGCCTTCGATTTTGTCGCCAAGCCGGAGAATGTCCTGGCCGAGGGCATGAATGAGATCGCGGCCGAGTTGATTGTCAAGATCAAGGCCGCTGTCGCCAGTCCGTTCCGGCGCCGGCCGCTGCCGGTTCCCGGAGTTCCAGTTCACCCCAAGCCCGTTCGCCCCTGCGTCCTTGCTCCTGCCTCCAAGGTGGTGGCCATTGGCATCTCCACCGGAGGTCCCAATTCGCTGGAGTACATGCTCGGCCAGCTCCCAGGCGATTTTCCCGCCGCCATCCTGGTGGTGCAGCACATGCCCGCCGGGTTCACCGGAACCTTCGCCCGGCGCTTGAATGACTGTTGCGCGATGGAAGTCAAGGAGGCGCAGTCCGGTGACCTGGTTGCCGCCGGACGTGTGTTAATCTGCCCCGGTGACCGCCATATGCGGGTTCGCCGCATGCCCCTGGGCGATGTCATCGTGCTCTCCGACGACGCCAAGGTGAACGGACATCGCCCCTCGGCCGATGTTCTGTTCCGCTCCGTCGCCCAGGAGTTCGGAACCGACGCCGTGGGCCTTATCATGACTGGCATGGGAGAAGATGGCGCCGAGGGCCTCGGAGTCATGAAGACCCGCGGCGCCCTCACCATCGCCCAGGATGAAGCTTCGTCGGTTGTTTTCGGCATGCCGCGCGCCGCCATTGAGCGTGGCTATGCCAATCGCGTCGTTGCGCTGGAAGCTTTGGCCAACACTCTGATCGCGCATTGCGGAATTCCCCGCGCCCTGCCGGTCAAGGAACCATACCCAGTCCGCTCAGCCGGACTTTTGTGAGGCAACTATGGAGCAATTTCCCGCTCTGCTGCGTACCGCCGATCACCAGCCTGTCGGGTACCTTGTGGTCGATGACTCGATCTTTGCGCGCAAGAACCTGGCGCGCATCATCGACTCATACGGCGGAGTCCTGGCCGGGGAGGCCGGCGACGGTTGCACGGCCATCACCGAATACGATCGCACCCACGCCGATATAGTGCTGATGGACATCACCATGCCGCAGATGGAGGGCATTGAAGCCGCCGAGCGCATCGTGCGCCAGCATCCCGACGCCCGTATCATCATGGTTTCCAGCGTCGGCTACCAGGAAAACATCGTCGCCGCCTTGCAGAAGGGCGCACGCCACTTTGTGCAGAAGCCGGTGAAACCGGAGTTGCTCTACGAGGTCATAAAATACGTGCTGGGCGACGCCGCCGCACCCGCTCCCAGCGCCGCCGCGGGAGAGTCGTTGTCATGAGGATGGAGTTGATTCAGCCGTTCATCAACGCAGCCGACGCCGTGCTCTCTGAAATCCTCGTCTGCCCCGTCACCATCTCCGACATTTCCATGAACGAGGAGGCTTACCAGCGCCAGGCCACCGCCGCCCTGGTGGAGATCACCGGCGACATCGAGGGACGCGTGATCTTCGACGTGGAAGACAGCACCGCCCTCAAGGTCGCCGCCAGCATCGCCGGCTCCGAGGTTGATTCCAACTCCCTGACCCTGCGCGAGACTGTCGCCGAACTGGCAAACCTCGTCATCGGCAACGCCGTCACCACCCTCAACGACGCGGGATTCCGTTTCAAGGTGCATCCTCCGGTCGATCATCCCGCCGCCGAGGGTTTTCGCAGCTCCGAGGACACGGAGGCTCTGGTCATGGATTTTTCCTCCACCGCCGGCAGCGTCTTCATGAACATTGCCATCCGCTACAATCGCCGCCGCCGCGCCGACCAGATCCCCGGTTAAGTGCGGCTGCCCCTGGCCTACGCTGGTATATGGATTAGGACACAATCATCATGAAGACTTTCCCTTTGTCCAAGACTTTTCACCTGATTGAACCGGGACCGGTTGTGTTGCTGACAACCGCCCAAAAAGGTCGCGCCAATGTTATGACGATGAGCTGGCACATGATGATGGAGTTCAATCCTCCACGAATCGGCTGCATCATCGGCTCCTGGGACTACAGCTTTGTGGCGTTGCAGGCGACCAAAGAGTGCGTCATTGCCATTCCCACCGTTGACCTCGCTGCCAAGGTGGTTGAGATCGGCAACTGTTCCGGACGGGATGTGGACAAGTTCGAAACCTTTGGCCTGACGCCCGTGGCTGGCAAAAAAGTAAAAGCGCCGCTCATCGCCGAGTGTCTGGCGAATATCGAGTGCAAGTTGGTGGACACCATCGACAAGTACGGCATCGTGATTCTCGAAGGAGTTCACACCTGGATCGACCCTGCGCGCAAGGAACGCCGGACATTCCACGCCAACGGAGACGGCACCTTTGTCGTAGATGGCAGGACCATAGACCTGAAAGAAAAAATGGTGAAGTGGAAAGATTCTCTTTGATCGGGCCATGGACGCCGGGAATCAATCGCTTTCCAGTGGTTTGTCGTCCCCGCGCAAACCGCACCACCGCCCCAACGCCGAACTGCTTGACACTCCGTCATAGTTTGCAATAATCATCTTGCACGCGGGTGAAGGAGTTCACCCTTAACCACCGTCCCACCCATGGCCGGGACAGTTGATGACTCCTGACAGGGATCCTTGTCGCGGAGTCATGTCCCCGGCACCGATTCATCAAAATCCAAGCTTGCGTTCCAGCTAGCCTGAAGGTATTTCTTGCCTCCAGGGCAGATTGGCGTTGCAGTCGAGCGCCCGGTACACGGCGAGGCGATGGTGAGAATTTTCAGCAGGGCGGAAGAACTGGAATCGTTGCGCAAACGATTCGCCGGCAGGCGATCCACGCTAGTGTACGGGCCCGGCGGCGTGGGCAAAACGCTGCTGCTGCGGTACGTCATGGCCGAGTTCGGCAGTGTTCTCTATTGTCCCGCTTCGCCCAGTCCCCAGGCTGTTTTTCGCTGCCTTGCCGGATTGCTGGCCGCGCGGCAGGATGCCACCGTCGCGCGCATCTGCCAGAATCGAACCGATGCCCTTGCCGGCAAGTCTTCCCGGGCGCTGAAGGGAATTGTCTGCGACGCTCTGTGCGCGGCCAACTACCAGATCGTGCTCGACCACCTGCTGCGTCCGTCCCCGGCCATGGCGGCGATGGCCGGCGAACTGATGGTTTCCTGTTCCACGCCGCTGATCGCGGTTGCCCGCTCGGCGCACATGGAGGACGCTGGCCATCTTTCGACGCTGCTTCCGGACCGCGGCGAACGCCTGGCCATCCGCAATTTCGATCCCGATCGCGCCAAGGCGTTTGCCTTTGAGGTCTCCGGGCAGCAGCATCTGGAGGCGCGGAATCTGCCCGGCGTTCTGGACAGCATGGTCCGCTCCAGCGAGGGAAATCCCGGAGCGATCCTGCGCATGATCGCCATGGCCAAACACGGAAAGTATTGCAGCGGCGATCAGATCAAGTTCGCGCCGCTGTATATCGATTTTCTGATGGAAACGGCTGCGGCCAACGCCATCTAAGCATGGAGCGGGGTGAGTAAGACTTGGAGACCGAAGTGTCCAACGGACAACCAACCGGAGCCGTAGAAACCAGCGATGGCGCCACCCGGCTCATCGCACTGGCCACCCTGGCAACCGAACTTGGCAGTGACCATGTCGCCGGTGAGGCCGCCGAACTGGCGGCGCGCCTCACCGAAGGCCGCTTTTTCGTTGCCTGTGTCGGCCAGTTCAAACGCGGCAAGTCCACCCTGATCGGCGCATTGATCGGCGAATCGGTTCTGCCCACCGGGTTCATCCCGGTCACCGCCGTGCCCACGGTCATCCGTTTTGGCCCCACCCGGCGCGCCCGTATCCGCACCAGCGACGGCGCCTGGCAGGAAATCGCCCTGCACGACCTGGAACAATACGTTTCCGAAGAGCACAACCCGGAGAACGTCAAAGGCGTTGCCGGGGCTGAGGTTTTCGTTCCCAGCCCGCTGCTGGCAACCGGAATGTGCCTGGTTGACACTCCCGGTCTCGGATCGGTCTTTTCCGGCAACACGGCCGCCACCCAGGCGTTCATTCCCCACATCGACGCGGCCCTCGTCGTCACCGGCTCCGACCCTCCCCTGGCTGGCGAGGAACTCGAGCTGGTCGAGTCGGTCGCCAGGCACGTCGTCCACCTCATCGTCGTTCTCAACAAGGCAGACAAGGCGTCGCAGGCGGAAAAAGCCGCCGCCATCGCCTTCACCCAGCGCCTCCTGCAGAAGCGTCTGCAACGCCCCTCGGAGTTGGTGTTCGAGGTAAGCGCCACCGAGCAGCTTGAAAAACGCGGTCCCCTGCGCGATTGGGGAAAGCTGGTGCACACCCTGGAAGCACTGGTGCAACACTCCGGGCGCGACCTCATCCAGGCCGCCGGTGATCGCGGCATCCTGCGCCTCGGCGAAGAGCTGTTGGCCATCGTCTGCGAGGATCGCGATGCCCTGCTACGCCCCATCGAGGAGTCCGAGCAACGCATCGCGGCCATGAAGCAGACCATCGCCGAAGCCGAGCGATCCCTGCGCGAACTCGGTTTCCTGCTCATGGGCGAGCAGCAGCGCCTCTCGGACTTCTTCCTCGACCGCCGCAAACTGTTTCTGGCCGCCGTGCTCGCCCAATCCACCGCCGAGTTTGACGCCTTTCTGCGATCCGCGCCGCACACTTCCGGTCCCACCTATCGCCGCCATCTCAATCACCAGGCGCAGGAGATCGCACGCCGCCGCGTTACCCCCTGGCTCGAAGGCGAACAGCAGGAAGGCGAGCGCCAGTACCGCCAGGTCGGCCGGCGCTTTGCCCAGATGGGCAACGATTTCCTGGTGAAGCTGGCCGCGGCCGGAATTCCCGAGCTGGCGCGCATGCTGCACGCACTCGACACGGAAGCAGGATTCCGCGTGCGCTCCGAGTTCCGCTTCCGTGACTTCATCGAGTTGGCGCAACCGGCCTCTCCGCTCCGTTGGCTGGCCGATGTGTCTTTCTGCCTCCTCGGCCTGCGCACGCGAATCGACCGGGATGCCCGACGTTTTCTGCAATACTTGCTGGAAGTCAACAGCGCGCGGGTGCAAAGCGACGTTCGCAACCGGGTGGAGGAGAGCCGCAACCACCTGGAGGTGGATATCCGCAAACTCCTGCACGAGGTCAGTCGCATCGCCGAGCAGGCCCTGGCCCGCGCCCGCCGCGCCCGCGACGAAGGAGCGCCCGCCGTCGAAGCCGCCCTCGCCCGCCTCGATGCCCTCGAAAAGGACATCCACGCCATCCGCGACCTGTCCTCTTGAGAGCCCTGTCGCGGATAAAGGTGCAGGTGCCTGCTGCCTCACATCGGCCGCAGTCAGCAGATGTGGGCTAGTTGACCTTGTCCTTCACCGCTCAATCCCGCGCGCTCTAGCAGCAGCGCGCGTTCGCCGCGCCCGCCGCGATCACAGGCGGCCCGAACGCTTCTTCCGGCACCGGCGCTCCGTTCAGCACCATGATCCACCTTCGCACCGAGTCGATCAGCACCAGCACCACACCCACGATGAATATTGTCATCAGCAGCGTATCCAGCCATCCGGCGAATCCCAGCCCCGGTTTCAATCGCAGTGGCCAGAAGATGTCGCGGATTGACAGCACTCCCGCCGCGATCGTCGTCACTCCCACAAAACCCATCGGCAGAACCGTCAGCCACGCATACCGCGCCTTCCCCATGTTGATCAGGAACGTAGTTGTCACCGCCAGCGCGATGGTTGCCAGCAACTGGTTACCGGTGCCAAACAGCGGCCAGATCGTCGATATGTTGCCGGTATAGATCATGTATCCCCAGCCGCTCACCACCAGGGTGGTGGCAAACACGTTGCCCGGTAGCGACGCCGTGTTGCCGAATGGCTTGTACACCTTGCCCATCAGCTCCTGCAGAACGTAACGGGCCACGCGCGTTCCCGCATCCACCGTGGTCAGGATGAACAGCGCCTCAAACATGATGGCGTAGTGGTACCAGTAGCCCATCAACCGGTCCATCCCCGGCAGTCCCTTGAAGATCTGCGCCATGCCGACCGCCAGTGACACCGCGCCCCCGCTCCGCCCGGCCAGCTTTTCGCCAACCTCGCGTGAGAACATGTCCAGGTTCACCGTGTGCAGTCCCAGCCGGGCAAAAACATCCGGCGGGCAGTTGATGGCAAAGTAATCGCCGGGATTCATCGAGCAGGCGGCGATCAGCGCCAGCACTCCAACCAGCGATTCGCACAGCATCGCCCCATAGCCAATAAAGCGCGCGTCGCTTTCCCGGTCCAGCATCTTCGGAGTTGTGCCCGACGCAATCAGCGAATGGAATCCCGAGATCGCGCCGCAGGCAATGGTCACGAACAGAAACGGAAACAGGTTGCCCTTGATGATCGGTCCGCCGCCGTGAATGTAGGACGTAAAGTTCGGGAACCGGATGTTGGGATGCACCACGAACACGCCCACGATGAGGATCGCAATTGTGCCCAGCTTCACGTAGGTGGACAGGTAGTCGCGCGGCGCCAGCAGCAGCCACACCGGCAGCACCGAGGCCACAAATCCGTAGGCCACCATCAGCAGCGTGATCTGGTGCGGAGTAAACGTCAGCACGTGGGCAGCCCCGCTGGCCGCAAACACATGTCCGCCGGCGACCGCCGCCAGCAGGCACACCACGCCAAAGATGCTGGGCCCCGTGGTGGTCACCGTGCCCGCATGGCTCCGGAACATCCACACTCCCATGACGAGCGCAATCGGAACCGTCGTGCCGATCGTAAACACCCCCCACGGACTGTTCGCCAGCGCGTTCACCACCACAATGCCCAACCCCGCCAGCGTCACCAGCAGGATGAACAGCACCGCGATCATCGCCACCAGTCCGGCAAACGGACTGATCTCGGTGCGCGCAATGTCGGCCAGCGACCGTCCCCGGTGCCGCATTGAGGCGCACAGCACGGTAAAGTCCTGCACTCCTCCGGCCAGCACCGCGCCCAGCAGCAGCCAGAGAAATCCCGGAGCAAACCCGAACTGCGCCGCCAGCGTCGGACCCACCAGCGGCCCCGCTCCGGCAATCGCCGCAAAGTGATGCCCGAACAGAACCCACTTCGGCGAAGGCACGTAGTTGTGCCCGTCTTCATACGCATGGGCGGGAGTGATGCGGCGGTCGTCCAGCACCATTGCCTTGGCGGCGATGAACGCGCTGTAGTACCGGTACGCCAGCGCGTACACACAAAGCGCGCCCAACAAAACAGGAAACGTATTCATCCATCCCTCTGCAATCCCAGGTCGAAACCATCAGCCAGCCAAATTTCGCCGGAAAATTCCCGACCGAAAACTATAGAAGGGATCGCAACCCCCCGCAATGAAATTGCACCCTCGGCGGCAGCTCACCTTCCGCGCCACCCGCCGCCCGCAACAGCACCTAGCCCTCAGGAGAACCGCGCCACAAGCCGGCTCTCCGGTACGAATCTGGCCTCCGTGAGCGTGTTGGCGATGTTTCGCCAACCAAAGCCCGCACAACTTTTGGTGATTCCCATCACTGACACTTTCTCGGAGTTGTGCTCAGAATGCGTTGTAATTTTTCGCCCCTCCGAAGCGCAGTTCCCACTACTTGAGACCCAGCCCTTCCTGAGGCGACAAAAACCAGGCCCAAACAATTCTCCCGACCAAAACGTAGCGGAAAGGAGCATGCATATGTCGGGCATAAAGCTTAGGGGAACGCGAACTGTTCTTTGGCTTGCACTACTCTCAACACTCCTCGGGTTCGCCCTGCTTCCACCAGCGTGCTTTGCTACGGACGTAGAGGTCACTACGTTCGGACCAAAGCAGTACCTGCGAACAACGGACAAAATCAATTTCTATTCCGATAGCTTTCGCGGGGTTCATGGAAAAGGCAAGGTCATCATCCAGAACGGAGACGGAAATGGCAGCAACCTTGTGAGCGATGCCCTGGTTCTGATTAACGGAGTCTCCGTCTTTGACCCGAGCAAGATCAATCAACCGGGCTACAAACTGGAAGCCCCGATCGGGATGGACGAGAAGAATTCGATCTTGGTGCTACTTAATGGCGAACCGGGAAGCTATCTGACTGTGCAGACAGCAGCAGAGGTCACTCCTGATGCAACCTCCACTCGGGTGATTGGGATTGCCGGAGGAGCAGTAAGTGTACAAAATTCTTTGGGGGACTCATTGACTCTAGAGATTCCTCCCCTGGCCTTGGATGAAGACACGCCCATATCTATCTCAGCTCTTCCGAATGCACTACCGGGTCCAGTTGCCCAGAACATCTATCCGGGGGCAGTACTCGGACCGTCAGGCACCTTTTTCAGTTTACCGGCGAAAGTAACGATAACTTTTCGTCGACCGCCTGAAAACACCGGCCAGTCTCTATTGTTCAATCTCCAAAATTCACAACTTGCTATGCCAATTGCTAACCAAACCTCAATGACGGATTCCATCGTAGGCGAAATCGATCACTTCTCACCACCCCTGGTGGTCGGATTACCAACGGAGGAAGAACTCGGCAGCATATTGTCTTTTATCGCTGCCATACCATATACAGATCCTCAGAACCTGATGTATCAGGCTAACGCCTTGATTGGTTTAGCCAAGAAAGCCGACCTTCTCGATTACGTCGAGCTGGGTGACGAAGCCTGGGTCGATGTTAGGAGAATAATGGAGGATGGCCTGACGAGACTATACGATACACCATTGCCGAGCAACCCTTGTGGCCAGTACACAATTCTTATGAGGCAGTTACTAAAAGCGATAGACATATTAGCCCTTACACAGGAAGTGCACGAACCACTGCTGGACAGGATGTGCCGCTTTTCCCTTTCCCCGCAGTATCTCTTCTTGGACGTTGGCGAAACCTGGCAACCAGGAATTACTACTGCGTTGTTCGACCCAAATGGCAAGCAAAGGTCGTGTTCGGTCGTAAATTGGTACAGCGCGAACTTGAGTGTGGTTGATATTGCTGCCAACGGTAACGTCTGTATTCCAACGGGCGTCAGACCGGGAATTACAAATGTCTCAGCGAATTGCGATGGATTACTTGCTTGGACTGAAGTATCGGTATGTTCTCTGAGCGGAACATGGCAAGGTCAATACTCGGGTCTAACGACCGGTAAAGACGGCCAACCCAAAGAGTTATCGGGAGCAGTCACTGCGTCCTTCACTCAGGTCGGCACTAGTGTTTCAGCCGTGATCATGGGAGTGAACGTTACGGGTACAAACAAGAACGGAACTGTGACCCTGGGACCAGTCCAGGTGCCCTGCAACCAGGGCACGTCAACTTGTCCAGCGGGGGCAAGCGGTACCTTATCTTCTGACTGCTCTACACTATCTGGTTCGTTTTATGTAGACAGACCGAGGACAATTACAGGTACTTTCTCGATCCACTTTACTGCTCCATAACCCTGAAGCCCGTTGCCTGGAATTGTTCTGTCAGCGCCTTGTGCTCCATGCCTGCCCGCTGTTGGCAGATGTGGGGTTGTTGAGTTAGCTCGTGCCCATGCCCTTGCCGTTGCTGCGGCCCTTGTTACTACCGCGGCCCGCGCTCGCCAGAATCGAATGCCGCCACCTGTGCCCTCATTTCTCTT
>Ga0326727_10000548_pt1 | contig 154150 bp, 142 predicted proteins | sample MB2enrmetagenome_FD_207643 | JGI IMG/M metagenome (GOLD analysis project Ga0326727, IMG submission 207643) | Lab enriched peat soil microbial communities from McLean, Ithaca, NY, United States - MB29MY | ecosystem: Environmental > Terrestrial > Soil > Wetlands > Peat | place: USA: New York... | reverse complement strand
AGACAGGGAATCCCCTCGGTTCTCTTGATCTACAACAACATTGATCCGGTCTTTCAGGACTTCGGCACCGAGCCTATGGATTTCACCGCAGCCATGTATGGCACATACACGATCCTCTTAAACAGAGAAACCAGGGCAGCATCGGATTGGTTCAACGGCAAAGACCAGATGCTTCAGGAGAGCAAGAACACGTCGTTCAGCGCCGTCGGCCATTTGTGTGACCGTGGTGGAAAAACAACGGTCACGCTTTACGAGAACGTCTTCGCCAAGGTCAAAATCCCCTACAGCCAGTTGCCCGCGTGTTTCGACGTGCCGCGCATCGAAGTCTCAACGAGCCCCTTGGTCGTGCCTTAGAGATAGTGCGGTTTGGCGGGTGGCGCAGGTCCCCATTATGCTCAATAACTCAAAAATGGGTGCCCCGGGTCCCTTGCATTTGGGGACCCGGGAAAACACGAATTACTGCGAGCGAATAGCGAGCGCCCGCCCCACCGCAGGTGGTGCAGATTATTTCCCCACTTTGTTGCACAATGATTCTCAGAAGTCTTCCTTCAAATCATCGTCCCGGCGGTCCTTTTCGCGCCGCTTGCCATCCGGAAGCTGCCAACAGAGGCCGAAACGTCCCGTAACTCCTTATCCTGGAATATTTTGCAGGGAACTTCTTTGTTTTCTATATTTTGCAGCGCAACCCTGTCTGTAACCTCAAGAAAACAAGGATTTTGCGCCCAAAATACGGGTGGGGGTACCCCATGGTCCAGCCGGGTGGCAGGTGAGTAGGCCTCACGGCTCGTCGCTGTAAATCTTGATCTCCACCTTGCCGCCTTCCGTCTGGCGCGCGCGAAACATGCCGGGAGTGTTGAAGCTCCATACCATTTGCCCGTCGGGAGTGATGGCGATGACGCCGCCGTCCCCGTGCAGCGCCTCCAGCTCCTGATGAATCACCTGGTCGGCGGCCTGCTGCAAGCTCATGCCCTTGAAGGCCACCAGGTTGCAGATCTCCCGCGCCACGCCCAGGCGGATGAAGTACTCGCCCGAGCCGGTGGCCGAGACGGCGCATGATTGATTGGATGCGTAGGTGCCCGCGCCGATGATCGGCGAGTCGCCCACACGGCCCGGCATCTTGGCCTGCAATCCGCCCGTCGAGGTTCCGGCGGCGATGTTACCGGCACGGTCCAGAGCCACCGCGCCCACTGTGCCATGCACGTGCGATTCCGCCGACTCATCCATTTGAAGAGCCGGGGGAATCTGCGCCACAGGCGTTGCCGATCCCGGCGGCGGAGGCGGCGCGCCGGCCGGACGCGGCGGCACGGGCAGGCCCTGCTTCTGCACCTGTTTCACCAGCTTTTGCCAACGTGCTTCGGTAAAAAAGAAGCTGGGGTCTACCTGCTCTAAACCAACCCGCGCGCCAAAGGCGTCGGCCCCCGCGCCAATCAGCATCACGTGCGGCGACTTCTCCATCACCGCCCGCGCCAGGCTGATGGGATGCCGTGTGCGCGTGACTCCTGCCACCGCTCCGGCCTTTAGATTCGAACCGTCCATGATGGATGCGTCCAGCTCATTTTTGCCTTCGACGGTGAAGACCGCGCCGCGGCCCGCATTGAAGAGCGGATCGTCTTCCAGAACCTGAATCACGGCCTCGACAGCATCCAGCGCTGAGCCGCCGCGGTCCAGTACCTTGGCCCCGGCAGCCTCGGCCTGAGCCAGCGAGGCGCGATAGGCAGCATCCCCGTTGGGGCCCAGCGCTGTCCGAGCAATCACTCCGGCGCCCCCATGCACCACGATGCTCCAGTGGTGAGTCGGTTGTCCTACATGCTCCGTCGGTTGTGGCGTCTGGGCCAGAACAACCAGAGCGGCCAGCGCGAAAACTCCCGCAAAAACACAACAAATCCTTTTCATTCGCAATATCTCCCGCATATTTCCCTGCCGATAACCTAGCCTCATCCCTTCTGAATCGTCAACTCGGGCGCACTTCCCCACAACAGATTTATTCCCTATTCCCGCCCTGATGCGTTAATCTTCTCGGCAGAATGAAAGACATCTACATCGCCGATCTGGCCAACTTCGACGAAGGCAAGCTCTTCGACGGCTACTTCCTCGTCCTGGCCAAGCAGCAACGCACCACCAAGACCAACAAGCCCTACCTCAACCTCATTTTGGGCGACAAAACCGGCCAGCTCGAAGGCCGCGTTTGGGAGCTCGGAGACCCGCGTATCGCCAAGGACTTTGACCGAGGCGACATCGTCAAGGCTCGCGGCTCGGCCTCCCGCTTCGACGACCGCCTGCAGATGAAGATCGATCAGCTTCGTGTGGCGCTGCCCAACGAGGTGGACAAATCCGACCTGCTGCCGTCGACCACCTATGACGTAGCCGAGCTTTGGCGTCAGCTCCTCGGCTTCGTCGATAGCTTTACCAACCCCGACCTCAAGCGCCTGCTCACCACCATGCTCGCCGACCCTGAGCTCTCCGCCGCCTATCGCGAAGCCCCTGCCGCCCGTCAGCTTCATCACGCCTGGCTCGGCGGCTTACTGGAGCATGTTGTTAGTTTGTTGACGCTGGCCGACCGCGTCGCCACGCATTACCCGCTCCTCGACCGCGATCTGCTGCTGACCGGCGTGATCCTGCACGACATTGGCAAGTTGCGCGAGTTGAGCTGGGAGATTGGCTTTGAGTACACGGTTGAGGGAGTTTTATTGGGCCACATCCAGATCGGCACGGCTCTCACCGAGCGCGCCATCGACAGCCTGCCCAACTTCCCGCCGCGCCTCAAAACTCTGGTCCTGCACATGATTTTGTCGCATCACGGCAAGCTGGAATTCGGCTCACCCAAGCTGCCCATGATTCCCGAAGCCCTGGCCCTCAGCTTCCTCGACGACCTCGACGCCAAGATGCAGGCCGTGCAGGGCGAGTTCGACAAGTGCATTCGCGAAGGCAAGCCCGCCGACGAGATGACCGGCAAAGTCTGGGCCCTCGACCAGCGGCAGTTGCTGAATACGAGGCGATGGTTGGGAGAAAAATAGCGGGTCAGCAAAGAGCGGTTCAAACAACTGAGCTACAGGTTTAGTTCTGTACCGGATATTCTCCGCCGGTACTCTTCCGGCGTCTCAATGACAAATGCTGTTTGGCTAGCCAGCGCCAGCAAATCTTCGTCGCCTGTCACCAACACGTCTGCTTTGCCGCTTTGCGCCAAGTCGAGTAATGGTTGATCTTTAGGGTCGCGACAAAGAACCGGGCATGACTTCGCGATCCCGACTGCCTCGCAATAAGGGATATAGTTGGCCAGGGCTTCCAACTGTTCGTCGGCGGTAAGCCGGAATTTAGGATACGCGAGGATTCTCGTCAACTCCTCTGCCGTCGCATGCGAAATGAGCGGCACGCAATTTCCTGCTTGCCAATGGCCAACCAGCCAGCTCAACCGGCCATGGGTAAACAGGAGCGCGGAGAGGACGGCATTCGTGTCGAAAACGACTCTCGCTTTGGCTGCGGCGCTCACTGGCTTTGACGGGCCCAGGCAATCGCGTCGGTAATATCCTGCTCCGTGATGCCAAGCCGCTCGAGCTTGTCGCGCACCTCATCAAGACGGCTCGGCCGCAGCGGCTTGAGCGTGATCGCGGAGCCATCCGTGCTGACGTCGAAGTACTCCACGCCGCTGAAGCGGCTGACCACCGCCTTGGGGAGGGTAAGCTGATTTTTGACGGTCAATTTGGCCAGCATGATTCGCCTCTTTCAAGGAAACAAGGAAATCTTACCACATTTCGCAGTTTATGCCGAACGGAAAATTTAGAGAAGAGCAAATTGACGCTTGACATATTCCTATATCGGCATATATTTTCTCTACATGGCACGAGCAGCCACCACTTCCGACACCTTCAACGCAGTAGCCGAGCCCCACAGACGCGAAATTCTTAGTCACCTCGCGCTACGGGAGTACCCTGTCAACGAGATTGCGGCATCCCTCAGCCTTGATCAGCCATCGGTGTCAAAGCACTTGCGCGTTCTGCGAAGCGTTGGCTTGGTGCGTGTGCGCTGCCAAGGCCGTCAAAAATTCTATCGAACCAACGCCGAGTCCATCCGCCCCTTGCACGAGTGGGCCGGCACCTTCGAGCGTCTTTGGCAGCGTCAGTTGCTGGGCGTAAAAATGCGCGCTGAAGAGCAGATGAGCAAATCCATTCCGGAATTAAATCCCCATACCCCAAAGGAGAAACTATGATTCAGACCCCCAAGAGTATTGAGAATCTGACCCTGAGCATTACCCAGGAGATGCATGTCAACGCATCGCTGGAAGTGACTTTCAATGCGTTGCTTGAAGAGATGGGTCCGCGCTTCTTGAACGAGGAGAGCAAGCCCCTTTTAATGAAGCTCGAACCCTGGCCGGGAGGAAGATGGTATCGCGACCTGGGCAACAACAATGGCCATCTGTGGGGCCATGTGCAAGCCATCAAGCGGCCCACGCTGCTGGAAATCACCGGTCCGTTGTTTGCATCGTATCCATTCGTCTCCAACGTGCAATACCGGCTGACGGAGGCGGGGACCGCAACTACCATCGCATTCCGCCACACGGCGTTGGGATTTATTCAGGACCAGCTCCAGAGCGATATGGTCAAAGGCTGGGCGGTGATTCTGGAGAATGTTCGCAAGACAGCGGAAGCGCGATAGCTGCTGGAGGGCAACTCCGCGTTGCAGCCGGAGGGCAGGGCCCTCATTTCCAAATTCCCTGCCTTCCGCTTAACATGGAATCTGCATGAGCTACTTCCTCTTCAAGTCCGAGCCAGAAGTCTATTCCTTCGATGATTTCCTGCATGACAAGGAGACCATCTGGGATGGTGTCACCAACCCCACGGCCGTCAAGCATCTGCGCGAAATGAAGTCGGGCACGAAGTGGATCTTCTACCACACCGGCGACGAGCGCACAGCAGTGGGCACCGGCACGGTCCTCGGCGTGGACGCCTCCAATCCCAAGGTTCCCATCGTCCGCGTCAAGGCCGGCAAACGCCTCAAGCAGCCCAGGACACTCGCCGCCATCAAGACCGAGCCTCTCTTCGCAAAATCCCCGCTGATCCTCATCGGCCGCCTCTCCGTAGTCCCGCTCACAGAGGATCAATGGAAGTGGTTCGCCGGGTGAGGAAACAGCGGAGGTAGTGTTATCCCACCCATCTTTTGCACGAGATCAGGAAACTGCGCCTAGCTGGCTTTTCCCTGTTTCCAAATCCCTATTCCCTGTTCTTCCCCGTTACAATCATAAGAAGATGATTCGTTTCTCAACCGCCGGCGAATCTCACGGAGAAGCCCTCATCGCGCTTCTCTCCGGGCTGCCTGCCGGTGTACCCGTCGATCTCGATTTCGTCAACCGCGAGCTATGGCGCCGTCAGCAGGGCTATGGCCGTGGCGGGCGCATGAAGATCGAGTCCGACAAGGCCCACGTGCTCTCCGGGGTCCGCCACGGCAAGACCATCGGCAGCCCAATCGCCATTGAGATCGTCAACCGCGACTGGATGAACTGGGAAGACAAGCTCCCCGTCGAGGCCGGCGACCTCGCAAAACATCAGGCCGTTGCCTCGCCGCGTCCCGGCCACGCGGATCTGGCCGGCGCTCTCAAGTACAACTTCCCCGACGCCCGCTACGTGCTGGAGCGCGCTTCGGCCCGCGAGTCCACGGCGCGCGTGGCCGCAGGAGCCTTTGCCAGGCTGTTGCTGCGAATTCTCGGAATTGAAATCGCCAGCCACGTCATTCGCGTAGGCCGCGTCGCACTGGAACGCGCCGCCGCATGGGAAGAGATCGCTGCTCTCGCTGCCCGCGACGAAATCATCCTCGGTTGCTTCGATCCTGCAACCGAGGCTCGCATGAAGGAAGAGGTTGAGGAGGCTTCCCGCACTGGCGACTCCGTCGGCGGCGTCTTCGAGGTTGTTGCGCGCGGCGTTCCCGCCGGCCTGGGTTCGTACGCCAACTGGGATGAGCGCCTCGACGGCCAGCTCGCCTGGGCGGTGATGAGTATCCAAGCCGTCAAGGCAGTCGAGATTGGGCGCGGCGTCGTGGCCGCCGAATCCTTCGGCTCCCAGGTTCACGACACCATCCATTACGCCGTCGAAGACATCGATAAACCCACCCGCTTCACACGCCCGAGCAACAACGCCGGCGGCATCGAGGGCGGCGTCTCCAACGGTGAAGACATTGTCGTGCGCGGCTACCTCAAGCCCATCTCCACCCTCCGCAAGCCGCTGGAATCCGTGCGCTTTGACACGCGTGAGGCGACCAGCGCCAGTTACGAGCGTTCGGACATTTGCGTCGTCCCCGCCGCCGGCGTAGTGGCCGAAGCCATGGTCGCGCTTACCATCGCCCGCCTGGCCCAGGAAAAATTCGGCGGCGATTCGGCTATTGAATTGCAACGAAATTTCCGCGGATACATCCAACAGTTACGAAGCTATTAAGAAATGAGCAGATACGGAGTTCTTCGCAGAAGCCGATGATTCTTAAAATTGTCAAATATCCTGATCCCGTGCTCTCGCGGCCTGCAGAGCCGGTCACCGAGTTCAACGCCGAGTTGCGCAAACTGATCGCCGACATGTTCGAAAGCATGTATGCCGGTCAGGGCATCGGCCTGGCCGCGCCGCAGGTGGGCATCTCCAAGCGCTTTCTGGTAATTGACCTGAGCGTAGGCAAGGAGCCGAAAGACAAGCTGGTGCTCATCAATCCCGAGATTATCTTCAGCGAGGGCAAGGTCTACGAAGAGGAAGGCTGCCTCAGCTTTCCCGAGATTCGCGAGAAGGTGACGCGTCACGCCAAGGTGCGCATTCGCGCTCAGGACGAAAAGGGCAAGTGGTTCGAGATGGACGGCGAAGATGTTCTCTCGCGCTGCTTCCAGCATGAAATCGATCACCTGGACGGCATGTTGTTTATCTACCGCATGAGCGCCCTCAAGCGCGATCTGGCCTTGCGCAAGATTCGCAAGCTGCAACGCGAAGGCAAGTGGTAAACTCGCCCCGGGGGACGAACATGACGAAACCCCTCAGGCTGATTTTCTGCGGGACTCCACAGTTTGCCGTGCCCACGCTCAAGGCACTTATAGCAGCGGACTACGAAGTTGCGTTAGTGGTTACGCAGCCCGACCGCCCCGCAGGCCGTGCCCGTGAGCTCACCGCTCCGCCCGTCAAGCTGGCCGCGCTCGCCGCCGGCCTCCCCGTCACGCAGCCGGAAACGATTCGCAACAACGCAGAATTTCGCGCGCAACTCGAAGCCATCGCGCCCGACGCCATCGTCGTTGTAGCCTACGGGCGCCTTATTCCTCCCTGGATGCTCGCACTGCCCCGGCTGGGCTGCATCAACCTTCACGCCAGCCTGCTCCCTCGCTATCGCGGCGCCGCGCCGATTCAGTGGGCGCTGGCCAAGGGCGAGACCATCACCGGCAACACCACTATGCTGCTTGAAGAGGGCCTCGACACCGGTCCTATTCTTCTGCAGCAGGCCCTCGCCATCTTTCCCCAACAGACCGCTGCCGACCTCTCCAATGTTTTGGCGGAGGGAGGCGCGCCACTGGTGGTCAAGACCCTGGCCGGACTGGAGAATGGAACCATCACGCCCAAGTTGCAAAATCCCGCCGGAGTCAGCTTTGCTCCGCTGCTCACGCGCGAAGATGGACGCATGGATTTTGCCGCTCGCACGGCAACGGAACTCAAGAATCGCTGGCGCGGCTTACAGCCCTGGCCCGGCGCCTTCACCGCGCTCGACGGGAAAAAACTGATAGTTCACCGCATGGATGTCGTGGACGCGCCCGGCTCTCAGGAATCAAATCCTGCCGAACCCGCCTCCATCGAGACCGCTTCCATCCTCCCCGGCCAAATTCGCATCGACGACCGTCGTCTGCTGGTCGCCTGCGCAAGAAACACCTGGCTGGAACTCGTCGAAGTGCAGCTCGAAGGCAAAAAGCGCCTTGCCGCTACCGAGTTTCTCCGTGGAATCGAGCTTCCTTCCAACGCGCGGCTCGACTGAAATTCATGGCTCATATCTCTCCAGCGCGCAAGGCAGCCTTCAATATTCTTCTAGCCGTCGAGCGCGGGCACTCCCACTCTGACGATCTGCTGCGCGGCAAGGCTGTCAACGCGCTCTCCGCGCCCGACCGCAACCTCGCAACGGCGCTGGTCCTGGGCGTACTGCGCTGGCAGATTCAACTCGACCACCAGATTCGCGCCCTGCTTTCCCGCCCCAATGCCAAACTTGAACCCGAGATTCTCATCGCCTTGCGCCTGGGCGCTTTCCAGTTGTTGCACATGGACCGCATTCCTGCCCGTGCCGCAATCGACGAAAGTGTCGAACTGGCCAAGCAGGCCGGCAATTACTTCGCCTCCGGCATGGTCAACGCCGTCCTGCGCAAACTGGCAAAGACTCCACAGACTGCGAATAGTCTTGATCAGGTGAGAATCGTCAATACGGAGGGAGGCGGGGGTTTCAACCCCCGCAATCAGCCAACAGTATCTGCTGGGGCTTTAGCCCCGGATAATTATTCTTCGGAAGAACTCGCTCTCGCCCAGGCCCACCCCGCATGGATGGTCGAGCGCTGGATCAACTTTTACGGCATCGATGCGGCGCGAGCCATCTGCCGCCACGGCCAGAGCCAGCCTGCGCTGACGGTGCGCCTAACCAGCCAAGCCGTCGAAGCCGAACTCCGCGCAGCCGGCATCAATCTCGAACCCGGCCAACTACTCACCGTCGCCCGTGTCGTAGTCTCCGGTGACGTCACTTCGACAGCCGCCTTTCTCGAAGGCCGCGCGCGCCTTCAGGATGAAGGCTCGCAACTGGTGGCTGAACTGACCAGCGAAAATCCGGGCCAAAAAGTAACAATAATCCTAGATTGTTGCGCAGCGCCCGGCGGAAAGACGCTTATCCTGGCGGAGCGTAACCCCGAAGCGCGCATCGTCACCATGGAATCCAGCGCGCCGAGATTAGAACAATTGCAGAATCGCCTCGCCCTTCACGCCGCCCGCATCGAATGTCGCCTGGCCGACGCCACCGCGCTCACCGAAGACTCCGTTTTCGACCTCGCGCTGGCCGATGTGCCTTGCAGCGGAACCGGAACGCTGGACCGCAACCCGGAGATTCGTCACCGCCTCCGCCCCGAAGATCTCGCTCGCCAAGCCGAGCGCCAGCGCGCGATTCTCGCTTCCGCACTGCGCGCCGTCCGCCCCGGCGGATGCGTCGTCTATTCAACCTGTTCGCTGGAGCCGGAAGAAAATGAGCAAGTCGTTGTCGATGTTCTCGCCGCAACGCTAAATGCCCGTCAAGTTTCGCTCGCACCCAGAATCGAAACTTTACTCCGCGCAGACATTCTCACGGAAAACGGCACTCAGCGCCTGCGCGGCTCGCTTACCCCCGAAGGTGCGCTCCGCCTGCTCCCCGGCGCGTTTTACACCGACGGCTTTTATATTGCCTTGATCGAGAGAATCGCCTGAAAGCCCTCGCTGACCAGCTAACTCGCCGGCTCGCTGGCCAGCCGAAACTCCGCATACTCCCGTTCGAGCAGTCCGCAAATCGCCTCCACCACCAGTTCGTGATCGGCGCGCTGCGGCAGTCCGGAGACGGTTACGCTGCCCACCACTCCGGCCCCTGCCACGCGAAGCGGATACGAGCCGCCATCCGCCGCATAGTCGGCCACCGGCAAGCCCTGTCGCTCCAGCAGCGTGGTGTTCTTCTGCTTCAACGTCAGTTCCACTCCGTACGAGCTGCGATGAAAGCGCGCCACCACGTTGCTCTTGCGCCGCACCCACTCCGCATTGTCCGGAGTTGTGCCGTCGAGCGCCGCATAGAAGAGCAACTGCCCGAAGCGCCGCACATCGATCACCAACGACAGCTTGCGTTCCACAGCCAGCGTCCGCAGCCGCGTGCCCAGCTCCCATGCAACCTGCGCATCCAGCCGCGGCAACACCAGCTCGCGCTCCTGCAAAGCCACCCGCTCAACATCCTCGCTCAATCCCATGCAGCATTCCCTCCGTCGCCGCGGTGCCGTCTCTAGTCCCTATTCCCAAGTCCCTAGTCCCTGTCTTTCTCACTTCGCTACCGTCAGCTGCACCTGCACACTCTGCTCGACGCGCGTGCCGGCAGCGGGCTGCTGCGCAATCACCGCTCCCGGTTTCACCGGCGTCTCGGGCGCCGCGTTGCCCGTGCCCACCGGCGCCACAGGTACATCCACAAACCGGGGTTTCGACGGCTGGATGCCCACGCGCTGGAGCTCCGCCTGCGCGGTCACCACCGGCAGGCCGGTCAAGTCGGGCATCACAAAACCGTCGGGTGTGTCGTCGCTCGGCGCTGCCACCAGCAGATCAATGCTGGGCCGCGCAATCCCCTGCGCGTGCGCCGGCGGATCCTGCGCCAGCACCGTTCCCTCGGCAGCATTGCTCCAGGGCAAGCGCGCCGTCAAGCCTACCTCCAGCCCTACGCGCCGCAGCCGCAACGCCCCCACCCGCGCATCCTGCCCCACGGTCTCCGGAACTTCCACCTTTTGCGGTCCCAGGCTCTCCGCCACCCGCACCCGCCACTCCCGCCGCACCACCGTTCCCGGCGCCGGCGATTGCGAAAGAATGTGTCCCGCGGCCACGTCTCCGGAGTAGTAGCGGTTGTCCACCTCCAGGTTCAGCCCCAGCCCCGAGGTCTGGCTGCGCGCCTCCGCCACCGTCATTCCCTTAAGCAAGGGCACCTTCACCTCCACCCCGTGAATGACGAAGTGCATGGTGGTGACAGCCGACAGCAGCGCCACGGCCACCAGCAGCATCACCAACGACGCGATCTGAAAAAAATTGACTACGGGACGTTGTATCATTCCTTGATCTCTCCGAAATTCCGCTGTATGCGTAAGGCGAATCCTCTTCGCCTCAGCGCAAATTATCCGTCACCGGCTCGGGATGAATCGTCACCCGGTAGACCTCCGGGCACTCCAGCTTGAATCGGTCCTCCAGCTCGGTGATCGCTACGTGAACCCGTTCCATGGTCAAATCATCGGGCAGCGTGCAGTGGCAAGTAACGTGAATGTGCTCGGCCGAGCGGCTCACCTGAATCTCATGCACATCGATAATCTCCGGAATCTGCGCCGCTGCCGCTTTCATCGCCTGTTCGATGCGGCGATCCGCCTCCACCTGCTCTCCCGGCGGCTCAATGGTTGCCGGCTCGCTCTCGATGTGCGTCAGAACCCCGTCGATCTCTGGAACCTCGCGCAGAATCTCCGCCTCCAGCGCGCATACAAAATCATGCGCCTTGAGCAGCGGCAGAGCTTCATCCAGCTCCAGATGCTGCTCCACGCGCAGCCGCCCCTTGTGCGATTGCACGCTCAGCTCATGCACGCTCACGTTGTTGCGCGCGGCCACCGCCCGCACACGGTCGAAGATGCTCTCCGCCCGCGCCTGCCGCGGCACCGTGTGAATCACCACGTCTGCCTCCGGCAGCGTGCGATGCACCGCATCCGTGGCCGCTTGCACCAACTCGCCAGTGTGCTCAAATGTGAATCGCCGCGGCAAAGCCACCGTCAGATCCGCGAAATAACCCGCCCCGGCGCGCCGCACACGCGCCTGCTCCACGCCGAGCACCCCCGGCACCTGTGCCACGTCCGCAATCAGCCGCTGCCGCGTCTCGGCGGGAATCTCATCCAGCAGCACGCTGACCGCCTCGCGTCCCAGCTTCAGCGTCAGCCGCAGAATCAGCAGCGAAACCACTACCGCCGCCAGCGGGTCTGCGTAGCGCAACGCGCCTATGCCGTAGCGCGCGCCCAACCCGCTTGCACCCAGCCCAGCGAGCACCGCCAGCGACGACCAGATGTCAGAGGCAAAGTGAAAAGCGTCTGTGGCCAGCGCGGACGACCCGGTCTTCTCCGCTACTGCCCGTAGCCTTCGTGACCGCCAGAAGTCCACTCCAATCGAGCACAACACCACCGCAACCGGCCAGCCCAGGTTTTGCAACTCTCTAGTCGGGTGCAGAATCCGCTCAATCGCCTCCCAGATAATCCATCCGCTGGAGACGGCCATCAGCAAAACCACGCCGAAGGACGAGAAGTTCTCAAACTTGCCGTGGCCGTAGGTGTGGTCCTCGTCGGCCGGCCGGTCGCTCACCTGCACGGAAAAGAAGGTGAGCGCCGAGCCCACCATGTCCAGACCGGAGTGAGCTGCGTCCGACAGCACGCCCAACGAGCCGGAGAGCAGGCCCGCCCCGAGCTTCAGCAGCGTCATCGCCGCCGCCGCCAGCATCGAGTGCAGCGCCACCAGCCGTTTCTCCGCGGAATACCCGGCTATCTTGGATGTTTCATAAACCATCGCGCTTCTAGGCTACAGCATTTTCAGAAATTCGGCTGCCTGCCACAAATGCTCCGTGAATTTTCAAAAATTCGGCTTGTCGCCACAATTGCTCCGTGCCCCATCCATTTCGCGTTCTGTGCGAAATGGGTGGGAGACCACAAAACTCATTCAGTAAATATCGGAGAAATTAAATCATCCCCACTCATTCACCGCCGCGCCGTGTACAACCCCGCAATCCCAAATGTATAAGGCTGCCACGCGCACTCGACGTAGCCGGCAGCCGTCATCAGCCCCAGCATCTCCTTCGGCGCGGGAAAATTCCCCACCGAAACCGGCAGATAGCTGTATGCCCCTTCCTTGCCGCAAATCGCCCGCCCAATCGCCGGCAGCACCCGCCGGAAGTAAACCGCGTAGGCCTTGCCCACGAGGCCCCCTGGCTCGCTAAATTCCAGAATCCCCAACTGCCCACCCGGCTTCAGCACGCGATGAAACTCCCGCAGCCCCGCCTCGTAGTTGGCCAGATTCCTGAACCCAAACGCCGACACAATCAAATCCAGCGATCCCGATTGCAGCGGCAGATGCAGCGCGTCCGCCTCAAGGGGAACGGCATACGGCTCGCCCGCCGCTCGCGCGCCCACGCCCGGCCCGCCAAACTTTTTCGCTCCGCGGCTCAGCATTTCTCGCGCAAAATCCACCGCCATCACAGGCCGCGCGCCACGCGGCCGCTGCTTCAGCAGCGCCATGGTCATATCGCCCGTGCCGCAGCAGATATCCAGCACCGCCGCATCGGTATCGGCCAACACCGCGCGAAACCGCCGCGCCGCCTGCCGCCACCACAGCCGATCCACATTCATCGACAGAACATGATTCAGCAAATCATAGCGCGGGGCAATCGCATCGAACATCTCCCGCACAGCTCGCGCCGCGCTGGCTTCGTCGGTTGCACCCTGTGGTTTGGCGCCGGTTGTTGTCATTCAGACCCCATATCTCAATCTTTTCTTTGCATCCATCCACTAGCTTTTATAACTTGCAAAAGTCGGCCTACATCTGAGGGCGCAACTGTTTTGGTCGTATGCTCGTTCAAGTAATCCAATATCGCATCTACTGGAAGAAATATAATTGGGTTACCATCCAAATTCTGCTTGAACAGTTCATATTTGTCCCACTCAGTTTTGTTCTCTTTTAACTTAGTAATCGCAATCACGTAAGTAAAACTTTGTGTGCCAGTCAACTCTTTGATCTTAGCTAAAAAGGCGTCAGCCCATTTCTGTTTTACAAGTTCTCTAAAATATTTCCATGCTGGGCGACCATAAATTATTTGAATTTTTCCTTGCTTAACTTCTTGTTCTTGCTTAAATCCTTTCTCAAAGTAGGAAATCCATTGATCTGGATCGAATCCTTCCTGCCAGCTTTTACAACTCACAACCCAAACCCGGTCAGGCCCCTCATGTAGTGGATTAAAGCCAATTACATCAATGTCGCTGGCTACTCGATCCTGTTTTGATTCGTATTCGTTAGTTGTATCCGAAGAAGGCTTAAATTTTACGTTGTGCATCGTAAAATAGCCTTTGGCTTGGAGGTAATCATCAACAAGTTGCTCAAGAATGTCTTCTTTCATTGCAATTCACCTCTTCCTTTGCAATTTGAGTTGGTAAAGCTAACTCTTTCCCGCAGCCCGCCCCAGTACATACCTCACCGCCGCTTCCAACTCCGCAGCCGTCACATCTTCCACCACTCCCGCGTCGCCAATCCCTAACGGCAGCACAAAGCGCCTCACCCCGCCCACATTCTTCTTGTCGCTGCCCGTAGACGCCACTACTTTGCTCGCCCGCAACTTCAATGCCGGAAGCGGCCCATACAAATGAATCAACTTCTCCAGCCGCTCGAGCTGCCTTCCTGTAATCGTTCCCCGCTCGCGCGCCACGTAAAGCGCGGCCACCATCCCCCACCCCACCGCCTCGCCGTGCAGCAGCGTCTTGTAGCCGGTTGCCTGCTCCAGCGCGTGGCCCACCGTATGCCCGAAGTTCAAAATCATCCGCAGCCCGCTCTCGCGCTCGTCCTGGCTCACCACCCCGGCCTTCATGCGAATCGACGCGGCAATCACTTTCTCCAGCGCTTTGGGATCGCGTCCCAGCACCTCCTCCGCGTGTTCTTCCATAAAGCGCACCAGCGACCGGTCGCGGATAATCCCCGCCTTCACGCTCTCCATTAGCCCGGCACGCAGTTCGCGGTCGGGGAGCGTCGCCAGCACGCCGATGTCGGCAAAGACCGCCAACGGCTGATGGAAGCTGCCCACCAGGTTTTTGCCCTCCGGCAGGTTCACCCCCGTCTTGCCGCCCACGGACGAATCCACCTGCGCCAAAAATGTCGTCGGGACCTGAATATAGGGGATGCCGCGCATGAAGATCGACGCCACAAAGCCGCCCACATCGCCCACAATCCCGCCGCCAAAGGCAATCAGCAGGCTGCCGCGATCTCCACCCGCCTCCACCATCTGCCGCAGCAGGCCCTCCACGCTAGCCAGTGTCTTGTGCTTCTCGCCCGGCTCCAGGAAGAGCACCACCGGGGCCTCCCGAAAGGACTGCTGCACGCGCTGTCCCCACAGCCCCCAGATTGGCGCTGAAGTCAGCACAAAAACCCGTCGCGGCAGCTTGCCGCAAACCCGCTCGATGCGCCGGGCCAGCGAACCAATCAGTCCGCTGCCCGTCACCACGTCGTACTTCGCCGAAGCCGTCTTGACTCGTATCGTCTGCACAGTACTTCCATCCTATATACAAAGCGGCGGAACCGTCAGGCTCCGCCGCTTTTCTATAATCAGCCGCCTGATTTCGCGGCTACAGGTTAACGGGGGTGCTCGTCATGATGTGGCGCGTCATGGTGTGGCGCGTCGTGGTGCGGTGCGTCGTGATGTGGCGCGTCATGGTGCGGTGCATCGTGGTGCTGTATGTCTTTTCCGCCTGGAGTTGATAGTTCTGGATGATGCGGTCCCGGGTGGCGATCGTCGTAGCCGTGGTAATAATGTCCATGCTCGGCTTCATAGGCGGCCCGTCCGTGGTAGCGGCCTCTGCCATCGTCATGGAAGCGATACGCGCCCCAGCCATGGGCATAGCCCCAGCCGGCCCAGGGGCCCACGCCCAGGAAGATGCCGCCGTGGAAATACGCCGGTCCGTAAAAGCCCTCGGGCGCGCAGCCGTAGGGTGGAGCTTCATAATAGCCCCATTGGCAAACAGGTGGTTCGCCGATTTCGACGGCAATTTGCGCGCGAACTGCTGGCACAAGGGCCAGGCCTGCAAGCAATACTGCCGAGCTGAGTAGAATTTTGAATCCGCGCATGTGTGACCCCCTCCTGAGGTGTCTGCGGTTGCGTGTTAGCGTGCGGTACCCTGCTGCCGTCAACAACGACCCGGCAACAACAGCCACCGTAAGGATTGTGAATTCGTTCCTGAATCAACCTTACAACGCAGGGGTATGCTGCCTCCCCCATCAACGGATTTGACTCTAGCAGACAGGGCCGATTCTGAGCAATATGAAACACTTTGCTACACGCTCTGCCATCCGGCCCCGCTTCTGAATGATAATACACAGGATGAAAACAATAGTTGCGGGAAGCAATCGAATCCCAACCTCTCGGTGTTAGCCTAAACCCTTATGGCAGCCTCGACTCAGGTCGATTTTCTGGTGATGGGCGCTGGCGTGGCCGGGTTGCGCGCGGCTGTCGAGCTGGCCCGACACGGTGAGGTCCTCGTTGTCACCAAGGAGTCCGTGGCCGAATCTAACACCCATTATGCCCAGGGCGGAATTGCCGTCGCTATGGAGGGCGATGCGGACGTTGCGCTCCACCTCGAAGACACCGTCAACGCCGGCGATGGGCTGGTCTATCGCCCCGCAGCACAGGCGCTGGTGGCCGAAGGGCCGGTCCGCGTGGCCGAGCTGATCGAGTGGGGCGCGAACTTTGACACCGAAGCCGGCGTACTGCTCCGCACACGCGAGGGTGCTCACTCCCTGGCCCGCATTCTGCACGCCAACGGCGATGCCACTGGCGCCGAAATCAGCCGCTCCCTGGCCGCCTTTGCCCGCGTCCACAAGCGCATCCGCTTCGCCGAGTGGACCACGGTCACCAACCTCATCGTCGCCGACGGCCGCGTCATCGGAGCCGATCTGCTCAGTTGCGACCGCCGTCCGCGCCTTCAGCAGCGCATCAACGCCCGCGCCGTGCTCATCGCAGCCGGCGGAGCGGGCCAGGTCTACTCCGACACTACCAACCCCGCTGTGGCTACCGGCGATGGCATCGCCCTCTCTGCACAGGCCGGCGCTGCGCTCGCCGACATGGAGTTCTATCAATTTCACCCCACCGCCCTCTCGCTTCCCGGCGCACCACGCTTCCTTCTCTCCGAGGCTCTTCGCGGCGAGGGCGCAATCCTGCTCAACGATCGCGGCGAGCGCTTCATGCAGCGCTATCATCCGTTGCTCGAGCTCGCTCCACGCGACATAGTGGCCCGCGCCATCGCCCGCGAGGGCATGGGCGCAACCACCGCTGAATCCAGAATGGTTTATCTCGACATGAGAGCCGTCAAAGGCATCGACCTGCGCCACCGCTTTCCCGGCATCAGCGCTGTCCTCGAGCGCTACTCGCTCGATCTCAGCCGCGACCTCATCCCCGTCCGCCCCGCCGCGCATTACCTCATGGGCGGCATCCGCACCGATCTCTACGGCCGCACCACTCTCGCCGGACTCTACGCCGCCGGAGAAGCCGCCTGCACCGGCGTCCATGGCGCCAACCGCCTGGCCTCCAACTCGTTGCTCGAAGGCCTGGTCTTCGGTGCACGCGCCGCGCAATCCATGCTCGACCACGGCCTGCCGCAGGAGCTGGCTGCCGAGATGCCTCTGCCCCACACTGAACCTCTGACCTCCAGCGAAAATGAGCATCTGGAAACAGTCATCGCCAGCCTGCAAGCCTCCATGTGGGCCTACGCCGGGCTGCTGCGCGAGGACTCCACCCTGAGCCAGGGTCTTGTCGCTCAAAAAGCCTGCGCCGACGCTCTTTCGGAATTGTCTGCGCACAACAAGGGAAGCCGCCGCCTCACCGAAGCCCTGTCCATGAGCCGCGTGGCCCGCGCCATCCTGCTCTCCGCTTTGGCACGCACCGAGAGCCGCGGCGCTCACTTCCGCAACGACTTTCCGCATCGCGATGACCAGAACTTCCAGAAGCACTCGCTCTTCATCGGTCACGAACCCGTCGTCTTCGAAACGTGGTAGGGTAATCAGGACCTAAAAGCAAATAATGGGACCTAATTATATTTCATTTCTAATGGACCTGTGCTCCATGCTATAGCTTATGTTCTGGCGCAAGAGTGGGAAATTTCGAACGAATTCCAGACCAGGTTTTCAGGGTGTCACAATTCGCCTTGCCAAATCCGGCGCCACCATCTGGAAGTGCTTCACGTTCCATGTATAGATATGTTCGGCCTGGATTTTGCGAGCGCAAGCCAGATGCAGGGCGTCATAGATCATGCCGCCGGAGTAGCCAAGGTTTGCCGTGCGGCGCAGCGTTTCCATGTACTCCTTGGCGGAGAGATCGACCGCAGTGAGGCGCTGAAGAAATGTTTCCACGGCGAGCACTGCGTCGCGCGGGGTGAGGCGCAAAGCTAACGGCATGGCGGAGAGAGTGTTGAAGAGTTCGGCAATTGTATGAGTGCTGACTGCCGTAGTTTGCCGGGCACATTGGTTCCATAGATCTCGGCTGGGCTTGTGGCACGCATGACTCACCTGAGCGGTTGCGATCAGTACCGAGGTATCCAAAAAGATCACGTCGCTCCCTCATCCAGAAACGCAGTCGAGCCGCTGGCCGAATCTTCGTCGAGCGAAAGAATTCGCCGCTCTCTTTCCAGGCGGCCTTGCTCGATTAGTTCTGTGACCATCTCGGTAGTGAGAATGGGCGGATTGGAAGTGTCCGCGGGAAAGATCAATGGAACGCCATTTTCGATGACCAGTTGTGCCGTAATTGAACTGGGCATCAGCGTTAGCCGGTCGCCACTGCGTTCGATCCGGAGGCGTGTGCCGGCAACAAGCTGCAACTCGTCGCGCAGTTTCTTGGGAACCACGATCCGCCCGGCCTTGTCTATCTCGACAGTGGCATTCATGTATACCATTTTACCATTATATTTACCATTTCAGGCATTAATTCCATAAGTTGTTGATAATATTTCGTTTGCACTCTTTTAATTCGGCCGGTTGCCAGACGCCGAGCGACGATGGAAGCGTTCATCCACCGGCTGGCGATCCTTGAAGCCGGAATCGACCGGGTGCCAGTGCTCGATGGCTGGCTCGCCCATGCGCCAACATAGCAGTACTACCTGATCTTCAAGGCGGCAGGGAAAATCCAGCAGCCCGGCATCCAGGTCTTTCACCTGCACGCCAATGGAGTCGATCTCCGCGACACTCTCGCGCACCTGCTGCACTTGCCCCTCCAACTCCGCGCGCATTTTGGCTACCTTGTCCGTGTCTATCTTCATGCCGCCGGAGAGGTAGATGCGCCGGGCCAGTTCAGAGAGGCTGGTCTCCGCCTGCTGGGCCAACTGCTTACCCTCGATGGCGCGCTTCAACAGCGACTCCATCACCGGCAGCAGAGATTGCGCTTCTTCGAGAGTGAAGGTCTTCATGGGAAGATGCCCTTGGGTTACATGATACGACGAAACAGCATCTAACTGCTAGTTTCCAGCATTCTATCCAGCGCCACTCGCGCCCAATGCTTGACGCTCGACTTCACCTGGATGCGGTTGACCACGCGGCCCTCGACCAGATTTTCCAGCACCCAGGCCAGATGCTGTGGGCTGATGCGATACATGGTCGTGCATAGGCAGCCGGTGTCGTCGAGTGTGATAACTTTCTTGCCCTGCTCCGCAAATCTGCGCGCCATGCGGTTGACCAGGTGAATCTCCGTCCCCACAGCAAACATCTGTCCCGCGGGCGCCTGCTCCACCAGCGCAATCAGCCGTTCCGTCGAACCCTGCGCGTCGGCCTTCTGGCAAACCTCGAAGCGGCACTCGGGATGAACAATCACCTTGATGCCGGGATATTTCGCGCGCACCGCATCCACATGGCTGGGCAGAAAGCGCTGATGCACGGCGCAATGTCCCTTCCACAGAAGCACGCGGCTCGCGGCCAGCTTCTCCTTCGTCTGCCCGCCCTGCAATCCCCACGGATCCCACACCGCCATCTCCTCCAGCGGAATGCCCATAGCAAATCCCGTGTTGCGGCCCAAATGCTGGTCGGGCAAAAACAAAATCCGCTTACCGCGCTGAAAGGCCCACTCAAAGGCTGCGCGTGTGCTCGACGAGGTGCAGACCAACCCGCCTCGTTCTCCGCAGAAGGCCTTGATCGCGGCAGTCGAGTTGATATACGTCAGAGGCACAATCTCGTCCGTCAGGCCAAGCCGCTCCAACGCCTCCCAGCAAGCCTCAACCTGCGAGATTTCGGCCATATCGGCCATCGAACAGCCCGCGTTCAGGTCAGGCAAAATCACCTGCTGCCCCTCGTGGCTCAGCACGTCGGCGCTTTCCGCCATGAAGTGCACGCCGCAAAAAACAATATATTTGGCGTCAGCCTCGGCTGCGATGCGGGAGAGTTTGTAGCTGTCGCCGGTGGCATCGGCGAAGCGAATCACCTCATCGCGCTGGTAGTGGTGGCCGAGAATCAGAGTCGTCGTGCCCAGCCGCGCGCGCGCCTCCGCAATGCGGCCGTCCATGGTGTGGTCAGGGAGCGCCAGGTAGTTTTCCAGGCTGCATGCATTGCCGGCCTCCAGCGAGGCCGCCGTCAAATCGTCGAGTACCAGGTTCACCGTATTCCGCCTTCAGTCCACTCACTCCTTATCGGAGCAGCGAACGGGGATGTTGAAAGCAATCACGGCTTGCAGTGGATGCGCTGACTCTGCGGAATCTGCCGGCACTTGCGCCCGGCCGCTTCTTGAAGAGCCCCCATCCACGGGGTTGTTGCAAGCCTTTAACAGTTAGACGCGACACTCGGCCGAAGGATTCGAAGGAGAAATCCAGCCCGGCAAAGGCCACACCCACTGCTCATAGTGTAACAAAAATGTGAATAGAAAATCTAAATCGTTGAAATTCAAATAGTAAGCTCTCCTCATTCCGCCCAGCACTCGTCCCTTATCGGCGTTACCGGAACGCGTTTCCCGGCTTCACTCCCAAATGCTTGAACACTATCGCGATAGGGCAAAAACCGGTGAACGCGGACTGAAACATCATGAAACCAACCCAGGCCGTAAGCAACAGCCAGTAAGGGGAAAAGAAATAAGCAAGCGCTACGCTGACCAGGATCATTGATCCCGCAAAGACAAATACAGATCGATCGAGATTCATACAGGTCTCCTTTGGTTTTCGAGTGCGGCTAACATCGTGCTCCAGGCCAGCGTGGCGCATTTCAGCCGTACCGGATACTCACGCACGCCTGACAGCAAGGCGAGCCGTTGCCCTTCAGCCTTCATTCCATCCAGCGGTGTCTCTTCAGTGCCGGTAGCCTGCGCATGAAAGCGGTCAAAGAGGCATTTCGCCTGCGCCGAAGTCTTTCCCACTAGCACCTCCGTCATCAGCGAGGCTGACGCCGTCGCAACAGCGCAACTGTGCCCGTCGAAAGCAGCGTCGCGGATCACGCCCCCATCATCGATCTTGAGGAATACAACTACCTCATCGCCGCAAGCCGGGTTCTCGTTGCGGGCATGATGGCTGCAATTGTCCATCGCGCGGCGGTTGCGCGGTCGCCGTCCATGGTCGAGAATCGCTTCCTGATAGAGATCGACACAATCGCTCATCGAATGAACATGGCCTCCACTTCTTCCAACGCCTCCGCCAATGCATCCACCTCGGCTTTCGTGTTGTATAGCCCGAAGGAGGCTCGCACGGTTGCCGGAACGCCGAAGCGCGCCATCACCGGCTGAGCGCAATGATGTCCGGCGCGAACCGCCACTCCCCGGCTGTCGAGCACCTGCGCAATGTCGTGTGGATGAACCCCGTCCATGATGAACGAGAGAACGGAGGCCTTCTCCGCCGCCGTGCCGATGATGGCCAGCGGCTCAATTGCGGAGAGCCGTTCCGTCGCGTAGTCCAGCAGGCTTGCCTCGTGGGCGCTGATGCGGTCAAGCCCCAGGCCGCTCACGTAGTCAATCGCCGCGCCCAGCGCAACTGCCTGAGCACTGGCCGGCGTTCCCGCCTCGAATTTGGCCGGAAGCGGTGCGAAGGTCGCCTTCTCAAAGCTGACGCTCGAGATCATGTCGCCGCCGCCCTGGTAAGGCGGCATGGCATCGAGCAGCGCTTCCTTGCCGTAAAGCACGCCAATGCCCGTCGGCCCGTAGAGTTTGTGGCCGGAGAAGGCAAGAAAATCGCAATCGAGCGCCTGCACGTCGGCTCCCATATGCACCACCGATTGGGCGCCGTCGATCAGCACCTTGACCCCGGCTGCATGCGCCGCGCGAATCATCGCGGCCACCGGAAGCACGGTGCCTAGCGCATTCGATACCTGAGTGATGGCCGCCAAACGGGTGCGCGGACCCAGGAGCCTAGTGAATTCTTCCAGCGGCACTTCGCCTTCATCGTTGACCGCGGCAACCCTCAGCACGATGCCTTTCTTCTGGCGCAGAAGCTGCCACGGCACGATATTGGAGTGGTGCTCGAGGCCGCTGATGAGCACCTCGTCGCCTTCCTTCAAGAAAGCCTCTCCGAAGCTGGCAGCCACCAGGTTAATCGACTCCGTGGCGCCACGCGTGAAGATGATTTCGTGTTCGTGCCGCGCGTTGAGAAAGGTCTTGACCTTGCGCCGCGCCTCGTCGTAGCGTTCGGTCGCCCTCTGGCTCAGATAGTAAAGTCCGCGGTGGATGTTGGCGTAATCCTCCGCATAGAACGACCGTTCGGCCTCGATTACCTGAACAGGCTTTTGCGCCGAGGCGGCGGTGTCCAGATAAACCAACGGACGGCCACGCACCGGCCTGTGCAGAATTGGAAAATCCGCGCGGACAGCTTCCACGTCATAGCGGTTGTCGGCCATTAGCCCTTCAACGTCCTCGATTTGGAGAATGTCGGACGGCTCGCATCTGTTGTAGACGGCTTCCATTGGCACTTTCCTGCCGCGCTTCCCGGCCCGGCATTGCAAACTTACGCCGCTTTGATTGCCCGCGCCAGCGATGGCTGCTTGAAGACTTTGGTCGTGAAGAACTCAATCATCAACCCAAACAGTCCATTGACAAAGAAATTCACCAGCGGCAGAATTCCCGATCCCCCATTCATGAAAAGGGAATAGGAGAATATCGATCCGACCACCAGCCCCATGACAATGCCGTTCCAGGCCCAATGCAGCTTCAGCCCGGAGGCGCCAATCGCAAAGCCCATCACTGCCCTGTTCAGTAAAACCCAAATTAATGTGATGACAGAGAACTTAAAAATGCCGGCAGAGAATCCCCCGGTTGCGCAAAGCACACCTGCAACCAGGCCAAAAAGAATCGCAATCACAATCCGCTTCATATCTTCCCCGTTCCGAGCAGAACAGAACCGCACTCCCGCTTCGATAAGTGGTACGGCAATGCTCAATCTTTAGTTCCGCAATTCTTTTGAGTGCAGTGCAAGCGCAGCTCCGAATCCGGGGATGTGGCTCGGTCTCCAGTGGCTCGGCATCCATTTGTTCGCCCCATGCGCGGGCAGGTATCATGAACCTTTATGGTGATGCAGCCCACAATTCAAGTAGCCAGCCTGGGATTTGAAAACTCCATCATCCTGATGGTGCTGGCACTGGTGGTCTTCGGCCCACGCCGGCTGCCGGAGATCGGCCGCCGCATCGGCAAAATCATGTACGAGATCCGCAAGGCCTCCAACGACTTCAAGTTCCAGATGGAAGAGGAGTTGCGCACCGCCGAGGAGGCCGAACGCCGCAAAAAGGAAGAGGAGCGGTTGAGCGAGCAGGCTTCCTCCGAACCGGCTGTCGCGGCTTCCCCTCTTCCGCAGGCAGCCTCTGCGACGCCCGCGGAAAGCCCCTACCCTAATGGCGCTGTTTACCCGCCCGTCGTCGCTGCTACTTCAGAAGAGCCTTATCCGCGCATTTTCCCTCCCTCCACCGGCAAGCAGGTTCCGGCGGCCCGGCCGGGCAAGCGGCCAGCGCAAGCCAAGTCAATGGCAGCAAAAAAATCCGCCCGCACAACCAAGGGCAAACCCGCCGCAACCAAGACGCCAGCCCGAGTGAAAAAGACCAGCAAGACGCCGGGGAGGAGCTCATGATGGATCCCGCGGAAGCCATCGGCAAAGCGCGCGAGGCCGTGGTCGAGCGAGCGGAACTGCCCGGCATGAGCCTGATGGAGCATCTGGACGAGCTGCGCAAGCGCATTATTCGTTCTTTTTACTTTCTGGTTCTGGGCTTTGGCGTAGCCGGAATCTTCTATAAGCAGCTTGTCGCTTTCATCCAGGCGCCGCTCACCCACATCGGCAAGTCGCTGGTCTTCACTCACCCCATGGACCCCTTGAACCTGGACATACAGGTTTCGCTGATCGGCGGGCTGATTCTGGCCTCGCCCTTCATCCTCTACCAGGTCTGGCTCTTCATCGCGCCGGGGCTCTACCAGAATGAACGGCGCTTCGTGATTCCCTTCATGGCCGCCACCGTGGGATTGTTTCTTTCCGGCGCAGCCTTCGGCTACTACTACGTGCTGCCCGGCGCAATGCAAATCCTCATCGTGAACTTCGGCCATAACTTCACCCCCATGGTCACCATCGAGGAGTACTCCAGCTTCTTTCTCTCCATCATCCTTGGCCTGGGCATCAGCTTTGAATTGCCGATTTTAATCTTCTTCCTCGCGCTCTTTGGCATCGTCACCCCGCGCTTTCTGTGGAAGAATATCCGCTACGCCATTCTCGCCGTCTTTCTGGTGGCGGCCATCATCTGCCCCAGCCCCGACCCCTGGACCATGTGCATCTACGCCCTTCCCATGCTCGCCCTCTATCTGCTGGGCATCGGCGTTGCCTGGTGGGTCCATCCCGCGCGCCGCAAAGCCAAAGAAGCCAAGGAGGCCGTGAAGTGATCTTCTCCTCGTTTTGGAAAATGTGTTTGGCAGGAATGTTGTTGACCACCCCCCTCGCCGCCCCCGCCCAACCCCACTTCAACGGCGCCAAAGCTCTCGAATACGCCCGCCAATTCGTCGCCATCGGCCCGCGCTGGCCCACCAGCCCCGGCCACCTCAAGGCCGAAGCCTTCCTGCGCGCCCAATTCCAGCACGACCTGCTCGAAGAAGATGCCTTCACCGCCAACACGCCCATCGGCCCGGTCGCCATGCGCAACTTCATCGTGCGTTTTCCCGGCAAAAAAGATGGCGTGATCGTCCTCGTCACTCACTACGAGACCAACTACTGGCTCCGCAACATCAACTTCGTCGGCGCCAACGACGGCGGCTCCACCACCGGCCTGCTGCTGGCCATCGCCGACCAGTTGCGCGCGGATACTACCCACGGCAAAAAGCTCGATGGCTATTCGGTCTGGCTGCTCTTCGACGATGGTGAAGAGGCCATCCAGAGCTGGACCGAATCCGACTCTCTCTACGGCACCAAGCACCTGGCCGCCAAATGGGCGCGCGACGGAACCCTGCCCAAAATCAAAGCCTTCATCGTGGCCGACATGATCGGCGACAAGGACCTCGACATCCAGCATGACACAAACTCCACTGACTGGCTGGTTGCCCTGGTCCGCCAAGCCGTCAAAAAATTCAGCTACGAGCGCTACTTCTTCAAAGATGACGAGCCGATCAGCGACGACCACCTGCCCTTCGTCCAGCGCGGCGTTCCCTCCATCGACATCATCGACCTCAACTACGGACCCAACAACAGCTACCACCACACCGACAAGGACACCATTGACAAGATCAGCGCCCACAGCCTCACCATCGACGGCGATGTTTTCCTGGAAACCATCCGGCTGATCAATCAGCGATAACAAGAGGCAAACCCATGACAGCCATGCCCGCCGACGTACCCGCGCTTTTTCTCGAGCAATCCCGCCACATGCTCATCGAGCAATGCTGGCCCCGGCTCAAGGGCTGCGTTGAATCGCTCACCAATGAGCAGCTCTGGTGGCGTCCCAACGAAGCCTGCAACAGCATCGGTAATCTCCTTCTCCATCTGAATGGAAATGTGCGGGAGTGGCTGGTCACTTCGTTCAACCGTCTGGAAGACAACCGCAACCGTCCCGCGGAATTCAACCAGCGCGAATCGATTTCAGCTTCCGCGCTCCTCAGTCAACTCGGCGCAACCATCCAGCAGGCGTCGGAAGTCCTGGCACGCCTCACCCCAGACGATTTGCTTGCTCGCTACGAAATTCAGGGTTACAAAGTCAGCGGTCTGGAAGCTGTTTACCATGTAGTGGAGCATTTCTCCATGCATTACGGACAGGTTCTCTACATCGTCAAAACTCTCCAAGGCGCGGATCTGGGTTTTTATAGCTACCTGAACAAGACCGGCCGGGCTTCCTGAGGTTGGCCATCAAATGCTAGCGGGCGTTTCCTGGACATGGTGGCTCGGATTTCACGCGGTGGTAGCCACGCTTCTGCTGGCCGATGCGTTTCTTCCCGGCCGACAAAGTGACATTCGCCGCTCCCAATCCTTAGCCTGGCTCTGGACAGCTCTGCTGGTCGCCGCCGCAACCGCCTTCGCCGCCTGGATAGCCATCGCCAAAGGCCGCCAGCCAGCCCTCGAATTCGTCGCCGGCTACGTCATTGAAGCCTCGCTCAGCGTCGACAATCTCTTTGTCTTCCTGATCCTCTTTCAGGGTTTCCGCATCTCGCCGCGCCGCCAGCACACCGCCCTGCTCTGGGGCGTGGCCGGAGCCGTCGTTCTGCGCGCGCTTTTCATCGCCGCCGGCATTACGCTTTTGCATCGCTTTGCCTGGATCACCTGGATCTTCGGCTTGATTTTGCTCTATGCGGCATGGAGGCTGCTCCGCGCCGGCTCGGCAAACGCCGCCATCCCGGAAGCGCCTGCGGCCATTCGAGAATTATTTCGCAAACTGCAATCGGACAAGCGCCTGCGGCCCGAAATAGCCTCGTTGCTCCCCGTCATTCTCGCCGTCGAGCTCACCGACCTGCTCTTCGCCGTCGATTCCATCCCCGCCGTGCTCGCCGTCAGTCACAATCCCTTCGTGGTCTACACCTCCAACATTGCCGCCATCCTAGGCCTGCGCTCGCTTTACTTTGCCCTGGCCGCGCTGCTAGAACACTTCCGCTATATCCACTACGGCCTGGCTGCCCTACTGGCTTTTGTCGCGCTCAAGATGCTCGCCGCCCGCTGGATCGACGTGCCCATCACCCTTTCGCTCGCCGTCATCGGAGCCATCCTGGCCGTCTGCGCCGTAGTCTCCTGGACGGTTGGCAACACAGGCTCAGCTACCAGCTAATGGCTGGAATATTTCATAAATCCACTTTGTATCAGGGCACGACTTCAGTCAAGATTATTCACTTGACAAAGGGTAACGGTTTTGATAACATATACTCATGTTGATCGTTATCCCTTTCCTTTCTGTGATTTCGGTTCTTCTTTCGGGAGTGGGATACGGCGCAAATCTCGCTTTATGCTGGCAACCAGCTTTCGAGTGGGTACGCGCTGCAAAGGCGATGTGGATTTACGAGGTGTAGCCATGACGCTCCCTGAAGTCAATACATTGTTTTCGACGGATGAAAAGTGCCGAGAGTTGCTTGAACGGCTCCGCTGGCCTGAAGGCGTTACTTGTCCGCGCTGCAAGGATCGCCGCGTTTCCAGAATGAAGGATTACGCCCGCTTCGAGTGCGTTGGGTGCCAGTACCAGTTTACGGTGATGTGTGGCACGATCTTTCACGATTCCCATTTGCCGCTGCCTATGTGGTTCCTTGCCGTGTTGCTGCTTTGCGAAGCCAAGAAGGGCATGAGTGCATCGCAGCTTAAACGGACGCTCTGGGGCCAGCATAAGGGTTCCTATAAGACAGCGTGGTATCTCTGCCATCGTATCCGGGCGGCAATGGCTACGGCGGAAAAGTCGATGCTGTACGGAACGGTTGAAATGGATGAAACTTACGTTGGCGGAATCCAGCGCGGCCATCAACATAAGCCGGGGCATCCTAGGTGCAAGAAGCAGATCGTGATCGGCCTTCGTCAGCGCGGCGGTGAGACTCGCTTCTTCCATGCGGATGATGCTAAGAGTGGAACGCTGGCACAATACATTCGAGAAAACGTCAGCGAAGATGTGGACGTGATTGTAACCGATGAATTCAACGCTTATCCCTCGGCAATGAAGGCCGTTGGACTCACAGAGCGCCACAAGACAATTAAGCACAAAGCAAAGGTCTACGTTGACGGCGAAGTTCACACAAACACAGTTGAGTCCGCTTTCTCGCTGTTGAAGCGGGGCATCATCGGTTCGTGGCATCGTATCTCTGCAAAGCATCTTGAAGCCTACCTGGAGGAAATGCAATTCCGGTTCAATCGCCGGGGCCGTTCTGATCTGTTCGTTGACACGCTGCGCCACATGGTCACTGCTGACCCTCTGACGTTTGAGAATCTAACTGCTTAGGGTGTTTAGTGCTCTCTAGATATTCATCGTTTTCACGCTCCTCATTTATAAGTTCCTGGAGTAGAGCATGTTGTTTCTTTGCCCATTGACTTCCAAAGTTCTTTTCCCAACGTGCGATTTTAGATGCCGGGACGCGGGTAATCACACGCGGAGAATGCTCTAAATGTGCACCTTCCCCCGGCTGTGTACCCTCTACAATTATGCAATTGTGAATGGAAACAATGTCGGTATATTTACCGCATCCTTCAATGCAGTCCTTGGTTGTGGCTATAACATTCGCTGCGATGATCTCGGTTGAACGCACATCGGATATAAGAGGCATTTCCTCAAGTAACCTCATGCCAAAGGTACTGGCACCGATAGCGGCAGAGGGCGACACCTTTTGAACGGTCGATCTGTAGGTCTTGAAGAGAGCCGACGCAAAACCAAAGTAAACACCAATCAGCATTTGAAAATCCGCCTCTGGCGTACTGCTGAGAATAGGTGCAATATGCCTTCCATAGAACTCAGAAATCTCATTTTCAAGGTGTACTTGAAAAGTCTGAATCGTCATATCACCCCTAACTGAATACAATAGCTTTTGGGTGAACGCATCGATGAACCCTGCGTCTCCTGCGCCTGTAACAACACAACCTGTTGGAGGGGGTTGAGGGCCACTACCCAGCCCTATCGTATGTAAAGTCAGAATCTTTTGCTGACCGCGCTTGAAATAGGTATCGCTCTCCTGCGCATCCGCAGCAATCACAATACCATCGGAGGCTAACATGCCAATACAGATTGTCATTCGCTTCCTTTCGAGAAGCCGAACGTCGCTATGCTTCAGGCGTGGCTTACATCCTATTTGAATCATGTGGCACCCCCTTAGTCAAGTGAATAATCTTGACTTCAGTCGTGCCGATAGTGCTGCAATAAAAGGGACGGGCTTTAGCCCCTGAGGGAAAGCTCTAAGACGGTCAGCATTCGGGTATGTAACAGCTTCTGGAAGCTGCTCTTAGGTAATCCCCTTGGCATTCATATGCATCGTGTACTTCCTGTCGATCACAAAAATGTGATCGGTCAGCCAGTCGTACATAAACTGCATGAGTTCCGTGGCGTGTCTGGCATCTCGGCTTCCGCGAAAGCGCTGGGCCATCTCCGCTACCTTCGCAAAAAATTTCCGGTGCTCCTGCCGGTGCTCCTCCAGGCCGGCATATCCAGTCTGCTCCATGGTTTTCTCTTCGCGAAGGCAATGGGTTGTAAAGTAATTCTCCAGCCGGTGGAGAGCAATTTCAATCTCCTCCTCGGCAATCTTCCCCTCGGCGTCCACGTCCTCGAGAGCGCCATGCAGCTCATTGATCATGCGGATCAGCCGCTTGTGGTCGTCGTCAAAGGCCTTCACGCCGACGCTCAGATTTTCGGTCCACATCAGCAGCATAGGCAGCTTCCCCTTTGCGAGAGTGCTTCACATGCGCGCAGCAGCCACGCGCGAAAACCCTCACCAGGTTTAATCGTCTCACGAACCGGGAAGGATGAAGCGGGATTGCTGACTATGCCCTCTCTACGGCTTCTTTTGCAGGGCGTCAGCCGGAACCAGCGCCGTCGCCGCATCGTCGTCCAGCGTCACCGTGCTTTGCTCAAATGTCTGGAGCGAGGCATCGTCGGCGGCCATGGTCATCCAGCAAACAACGCCTTTCTTGAGAACGCTGCAAACCGTCTCCAGGGTCCTGTTGATCTCCGGATGGCCGACCAGCGAGCCGGAGGCGCGTTCAATCCACAGGCTGTGCGTTCCCAGCGTATAGGTGTTGATGACCGGATTGGCGACCTGAATGTTCTTCTTCAATCCGTCATTGACTCCGGAAGCAATGCCCGGTAGATCCTGCGCGGTGAACGAGTGTCCCATGCAGTCAAAAGACAGCCCCACGACCGCAATGGCGGAAGCCGGATTGCCGTGGTGGGCCGTTAGCGGCAGTTGAACACACGCTGCCATCTTTGCCGCCTCGTTGCCGTAATCCCTGGCCGCCTGCTGCAACACATTCGGCAGCATCGGCTTGGTGTCCACAACTTCCCAGTCCGGCGGAAGACTGTAGCTGAAGCCAAGATCGCTCGTGTGCGCCGCCTGCGCGTCCGAAGGTGGAGGCGGAGGAGGTATTGGAGCAATCTCAGGGATGGCGGGCGCTTGCGCCGCAAGCGTGGCGGCGCAAAGAACAAAAAGCGCGGCAAACAGGCGGGTTTTCATTTGCCTGCCATCATACACCACAACCTTGAATTTCGCTACTCTGCCCGGCTTGGCAATCCTACTTCAGCAGAACCCCCAGCGTCGCCGCCACAATCCCCACAACCGAGAACACCAGCCCCACGTACCAGTAAGCGCGTTTGTGAGTCAGCAGCGTGATCGATGTAATCACCAGCCCAATCTCCAGCAGCGCCTCGCCCAGGTCGAAGCGGTCCGCCTTGGCCTCGGCCTTCTCCACAGCGGCCTCTAGTGCCTCAGCCTTTTCCTGTTCTTCTTTCAGATTATCGGTCCACTTTGCCTGATGGTCCGCATAGCCCTTGGCCAATTTCTGCGCCGTTTCCTTGTCGGCAATGGTCACCACGCTCAGCAGATCCTGTGTCAACTGCGTATCGTTCGAGCGGATCTTGTGCGCCTGGTAATAGTTCCACTGATCGGTGGCCTTGTTCTGCGTAAGTACCGCCTCCGTGTGTGTGCGATGCCCCAGTACAGTGACCACCGCCACCAGCACCGCCACCACGCTCATCGTAAACGCCACCGGCCGCATCATCTTATCGTGCGCCCCGTGCTCCGCGTGTTCCTGCAATTCCTGCGCTTCATTCGCTTCCATTCGTGATCTCCTCTGTCTGAATGTTCTTGGAAATTACTTCCGCTTCCACTTTACCCCGTCCTTCGAATCCTCAATCACTACGCCCTTCTCCGCCAGCTCCTTGCGAATCTCATCGGCCCGCGCAAAGTTCCTCTGCTTCTTCGCCAAACTCCGCTCACTCACCAGCGTATCAATCGCTGAATCCGTCAACCCCTGCCGCGCCACAAGTTCCGGAGCAGCCTCGCTCATCCGGCCTTCACGCTCCGCCCACTCCAACGCCCGCCGTGTGGCCTCCGCGTCGCCGTCCTCCAGCACATCGAAGACCGCGTCAAAATCCTTCAGCACCACCAGAATCGCATCCCGGTCTCCGGCCTTCATCTCTCCCTGATCCATCGCCGTATTCGCCGCCCGCAGCAACTCGAAAATCGGCGCCCGCGCCTCGGCGGTATTCAAATCATTGGCCAGCGCGGCCAAATATTCCGCGCGCGCATTTTTGGCGGCCGCTTGCAATAAAGAATTTTCGCCGTCCGCGAAGGACCCCGCCGTCAGCCGCTCCTTGAAAGTCCGCAGCCTCTCCACCGCGCTGGTCGCTTCTGCCAGCCCTTCAAACGTAAAGTTGTACTGATGCCGGTAAGGCACCGAGATCAGCGCCAGCCGTATCGCCGACGCCTTGTACCCCTTCAGCAGAAGATCCCGCAGCGTATAAAAATTCCCCTCACTCTTGGACATCTTCCTGCCGTCCACCAGCAGGAACCGCACATGCATCCAGATCCGCGCGAACTGCTTGTGCGTCACGCTCTCGCTCTGCGCAATCTCGTTCTCGTGGTGCGGAAAAATCAAATCCTCGCCGCCCGCATGCAAATCGAAGCTCTCCCCCAAATACTCCATCGCCATCGCCGAGCACTCGATGTGCCAACCCGGCCGTCCCCGCCCAATCGCCGTATCCCACGAAGTCTCGCCCGGCTTGGCCGCCTTCCACAACGCAAAGTCCCGCGCCGAGTCCTTCTCGTACTCGTTCAGGTCCACCCGCGCCCCGTCTTCCATCCCGCTAAAATCTTTCTTGCTTAATTTTCCATACTCCGGAAACGCCGCCAGCCGGAAGTACCAGCTCCCGTCCTCCGCCTGGTAAGCCGCGCCTCCCTTGGCCAGCCGTTGCACCAGTTCCACCATCCGCGGAATGTGCTCCGTGGCCCGCGCAATTATCTCCGGCCGCTCCACGCGCAGCGCTTCCATATCCTCAAAGAACGCCCGCTCATACCGCCCCGAATATTCGCCTATGGAAATGCCCGCCGCCGCCGCGTTGTTTAGAATCCGGTCGTCCACGTCGGTAATGTTCATCACGTGGCGAAGCTTCATCCCCGTCAGCCGCAGAAACCGTCGCAGCACATCCAACTGCAAAAACGTTCTGAAGTTCCCGATGTGCCCGTAGTCGTAGACCGTCGGCCCGCAGGCGTACATCCGCAGCGTCTCGCCATCGGCGGGCGTCACCGGGTCCATTTCTCCCGTCAGCGTATTAAAAAGCCGCAGCGTCATCGGTCTCGCTTCTTACTCATTCGCACTAAAAAATCAGTTGAAATTTGCTGTTTTTAGCTTTTTTGATTGTACCAGCGCACGATTCGGCTATGGGAAACGGTGGCTGGACCATCCATAATGGGTGTTTGAGGTCCCGTTTTTTGGATCCTGGAGAATTACGTCGCTCATGGCGCGCCAGCGCCGCCCGCCTGGACGGCCAGTCCCAGCGCCAGCGACGGATCGGCAGACAACGACTCTGCTGCAAACTCCCCAGCCAAAAAACGCGGCCACGCAGCGGCGGCAATCATCGCTGCATTATCCGTAGACAGAGCCAGCGTTGGAAAAGCCACGCGCAACCCGCGCCGCGCAGCCTCGGCGCTGAAACGCTCGCGCAGTTCGCGGTTGGCGGCCACTCCGCCGGTCACCAGAATCCGTCGCGCCCCCAGCGATTCAGCCGCCGCAAAGCTCTTCTTCATCAAATCGCCCACCACCGCGCACTGAAAGCTGGCTACCAAATCGATTACGTTCTGCGGACACAGCGCCAGCGCCTCTTCTTTGTTCTGCGGCAATCGCGCCTCCGCTCCCGGCGCAAATAGTCGTGCCGCCCTCGCCTGCGCCTCGCCCCGCAGTCCGTGCAGCTCCACATACCGCAACACCGCCGTCTTAATACCCGAAAACGAAAACATGAATCGCGGGTCCAGCCCAGCGATAGGAGCAGTCTTGGCCGCCTTGGTCCTCGGAACCTTCCCCGTCAAATGCGCCTTCGTCTTGATCTGTGCAAACGCAAACGGCACCGCCTTAGGATTGCCGTATTGAGCCAGTGCGTCAATCCACGGCCCTCCCGGATAGCCTAAGCCCAACAACTTGGCCACCTTGTCAAAAGCCTCGCCAGCCGCATCGTCCACCGTACGCCCCACCAGCTGGTAACTCAACGTCCCCTTCTTCGACCGCGCCAGATAAAGGTGCGTGTGCCCGCCGGAAACCACGAGTGCGAGAGCCGCCTCATTACTAATAAAACTCCGCCCGTCCGGCAAGGACTGCGGCAAGCACTCCGGCAAGGACTTTAGCAGCACCGCATGAATATGCCCTTCCAAATGATTGACGGCAATCAGCGGCAGCCCCTGCGCCGCAGCCAGCGCCTTGGCGTAAGCAATTCCCACCAGCAGCGCCCCCGCCAATCCCGGTCCGGCGGTTACCGCAATCGCGTCCAGATCCCCCAGCGCAACTCCCGACTCCTCGAGCGCCGCCCGCACAACCGGCACAATCGCCCGCAGATGCTCCCGGCTGGCCAGCTCCGGCACCACCCCGCCGTAGCGCGCGTGCGTCTTGATCTGCGACGCCACCACCGACGACAGCGTCCGCACTCCCCGTTCCACGACAGCCGCGGCCGTCTCGTCGCAAGAGGTTTCAATGCCCAGGATCAGTCCGCGTCCGCTCATCTCTTTAGTCTATCGGGTAAGCGAGCGACAATGGATACAGCAGCCATGCTCGCCGCCACACCCCAATTCGATGCGGCCCTCAAGATCATCGCCGCCCTGCGCGACGCCGGGTTCGAGGCCTATCTCGCCGGCGGCTGTGTCCGCGACCTGCTTCTCGGCCGCGAACCCTCGGACTATGACGTAGCCACCAGCGCTACGCCCGACATCGTCCTCAGCCTCTTCCCGCGCACCTTTGCTGTCGGAGCGCACTTCGGCGTCGTGTTGGTCGCTTCCGGCCATGGGGATGACTCCGCTCCTGCCGCGCAAGCGGCGTTTGCCGCACCGCAGGTGCTTACAGAAGTCGCCACCTTCCGCTCCGATGGCGCCTACTCCGATGGCCGCCATCCCGACGCCGTCCGCTACACCACCATCGCCGAAGAAGACGTCCGCCGCCGCGATTTCACCATCAACGGCCTGCTCCTTGATCTCTCACAGCTGCCAGACTCATTTTTCAGCACGCCTCAAAAAACGTTCGCCGTCCGCGCAGGACTCATCGACCACGTCCACGGCCTCGCCGACCTCGATGCCGGCATCATCCGCGCCATCGGCCAACCCGAGCAGCGCTTTGAAGAAGACCATCTGCGCATGTTGCGTGCCGTGCGCTTTGCCGCCCGCTTCGGTTTCCACATCGATCCCGCCACAGCCGCCGCCATGCGCCGTCTGGCCCCCAAAACCAACGCAGTCAGCCGCGAGCGCGTCCGCGACGAACTGACCAAAATGCTCACCGAGGGACGAGCCCGCCGTGCCTTCGAATTATTGGACGAAACCGGCCTCCTCGTCGAAGTTCTTCCCGAGGTCGCGCGCATGAAGGGCGTCGAGCAGCCTCCGCAGTTTCATCCCGAGGGCGACGTCTGGACGCACACCCTTCTACTGCTCGCACAACTCGATGCAGGCTGCCCGCACACCCTCGCCTGGGGCGCGCTCCTGCACGATGTCGGCAAGCCGCCCACCTTCGTGCGCGCCGACCGCATCCGTTTCAACGGCCACGTGGATGTCGGCGTCGCCATCGCCGCCGATATCTGCCGCCGCTTCCGCTTTTCCAACGACGAAACCCATCAAATTCTCTCGCTCGTCCAGAACCACATGCGCTTTGCCGATGCCCACCACATGAAGGTCTCCACCCTCAAGCGCTTCTTCCGCCTGGATAACTTTCCCCAGCACCTCGAGCTGCATCGCATGGATTGCCTGGCCGGCAGCGGAAACCTCGACCACTGGAACTTTGTCCGCGAGCGCTACGAATCGATGCCCGAAGAAGTCGTCCGCCCCGCGCCTCTCCTCACCGGCTGCGAGCTGATTGCCGCCGGCTACACTCCCGGCGCCGCCTTCAAGGAGATGCTTCGCGCCGTCGAGGACGCGCAACTCGAAGGCGCTATCGCCACGCCCTCCGAAGCGCTGGCACTTCTCCGCAAACGCTTTCCGTTGCTTTGACCGCTTCCGGTCTTAAAACTCACGAAGATCGAAGTACCGTAGCCTTGCGCATCTGCGCAACCTCATCCAGAATGCGCTGTGCGAGGTCGGACTTTGATTGCGCCGGGAAGGCGACCTCGCGTGTCGCGGTGATGAAGGTCGCGGCGTTCTGTTCTGAGTCGAAGCCCAGGCCGGGTTGGGAGACATCGTTGGCGACGATGGCCTCCGCGCCTTTGCTCTTCAGCTTCTCTCGCGCGTTGCGGATGAGTTCTTGCGTGTCGATGGCGGTCTCGGCGGCAAAGACAATGAGCAATGTGCCGGGGTTGCGGCGGGCCGCGACGCTCTGCGCGATGTCTTCCGTGGGCTCAAGCGTGAGAGTCAGCGGGCCAGTCCGCTTCAGCTTTTGCGCGGCGGCGGCAACAGGGCGGAAATCGGACACAGCGGCGGCTTTAATAACCATAGTAGCTTGCGGAAGATGGGCCAGTACGGCGGCGTGCATCTGGCTCGCGGTGGTCACGTCGATGCGTTCGCAACCGGCGGGCGTTGCGAGCGCGGTGGGCGCGCTGACGAGAATGACCTTTGCGCCGCGCGACCTGGCGGCTTCGGCCAGCGCATAGCCCATGCGGCCGCTGGAGCGGTTGCCGATAAAGCGCACCGGATCGATAGGCTCGCGTGTGCCTCCGGCGGTGACCAGCACCGTTTCGCCGGCGAGATCATTCTCATCGACGCGCTGAATGCGGGCGAGAACGGCGTGGACGATCTCATCGATCTCGGCAAGCCGGCCGCTGCCGGTCATGCCGCAGGCCAGATAGCCGCTGCCCGGCTCGATGATTTCTACTCCCCTCTGGCGCAGCGTGGCGAGATTGGTCTTCGTAGCGGCGTGATTCCACATATTCACATTCATCGCAGGTGCAACCACGACTGGCGCGGTGGTGGCCAGATACAGCGTCGAGAGAAAATCGTCGGCCAGCCCGTGCGCGAATTTTCCCAACGTGTGCGCGGTGGCCGGAGCCACCAGCAGCAGGTTGGTGGACTCGGCTTCGGAGATGTGCTCGATGGAGCCGCCTTCGTACGCATCCGTATCCCACATTGAAGTGATGACCTTGTGTCCAGTGAGCGCGGCATAGGTGAGCGGGCGAACAAACTCTTCGGCGCCGCGGGTCATGACGACGTGCACATCGAGCGAATGCTGCTGCAAGGCGCGAACCACTTCGGCGGCTTTGTAGGCTGCAATACCGCCTGTGACGCCGAGCGTGACTTTGAAGGGATGCGGGCTAGGCATGATCTGCTCCTATAAGCTGGTTGTCAATCAGGCGCGTTTCGCCCAAACGTGCGGCGACGGCAAGCAGCGCGCCACCTGTAATGTCTGCCACCGGCAGCAGAGTATCGGGGTCAACCACAGCGGCGTATTCCATGATGACTGAGGGTTCGGATGCGAGTGTCTGCATCATAGTTGCGGTGAGCGCCTGGGAGTTGCGTTCGCCGTGCGCGTGGAGATCGGCGGCAGCTTTCAATGAACGATACAGTATGGTGGAGCGTGCGCGTTGCTCCGTTGTCAGGTAACGGTTGCGCGAACTGAGAGCCAGCCCGTCAGCCTCGCGCACGATGGGACAGGCGATTAGCTCCACGGGAAAATTCAGATCGCGAACCATGGCGCGCAAAACGGCCAACTGCGCGGCATCCTTCTGTCCGAAGTACGCGCGGTCGGGCGCGACGATGTGGAAGAGCTTGGCGACGATAGTCGCGACTCCGCGAAAGTGGCCGGGGCGGTGTGCGCCGTCCAGGCGATCGCTGATGCCGCCGACCTCGACATAAGTAGTTGCCCCAGCGGGCGTCAACGTCTCGGCGCTGGGCGCGAAGAGAATGTCTACACCAGCAGCGGTGAGCGCGACGCAATCGGCTTCAAACGTCCTCGGATAGCGGCTGAAGTCTTCGCCAGGACCGAATTGCAAAGGATTGACGAAGATGCTTGCAACCACGTGTGTGCAATCGCGCTTCGCCGCGTCGATGAGCGAAAGATGGCCGGCGTGCAATGCGCCCATGGTGGGCACCAGGGCGAGTGTGCCTCCGCGCCGGAGTTCGCGGGCGGCAGTTTGCATCTCGGCAGTGGTAGTGATGATACGCATAAATTAGAGCATGTTCATTGTTTCTGTAATGCCCTGTGCCCCATCCATTTCGCTTCTCTTTTGCGAAATGGGTGGGAAACGAGCAAAGTTCATCGTTGGCTGCGCTGTTGCGGCTCGCGCTGCAAAAGCTCGGCGCTGGCTTCGCCGGGAAGATGGTAGCTCTCGGCATCAGCGGGGAATGCGCCGCCGCGCACATCGCTCGCATAATGTTGGATGGCTTCGGCGAAGAGCGCAGACGCGTCGGCATAGCGGCGGACAAACTTGGCGGGACGAGCGCCGGTGAGATTGACCAAATCGTGAAAAACAAGAATCTGCCCGTCGCACTCCGGACCCGCGCCGATGCCGATGGTGGGAATGGCGAGCGCGGTGGTGATCTGGCCGCCCACTTCGCGGGGAACGCACTCCAATACGATAGCGATAGCGCCGGCGGATTCGAGAGCCTGCGCGTCGTCGAGAAGGCCGTCGATCTCGGCGGCGGATTTACCCTGCACGCGGTAGCCCATGCGATGCACCGATTGCGGCGTGAGGCCGATGTGGCCGACCACGGCAATCTCCGCCTGGGTAAGCGCGGCAACCAGAGCAGCGCGGTTGCGGCCGCCCTCAATCTTCACCGCTTCCGCACCGGCCTCTTTGATGAACCGCGTCGCGTTGCTAATGGCCTGCTCGGTGGAGGCATGGTAGGAACCGAAGGGCATGTCGGCCACCAGCAGCGCACGGCGCACCGCGCGGCGAACGGCGCGCGTGTGGTGCAGCATCTCCTCCATGGTGACAGGCAGAGTGCTGTCGTAGCCCAGCACAGCCATGCCCAGCGAGTCGCCGACAAGAATCACGTCAATGCCCGCCTGGTCGACAATCCGCGCAGTGGGATAGTCGTAGGCGGTAAGCGCCGTGATCGGCTCGTGTGCTTGCTTTCTGCCAAGAAGGGTTTGCGCGGTGACTTTCTCCGCGGCGGAAGAGGCTTCCCGGGCGGGAAGTTGGATAAGACTCATGACGATTCTCCAGTGCAGCTCCGCAAGAAGCGCGGATGCTACCTGATCCGTACTAATTCAGTATATATCTGTTGGCCACAGATGCGTAAGTAAGTCCATTGCGAAAGAAGCCGAAGCTGTGGCCCCTGCTCCGCGACCGCTTCACACAGCCTTGACGGCCTTCGATACTCTCCGATGATCAGGGCATGCCGGATATGCGCCGGGCCACTTCCCTGGTTGCCGGAAATCCGGGAACGTCCCCACTCGTGGGCCGAAGGACGTTTTTCGTTACCGATTCGGAGGCCTGATTGCGTATCGCTCAATTTCTTCCCAAGGGAATCCTTAAATGCGTTCGCGCATCCTAAATAGACGATGGCACTTTTATGGAGTCCTGGGAGTTGGAGCGGACGCCTCGCTGAACTTGAGGCGCAATCCGGTGAGCTGAAGGAGGCTCCGCTGCGCCGCGATGTGCGATCGCTGGGCACGCTGCTTGGAGAGGTACTGCGCGAGCAGGCTGGAGACGAGCTCTTTTCCCAGGTCGAAGCCTTACGCCAGGGCACGATTCGCCGGCGCGACTCCGAAGCCGCGGGGCGTGGCGAAGAGGCCGCGCATCAGGCTGCCACCGCGCTTGAGTTGGTGCATTCGCTGCCGGTCGAACAGTCGATCCTGCTCACTCGCGCCTTCGCGTTTTACTTTGAACTCATTAATCTGGCGGAGACCAACCACCGCAAGCGCCGGCGTACAGCCCTGCATTTGAGCGGCGAGGCTGACCGGCAGCGCGGGTCGCTCATGGGCACGCTGAGCAAGATGCGGCGCGTGGGCATTAGCGCTCAGGAAGCTTTGGAGACGCTCAGGCGCGTGCTGATTGTGCCCGTCTTCACCGCGCATCCGACTGAAGTGGCACGCCGGTCGGTACTCTTCAAACGGCGGCGCATCGGTGAGCTTCTGGCCGCGCTTGACCGCATTCCTCTTCCTGCGCAAGAGATGGCGCGTTTTGAAGAGGCCATCCGCGCCGAGATCACCAGTCTCTGGCAGACCGACGAGGTGCGTTCGCGCCGGCCCACTGTTTACGACGAGATTAAGATGGGCTTGGACTACTACGACGTCTCGATTTTTGCCACGGTGCCTAGCCTCTATCGCGAGATAGCCGAGGCCTTGCACGCCAGCTATGGCCTGGAGATCGATGCGCACGAACTGCCGCTGGTGCTCAACTTCGGCTCGTGGATTGGTGGGGACCGCGATGGCAATCCCTACGTCACCCCAGGCGTCACACGCGACGCAATTCAGCTTGCGCGCGGTCATCTGCTGCTCTACTACCAGCAGCAATTGGATGAAATCATCGACCTGGTTACATCCAGCACCCAGCAGATCGCCATCAGCGACGCGCTGCTCCAGCGGCTTCAAGCTTACATTGCGCTTGTGCATACGCCGCAGGCGCAGGTCTTTGGCGAGCAATACGAGTTTGAATACTACCGGCGCTTCGCGATTTGTCTCAAGGCGCGTTTGCAGCAAACCCTGGAAGCGGCTGCCGAGATGCCCTCTGCCACAAATCTGCCCGTCATGCCCTATACGCTCTTCCGCAATCGGCACCGGTTGGACAAGCTGGCCCAGGCCCTGCCCGCTTACTGTAACGTGCTGGATTTCATCGACGATCTGGAAACGATGCGTGCGTCGCTGGCTGCCAATCGCGGGCTGCGCATTGCGCGCACGCTCGTCGACCCGCTGATTTTGCAAGTGCGCACCTTCGGACTGCACTTGCACACCATCGACATTCGCCAACTTGCCAAGGTTCATGCCGCTGCTTTGCAAGACGCCATTGCCGATACTGCCGCGGCAATGTTGCCCGGTGAACTCTCGGATGAAACCTCCAGCGTGCTTGAGACCTTCCGCGTGGTGGCCGAGATAAAAAGCGGCTGCTCGCCAGAGGCCATACGCCAATATGTAATCAGCGGCGCATCGACCGTCGAAGACGTGCTCACGGTAGTGCGATTAGCGAGGCTGGGAGGCGTGTGTGTTGAAGGCACGGATCGCGACCCCGGCCTGATGCCGGTGCCACTCTTTGAGTCCATCGAAGACCTGCGCAACGCTCCCGCCGTCTGCCGCCAGCTGTGGAGCCGGCCCGACTATCAAAAGCTGATGCGTACATGGGACAACTGGCAGGAAGTAATGCTGGGCTACTCCGATTCCAACAAAGACGGCGGCATGCTAACCGGCACATGGGAGATATTCCGCGCTCATCGCGACCTACACGTCGTGGCCCGCGAAGCCGGTGTCAAGCTGCGCATTTTTCACGGTCGCGGCGGCACGGTGGGCCGAGGTGGCGGACCCACGCACCGTGCCATCTTCGCCCAGCCAATCAACTCTTTTGAAGGACAGTTGCGGATCACCGAACAGGGCGAGGTGCTCAACTTCAAGTACTCGGACGAGGTGCTGGCAGAGCGCAACCTGGAGCTGATGATCGCCGCCTCGCTCGACGCACTGGCAAGACCCAATGCGCGCGACCCCGAAGGCCATTTCACCGGCCTGCTCAAACCGGAGTGGGAGGCAGCACTTAACGAGCTCTCCAACATCGCATTTCAATATTACCGGGATCACATTCTCAACGATCCCGGCGTGGTTACTTATTTCGAGCAATCTACTCCGGTAGACGAGTTGGAGCAGGCCAAGATCGGCTCCCGGCCCTCGCGGCGCACTGCGTCAACTGATCTGTCCGATCTGCGCGCCATCCCCTGGGTCTTCGGCTGGACTCAGTCGAGGCTGCTGATGCCGGCCTGGTTTGGCGTGGGCTTTGCGCTGGGCGAATTTCTTGAGCGCACTGGTTCGCTTGAATTGCTGCAAATCATGGCCCGCGAGTTCCCCCTCTTCATCGATCTGTTGCGCAATGTCGAGTTGGCGCTGGGCAAGGTGGATCTGGCGACAGCGCGACTCTACTCTTCACTGGTGGAGGACGCCGTGCTGCGCGAACGCATTTTCTCCATGATGGAAGCAGAATTCCATCGCGCAGTGCACGCACTGCTCGCAATCACCGGTCAGAAGGAATTACTCGAATCCAATCCGGTGTTAGCCCGCTCCATCCGGCTGCGCAACCCTTACGTCGATCCAATGCACCTCATTCAAGTCGATCTGCTGCGCCGCAAACGTGCCGGTGAAGACACACCGGAGGTTAACCGCGCCATCGCCGCAACCATTAGCGGTATCGCAGCCGGGCTGAGGAATACGGGCTGAAAGGATTGCTCCCCTGAAGTCGGCTTCTAGGAAGCAACTTTCGTGCCCACTGCCGATCGCCGTCGTAGCCCGGAAAATACCGAATCCCGCCCACGCAAAAGAGGCTTCAACCAAGCCATCAGCCTGATCGAAGCCCCTCTCGTCTTGCCTCCACTTACTTAGCCTTCGGTCCAGCTGCGCGAATCGCCTCCGAAGCATCAAACTGCTTGAAGTTCGCCTCGAAGCGCGTAGCCAGCTCCGCAGCCGTCTTGTCGTATGCCGCCTTGTCGGCCCACGAGTTGCGCGGATTCAAAATCTCCGCCGGAACATCCGGGCAGCTCACCGGAATGCTCAGCCCAAACGCCGGCTCGGTTTGAAACTCCACCTTGCTCAGCCTGCCGTCCAGCGCCGCATTCACCAGCGCGCGCGTAATCTTCAAGCTCATGCGCTTGCCGACGCCAAACTTCCCGCCTGACCACCCGGTGTTCACCAGCCAGCACGAAGCCTTATGCTGCGTCAGCCGCTTGCCCAGCATCTCCGCATAAACTCGCGGCGCCAGCGGCAAAAACGGCGCACCAAAGCAAGCCGAAAACTCCGGCTCCGGATCCTTACCCATCCCCGCTTCGGTCCCCGCCAGCTTCGCCGTGTAGCCCGACAAAAAGTGGTACATCGCCTGCTCCGGCGTCAGCAGCGAAATCGGCGGCAGCACTCCAAACGCATCGGCCGCCAAAAACATCACATTGCGCGGATGTCCGCCCACTCCTGGAATCACCGCGTTCTCAATAAAATCCACCGGGTAAGCCGCGCGCGTATTCTCCGTCAAATGAATGTCGAAATAATCCGGCTTCCGATCCGCGTCCAGAATCACATTTTCGAGCACCGACCCAAAGCGAATCGCCCTGAAAATCTGCGGCTCGAACTCCTCCGTCAGATTCACGCACTTGGCGTAGCAGCCGCCCTCAAAGTTGAAAATCCCCGTCGGCCCCCATCCATGCTCGTCATCGCCAATCAGCCGCCGCGCCGGATCCGCCGAAAGCGTCGTCTTACCCGTCCCCGAGAGCCCGAAAAACAGCGCCGTCACCCCATCCGCGCCCACATTCGCCGAGCAGTGCATGGGCAGCACATCCTTATTCGGCACAATAAAATTCATCACACCGAAGATCGACTTCTTCATCTCCCCGGCGTACTTCGTCCCGCCGATTAAAATAATCTTCCTCGTAAAATCCGCCAGAATGAACGCGCTCGTAGCCGTCCCATCCCGCTCCGGCACAGCCTGAAACTCCGGCGCAGCCACCACGATAAACTCCGGCACGTGCGTAGCCAGCGCCGACGCTTCCGGCCGCACAAACAAATCCCGCACAAACAGCGCGTGCCACGCATACTCGCTGATCACACGAATCGGCAACCGGTAAGCTGCATCCGCCCCGCAATACAAATCCTGCACAAACAGCTCGCGGCCCTTCAGATGCTCCACCACCCGCTCCAGCAGCGCCCCAAACTTCTCCGGCGCAAACGGCTTGTTCACCTTGCCCCAGTCCACCACGCTGTGCGTCACCGCGTCGTCCACGGTGAACTTGTCCTTGGGACTGCGCCCCGTCCGCGCTCCCGTCACAGCCACCAGCGCGCCGTTGGCCGCCAGATGTCCTTCGCCCCTAACAAGCGACGTTTCAATCAGTTGCGCCATTGGCAGGTTGGCATGAACCCGCTCCCCCGCCACCAGCGCCTTCACCGCCTCTACCCCAGAAAGATTGCCCATCGACAGAACTCCCTCCATGTAAAAAAAAAGCTGAAAATGAAACGTTAATCCATTGTGTCATCCGGACCGCATTGTGGGAAGGGGGAAATATAGGAAACAGCCACCCCAGCAGGAAATAGTGAGGCCGCCAGGCACTCAGATTGGTTTCGATGAGCCGCCAACCTGGATATAGATTCCGAATCACCTCAACTACTCATCGTCACCACACCACCGTCGCCGTCCACAGTGATGTGCTGTCCGCTGCGGATGCGCTGTGTCGATACGCCGGTTCCCAGCACTGCGGGCACGCCGTATTCACGCGCCACAATCGAGCTGTGACTCAGCGGGCCGCCCACATCCGTAACGATGCCTGACGCCAGGGCGAACAGGGGCGTCCACGCCGGTGTGGTGATTTTGGCGACGAGAATATCACCCGGCTTCATCTGGTCGAACTCTTCTGGACCGTGAATCACACAGGCTGGGCCGGTCACCCTCCCTGGGCTGGCGCCAATTCCTTTGATAGTGTTGCCGGCCGCCTGGCTGCTGCGCGCGGGCATCATATTGCTGAGGTCAAGGCCCAGAATCCGTGAGCCACCCTTCAAAGGCAGCAAGACAGGCGGCGTGGCGCTATGCTCCCGCTGCCAGGTCTCGCGCCGCTCCGCGATCGCGCGGCGATAATCCTCCACGGGCTGACCCGCATCGAGCGCGCGCGTTGCGGCCTCGACCTCTTCCCACTTCAGCCAGAACACCTCGTCGCGTTCCTCAATTGCGCCCGCGGCTGCCATGCGGCGTCCGAGTTCGCGCACGATGCGGCGCAGCGCCGGCCAGCCCAGGCCGACGTCGGCGAGCGAGTCCTCGCGCAGCGGCGCCGAGCGTTGTGCCCAGCCGAGCACGCGCCGGAACAATCGCCGCCGAAACCAGCCCAGGCGAGCCTGCAGCGATGCGGCGGCTTTCTCCCGCGCCGCCGTAGCCGCCGCCTGCCGCTCGTAGGGGCTGCGCCCTTGTCCCGCAACAAAATATTTGACTGTTTCCAGCAGCGACGCCGGAGCATCGGCTGGCACGCTCTTCGCGAAATCCAGGTCGTAGACGGCGTGGCCGAAGCGGTTCAGATGCTCCGTCAGGCGCGCGCAGAATTCGCGCCAGCTCTTACCGGCGGCAATGGGCGTCATTTGCGATTCGTATGCCGCAGTAATCTCCTTGCCGCTGGCTCGGGCAAGATATCCTGCGAGCTCGCCGTCGCCGCGCGCCCACATGGCCAGATCGTAGAGCGACTTCTCCGCGCGCATGGGCTGGTTATCGAAGCCCAGCAGAAACGTCAGCGCGGGCGGGTCGCTTTTGCGTTTGATGAGGAGGTTGTAAACGGCGGTAAAGAGGGCTTCACTCACAACGGGCGGACCCAGTACGAGTTGGACGCTCACATAGTAGCTTGCCGCCGCCGCCACAATCCGCTGCGCGCCGGCCAGCAGTTCAGGCGAGGGCGTCGCAGCCAAATCGCGCCCTGTCCATTCCGCGGTGACCTGCGCATAATGCGGGCGTACATCGTCGGCCCAATGCGGAACCGCTCGGCGCCACATCCTCGCCAGTGTGCGTCCATGCATCAAAAAGCTGAAAACCAGCCCCGCCGTTTGCCGCGCATTTAGGGCCATTTCGTAATAGACATAATCGTGGATGGTCACCAGCGCGAACGAGACGGACTTGAGCCCCATCGACTGCGTCATGATCTGCTGCGTCGCTTCGTTCCACTGCGGCAAAGCCAGCGTCTCGAACAACGGCGAGAGCGGCTCAGGCAGCAATTCGGCCACGCTTTGTCTGAAGTATCTGGCTCCCTTTCGCGGCGTCTTCCAATCGGGCGCCGCGCGTGGCTCGGGCAGCGCGGTCACCGGCCGCGCCTGCACAATGAAAATCCGCCCGTCGCACATAGCCCATTCAATGTCCATCGGCTGGCCATAAAGTTGCTCGATCGTGACTCCCAGCCGCGCCAGTTCCGCGGCTTGCGATGGCTCCAGCGCGGCCTGCCTGCGCTTGGCCGCCGGCACAGGCTCTTCGCGCGTGCCTTCAGCCAACCGCACCGTCATCACCTCTTTGCTCGAGATCTCCTCTGACGCAATCGCTCCCGTCTTCTTGTCGATGACCATCGTATCCGGCGTTACGCGTCCACTGACGATGGCCTCGCCCAAGCCCCATGCCGCGTTGATCATCAACTCGCCGCGCGCGCCCGTCATCGGATTGGCGGTGAACAGCACGCCCGCCGCATCGGCCGGGATAAGCTGCTGCACCACCACAGCCATGCTCACCTCTTCTGGACGGATGCCCTGCCGCGCGCGGTAGCCAATAGCGCGTCCCGTCCACAGCGACGCCCAGCAGCGCCGTACTGCGTCAATCACCTCATCGCCGCCGCGCACATTAAGATAGGTTTCCAGTTGCCCCGCGAAGGACATGCCCGGCAAATCCTCCGCCGTCGCCGACGAGCGCACCGCCACCGCCAGATCGCCGCCCATCTCGCCATATCGCTCCCCTATCATCTCGGCGATCTCCCCCGGCATCCTGCCCTGCGCAAACAGCGCTTGAATCTGCTCTGAGGCGCGCTCCAGCGCGGCCGGCTCGCTGCCCTCAGCCTCTGCCGCCGCGCTGAGGATCTTCTCCGCCAGATGATTCTCGTCCACAAAGCGGCGATAGGCGGCGGTGGTGATATGAAAGCCGGGCGGAACAGGCAGGCCGGCCGCTGCCATGCGCGCCAGCGATGCGCCCTTGCCGCCCACCCGTTCCAGTGTCGCCTCCGGGCTATCCAGATTGAGAAGGATGGAACTGGCTTGAGGTGAACTCATCTTTGCTCTCGCTCCTTTCCAAAGGCCACCGCCCGTGCGCAATTTGTCTCCCGCGCACAAGGTCGCCACTGTACACTATAGCCTCGTTTCGATCCTGTGGGACTCGCACTTTTATTAAAATTATGCGCTATGCGCAGCCACGCCTTCTTCCTGGCCTCAGATCATCCCCAGCGGCCTGGCCTCGAAGACCAGCAGCATATCGTCCAATGACGAAAACTGCGAAACCGGCAGCAGATCGAAGGCTATCGGGCAAGCGATCATGATGCTCTTGCCATTCACATTCATTACTTGTCCGCGGCTAGCCAATGTCAGGCGATCGATCTCCATGCGCAGCGCGCCGGGAGAGATTTTTCGCCGCACCACCGCCATCAGAACATCCCTGCCCCAGTGATAGAGCTTATCGTCTGGCCGCAAAGCCTCTGTCAGAAATTGGGCTGCGGAGTTCAGGTAGTCGCCTGCCACTTCCTCCCCATAACGCTGCTCCATGGTTTGCAGCATCGATAGCTTGAACAGCACGGCATAGCTGAGGGTATCGACTCCGAAGAGCGGGGTGAGGTAGTTCCTGGCCTGTGTCGGTCCCGGCAGTCCCGTTGGACCCTCATGATTATCCCATTGGCAGATATCCGCGGTTTCGTTCCTGGATTCTTCGATGATCTGGGCCTTCTTGGCCAGTTTCTTCTCCGTCGTGATCGAATGGTACTGATCCAGGCCGATGTGAATAGCCTCTACAATCGTCTCCTTACTGCATGGCTTAGTCAAAAATCGAAATATGTTGCCCTCATTTACTGCGTCTATGGCCGCGTTAAGGTCTGTACCTCCAGTGAGCAGCATCCTCACCGTATCCGGCGACTTTTGACGCACTTGATACAAAAATTCCGCGCCGTTCATGCCCGGCATCCGCATATCGGAGATTACGACGCAGTAAGGACCGCAATCGTGAATCATCGACAGGCCCACTTCCCCGCCTACCGCTGTGTCCACCTCGAACTCCCGGTGGAGCATGCGCCTGTAGCCATCCAGGACTGCGGGTTCGTCATCCACGAATAGTATCTTTTCAGCCATCGTTCAAACTCCCTGCAACGGCATACGGTTGCGCCCTATGAGCATCGCTCCTGTGATTCCCGGCGCTTGTCGCTGCTTCGTCCAGCCCGCATTTCCATCCTGCCGAAGCCTTCGCGCTGGTATAAAGAGCAGAGTCCCATCTGTTTCATCGGCACACTCTTCCCAATAAATTAGGTGCTGAACATCATTCATCGAAAATATCCGGCGTAATCTGCCCCGCGTTCTGAAGAAATCTTGCCTTTTGCCGATAACCCTCCGGTAACACGTTCGCTCTCGCGCGTATGAGGCCGTCCCAATGAATGGAATGCTCCCGATCCCGGCAGGCTGCGACTCTCCGGCGTGCATCTCGGAGTGCCCAAAGACAGAACACAAACGGGCGAATGAGACCCTGCGCGACAGTGAAGAGCGCTTCCGGATGATTGCGGACAGTTGCCCTTCGATGATGTGGGCGACCAGCACAGAGGGCATTTTTAATTTCTCAAACAAGGCAGCCCGTGAGTTCTTCGGGATGACGCACGAGGAGTTGGAAGCCCCCAAACGGCCGCAGTTGGTTCACCCCGATGATGCGCCCGGGTTCTTGGCGGCATTCAACCGCGCGGTTGGTGACCGCACAACCTTCAGGATAGAAGCTCGATTCCGGCGAGCCGATGGCGCGTGGCGGCTACTGGGCGTGTTCGCCGAGCCGATGTTCTCGTCGAGCGGCAAGTACCTGGGCCATATCGGCCTCTGTGCCGACATTACCGAGCGCAAACGTGCGGAAGACGCGCTGCGAGAAAGTGAACAAAGGCATCGGCAGATTGTTAATACTTCCAATGAGGGAATCTGGCAGATCGATAAGAATCACTGCACCATCGACGTCAATGCTCGCATGGCTTTCATGCTCGGCTACGAAAGCTCCGAGATGTTGGGGCGCTCCGTGGAGTATTTCCTGTTTGAAGATGATCTGAGGGAGCAAGCCAAGAAATTGGAAGCCCGGCGAAAAGGCGTTGCCGAGCAGCACGAATGCCGCTTTCGCCACAAGGATGGCCGTTCGGTTTGGACCATGGTTACGGCGACGCCGGTCATGGACGCTAATAACCAGTTCTGCGGCGTGCTTGGCATAATTACCGACATCAGCGAGCGCAAGCAGGCAGAAGAGGCGCTGATCGTCAGCGAGCGCCGCCACCGGACCCTGTTCGAGAGCGCTGGAGACGCCATTTTCCTGGTGCGGGACGGAATCTTTATCGACTGCAATGAAATGACTCTTCAGATGTATGGCTGCACCCGCGAGCAAATCATTGGCCATTCTCCCATAGATTTTTCTCCGCCCCTGCAGCCGGACGGAAGGTGTTCGCCGGAAGCGGCGATGGAAAATATCAATCTCGCCTTGAGCGTGAAAGAGCCGGTGCGCTTTGAATGGCAGCATTGCCGTGCGGATAAAACCCCCTTCGACGCTGAAGTTTCGCTGAATCAGCTCGATTTGGGCGGCAAAGTTTATCTGACGGCAATCGTGAAAGACATCTCCGCGCGCAAGCGCGCAGAACGGGAGCTTAAACAGCACCGCGCCCATCTCGAGGAACTGGTTGCGGCGCGCACCGAGGAGCTGACGAACGCCAGCGGTAGGCTTCGCGCCTTGATCGACAACGTCCCGGATTTCATGTATGTGAAAGACCTCGAGAGCAGATTTTTAGTGGCTAATTCTCACGTGGCGCGCGTGGTCGGAGTGGAGACGCCGGAAGAGTTGCTGGGAAAAACCGATTTCGACTTTTATCCACCGGAACAAGCCAGAGGCTTCTATGAGGACGAGCAGAACGTGATCCGTTCAGGGCAGCCTTTATACAACCGCGAAGAAATAGGCACCGGCATCGCAGGCAACGAGATCTACCTCCTGACGACAAAAGTGCCGGTGCGCGACAGCACAGGCCATGTGATCGGCGTCGCGGGCATAGGCAGAGACATCAGCTCGCGCAAGAAAGTGGAGAATGAGCTCCGCGAGGCGGAGCGAAAGTACCGCGAAATCTTCGACAATGCAACTTTCGGTGTGTTTCAGACCACGCCGGAGGGACGCGTTCTCAGCGTGAACGCTGCTTTCGCCTCCGATCTCGGCTACGATTCCCCGGAAGAGGCCATAGCGAGTACCACCGATATTGAACGGCAATTGTATGTTGACCCCAAAGGCCGTGACGAATTCAAACGCTTGATCGGCAAAACCGGAGTCGTGCAGAACTATGAATTCGAGGCCTTTCGCAAGGATGGAAGCAAGGTCTGGCTCGCCATGAGCGCACGCGCCATTTGTCAGGACGGAGTAGTGGTCCGCTATGAAGGGATGTGCGAAAACATCAGCGCGCGCAAGAAAGGGGAGGATACGCTCCGGGAGATGGAACAGAAGTATCGAGGTATCTTCGACAAGGCCATTGTAGGCATCTTTCAGAGCACGCCGGATGGACGATTTTTGAGCGTGAACCCTTCAATGGCATTTACTTGCGGCTATGATTCACCTGAGGAAATGATTGCCAGTATTTCCGATATTGTCAGCCAGTTTTTTGTCGATCCCAGTCGAGGCATGGAATTCATGCTCATTATGGACAAAATCGGAGGAGTGAAGAATTTTGAATGTGAGACCTTACGTAAAGATGGCAGCAAGATATGGCTCTCCATGAATATAGTTGCCATACGTCAGAACGCCGCGGTGATCCGCTATGAAGGGATGTGCGAAGACATCACCGAGCGCAAACAGTTGCAGGAACAGCTTCTTCAAGCGCAAAAACTGGAATCGGTGGGTCAGCTCGCCGCCGGAATCGCTCACGAAATCAATACTCCGACCCAGTACATCGGAGACAATGTGCGCTTTTTGAGAGATGCTTTTCAGGATTTAAAAAAATTGCTGGCACATTATGAACGCTTGTTAGCGGCGGCTAACGACAATACCTTGTCCCGTGAAACCATCCAGGATGTCGCGGCGGCGGTGAAACACGCGGACACCGGCTATCTGCTGGATGAAATTCCCAAAGCCATCGACCAGACCCTCGAAGGCATCACCCGCGTCGCTTCGATTGTCGGCGCAATGAAAGAGTTCTCCCATCCGGACACCAAAGAGAAGATTCCCCTGGACCTGAACCACGCCATCAACAGCACCATTACGGTGGCGCGCAACGAGTGGAAATACGTGGCCGAAATGAAAACCGAATTCGACTCGTCGCTTCCTCTGGTCTCTTGCCTGCCGGGAGAATTTAACCAGGTGATTCTCAACCTCATCGTCAATGCCGCGCATGCCATTGCCGATGTTGTCAATAAGGGAGGTCCTAAAATGGGAAAGATCAAGGTGCAAACCAAAAATTGCGCGGAGTGGGTTGAAATTCGCATTCAGGACACAGGCACGGGCATCCCTCAAAAAGTGCAATCTCGCATCTTCGACCCTTTCTTCACCACCAAAGAAATCGGCAAGGGAACCGGGCAGGGCCTGGCCATCGCGCGTTCGGTGGTTGTCGATAAACATGGCGGCAGCATTCACTTTGAAACCGAGGAAGGCAAGGGCACAACCTTTATCATTCGCCTTCCTCTCAATGGCAAATCTCTTACTGCCAGGGCGGTGGCCGCATGAAGCGCATCTTGTTCGTGGACGATGAAAGCCGGGTTCTCGACGGAATCCGCCGCATGCTCTACGCGGAGCGGGACCGTTGGGAGATGCAGTTTGCCCTCGGCGGTGAAGCCGCGTTGCAGGCCTGTGAAGCGGGCAGCTTCGACGTGGTCGTCTCCGATATGCGCATGCCCGGCATGGATGGCGCCACCCTCCTGGGCCTCATTCGCGATCGCTATCCCAACACCGCGCGCATTATCCTCTCCGGACATTCCGAAATCGCCCTGGCCACGCGCGCTGTTCCCGTTGCGCACCGCTTCCTGTCCAAGCCATGCGACGCCGCCAATCTCCTTGCCACCATCGAGCGCGTCTGCGCCCTGCAGGAACTGCTCTGCGCCCCCGAGATTCGCACCATCGTCGGCAAGGTCGGCGAGCTGCCTTCCCTCTCGGTTACCTACATGTCGCTGACTCGCACAGTCTCCGACCCCGATGCTCCCGTCGAACGAGTCGCCCGCATCATCGAGCAGGACGTCGCCATGTCCGCCAAAATCCTGCAGCTGGTCAACAGCGCGTTCTTCGGCCTCGCGCAAAAAGTCAATACCCTGCAAAGCGCCGTCGGATACCTGGGCATGGACACCATCAAGAACCTGGCCCTCGCTTCGGAGGCTTTCCGCGCCTTTGTCCCCAACTCGCGTATTCCGCAATCTGTTTGCGAGTCCATGCAACGACATGCGCAAAGCACCGCTCTCATTGCCGGCGCGCTCCCCGTCGACCCCAAATCGCGCGACACGGTTATCGTTTCCGCGCTCCTCCACGATATCGGCAGCTTGATCCTGGCCAGCGTCATGCCTCGCGAGTTCGTTTCTACGCGCGCCTCCGCTGCCGAAAATAATTGCGCCGTATTCCTCGCTGAAGAGCAGTTGCTCGGAACTTCCCACGCCGAGATTGGCGCCTATCTGTTGGGCCTGTGGGGCTTGCCCAACCTCGCCGTCGAGGCCATCGCCAACCACCATCATCCCGAACGCGCTCCCCACTCCGGCCTCGATTGCACCGCCGCCGTCTACATCGCCAACCTGCTGGCCCACGAGTTGGAAGCGCATCCGCTTGGTTCTATTGGACTTCCAATCAACGAGACGGACCGCGCCAACCTTGAGACGCTGGGATTTTTGTCCAGATTTGACGAATTCCGCAATCTCGCGCTCGAGAGCCGCGAATGAATTTGCGCGCCTGTGCAGGAGTCAGAGATCAGGGGTCAGGGGGCAGAAATCAGGGGTCAAAAACGAGCTTTATGCGTGGATATGGATGTGGTTTTTGGGGAATATATGCGTGTTTATGCGTGTTTATAAGGGAAGATATGCGTGTTTATGGATGAGGAAAATAGCTATAGCTGTCAGCTAGCAGCCGTCAGCAGTCAGGGGTCAGGGGTTAGGGAATATAGTACTGGAGCAATATTCGCAGGGTTAGCGGCTCTCACTAATCATGCCTTCACGATCGACAACTTGAATCGGATCGGATACTATTTGATTGTTATGAAGAATGCGATATCCCCGCCACCAGTTCGAATGCCGCCTCAGGCCTTCATGAATGGCGAAGTGCATGATTGGTATCGAACCGTTTGGGGATATTCCGACCATCTGGTAGGGACGCTACTAGACGAATTCGCTTCAGCGGCCAGAGCACGGGTGTTGGACCCCTTTTGCGGAAGCGGGACGACTCTCGTTGAGTGCATGAAACGGGGGATCGATTCGGCAGGGATAGATGCAAACCCTGTCAGCTGCTTCGCCGCCGCTGTCAAGACGAATTGGAGCCTGAACTCGGACAGACTGCTAGCCCTTTTGGAATGCATTGGTGAAAACTATCACAATGGCCTTTTGGACGAAACGTACGCATCTGATCCCACCTATCGATACCTGGACAGTACCGGCATGCTCTCGCGAGGTTGGATCAGCCCAGAGCCATTAAAGAAAGCCATCAGCGTGAAGCACTCTATTCGAATGCTAAAAACCAGTGTGGCGTATAGGCGAACTTTCACTCTAGCGCTCCTAGACACTGTCCTTCGTACAGCCGCGAACATAAAATTTGGCCCAGAGCTCTATTGTTCGAAGCAAAAGACGGATGCGGACGTGTTTGGAGAGTTCTGCAAGAAGATTCGGAAGATCGCACATGATCTTGATCTGGCAACACATGTCAAACATGGAAAATCTGTCGTCTTGGAAGGCGATTCTCGGGGCTTCGTGGGCCTACGAAATCAGCTGGGCAGCCCCAAGTTCTCTCTAGTCATCTGCTCGCCTCCTTACCCGGCAGAGCATGACTATACCCGCAATTCACGACTGGAGCTCGCATTTCTTGAAGAGGTCAAGGACAGAGAATCTTTACGGTTAATCAAGAAACGGATGGTGCGGTCCCATACGAAAGGAATTTACACAGAGGACGATGATTCAGGCCTCGTAACCGGGCACGAAGCGCTGGCAAGAATTGTCCGGAGGATAGATCGTGCAGCGGCGTCTAAGACTTACGGTTTTGCTAGGCTTTATTCAAGGGTTACCATGGAGTATTTTGGGGGGATGAAGAGGCATTTGGCGAGCATCCGTCCTTTCCTACGTGACGGCGCTATCCTTGCGTATGTAGTTGGGGACCAATCAAGCTATCTTCAGGTGCCGATCAACACGGCTCACATTCTTTCGGCGCTCGCGGTTGAGGTTGGGTATGAGCAGGTTGAGATTCGGCATTGGCGAAATCGCAACTCACGAAGCGCTTCAAAGGTTATAGTTGAAAATATCCTGATCTTGCGGAAGGGAGCATAGAGATCATGCCAAAGATCCACGTACACGAAAAAGCATTGGCCCACTTGAGCCGCGGCCTCTATCGAAGCCCGGCAAGCGCGCTACGAGAGCTCGTGAGCAACGGTTGGGATGCGAATGCGACGGTCGTTCGCATTAGCACAAACTATCCGAATTTTTACCAATTGGCTGTGGAGGATAACGGGGACGGCTTTTCTGCGGAAGAGTTTGCCCGCCTGATGGGCGGAGGGATAGGCAACAGTGAAAAAAGGCCGGCGGCTAAGAAGATGAAATATGGTCGGCCAATAATTGGTCGTCTAGGGATTGGTATGCTGGGCATCGCCCAGATTTGTGGTTCCTTTACAGTTACATCCAAGATGAAAGATGGCACAGGGTTCCGCGCCAAAGTGAAACTCTATGATCTCCTGAAAGAGAAGTTAGATACTAACGATTCGAGCGTCGTAAGTTCGTCCTCCGACCAACAGTTCGAGGAGGTCGACGTTGGAGTATATGACTTTGAAGAGCAATACGATCCGAATAAGGCCAATTTTGGAACGGCAATTGTGACCGATGATGTCCATCCAGCATTCGTACGGGCGTTCCAGCTCTCGCTGAAGTTTGAAAAATTTCGGAAACCGCCATCACAATGGCAGAAGGCCATTGACATCGTTTCAGGCGTCCGTTCAATCCAAGAGCTAGGAGACTATTGGCGTCTGCTTTGGGAGTTAGCAGCGTCATGCCCGGTTCCGTACGTTTCTGCGAATTGCCTCCCTCAGAAGCTTATTTCTGATGAGCAGAAGCTCCTAGAGTCTTATAATTTCAAGGTTTTTGTCGACTCACTTGAGCTGAAGAAGCCCATCCACCTGAAGGGAAACCCAGCGGGATACACAATCCGCCGCATTCAGCCTCAACATTTAACCCCTTACGGCAGGAACCTTCGCTTCCACGGCTACATTATCGTGCAAGAAGGCGCTCAACTCAAGCCGGACGAGCTAAGGGGCCTGCTCATAAGAATCAAGAATGTTGCAATCGGATACTATGACCCGGGAATGTTGGATTACCGATATAACGAAGGCCCAAGAAGCCGCTGGCTTACCGGTGAAATCTATGCCACAGAAGGTTTGGAAGACGCACTGAACATTGATCGTGATAGCTTCAACCGTTTCCATCCACAATTCCGGGCAATGCAGGAATATGTGCATTCTGTGTTACACGAAAAGGTCTTTCCGGAAGTGTACAAACAGATTGAAGTACGTTCTTCCGATCGAGCGCTGACAAAGCGCACGGAGCGCACAAGCCACCTGACGCAGGTATTATCCGACGTCTCAACAAAGCCGGTCTCTGTCAGAAGCGTTACCAAATCTTCTGACTATGCACCCGCAGAAGTCTCAGTGAAGAGAGAGTCCAAGCAACTTCAGGTGGTTATCCCAGATGAAGCAGACATTTTGACAAAGAAGTCAAACCGACAACTAGCGTCTTCCATACTAGCCTTGTTCGAGGTCGCCATGAATGAACCAACCGACACGCGGAGACGAGAGGTGTTCCGGCGTTCGCTGCTTTCACTCCTCTCAAAATGGTGAACTAGATGGCCGCTCAGGGATTTGCATTTGAGGACTGCCCACTGAAGCATTACGTTCGCGTAAAGGGCTGGCTCCCTCATTGCAAAGCCCGCAAAAGGGCTAACGCAGATCTGGGACCTTCTGAGCAGCGAAGGCTACGTTATTTTACCTTTTGCGCGATTGGGGCGATAGATGTCCACATGCTGAATATCGCAAAAGTTATTTCTCTTTCGCGGGAGGATAAGTTCGACAACGTGGTATTCTTCGACCGCGAGACGGACGCAGTGCTGGAAACCCAGAAGCGAATCCCCGGAGCAATGGGTTTCCCAGGTAACTTTATCGATGTAGTTCTTGCTAACGACCCCGCAGCGACTCTCGCTGAGGATCACGACTACTTAGCCCCGCCTCTCGATCTCCAAGACGAGTACTCGACGCGAAGAGAGCAGCTGATCTATGGACAACGCCGCGATTTCATTAAGGCGTTTCCATTCGACATTGTAAACCTTGATCTTGAGGAGTTTGCATTCAAGGCCAACGATCCCTTTCCTGGAAAGGTGATAACTGCCTTGCGGAAGCTATTCGAATGGCAGAAAAATCCGCTGCATGCGTGGCCGAATCGACCGAAGAAGTCGGTGTGTCTTGACAGCTTTACTTTGATGTTTACGACCCAAATTGGACCGCCGAATATCAGCAAAGAATACACAGATATGCTTCGAGAATACTTAGAGCAAAACATCGCATCGCATTCAGACCTAAGTGGCATCCTCCATGAGCGGATAGGTGCGACGAATGTCGCCGCACTTCAATCGGATCATTTCGAGGACTTTTTCAAGCTCGGTGTGCCGAAAGTTCTGGCTAGCCTGCTGCTAGAAACCGACTGGTATGTGGATGCTGACAAAGGGATTACAACTTTCGCCTTCAAGAGGAACTGGACGGGCGGAGAATACACAATGTTGCACTTCGTCATGGACGTGAAGCGCCAGGAGCCGCCACGACAGCGAAGAGCTCCCAACTCAGGCCATACAGCGGGTGCGATTGATGCGTATGCGAGTGTCGTCCGAAGGCTTTTCACGCAAGGCGATCTTGAAGTCACGAATGAGATTGCCTCTTCAATTGAATTGAAGCCAAGCCTTGAGGAAATCCGAGCCTGCCGCAGGAAATACTATCCGGAGGATGTTTGAGTCGGCCTCACTACGGCCAGGCACTTTCTATTCCTTATTCACTATTCCCTAATCCCTGTTCCCTGACCCCTGTTCTAGAACCACTCCAAAACTTCCCAGAACCAATTCAGAACCACCTCAAAACCGCCCGGAACGCTTCCCAAATAACCCCATTTCGCGCAAAAAACCTCTATCTATAAGTAAAGACTTCTTGCGCGCGTTTTAGTGCCTGATCTTTGCTCGTTGTTCCCTATTCCCTAGTTCCTATTCCCTGTCCTTTTACACCAATACCGGCATTTCGCCTAATTTCCTTGCCTCGGCGACCACAAGCTCCAGATTCGCAAGGACTTCGTCCACGGTCATGGTGTATATTTCGCGCCGCGAGTCGTAGCCTTCTTCAATGATCTGCTTCAGATAGCGGCCTGCGATCTGGGCGGCGAGCTGGTCGGTGATCACCTTTCCTGTCAACGACTTATGACGCCCCCATGCCTCCAGCGGCAGGGCAATCCACATGGCCCGTCCGTTGATATCGAAGCGGACATCGACGGCGTCGGCGTGGCGCGTGGCGATGGCCACCAGTGTGCCTTTCCATCGGCAGAGAAGCTCTTCGCCGCTCCAGCGCTCGGTTACGCGGAAGTCTTCATACATATAGAGATAGCGTATGCCTCCGCCCTCACGACCGCAAGGGCCGGTGGACGCTCAGCTTGACGCACTGATAGACTGATGGGGTTCGAGTTAAAGGAAGAAAAGCCCTGTGGATACAAAAACCCGTCATTCTTTGAAACAAGATCGTTTTGCCCAGGCCACGAAAAGCAGCATGGACTGGGTCAGCGGCCATCGTTCCGGCGTCCTGCGCTGGGTGATCGTTGTGGTTGTTGTGGTGGTGGTGACCGCTGGCGCATTGGTTTATTGGGGTTGGAGCTCGTCCAAGGCCGACACCGCATTGGGCGCGGCGCTGGACATCTACAGCTCGCCGCTGTTGCCGCCGGGCGCTCCGGCGGTGAGTGGAAGCTACGCTACCTCAGCCGACCGCTCGAAGGCCGCGAATCAGCAATTTCTAGCGGTGGCAAAGCAGTATGGGTGGCTGCCGGAGGGCGCCAAGGCGCACTACTTTGCCGGCGTTACGTACGAGGAACTGGGAAACAACGCGTCGGCCGAGGCGGAGTTGAAGATCGCCGGAGATTCGTGGAATCGGAATTTGGCGAATCTGGCTAAGCTGGCGTTGGCCGGCCTTTATCACCAGATGGACCGCGATCCTGAGGCAATTAACATTTATAACGCGCTGGCTGCGAAGCCGTCGGAAACGGTGCCAGCCGCTGTGGCGCAGCTTGATCTGGCCGACATGTATGTCGAGGAGGGCAAGGTTGAGCAGGCTCGCAAGCTGTGGGCTACAGTGAAGGACGCCGATAAGGACGGTGTGGCAGGAGCGCTTGCGGCGCAGAAGCTGGGCGGGAAGTAGTAAAGCTGGCGGATTGACGAAATGGCTCGCGGAGCGATGGCTTCGCGGGCCGTTTTCATTTTGGCTGGCGCGTGCACCGAGCGACGTGGAATTTCGAGCATTTTGCCTCTGGCTTGCGTCTGGTTAACTATGAGCGCCGGTCAGGCAGTATTCTCAGGTTGGATGGAGATCGCAGACAAGGCTGTGTACGACGAGGCCCGCCGGCGCGCGGAAGAGGCAGCGGTTGCGGGGCTGGTGAGCCAGTACGCCGGAACGCTCTACCGGGTGGCTTACTCGGTGCTGCGCAATGCGGCCGACGCTGAAGATGCGGTGCAGGAGACGTTTGTGCGCGTGCTGCGGCATCGAGAGACGCTGGCGGAGGTGCGCGATCAGCGGGTTTGGCTGATTCGCATTGTGTGGAACGTGGTGCTGGATCGCAAGCGCCGCATGAAGACGCGTCCGGAGACCGACGACGTGGCTGAGTTGGCGCGCGTGCTGCCTGCCGCGGGGTTGAGCGCCGAGGAGCGCGTTGCCGCCGCCCAACATCACGCCCACGTGCTGGGCTGCGTGGAGCAACTGCCCGCCAAGGAGCGCCAGGTGCTGATGCTCTCGGCCTTCGAGGAACTGAATAGCGTGGAGATTGCCGTTGTGCTGGGAGTGAGCGAGTCCAGCGTGCGGTCGAGACTGTTTCGCGCGCGCAACCTGATGGCAGGATTGCTGGACCATGCGAGGAGGGTAGGCAGGGGTTGACTCATGAGGCAACAAAATTGCCCAAAACCGCACCAAAAACCCTCTACATATACATGTAGGTTTTTTGCACGAAATTGGGTTATTTGGGAAGCGGAAATAGGGGTTAGGGGCGAGGGACCAGGGGTTAGGGACTAGAAATTAGGGGTTAGTTGCCCGTTTGGACGCCCAGAGAGGGAGGATGAGATGAAGATTTCAGATCGGAACTCGTTGGTCAGAGGTTTCGGCGAGTTTGATGAGACGCTGCGGCTGATCGCACGGCTCTCGCCGCCAGAGGGGCTTGAGGAGCGGATGCAGGCGGGATTGCGCGCGGAGGCTAGTTCAGGCAGGGCGCGGATTTTGCGCTGGCCCGAGGCATTATGGGTGCAGAATCTGGCGCGCACGGCGGCGGCGGCGGCGATTGTTGCGGTGGTGGTTGGCGGGGGGTGGGGCATTTCCTCGCGCTTTCAGCCGGCTCAGCCGTCCAGCGCAATTACGGTTCCTCCTCACAGTGCTGGGCAGGGAGGGTTTTCCAGCGCTGGAGCCATGCGCACGCCGCAGACGCTTAACGGGCCGGTGGTTGCGCATCCGGCGACGGTTGCGCCGGAGACGGCCAAACCTGCGAGGAAGATATTGGTTCGGCACGACAAGCCTGCGGCTGCAAAGAAGGCCGTGGCGCAAACCGCTGTGCAAGCGGTGAAATAGGTGAATCCCAGGTCCCAAATGCGGGACCTGGGGCACCCGGGCCTTGGTTAGAGGTCCAAAGATCAATTCAAAATGTCAATTCTTTTCCGACAGCTCTTTCTGCTTTCGCATGAAATATTCCTCGGAAAGGCATATTAGGTAAATCACGCCACCAACCACTCGACCAGTTTCTGGATGATAATCCTTATGCCGGAAGACGGCCAGCCAGCGTTCACCGCGCTTCTTACAATCCGCCGTCACTTCCTCAGCCAGTCGCGTATCGAGATATCCTAACTGCTCGCCCGTGTCGTTTCGACACACGGCAATAGCGTTCGGGTCGAACTTATTATCAGGCTCGAACCGAAGGTCAAGGGTTTCGAAGGCCACAGATTCAGCAAGAAGGCGTGAGCGGTGAGTACCATCTGGATTGGAATGCTTCACTCCCACGATTTTGGTATAGAACGCCTTCTCGCGAATCGACTCGGGAACATTTTTCAGTATAATCGCCTCAAACTCGCGGTCTGCCTCCTCGCGAACCTCCGGACGCAGTGCGACCAATGCACCGAGTTCTTCCTCCTTCTTCAATGCTGAGACATCGGAGGACCTATCTCTCTTACGCGTCTGAGTTGCCTCCCTAGCCGCTTTCGCTTGGAAGTTTTGCTGATAAGCCTCTTCGGGATCATTCTTCAACACACGTGGGGCCGAAGTATCCCCCTCGATGCCGAACAAACGCTTTAAGAAACCCATCACAGCCTCCTCGACCGCGATTTTAGCATTCGCTTAGCAGCCCACACATCATGATCTCTTGTAATGGAAGAGTTGCAAGCGAGTATTTATATTTAAGCGCCTGCATCTGATGCGCAATATATCAAAAGTTCCTGATCGGAAGCTGAATACAGTGTAAGGCATCGTGCCTACCCTTTCAGCTTGGCCAGCGTTCGGGATTACGCTCCTCTTCTACCCGTATGCTGACCTGAGCATTAAGTGGCGCATCCAATCGATAAGCCACATCCTTCACTCGAAAAAAATGCTCTCTGACTGGTTCGTTCCCTTTGCCGAATTCCATAACGATGCGTTCTCCAATGCGAGGCAAAAACTCGGATTCATAATCTTGCTTATTCCCAACTTCGTCAATCACTCTGAGGTATTTCATTTGTGCAGTTTAGCATTCTGCCGGTTGTATAAATATGCCCAGTTTTCCACATAATCTAATGAGCTAGATGTATTTATCACTAGCAAATTATTGAATAAACATTTCCTCCGTGGCTAAAGCCACGTTCATTTTATGGCTTCAAACGGGGATTGAAACCCCCGCCTCCCTCCGGTACGAATTTTGCAACGCCTACGAGCTTTTGGTGACTGCACGGATGAGCATGCCGAGCAGGGCCAGCACTACTGCTCCCCAGAAGGCGGGAAGGAAGCCGCGCACGTGGAAGCCATGTACCAACTTTGACGCCAGCATAATCATCAGGCCGTTGATGACCAGTAGGAATAATCCGAGGGTGAGGATGCTGATGGGGAAGGTGATGACCTTGAGGAAGAAGCCGAGCGTGGCGTTGAGCAGGCCGATGATCAAGGCAGCCGTCAGCGCCGAGCCCAGTCCCCGCACAAAGAAGCCGGGCACGAGGTTGGAAACAACCAGCAGGGCAAAGGCGTACAAGAGCCATTGAGCGAGAAGTCGGAGCATGGAGCGTGTTCTCCTTTTCTGTTTGCGAAAATATGTCTGTATTTAATATAAAATGCCCAAAAACATGCCGCAGGGGCTAAAGCCTCGAGTGATTCCATTCGTCTGATACCGGGGATAAATCCCCGGCCTACCAGCCGAGTGATGATTTCCCGCAGGGGCTAAAGCCCGACGCTTATATTGTTACATTTGCGGCACGACTAAAGTCGTGCCCTGATACAAAACCAATATCCCACCTATCGCAAAGTGCGCGATGGATGGGGCACAAGGCGTGGACCAGGAGGTCCACGCAACAGCCGGTCAACCACCCCACGGACGAAGACCTGTCCGTGGGGACCCCGGCCAGGAGGCCGGCGCTACATTCCCCACTCATTCAAAACACTCACTCGGCCAGGGGCGGCTCCAGCTCCTCGGCGAGGCGGGAGTCGCTGGTTTCCGATGCGCCTTTGGCCTTGACTCTTGCCGTAGTCATGACGAAGACGGCGACAACGATGGCCGCCATTCCGATAAACTCGGTGCGCTCGGGGCGCTCGCCGAGCAGCAAGACGCCCAGCAGCACCGCGACCACTGGGTTCACATAACAATAGGAGGAGACCTTAGCCACGGGCACGTGCTCCAGCAGATAGACGAAGGCGGAGTAGCCCACGAGCGAGCCGCCGGTGATGAGCCAGGCCAACGATGCGATGGAGGCCAGATTCACGTGGAAGTCGGGCCACTGGCCCAGCGCGGTGCCCAGCAGAATGCAGAAAGCACCGGCGATCAGCATTTGCCAGGCGGCGGCCACAAAGCTGTTGACCGGCAGGCGGGCGTGGCGCGAGAGGATGCTGCCCACGGTCCATGCAAAGGCTCCGGCCAGCAATACGCCGATGGCCACGAGGCGCGTAAAGTCTCCGGTAAAACCGGTGCGCAGCGAGGGCCACACCAGCGTGGCCAGGCCGGCGAAGCCCAGCGCCATGCCCAGCCAGCCGCGCACCGAAAGCGGCTCGCCGCCGGGAAGCATCATCTCGGCCAGCGCTATGAAGAGCGGAGTCACCGCGAGCACCAGCGAAGCCAGGCCACTGGGGACAAACTTTTCCGCGTAGACCAGGGCAACGTTGCTAACGCTGAGTAGAACAATCCCAACCAGGCCGAGGATCAACATGGTGCGTGGCGGCCACAGGAGGCGCAACCCGCGCCAGCGGCACCAGGCAAGCAGAATTGCGCCGGCAATGAAAAACCGCGTTCCGGAGAGCAGCAACGCCGGCATCTGGGCCGCTCCAATACTGATGGCCGTATAGGTGGAACCCCAGAAAAAATACACGCAGGCAAAGGCCAGCACGATGGAAGCCGTAGAGGCCGCTTTCTTTGCCGGATGGAGAGGAGAGTTCGTCATGGGGCTGATTCCATGCTACATGGAGAGGCGTTCGGCCACTTCCTGAAACCTGCGATATGTTTGCGGCTATGGTCTTGTCCGGCGTTGTTAGCAGGGGCCGGCGTTGGTTTGCCTGTTATTTGTATCTACTCCGCTTTTTGATAAACTGAGTTACATTGATTGAGTGCGTAATTCGTGCTGGAGGTTGCCCGATGAACATTCCCTCGATGAAGCAGCCAAGCGCCTTTCTTCCCCTGGCCATGTCGCTGACCGCCCTGGGTATTGTGCTTGGTCACATTGCTATTTATGGCGCTGTCCGCGAGGCCGATGAGGGCGCCGCTGCCCATCTGTGGCAGATTCTCATGGCTGGACAGATACCGTTGGTGGCGTTCTTTGCTGTCAAGTGGCTGCCGCGGGCGCCAAAACAGGCGATGTATATTCTTGCGCTGCAGGCTGGCGCTGTGCTTGCAGCCATAGCCCCCGTGTATTTTCTCCATTTGTGACCTGTTGGGCCGTTTACGTCGCGTGCTGGGCGCGGCGGATTTGCTGTACAACATGAGCACAAATGTTCTATCCTGATGTCAGCAGGATTTCATGTATATGAGCGCTATCCATCGACTGCTTGCACCGGCCACCAGGCGCTGGTCGCGGTCGCGCGCGCTCGGCCTCAGCCCTCGACGCTACCTGCGCATACTCCCGCCTCTCACGCGACCTAGCCTCTTCGGCGGCGATTAGGTCAGTTCCGCCGAAGATCCTCTCCAACTCTATCTCGCCGTCATGGCGATGAGAACTGGACCATCCCACCCCTTTGGGATTTGCAGCCGGGCATCGGAATGATGTTGCAGGGCCGCACAACCGAATCCATTGAGGAGATAAGAAGATGACCAAGCAAGAATTGCATGCGCAATACGGGCCCAAACTCGTCTGTTCGCTGCCCGGACCCAAAGCCAAGGCCGCTGTGAAGGCTGACGACCGGCTGATCTCGCCCAGTTACACGCGGTCTTATCCGCTGGTGGCCAAGCGCGGACGCGGCATTCGCGTGGAAGACGTGGACGGCAACGAATTTCTCGACTTTGCGGCGGGCATCGCGTCGGTTTCTACCGGCCATTGCCATCCCGAAGTGGTCGCCGCCATCCAAAAACAGGCTGCCGAGCTGCTGCACATCTCTGGAACCGACTTCTACTGCGAGTTGATGACCGATCTGGCTGACCGTCTTTCGGCCATCGCCCCCATGCCCGGACCGCACAAATTTTTCTACGGCAACTCCGGCGCCGAGGCCATTGAATGCGCCCTTAAGCTGGCTCGCTACCACACCGGGCGCCAGAATGTGATTGCATTTCTGGGCGCCTTCCATGGACGCACTATGGGCGCGTTGTCACTGACTGCATCCAAGCCGCAACAAAAACGCCGCTTTGCGCCGCTGGTTCCCGGCGTGACTCACATTCGCTATCCATACGCTTATCGCGGCTGCACGGGCGGCGCGCAGGAAGAAGAAGCCTTTAGTTTGGGTTGCGCGCGCTACATCGAGGAAAAACTTTTCAAGACTGTTCTTCCTCCCGAGGAGGTGGCCGCCATTGTTCTCGAACCGATTCAGGGCGAGGGCGGGTATGTGGTGGCACCCGACAACTTCATGCGCGAGCTGCGCGCGATCTGTGACCGGCACGGCATCCTGCTGGTGGTGGATGAGGTGCAATGCGGAATGGGCCGCACCGGCAAGTGGTGGGCCATCGAGCACTCCGGCGTAGAGCCGGACATTGTTTGCATGGCCAAGGGCATTGCATCGGGAATGCCTCTGGGCATCTGCATGAGCCGGGCTGAAATTATGAACTGGGCGCCTGGCTCGCACGCCTCCACATTCGGGGGCAATCCGGTCTCCATCGCCGCCGCCATGGTTACGCTGGACATTGTTGAGCGCGAGGGGATGGCCAACGCCGCCCGCGTGGGCGCGTTGATGTTGCAGCGGATCAACGGCTGGAAGCAAACCCACGCGACGGTGGGTGACGTGCGCGGACGCGGCCTGATGATCGGCATCGAGCTGGTGAAGGACAAGGCTACTCGCGAACCCGCAACAGCATTGCGCAACCGTGTGGAGACGCTGGCCTTCGAGCGCGGCCTGATGGTGCTGGGCTGCGGCGAAACCACGTTGCGGCTTTGTCCTCCGCTCATCGTCAGCGAACAGGAAGCCACCGTGGCCCTCGATATTCTCGAGGAGTCGATCGCGCTGGCGGAAAAGGAAAACCAACACGCCTGAGCCTGAGTGTGCGCTGCCTTGCATACGAAATAATTCGGGACTGACAGGCAGGGGCAGCTTCTCAGTACCTGTCTTCCATGCAAGCCTGATTTGCGCTTTTCGCTCATCCGGCGAGAGAATGGAATGCCATGAGATGGTTTGAGCAGATGCGGATCGGCTGCGAGGAGCGCGTGCTGGCTGGCCTGGGATGGGTGGCGCGCAGTCGAGCAGGGTCCGAAGCTCTGCCCGCTCACCTGGTCACCGGCATTGATGGCGAAAACGCGGCCTTCTTCTATCTGCGCCGCAAAGGTTACGCAGTGGTGGCGCGGCGCTGGTCGTCAGGCGACTTGCCCGGCGATGTGGACCTAATCGCATGGCAAGGGCAGAGGCTGTGCTTTGTCGAAGTGAAGACCCGCACTGCCCACGACGCCTCCCCGGCCGAGATCGCCGTGGATTCTCACAAGCGCTCGACCCTCCGCCGCCTGGCACGCCAATACGTGCGCCAGTTACCCCAGGAGACTGCGCCGCCGGTCCGCTTCGACGTGCTCAGCGTCTACCTTGTGCCGGGCGAAAAAAAGGAATTTCAGCACTTTGAAGGCGCGTTTGGATGGAGTGAGCGGGAGGATTACGAGAGGTATTAGACTATTGGCCTCACGAACCAGGCGGCTGTCAATCGCCGCATTTTATTTCTGCGCGTCCTCAAACTCCTCATGCCAGGCCATCTGAATGGCCTCCAGGCGCGATTCATTCGATTTTTCCGGGTCGTCGGCAAAGTCTTGCAACTCAGTCACGAAGCGATGCAGGTCGGTGAAGCGCACCTTCAGCGGGTCCATATCCGGATACTTCTCATATAGTTGAATGCCGATCTCTTCGGCGTCGGTCCAGTGAATCTCGCGCGGCAACGGGAGTCTCCTTATTTTTCTTCGGCCAGTGTAAGCGGCTTGCCCTCGGAAACGTAGTTGCGATTCCACTTGGGAATCTCCACCACATAGTCTCCGGGGCGTGTGATGACGGCCTGGCAGCCGAGGCGTGAATTCAATTGCTGATCGGCGGCCATGTCGAGCCGGTCCAACTCATCGTCGTCGGCCTCGCTGATGCCAGATTGATCCTTAATCCACAGGTGGCAGGTGGTGCAGGCGCAGACGCCGCCGCAGGCGTGATCGAGAAAAATGTTGAAGTTCTCCGCCACGTCGAGAAACGACATGGGCTTGCCGTGATGCTCGTAGGGCAGCGCGCCAAACTCGAACTCCACCGTCCTGCCCTCGGGCATAAAGGTGACGCGCACCAACTTATCGGCGGGGATGTTTTTTTGGTTTGGCTCGCTCATGGTTCAAACTCCTCGCGCTAACTTCGCTTCACTTGAACTCGGCTGGAGCAAATTCATGCGGTGCGCTTACGGTCTCGGCCAATTCCTCGCCGGCGGTGTTCATGGTTTTGCCGCGCAGGGCGCTGGAGACGGCAGCCTCCATCATCAACTCCGCAAAGCGGCGAGTGGCGTGGTCGAGAATCTGCGTTGCTTCGCGGATGGCGGCTGCATTGTCGCTCTGCTTAACTTTGTTCAGGTAGTCGCGGGCCAGCTTGATGGCTGTCTTCTCGTCGCCGGTCAACTGCGCCCACGCGGGATTTTGCGGCGCACGCTCCACCGCTGCCAGAATCGTCTCGGCCTCGGTGCGAGCTTCAATCAGCAACCTCTTGGCAAAATCCGCCTCGGCGTTGTCGAAGGAATCCAGAATCATGCTCTCGACCTGTTCGTCCGTGAGACCGTAAGTCGGCTTCACTTCAATCTGCGCTTCAGTTCCGCTGCGCTGCTCGCGCGCCGTGACGTGCAGAATGCCGTCGGCATCGATAAGAAACTTCACTTCAATGCGCGGCAATCCGGCGCTCATCGGCGGAATGCCCTTCAAATCAAAACGCGCCAGCGACCGGCAATCAGCGGCCAACTCGCGCTCGCCCTGGACGACATGAATAGCGACGTTGGTCTGGCCATCGACGCCGGTGGTGAAGTGCTCGGTGGCCGAGGCGGGAATGGTCGAGTTGCGCTGAATGATGCGCGCCACGGTCCCTCCCAGCGCCTCGATGCCCAGTGAGAGCGGGGTCACGTCGAGCAGCAGCAACTCATCTGTACTCTTCGATGCGCCGGCAAGAATACTGGCCTGCACCGCCGCGCCCAGCGCCACGACCTCATCGGGATTGAGTTCTGTGTGCGGGCGTTTGCCGCGAGCGGTGAGGTGAAAAAGTTCATCGACCAATTCGCGCACCGCGGGGATGCGCGTGGAACCACCGACCAGCACCACTTCGTCGATCTGCTCGGGAGTGATGCCGGCGTCGGCGAGCGCCTGTTTGCAAGGGCCAACCGTGCGCTTGAGCACCGGCTCGATGAGCATCTCGAAGACCGCGCGGGGGATTTCGCGTTGATAGCGGTCGCCGTTGGGCAGCTCAATGTCGAAGTGCGCTATCGGCTCTGTGGAAAGCTGTATCTTGATCTCGATGGCGGCCTTGCGCACGGCCTGGACCGCGCCCGGGTGCAGGCGAAGATCGATGCCGTGCTCAGCGTGAATCTCGTTGAGCGCGATGGCCAGCAGCAGATTGTCGATGTCGTCGCCGCCCAGGTGCGTATCGCCGTTGGTGGACTGCACCTCGAAGATGCCGTCGCGCAGCTTGAGAATGGAAATATCAAAGGTGCCGCCGCCCAGATCGTAGACGGCAATGGTGCCTGTCTTGGCGCGGTCGAGGCCATATGCCAGCGCCGCCGCGGTCGGCTCGTTGACCAGGCGCAGCACTTCAAGCCCGGCCATGCGCCCCGCGTCTTTGGTGGCCTGGCGCTGCGCGTCGTTAAAGTAGGCGGGCACGGTGATAACCGCTTGAGTGACCGGCGCAGAGAAAAATCGCTCGGCGTTGCGCTTGAGCTGGCGGAGAATGTAGGCGGAAATTTCCGGCGGCGTGAAGCGCAGCTCGCCCAGTTGAATGCGCGGAACTTCACCCTCTTCCAAATCGCCAGCAAGATGAAACGGAAACAGCTTCAACTCCTCTTGAATTTCTTCGAGTCCGCGGCCCATCAGCCGCTTTACGGAGTAGATCACCCGCTCTGGCGTTTCGATGAGCGCTTTGCGCGCGCTGTTGCCCACGGTGACCGTGGGACGGCCGCCATCTTTCGGAATAGGATCCAGCGCCACCACCGACGGCACCAGATTCGAGCCGTCGACGCCGGGAATCACCACCGGCTTATCGCCCTCCATGTAAGCGACGAGGGAGTTGGTGGTTCCCAGATCGATTCCGACTACGCGTCCTTCCGACATTTGTTCTTTCATGCTCCCAATACTTCGTTCACGTCGCGAACCAGATTGCTGAGGTAGCGCCGGCGGTCGAGCAAGGCAACCAGCTTTTTTTGCGCGGCTCCCCGCTTGGCTCCATCGCTCTCATCCCACTCTTTCCATTCGGCGTGCAAATCCTCGTCCACCGCTTTCAGCAGGCCTTCGAATTTTTCTTTTGCTTCGGCGAGGCTGGCTTCAAGCGCCGGGTCAGCCTCGCCTGTCGCACGAGCTGCGCGCATCTCTTCGAGCTGCATGTTCAGTTCGAATACCTCTTCCAGCAGATCGGCTGGAACGTGCGCGACTTTTTCCGCTTTGCTTTCGCGCTCTTCTCCAATCTCCGCGCCCAGCAGCTTGAGCAGGTACTCGGTGCGGCGGATAGGGTCTTTGAGGGTGCGATAGGCGTCGTTGAGCAGGGCGGTGTCGGCCAGGCTCCACTGCTTTTCATTTTCCAGGGCGCGTGCAAAGCGGTCGGGATGCAACTTGCGGCTGAGGCGATGAAACTCGTGCTCCAGCGCGTTCAGATCGAGATTGAGCTTCGGCTCCAGGCTGAATACAGAAAAATAATCGCCGCCTGGCGGGGGCTGAATCTTGCTGCAATGCGGGCAAAACAAGGTGGAATCGTTGTGGCCAATGGAGCATGACCAACAGGCTACTGGAACCGCGGAATCAACAACCTTGAACATGGCTTCACACTTGCAAAAAATTACGCCGAAAACGATGTGCCGCAACCGCAGGAGCGCGAGGAGTTGGGGTTGATGAAGTTGAATCCCTGTCGCATCAGCGTCTCTTCGTAGTCCAGCGTCATGCCGTGCAGGTAGAGGAACGACTTGGGATCGACGAAGACGCGGACGCCGTCAAATTCAAAGATGCGGTCGCGCTCGCGGGGATGCGTGTCGAATTTGATGGAGTAAGAAAGCCCCGAGCAACCGCCGCCCATCACTCCCAGGCGCAGTCCGCCCTCTGTTGGAGAGATGCCTTCCTTGGCCATGGCGAGGCGGATGTGCTTGATGGCTTTTTCCGTTATTTGCAAACCCATCTGCGGTGCGGCAGACAGCGGTTGCGCCGCCTGTGGATCTTGCGCGGGCAGTGTTCCAATTGTCACGACGTTCGACATACTTGCCTCTTCATTATTGCGCCACGGCAACAGCCTCGGTTTCGGCCGCCTGCGCCGCGCCGTTTTTCTTCTTCCAGTCGCCGATGGCGGCGCGAATCGCATCTTCGGCGAGAACCGAACAGTGAATCTTGACCGGAGGCAACGAGAGTTCCTTCACGATGTCGGTGTTTTTGATACCGAGCGCATCGTCCACGGTGCGGCCCTTGATCCATTCTGTGGCCAGCGAAGAACTGGCAATCGCCGAACCGCATCCAAAGGTCTTGAATTTGGCCTCCTCGATGACCTGCGTCTCCGGGTTGACGCGAATTTGCAGGCGCATCACGTCGCCGCACTCCGGCGCGCCCACCAGACCCGTGCCGACCTCCGTCGAACTCTTGTCCAGTTGGCCCACATTGCGCGGGTTGTTGTAGTGGTCGATTACCTTGTCGCTGTATGCCATGTGTTGCTCCTTTTGCGGGGGAAGCCGCAGTTTTCAAAATTCCACTCCGTTAATGCGAATACTTTTTAAAGTACAAAATCAAAATCGTAAGCCAGATAAGACCGACGCCGATCCAAACCTTATACATCGTCCAGCGTGAAGACCGTTTAGCTTCAGCATCCCAATTGTCTTTGAGGCTCTCGAACATTGCCATTCTCCTTGCTCCACAATCACGTCACTCTAATGCGCCGCCCATTGAATCTTGCTCAAATCGATGCCGTCCTGCACCATCTCATAGAGCGGTGAAAGTTTGCGCAGATGCTTGACGACTTCGATGACCTTGTCGGCCACGTAGTCCACTTCGGCCTGGGTGTTGAAGCGGCCGAGTCCAAATCTGATGGAGCTATGCGCCACGTCGTCGCCCAGTCCCAGCGATTTCAAAACATACGACGGCTCCAGCGTGGCCGAGGTGCAGGCCGAGCCGCTGGAAACCGCAACGTCGTTGATACCCATCAGCAGCGATTCGCCTTCGACATACACAAAACTCACGTTCAGGTTGCCGGGCAGGCGATGCTCCATGGAGCCGTTCACGTGAATGTAGTCGAGATTGGCTTCAAGCTTGTTCTTGAGGTGGTCGCGCAGGTCTTGCAGACGGCGGCTCTCTTGCTGCATTTCTGCCTGGGCTAACTCGCAAGCCTTGCCCAGACCAACGATGCCGGGAACGTTCAGCGTGCCGGACCTCATGCCTCGCTCGTGTCCGCCGCCGTCAATCTGCGCGGCAATCTGCACGCGCGGATTGCGCCGCCGCACATAAAGCGCGCCCACGCCCTTGGGTCCGTAAAGTTTGTGCGCGGAGATCGACAGCACGTCGATGTTGTCGGCGATCACGTCCAACGGAACCTTGCCCATCGCCTGCACCGCATCGGTGTGGAAGAGCACGCCCTTCTCATGACAGAGCTTGCCGATTTCGGCAATGGGTTGCAGGACGCCAATTTCGTTGTTGGCCGCCATGATGGTGACCAGAATGGTTTTGTCGTCGATAGAGCGCCGCAGGTCGTCGAGATCGATCAGCCCGTCGGCCTTGACCGGCAGATAAGTGACGCGATAGCCCTGCTTCTCCAGACGCTTACAGGTGTCGAGGATGGCCTTGTGCTCGGTGACCTGGGTGATGATGTGGTTGCCGCGCTCGCGATACATCTCGGCGATGCCCTTGAGGGCCAGGTTGTCGCTTTCGGTGGCGCCCGAGGTGAAGATGATCTCCTTGGCGGTGGCGCCGATGAGCCGCGCAATCTGCTCGCGCGCGGTTTCGACGGCGGCTTCTGCCTCCCACCCAAAGGAGTGGTTGCGGCTGGCCGCGTTGCCAAACTTAGTGGTGAAGTAGGGCATCATCGCTTCCAGAACCCGCGGGTCCAGCGGGGTGGTGGCGTGGTTGTCCATATAAATCGGCAGATGTACGCCCTTCGGCACTTCAACCTGGCTGGTAAATGTGTTCATATCGTCTCCATCCTTATCGATTGTCTTCCGCGCTCTGCTCAACACAGGCGCGGAGGGGGAAGCTTCTTCTTACCGCGTCAATGCAACCAACACCTGTGCCTCGCGGACTCGATCTTCGCGCTCTCGCGCCGCGGGTTGTTCGTACTCAGTCAAATCCTGAATGCTGATGCTCTTCAGCACTCCGGCAATGGTCTCGTTCACCCGCGCCAGCGGCTCCTTGATGGTGCAGCTCAAGCCCAGTTCGCAGCCGGTTTTGCCCTTGGTGCAGGAGGTGATGAAAAACGGCCCGTCGATGGACAAAATGACCTCGTAGGCCGAAATGGAGCGCGCCTCGCGTGCCAGCGCGTAGCCGCCGTTCATACCGGCGGTGGAGCGCAGAAGGCCGGATTTGGTCAACTGCTGCAGGATCTTAGCCAGTAGTTGCGCCGGAATCCCGTAGGCGTCGGCCACGTCTTTGGCGCTGAGCGCAGGCATCTCCGGGTGCTCTGCCAGGTATTTGAGCGCCATCAGGCCGTAATCCGCTTTTTTGGTCAATTTAAGCATCGAATATCCGACTTCTTCGGTCCGTATTTAGTATACGACCATTTCTGTCGGAATTGCAAGCCCCGGCCTGAAAATGTCTTTTTCGCCTTATGAAAAAACCCCAGTGAAAAAAGATTCATCAGAATATGGTTTTCAAATGGGGGAAAATGCCGATACAATTTGGCGGGTAGAGTAGTTTTTCCACCGAACCCACGACCGATGGCAACCGCCTGCAAACACCCCAGGGTACGCATCGTTTCCCGGCACGAAGACGCGGAATTCGTCGAGTGCATGGATTGTGGCGAGGTCTTTGACTCCGAAGAGTTTCGCGACATGGAGATTGAAGAAACCGCCGAAACAGAACCCAGCCTGGAAGACTCCTGAAGCACTGCGCCGCCCCTTGCTCACCGGGGGCGGGAAGAGGATGCGCGCCAGCTGGAGAGGCTAGTGAAGCGATAGGGAGTGGTCTGATTACTTACTGCTGTGGCTGTTGATGCCCATGCCACTGGCGCTCTGAGCGCCCACGCGCCTGGCCGCAGTCCAGGAGTAATGCAGTCCCGAAGCGACGGTGAGCACCATGGTGGCCCCAAGCGCCCATTGCTCTAAGAGTGCTACCCAGCGGACTGCGATGTGATGATCCAGCAACATAGCTTGAAGCAGCACGGCAGCCACCGCGGCCACCTGGGCCAGGGTATTGGCCTTGCCCAGGAGACTGGGGCCGAAGTCACGCCGTCCTGTAGCCGCATATAGAATGGCCGACACCACCAGAATCCCCACATCCCTGCCGAAGACCAGCACCGTCACCCGCATTGGAATCAGCCCCATGTGCGTGAGCACCAGAAAGAGCGTGCTCAGCAACAGCTTGTCAGCCACCGGGTCAAGGTACTCGCCCAGCATGGTGTACTGCTTCAGCATGCGAGCCAGCAAGCCGTCCAGCAAGTCGGTGAGGCCGGCGGCCACGAAGAGGCCAAAACCAAGCGCGTAGTGTTTGTCCGCGACGGCGGCCACCAGCAGCGGCACCAGGCAGATGCGCAACAGCGTAAGCAGGTTGGGCGCGGTGCGGAATCGGTTTAGCCGTTTGCTGACAATGTCTTTCATGCTGGGTTCAAGGGTGCAAGCAACGATGGTACAGTATGGCGGGCGATGGCTGCCGAACTTTTCCCGCAACCCCGTTCCTGATAGACTACCTGAAGTTGCATTGCAGGCGCGTAGCTCAGTTGGTTAGAGCGCTTCCTTGACACGGAAGAGGTCGCTGGTTCGAGTCCAGTCGTGCCTACCATTATTTTCAATAACTTACGTCGATATTGAATGGAAGGCCCCGACTTTCTCACCTGTAAAACATCACCTGCTTCCGTTTTCACGGTCCCTATCCCCTATTGAACGGTTTGCGAACTGAACTCGTGCGTGGGCTGCAATGCCCGCATCATGGAGTCCTGCGCGGCCAACATCGACGAATTTACCCGGTGAGCGTACAGCCCGAGTGTAGTCTAGACGTTGGAGTGGCGTAGAAGCCCCTGAACCGTTTTCACGTCCATTCCCTGATTGACCAGCCAACTCGCCAATCCGTGCCGGAAGTTGTGGAAGCCGATCATACAGTGACGGACATTGGCGTAGGGCTCTATCGAAAACTGCAAGCCAAGAATACGTATACGTTCATGTTACCGATTCCTAACAACGATTTGCGCGCTCAAGTTTGGGACGAGCAGAACCACACCCTAATCTGTGCTTGAAAACATCGAACCGGCCCTGGAAGGGGCCGGCTCGATGAGGATGGTTCGGATCGTTGTCCGACCGATTTGCTCACTTCACGGTGATCGTAAACGTCTCCGTACTCTTGCATCCGCTGGCGTTGGTGTAAGTGGCCACATACGAGTCGGTACCTACAGTCAGAGGAATGCTGTTGATCTGGCGCGAGGTAGACGTGTACTTGTTGGGACCGGTCCAGCTCCACGATCCGCTGCTGGTCGGCTGCGGACCGAGGTCCACTGCCGTGGATGGGGAGCTCACAGTTGCGCTGGATTCCTCCGTCCAGGTTGAGCCTCCATTCACAGAAATGTACGGAACAATCGTGGTGGGTGTGCAACTGATCGTCAACGCAACGGTCGTGCTGGCGGTCAGACTGCCGGAGGTTCCCTTGATGGTCACTGTGGCGGTTCCGACTGCGGCCGAACTGCTGGCCGTCAGTGTGAGTACGCTGCTTCCCGTGGTGGGATTGGTGGCGAAGGCTGCGGTTACGCCTGAGGGCAGGCCGGAGGCGGCCAACGTCACGCTACCGGTGAATCCGTTCTGGCCGGAGACCTTGATGGTGGATGTGCCGGAAGAGCCTTGAGCAACGGTCAGAGAAGTGGGTGTGGCGCTCAGAGTGAATGTCGGCGCGGGATTGACTGTTAGTGTCACGCTATCCGTAGCCGTCGTGTAGTCGGTGGTATTGGTTGGAGTAAAAGTCACGGTCAGCGTCTGAGCTCCGACGGCCAGCACCGTACCTGCAACCGGCGAATAAGTGAAGGTCCCGGCGACCGTCGAACTCGCGTTGAGTTGGGTTGCACTTAGCGCCGTTCCATAAGTGATTGCCGCAGGCGTGGCCCAGGTGATGGGCGGCGTTGCCTTATTCACAGTCAGCGTCACCGTCGCCGTGGCTGTCGTGTAGTCGGTCGTATCCGTCGGCGTGAAGGTTACCGTCAATGGCTGCGCTCCGGCGGCCAGCACCGTGCCTGCAAGCGGCGAATAGCTGAAGGTTCCGGTAACATTAGAACTCGCGTTGAGTTGAGTTGCACTCAGCGCAGTGCCATAAGTGATTGCTGCAGGTGTTGCCCAGGTGATGGGCGGCGTTGCTTTGTTCACAGTCAGCGTCACCGTCGCCGTGGCTGTCGTGTAGTCGGTCGCATCGGTCGGCGTAAAGGTTACCGTCAGCGGCTGCGCTCCGGCGGTCAGCACTGTGCCCGCAATCGGCGAATAAGTGAAGGTCCCGGCTACCGTCGAGCTGGCGTTGAGTTGGGTTGCACTTAGCGCCGTTCCATAAGTGATTGCCGCTGGAGTGGCCCAGGTGATCGGCGGCGTTGCTTTATTCACAGTCAGCGTCACCGTCGCCGTGGCTGTCGTGTAGTCGGTCGCATCCGTCGGCGTGAAGGTTACCGTCAATGGCTGCGCTCCGGCGGTCAGCACAGTGCCTGCAAGCGGCGAATAGCTGAAGGTCCCGGCTACCGTCGAGCTGGCGTTGAGTTGGGTTGCACTTAGCGCCGTTCCATAAGTGATTGCCGCAGGCGTGGCCCAGGTGATGGGCGGCGTTGCTTTGTTCACAGTCAGCGTCACCGTCGCCGTGGCTGTCGTGTAGTCGGTCGTATCCGTCGGTGTGAAGGTTACCGTCAATGGCTGCGCTCCGGCGGTCAGCACAGTGCCGGACACAGGCGAATAAGTGAAGCTTCCCGCAACCGTCGAGCTGGCGTTGAGTTGGGTTGCACTTAGTGCCGTTCCATAAGTGATTGCCGCAGGCGTGGCCCAGGTGATGGGCGGCGTTGCTTTATTAACAGTCAGCGTCACCGTCGCCGTGGCTGTCGTGTAGTCGGTCGCATCCGTCGGCGTGAAGGTTACCGTCAATGGCTGCGCTCCGGCGGTCAGCACCGTGCCTGCAAGCGGCGAATAAGTGAAGGTCCCGGCTACCGTCGAGCTGGCGTTGAGTTGGGTTGCACTTAGCGCCGTTCCATAAGTGATCGCTGCTGGAGTGGCCCAGGTGATGGGCGGCGTTGCCTTATTCACAGTCAGCGTCACCGTCGCCGTGGCTGTCGTGTAGTCGGTCGCATCCGTCGGCGTAAAGGTTACCGTCAGCGGCTGCGCTCCGGCGGTCAGCACCGTGCCCGCAAGCGGCGAATAAGTGAAGGTCCCGGTAACATTAGAACTCGCGTTGAGTTGAGTTGCACTCAGCGCTGTTCCATAAGTGATTGCTGCTGGAGTGGCCCAGGTGATCGTTGGCGTTGTCTGAAGCCCTATGCCACTTAGCGCAATAGTCTGCAAAGTGTAGCTAGGCGTAGCGGCGTTCAGGTTGTTATCCGTCAGCACCAGCGAGCCGTTGAGAGCACCCGCCGTTGTTGGTGCAAAGCTGATGGGTAACTGACAGGATGCGCCTGCCGCCAGCGTGCCGGCCGACGACGAAACGGCGTTCAATAGTGGGCAAGCCGAGGTTCCATTGCTGTTCAAGGTGAAATTCGCCATAATACTCGGATTGTTACCGGTAGACGGAATGGGGAAAGTCAACGCGGCATTACCGACATTCTCGACTGTAACCGTTTGCGGGCTGTCGGAGCTGGTTGCGCCTGCAGCGGTGCTGGCGAAGCTCAGGCTCGGCGCATCCGCGAAGTCAAGTTTTTCCACGCTATTGTTGCCTGTGTTGGCGAAATAGATATTGCCAGCCTGGTCCACAACCACACCGTATGGCTGATCGAAGCTACCGGCCAGCGTAATACTTGTTGCGTAGCCGCTTGCGGCCAAGAGCTTTAGGATTGCACTGTTGCCAGCAGTCGCAACAAACAGGTTGTTATTCCCATCTACGGCCAGACCCGCAGAAAACGGTAAACCGCTGGCAAGAGTATTAATTGTGGTGTAGCCGCTAGCAGCCAGAATCTCCTTGACTGCAGAATTTCCGGTATCGGTAACAAATACATTCGCATTGCTATCGACGGCTACGCCAAAGGGCCTCGTGAACCCGCTGCCCAGCGTAACGACACAGGTACTCGCAACGCATCCGAGTGGAATCTCTTTCACAGCATTGCTGTTCAAGTCCGCGACATAAACGTTGCCGCTTCCGTCCACCGCGATACCCGTCGGACCACTGAATCCTCCGCCCAACGTATTAACTGTTGTGTAGCCTCCAGTCTTCACAACTTCGTATACGGCGCCGTTGCCCTCGTCCGCAACGAAGATATTTCCACTGCCGTCAATGGCCAGGCTAGACGGATTGCCGAACCCACTGCCAATGGTATTGATGGTTGGCGAAGATGGGATGCTTCCATTGGCCGCCAGAATCTCTTTCACTTCATGATTGTTAAAATCTGCTACAAATATGTTTCCGCTGCTGTCCACGGCCACGCCGGTGGGAATGTAGTAGCCGCTTCCCAGGGTGCTCTGTGTCCCCGGCAGGAAATTGATCTGTGGTCCTACGCCCGAGCCCTGAAGGTAGCCGGTGGCAATCACGTTTCCACTGGTGTCATAGAGCACCAATGCGCCATAGCGGGTTCCTGCGAACTGTGGCGTGAAGCTTACGTTGACGGTGCAGGATTGGCCGATAGTATATGCGGTATTCGCCGTGCAGGTGTCTGAAGCGGCATCGGCAAAGTCCAGCCCGGTTGCGCCTTGCGTCAACACGGCCGTCGAACCCAGCGTGACTGCGTTGCCGAAGGTATAGGTCAACGTCTGCACTGGGCTTGTGGTCCCGATGTTTACCGATCCGAAGTTCTGGCTCGGCGACGCGAAGCCCGGAGGGGGGTAGACGGTCAGTGCTGCACTGGTAGATGCCATCAGAATGCCAGAGGTACCGGTAATGGTTACGTTGGATGCTCCGGCGACGGCTGAGTTGCTCGCGGCGAGCGTGAGCACACTGGTTCCGGTGGTTGGGTTCGGAGTGAACGTTGCGGTTACACCACTAGGTAAATTGGACGCGGCCAGATTCACACTGCCGGTAAATCCGTTCTGGCCGGAGACTGCAATGGTGGATGTGCCGGAGGCACCCTGAATTACGGTCAGAGACGCTGGCGAAGCGCTGAGTGTGAAGCTCGGCGGGGGATTGATGGTCAGAACGACTGTAGTTGTTGCGGTCAGCGAGCCAGAGGTTCCGGTGACGGTGACCGTAGTGGTTCCAACTGTAGCCGAGCTACTTGCCGTCAGGCTTAACACGCTGCTTCCACTTGTGGGGTTTGTGGCGAAGGCTGCGGTTACGCCTGAGGGCAGGCCGGATGCGGTCAGCGTTACGCTGCCGGTGAATCCGTTCTGGTCGGAAACAGCAATCGTGGACGTGCCGGAGCCGCCCTCAATTACGATCAGAGACGCTGGCGAAGCGCTCAGAGTGAAGCTGGAGACGGAAGTTGCTGTGCCACTCAACGAAATGCTCTGTCTTGCGGGAGAGCCATTCAGTGCATTGTCGGTCAGCAGCAGCAAGTTCTTCAGAGATCCAACCGCCAGCGGTGAGAAGTCGATGGTCAAGGTGCAGGATTGATTCTCCGATATCGCGGTTTTAGGCTTGCAGTCGGTCGTCTCCTGGCTGCTCTCCGGGAAATTGGCGGGATAGCCTATCGCGGAAAAATCCAGCGACGCATTGCCTACGTTCTCTACTGTGACCGTCTTGGGACTATCGGAACTCGTTGAACCTTCGGTGGTGGAGGCGAAGGTCAGACTCGGCGGGTCGGCAAAATCCAACTTCAAGATGCGGTTGTTTCCAGTATCGGCAGTGTAGACATTGAGGCTACTATCCACCGCGACGCTCTCGGGCGCATTGAGGCCGCTCACCAGCGTTTTGATAGTTGGTGAAGGGGGGATGCTACCATTGACAGCCAGGATTTCCTTGACTGTATTGTTGTAGTAATCAGCGACATAAACATTGCCGTATCCATCCACCGCCACGGCACTGGGATACACATAACCGCTGCCGAGCTTCAAAATCGTGGGTGAAGCGGGGATACTGCCATTGACCGCCAGCATCTCTTTCACCGCACCGTTTTCGGAATCGGCGACGTATACGTTCCCACTGCCATCGACCGCCACGCCACTGGGGAAATTGAACCCACTTCCCAACGTCCTGATCGTGGGTGAGAGCGGGATACTGCCATTGACCGCCACGATCTCTGCGATTGTATTGCTGTATGGTTCGGCAACATAGACGTTACCGATATTGTCCACGGCCACTCCCCAGGGATTGCTGAATCCGCTGCCCAGGGTTCGGATCGTGGGCGAAGCCGGGATGCTGCCATTGACCGCCAGAATCTCCTTCACCGCATTGTTGTGCAAATCAGCGACGTAAACGTTCCCGGCGCTATCCACTGCCACACCATGGGGGTAACTGAAGCCGTTGCCCAGGATATTGATGGCAGGCGAGGCCGGGATGACGCCATTGACGGCGACTATCTCCTTAACCTCACCGTTGGTTTCATCGCCGACATAGACATTTCCGCTGCCATCGACCGCCACGCCCATGGGATTGTAATAACCGCTGCCCAAGTTGCTCTGAGCAGCGGGCAGGAAACCGAGTTGCGGTCCAACGCCCGCGCCCTGAAGGTAAGCGGTGCCAATTGCATCTCCATTCGTGTCGTAAAGCACCAATGCGCCATAACGGGTTCCGGGAAACTTGGGCGTAAAGGTCACGTTCACCGTGCAGCTTTGGCCGTATGTATAGGCGGTGTTCGGCGTGCAGGTGTCCGAACCGGCATCGGCAAAGTCCAGCCCGGTTGCGCCCTGCGTCAGCACGGCAATCGAGCCGAGCGTGACCGTTGAGCCGAAAGCGTAGGTGAACTTTTGCACCGGGCTTGTAGTTCCAGTGTTCACAGCGCCGAAGTTCGCGGTTAAGGGCGCAATGCTTGACAGGGAATTGATTGTTAGCGAGAGATTTATTGTTCTGTTCCCAGCGTTAGATGTGCCGGTAATGGTCACATTGTAGGTTCCGACAACGGCCGCGTTGCTTGCCGTCAACGTGAGCACACTGGTTCCAGTTGTTGGGTTGGTGGCAAAAGCCGCAGTCACACCCGAGGGCAGGCCGGACGCGGCCAACGTTACGCTGTTGCTTACGCCGGCGGGGCTGGAGACTGCGATGGTGGACGTACCGGACGTGCCCTGGCTGACGGTCAGGGAAGCGGGCGCGGCGCTCAAGGTGAAGTTCGGCGGGGGAGTGACTGTTAGAAACGATGTAGCGACTGAGGTCATTGCGCCAGAAGCGCCTAGAATTTCCAACTGGTTGCCTGCTCCAACCGTGGCGGAAGTGCTCGCGGAAAGCGTGAGCGTGCTGCTTCCAGCGGTAGGGTTCGGACTGAACGATGCGGTAACGCCCGCGGGCAGATAAATCGCAGGAACAGATAGATTCACGCTGCCGGTGAATCCGCCCAGCGGGAGCACCGTGACGGCTTCTGTCACAGAGCTGCCTTGGGACACGCTCAGATAAGCGGGTGAGACGGCAATGCTGAAATTTGGCGGTTGCGTGGCAAGAACCTGCGTTTGAAAAACGTTTTCCGCCGAGCATCCGCCCGCACTGACGAGCAGCTCAACCCAGGACTCTTCAACCGGGGCGGACGCGCTTGCCGTCAGGGTGAGAGTACTGGTACCACCAGGTGAGATTGTGACCGGATTGAATGATGCGGTTACTCCACTTGGCAACGAGACGGCCGAGAGAGATCCATTTGCCGTGAGATCCCCTACAGGAACCAACGTGAGAGTAGAAGTCACGGAACTGCCTTGAATGATGTTGAAAGGAATGGGAGAAATGTCGAGAAAACATTTTGGACCAGCGACTGTCAGTGCAACCGTGGCCGTTGCGGTCAGCCCGCCTGAGGTGCCGGTGATGGTCACCATGGTTCGTGTGTTTGGCGCGGCCGAATTGCTCGCGGACAAGATCAACACACTGGTTGTGGGTGTGGATACTGGACTCCATTGCGCAGATACGCCAGAGGGCAATGCGGATATCACGGCGAAGTTGACGTTGCCGGAGAATCCGGCATAATTCGTCACCGTAAATGTGGTTTGAACTGAGGTGCCGGGGGAAATCATCAGATTGCCGGGCGAAGGGGCAATAGCGAAGCCTGGAGCATTCACCAAAAGAGCAACACTTGTGCTTGCTGTTTGGGATCCCGAAGCTCCAGTAACCGAAATAAGGTACGATCCGCGGACGGCAGAACTGCTTACCGTCAGAGTGAGCACACTGGCGCCGGTCGCTGGATTGGCAGTGAAGGATGCGGAGACACCGCTGGGCAGGCCGGAGACGGAGAGACTGACGCTGCCGGTGAATCCTCCCACGTCTTGTACTGAGATCGTGGTTGTACCGGAGGCGTCTGGGTTGACAGTCAGGCTGCTCGGCGAGGCCGAGAGCTGGAAGCTTAGCGATGCTGGCGGTGCAAGAGCGTTAACAAGGTTTTGCCCGGCCGGGCTTCCCCAGCCAGTCACCAGATCATATCCCGTAACTGCGCTGTAAGAAACTACCCCAATGGCTCCGACATTGTTATTCCCGCTTGTGATGTCGTTAAAGTTAAGGTGATAGCTGGAACCCTCGCCGATCGCATAGATTGCCGGATTGATAAAACCAACGGTCGGACTGCCCGCAGCCGCGGCCTGCTGATTGACCAGCGCCGTAAAACCCGCCCAACGCGGTGCGGCAAAGCTTGTGCCAGCCAGATCGGTTTCGCAGGAGCCATTTCCGCATGCATAGTTGTCGAAATTGGCTTCCGCGGCCACATCCGGCACGTTGCGCAAGGTTGTGGAGCCATCATTGGCCGCATTGGCTACACCCGCCTGCCATATCGGAATCGGAATCCCATCGGGACTGATGCCGCCGCCGCTCTGATTCCATGCCGTTTCAGAACTCCATGCGCCTCCAGGGCCATTCGTGACCAGTTCGGTCCCGCCCACAGCAGTCACCCAGGCGTCTTCTGCTGGGTAGAAATTATCAACCATCGGATCGAATGCTCCACTGTCACCTGAAGCAGCGAAAACACTCTGCCCTTGCGCGGCCATCTCCTGAAAAATGAAATCGTCCGTTGTAGGGTCATCCGGTTCCCAGGTCCAGGAGATGCTCAGCTGCTGAGCCAGATTCTCTACGGCTATAGCGTTCAATATATCGGCATCGCTGTTTCCGATATAGACGCGCACCTGGCTCAGGCCGGGGGCCATGCCAATCGCCTGCACAATGTCCAGCGCCTCTTCAGTATCGTCGCAACCGTCCGGCAAGAACTGGCAGGGAGCTCCTGTGGCGCCATCCGACAGCACGTTGTTGATAGGGATGTTGTAAGTCGTGCCGCCAACAGATGGTGTGTAAGTTAAGAGGTAATTGCTTCCGTTCGTGCTCGACGAAGCCGCTCCGTCAAAGCTGGAGGTCACGTCGCTGATGCTATATCCATCAAACTCCACCAAGCCCACTGTTTGCCCGTTGCCGGTGAGCGCGGTCGTTCCCGTTGGGACGGTGCTGCCATAGTAAGCCGCGCGCATATCGCTGGCAAGGTATGAATTTCCCGGACCTGATCCTACAACCGCGGCGCTAACGGAGCCTTGCGATGCTGACGCTTTTGTCACCATGGGATGCGGAATAGAGAAGTTGTTCAAACCGGCGATGTGCGCCACCGGTACGCTCAAATTGAGTGAAGGCTCGCGGTCTGGCGAAAAGAAGGTGCGGTTCTCCGAGGGATGCTGATAATTGTTCATCCGCACATTGAAGGCGTTTTCAACCTGTTCAACCGTGCCACTGATGGGCACAATCAGGCGATTCGCGGGCGCATTGGTCACTATAAAACCGTTGGCTTGGGCAAAGTTGACTACCGCCTGGTAGTCCTCCGCCGAGGGGCCAAACTGCTTGGTAAACTGATCGACGCTGAGAAAATGACGATAATTGGGACTGGATGGATCATAGATCTGGCTTATCAGAGCAGTTAGTCCGGCTTGGTTGCGCAATGGCAGGACGATGGAGAGTTGCATCTTCTGCGTGGCAGGAAGTGAACCCACCCGCGCCGCCTGTCCGCTGGAAACCGCTGGGCGGACGTGGCTATGCAGAATCTGCGGCGACTGCTGTGCCTGCCCCGCGATGGTAAACAGCAGCGCAGCGCACAGTGCGACTCGCACTCTTTGCTTCCGCGGATGGCTGGAAACATGATGAGAGGCAACGGCGGAGATCACCGGGATAACCGAGGCAAGCATCGAGATCATAGCTGAATCACTCCTGAGGAAATGTGAGTTGGATCACCTGTATTTGACAAACAAACATCGGCCCATGACACAATCCAGATATCTGCAAATTGCGCAGAGCCCCGAAAAGTTACTGGATTGGATTATCGAGGAAGGCTAACATGCGATATCGCACATGTAAATACCAATTTTATGACCCCAGTAAAGTAATCGCATGAAAGAAACCATCATCTCGCGGTTACACTCGATGATTGCAAACAACTTCAGTCCAAGCCAATTCTGGAGACGGAATGAGGGCAAAACCTCAATGTCTACAACACCTTCGCTACGTCTACGCAACCGCCAGACCTCTTCCTCGTACGGGAAGCGGTCCGTTAGGAAATACTCCAGTTATTGGTTGCAACTTTGGAAACAAGTGGAATTCTTCTTGGTGACAGGGGCGTTTTCGAGGACTGATTCGTAACGCGATATGCGATTTATGGGACCTACCCGCTCAACATTCCTAAGGTTGGGCGCAGAGGTATTGCAACTGGATTCTGTCCGCATCTGTAGTCAGGTTTCATTGTTTGTCCCGACACCGTTGGATTTCACTTTTCCAATGATTTAGGTATGGGGAATTGCGAATCGGTGAGGCCGGCTATTATGAAGAGCGCTTGGAACGTTAACAATCCAGGCCTGTAAGGCAAATGAAAGTCCTCCACCGCTTAGAGTTTATCGCAAATGGCGTGTCTTCCAGTATGCGTCCTTATTTCTTCATCTTATCCCGGCAGGAGCGCAGGTAAGCGATCAGATCCTCAAGCTCCGTCTTCTGTAATTCATCTCCGAATGGCGGCATCAGTTTGCTGCCATTGGTAATCTGTTGGCGCATCCGGTCTTCTTTCAACCAGCGGCCCACTGAGGATAAGTCAGGTCCCTTGTGGCCGCCAACATTGCGAATGCTATGGCAATGAGAGCATCCGGACGCGGCAAAGACCGATGCGCCGTGGGCACGCTGAGCGCGCGAGGAAGCAAACGCCGCGGTAGCACATGCTAGGAGAATTACCAGGACCGGCAAACAAAACCTCAATGGGTAACCGCCTCTCCGCTCGCGGCCGGCATCAAAGTCAGCTCGCTGTGCGTGTGCCAGGGAACGTCTCCGGCACACTATTTCTACACACCCCTAAAGATTAAAACAGATTGCCTGCAATCTGCTCGGCTGTTGTGTTAATCCTGACTATGAGCATCTTGCGAGTGAGAATCGGATCATCCTTGAGTGTGGTCTTGATCGTAATCGTGAAGACTTGATCGCGGACCCGTCCCACCACAAGTTCACCCTGTCCATTCTTATGATCGCTTGTCGGGCAGAGAAGCGCCTCATTGCCGATAGCCTTCATAGGAACAGCATCGCCTCCGCAGTTTCGCGCAACTGTTTGCAGCCGTGCATGAGCATCTGGAGTAACTTCCACGGTCACGCTCAGTATGCGCCTAAAACCTGCAGCCAGCTGCGTGAATTCACAAGTAGTCTCCCCTTCAGCGCCGTTGCCTGTTACCTCTCCCATGGCCTCACCGCCCAGTATTCCTGACGCCGTCGCTTCGTTCATCCACGGGCACTTATTCTCTGCTCGTCCGAGAGCAGGCAGGACAAGCAAACAAAACAAGGCGGCAACAGAAATGAATCTCCTGAGAGTGTATTTATGGCATTCTGACTGACTTGCCATTTTGTAGTTGCCCCCCCTCCATCTCGTTATCGGTATGCAAATGCCACGGGATGCTCTCGATCGTAATCTCAGGATGTGCGTGAAGATAGTTGAGCGAGTAAGTCGGTGCGCCCGGATCGGTCTTCTTGTCGGCAAACCTGGCCTGCTGTGCGGCGGCTTCATCCGGCCTGCCCATACGGCGGTAGAGAATGGATAAATTGTAGTGTGCCGCGAGATCGTCCGGATCGATCTTCTGCAATGCTTCAAATTGCTCCAAGGCTGCATCGTAATCGTGTTGGCGATAGTAATAGATGCCAAGCTCGCGGCGGGCGTCGCGGGACTGCGGAAACATTTTCACTACCTTGCTGAAGTCGGCTAACTCCTGCTCTGTATTTCCCGCCCGCCGTTGCAGAAGCCCATCGTAATACAACGCTCGCGCGCTGTCCGGGTCAAGCGAGAGCGCCTTGTGAATCGCCTTACGGGCCGACTCAAATTTCTCCCACACTATATCGGTGAGACCAACATTGATGTAGCCGTCGGCATATCCGGGCCGCAACTTAACCACATGGGAAAAGGCCTGGACAGACTCCTGATACTGAAACTGGTCAAGAAGTGCAATGCCGAGATTGTTCCAGCGCATCCATTCAGGATTATCCTCGGGATTCTCCCCTTCCGGCCTGTTTTCGCCTAGCTTCAAGACGCGGCTCCGCGAAGCAATCTCGACAACCAGATAAGCCGGATGGTCTTTTCCCAACACATTGTTGAGATAACTTTGGCGCAAATGCCGGTAATTCACCCTGGCTGTAACGGTGTATGCACCACTGGCATCGGCCGGAACTTGAAACTGATAGCGCACCAGAACCGAGCGGCCTGCCTGCACTGTATTGTCGTAGGCAACCGAATGGATGGTCCACACCTTGTGGTTGTCTACAAACTCGCCCTGATCGGTAACGGGGCGGTTGGTGAAGCTGTGGGCGCGCGGATCAAGCATTCCGTCCGGCTGGAGAAATCCACTGTGATAGATCTCTTTTCCATACGCATCCTTGACCGTGAACTCCAACCATGCTTCATAAAGATCGCGCACTTCCGGAATCAGAGAATGTCCGATGTTCTTGTTCTGGACGACGACGAAGACTTGAACGATGTCTTTGGGGGCGAGGCTGTAGGTGGCTTTACCCAGCGGCGCAATCAACTCCTCGTCGCCGTTTTTCTTGAGTGCAAAAATATCAACGTTTAGGTAGTTACCTGAACGCAAGAACTCGATGGTTTTCTTGAGTTGCTCGTCGAAGCCATAGTAAAAGGGAACGGCGGTATTGCCGGCCAACCAGCGGTGCGAGGCAAAGGTGCCGTTCTTCGCGCCGTAGTCGGGCAAGGTGTTGGGATTGCGCTTCATGTGGCAGCCTTGGCAGGTAGTAAAGTCCGCGGTATAGAAGGTGAGCGGATTGCGTTGCGAGAACTTCGACTGCTGCCATTCATCGTAGGCCGTGAAAGCGCGGATAAACTTGTAGTCATTCAGCGTGACCGGAAGGTTAGCTTTGTGACAGGCGGCGCAAAACTCAGGTGTATGCAAGAAGTCATGCATAACTGCCTGGGAATGGCGCTCTGGATGCTTGAGAATCATGTCGAACGGAACCATACCTGGAATGCGCTCCCCCTTTTCGTCCACGATCACGGAAGGTACGCCCATCTTGACACTGGCATTGCCGTTGGTCGAGTCCAAGGCCACCACCGAGTGGCAGGTCATGCAGGTCAGTCCGTCCGCGTCAAACTTGGAGCGATCTATCTTCGAGTCTTCAGTGAGTGCGCCGCTCAGCACGCCGATGGGATTGTGGCAACTGTCGCAGTGGCGGGCAAACGCGATTCCGCGAGTCTGATCGCGAATCAAAAGGTTGACACTGGTGCGATAGAACGGCGTCCGGAAGGCATTCGAGTGAAGGGCCTGACGCCATTGGTTATATGCCTCTTGGTGGCAGGTGCCACAATACTCTGCGCTCGGATATGCATCCGGCTGAAGAAATCCTTTTCCCTGAACCGTTATATTCCCGGGAGTGTAAGGATTGAGTTTTCCAAAATGGAAGTTATAGCTGGGAGTTACAGCAGCGTTGTGGGCCTCGCGATCGAACTCCAGCATTTGCTCTTCCCTCGCCTTCCATTTGGCCAGTGCCTCGCGCTGAGCCGGAGTATCCTCAACGGGTGGGGTTCCCTTAGGCAGTGGTGTGTATGCGGGCGGCGGAGACGGATTGGCCGCGGCCTGATGTAAGTCACCCTGTTGCGCCAGGACAGGAACTATCCAGCGTCCGGCCAGTAACAAGCCGCAGATCATCAACAGAACACCAATAGAATTTCTCATGCAACCTCCTGCAATGTGTTTCTCGCGAGGAGCGGTCCATCAGCCACATGCAAACTCCTTCATGTTCATTTAGCTGCGCGCACGCGAGACGGTTTACGCTTGGACATCTCCGCGGCAATGGCGTCATAAACGCTGGGTACTATACCCTTGTCTTCTTCGATGGCAAAATAGCGATCCACACTGGGCAACGTGAGCGTTTCTAGTTTGCCGTCGGGCCAGTGAATCTCCACCTTGTCGACCTTCGTCGCTTGACCCAGTCCGTAGTGAAGGCGCTGATCGTTCGACGACATATAACTTCCGCCGCTCATGACATCGCCGCGCTGACGCATGCCTCCGGCGGTTACATAGACGGTTGCCCCGATCGCATCGCGGGGGCTTTTCGGTCCACCGATCAAGACCAGCCCGACCCAATGGTTGGTGTCGGCATTTACATTCCGGAGCAGGACAGGCGTGTGATCCATGCAGTTGACAACCACGTCGATCTTGCCATCGTTGAACAAGTCCCCAAAGGCTGCGCCGCGAGCAGGAATCACGTCGGCCAGTCCGGTTCCTTCTACCGCTGGCACAACCTCGAATTTCCTCCCGTGGTCAACATTGTGAAAGAGCAGAGGACGCTCGGAGTAGCTGGTGCCCCAGTTATAGTGATCCGCCTGCGGCAGAAGGTGGCCGTTCAGAACCATGATGTCCTTCCAACCATCGTTGTCATAGTCAATGAACTCTGTTCCCCAACTGAGAAATGGATAGGTAATCTCAGCGATTCCCATCTTGTTCGTTATCTCCGAGAAATTCCCTCCTCCTTCATTGCGAAAAAGCGTCTTGTAATCATCCGAGAAGGTGGTCGTATAGAGATCGAGTTGTCCGTTGTTGAGATAATCACCAACGGCAATGCCCATATTAGCTGTCTCGCGAGCATCTTGATTGAGCGCAAAGCCCGAAGCATAGCTGTCATCCTCGAAGGTACCGTTACCCTTGTTGATATACAGATAATTGGGCGAAGCATCATCGGAGACCAGCAGATCTACCTTGCCATCATTATTAATATCGACAAAGGTGGAAGAGAATCCGTAGTAATGCGCCTTATCGCTCACCCCGGCCTTCTCACTTACATCCGTAAAGGTTCCATCGCCGTTGTTATGAAACAAATGGTCCGGCTCTCCGGGAAGCCCGCGCGGACCGCATATTGTCGGCACACCACGATACTGGCAGAAGACAGCGGCGACGCTATCATGTCCTGCAAACGGCGGGTGGGCCATATCATAATGAACATATCCCGGCACAAAAAGATCCAATCGCCCATCGCCGTCATAATCGCCGAAGGTCGCCCCATTGGACCAGTTGCCAAGAGTAACACCCGCCTTTTCCGCCACATCCGTAAAGGTGCCATCGTGATTGTTGTGATAGAGACGGTTCTTGCCGAAGTTTGATACAAAGATGTCGGGCCAGCCATCGTTGTCATAGTCACCTACCGCAACGCCGGTCCCCCAGCGACCATTCGTCACGCCCGCTTGTTCCGCCACATTTGTAAATGTTCCATCGTGGTTGTTATGAAAGAGAGCGGCATGGGGAGGTTCAACCTTTCCGCTCATGGCATCATAGGTTGAGCCATTGACCAAATAAATGTCGAGCCATCCATCATTGTCGTAATCCAGCAGTGCGACGCCCGATCCATTCACTTCAATGATGTATTTCTTCTCAAGCGTTCCCATCGTATGATGCCAACTAGTCAGTCCCGCTTTTTCCGAAATATCCTGAAAGACGATGGGACCCTCTTTGACAAATCCTCCCGCTGTGATCGGGCGCTTTTCGGAGTCGAGGACCGGCGCAAACTCTCCCCCCGTCGCCACTCCGCTTTGTCTCTCGGTATTGGCGGGATTACCGTACAGAGGCGGTTGCGAGGAAGGTTGTTCCTGCGGAAAGACCCGTCCGCAAGAGAGTACAAGCAGCACAGAGACAATGGTTCCATACCAGCACCGAAGTGCTGAATCCTCGGCCAAGGCAATCATGAAGCGACCTCACCACGGGAGGGGAAATCCCGCAACTTTTTATATCTTATTCTTAGGGCCGCTGGCAACAAATTTTTTGATATAAGCAACGACCCCTGGAAGGATTCACTTGGCATTCGGCGCGGCTGGCGCTTCTGCCGCTGGCTTGTCTTTCATCTCAGCTTCAAGGAGTGTCCTGCCGAGCGCGTCTTCAATCGCATTTTTCAAACTATGTAGCTTGTCGAATTCCGCCTTTGCCTCGTCTTTGTTCCCGGCGATCTGATAGATGTGCCCAAGGCGCCAATGCACATTTTGGTTGTCGGGGTCCAAAGTCTCCGCCAACTTCAGTTCGCGCACGGCGTCGTCGCGGCGGCCCGCATCGCCATACACAATGCCCAGATCCAGATGAATCAACGCAATGCCGGGATTGATCTTGTCGGCCTTCTCCAGCAGCAGTTGTGCCGCGTCGGGCTGGTTCAAATGTACCTCAGCGTCCGCCAGATAAGTCATCGCCTGAGCATCGTTTGGACTGTTGTCCAACTCCGCTTGAAACTCCGCCGCCGCCTCCTTGAACCGGCTTTGCGACCACAGCAGGTATCCCAGATTCCAATGAACTCCGGGCTCCTTGGGATTAGCCTTAATTGCTGCTCGGTACTGCTGGATGGCACCCGAGCGGTCCTTCATAGCGTCCAACGCTTCGCCGGCCAACATGTAAGCCTCGGCCGAATTCGGGTCCAGCGCGAGAATCTCATGATAGACATCGAGAGCGCATTGGTACTGTCTGGCCCATAGGCAACTATGCGCCAAAACCAGTTTGAGCGTCAGATTCTGCGCATCGGCGGCCGCGGCATCTTGCAAATAGGGGACAGCCTGCGCATATTCGCCGAGTCCATAGTGCGCCATCCCGAGCAGGGTCGTCAGTTGCAGGGCCTGATGTGAATCAGCGGGCTGGTTCTTAAGGAGCGCATCGAAGATTTCGATCGACTGCTTCAGTTCGCCGCCTTTGAAGAGTGCGAGACCAAGGTTGAGCTGCACGCTCGGTATCTGCGGACCCAACTCCAGGGCCTTCCTGTAGAGCGGCACGGCCTCCTTGTAATGTTCTTGGCGCGCTTCGAGCAACCCCCTGTGGGCATACGCTTCGGGGTTTGAGGGATTCGCGTCCAGGCACAGCTTCCATGCGGCTTCGGCCGCAACATTGTCGCCTTGTCTCTCCAGGGCAAGTGCTGTCTCCCGCTGGCACTCCGCGGGCGCTGATGTTTGACCCGCGCAGTGACCGGCTGCCAAAGTCAGAACGGCGGTCAGTGTCAGACGTACTCTCAGCTCCATTGCGCGTCTCACCCCTGCACTAGGGGCATTTTATCCGATAGGTCAGCTAATTTGAATTAAACTTTGCTTGAGAGGTTACAGTGTACATGCGTTTTATCAGCAGGTAAACAAATGTCCGCTCCGAAATTGAACTATGATGATCCGTCGGGCTATGGCTCGCTCCGTCTTGCTCGCCTCTCTCACGTAAAGCACGCAGGATGAGTGCACTGGAATCAAGCATCGCGTCGACGGCGGAAGTGTCCGGATTGTCGAGGACGCACAGTAAGGCGGGTTGGAACATACTGCGCGGCATACGGAAGGCGGGGGATCAGTCAACATTTCTTGGACTCTTTTTGCATGGATGATTCGAACTGTGTAATTGCCAAGTGGATAGTCGTGGCGGCTAACCTGGAATGTTCCGGCAGGATAAGCCTTCGGATCGAATCGCTTGATCTGCTGTCCTGAGGCGTTCATATGGCAGCTGAACAGGAAGACTAGGAGCTGGACACAAGCTAATCGATTGATCATTGCATTTCCTTGTTTTACACTCGTCAAGAAGTATACCGCCTCAACCAACCCACTCCTTGTATTTCCAAGAAGATCAATCCTTGACCCCGTTGTGGCACCCTAGAAGTAAGGAGCTTGACCGCTATGCCCATGGACCATCCTGCCGTTGCCGCAACCAAAGAGCTTCACGCTTGGGAGGCGGGCGGAGCCGATTCCGCCGAGGCGCTTTCAGCGTGGGTAGGCGCGCGACTGGCTGCTCACGAGGCGGCGTTGGCTGCCCTGCTGGCCGTCAAGGGCGAGCGCACGCCGGCCAACTCGCTGCGCCTCTACGACGAGGCCATTGAGCAGCTCAGCCTGGCCGGCGCGCAGGCGGGCATACTGAACTCCGTGGCCGCCGAAAAGGCAGTGCGCGATCAGGCGCAGATGGAAGCGCAGCGGGTGGCGCAGGCAGCCAGCGCGCTGAGCCTCAATCGAGCCGTCTACGAAGCTCTGGCGGCCATCGATCTGAGCGGGGCCAATCCTCCCATCAGCGCGGCTACAAAGCACTACGTCGAGCGCACGCTGCTCAGCTACCGCCTAGCCGGCGTTGACAAGGACCAAGCCACGCGCGACAGGCTGCATAGCTTGCACGACAAGGCTATGCAGCTCTCGCTCGAGTTCAGCCGCAACATTCAGGAGGGCGGGAAGACCATCGAGGCTACTGAAGGTGAACTCGACGGCTTGCCCGCCGATTATCTTGCGCGGCATCCCGCGAACGCCGACGGCCGCGTCACGCTCTCGACTGACCAGCCCGATATGCAGCCGGTGATGACCTTTGCCGCGAACGCCGCGTTGCGCGAGCGGATGTTTTTTGCCTATAACACCCGCGCCTACCCAGCCAACAAAACGATTCTGGAGCAACTGCTGGCCACGCGGCAGGAGATTGCCGATGTGCTCGGCTTTCGCAGTTGGGCCGATCTGGCCACTGCCGACCAGATGATGGCTTCGGCTGCCAATGTGCGCGCGTTTCTGGCCAAACTCAACGAGGCCAGCCTGGAGGGCGCTCGCCGCGAGCACGAACTGATTCTCGATTTCACCCGCCGGCGCCAGCCCGGGTTGACGGCCATCGACATCGCCAGCCGCGGCTACTGGTACGAGCAATTTCGCCGCTCCGCCTTCGACTTCGATTCGCAGTCCGTGCGCCCTTACTTCCCTTACGCGCAGGTGGAGGCCGGCGTGCTGGAGACGGCGGCGAAATTATTCAAAATTGAATTTCGGCGTTCAACTGCGTCTGCCTGGCACACGGATGTCTCGGTCTTCGAGGTCATCGACGGTGGACGAATTGTTGGCCGCTTCTATCTCGACATGCATCCCCGCGAGGGCAAGGACAAGTGGTTTTCCGCCTCGCCAGTGGTCACTGGTGTGCGCGAGCGCGCGCTGCCCGAGGCCGCGCTCATCTGCAACTTCCCTGAAAGAGACGGCAACGACCCTGGGCTTCTGCAATACAACGACGTGGTAACTTTCTTTCACGAGTTCGGCCACCTGATGCACGCCATCCTGGGCGGACACACGGAGTGGGCGGGCATTAGCGGATTTGCAACAGAGGGCGATTTCATCGAGGTGCCCTCGCAAATGCTGGAAGAGTTCTTCCGCGACGAAAAGCTGCTCCAGACCTTTGCCAAGCACTATCAAACCGGCGAGACGCTCGCTTCCGAGACCATCAAAAAAATGAAGCTGGCTGGAGCTTTTGGCCGCGCCGACTGGGTTCGTTCGCAGCTCTACTACACCACGCTCTCGCTCGACCTGCACGACCGCAATCCAGCGGGCCTGGACCTGGACCTGACGACCAAGCAGCTTTACCAGAGCCTGCAACCCTGGACGTGGCTGGAAGGCAACCGCATGTACGCGAGCTTTGGCCACCTGACCGGCTACTCGTCGAATTACTATACCTATGCTTTTGATAAGGTCATTGCGCTGGACTTTTTTGCACAGTTCGACCCCGCCGACCTGCTGGGCTGCGAGGCCGGCAGCCGCTACCGCAAATTGGTGCTCGAACAGGGAGGGTCAAAACCGGGCCGCCAGATGGTCCGCGACTTTCTTGGCCGAGATGAGGAGTTTTCTGCGTTCAGTAAGTGGCTGAATGAGGAATTTGAAGGAGAGCTGCTGGAGGTTTCGTGATGAACGCATCCGACTTTCGCCGTATAGCTCTGAGCCTAGAGGGTGCCGAAGAGGGTTCGCACATGGGAGCGGCCGATTTTCGCGTCGGTGGGCGCATCTTCGCCACGCTCGCATCCGAGAGCCAGGGCTACGGCAACCTGATGCTTACTCCCAAGCAGCAGGCGGAGTTTGTTGCGGAGCGGCCCGACCTTTTCCTGCCAGTTGCGGGCGGGTGGGGCAGGAATGGAGCGACTCATCTCCGGCTTGCCGCGGCCACAGAAGACGTGCTCACCGGCGCACTGCTAACAGCAAGGAAGCTGCGGATTGAAAAGAACGAAAATGCAGGCAAGAAGGGCCGCGCTCCCACCAAACAGTCGCGTAAAGCAAAGACAGTAGTCGCGAAGCTCCGTTAACTTACCCTCCCGGTCCATCCATTATGATTTCGTAATGGCAAGCACGCAGGATTTCAACGGCAAATGGGCGCTGGTGACTGGAGCCAGCGCGGGAATTGGCGCAGTGCTGGCGCGGGATTTGTGTGCAATGCGTATGAACATCATGGGAAATCATTAGTAGCTCCTCAGAAACACCACAGATAGACAGAGACACAAGCAACGTACAAGAAAGGTCGAATTGCGAATGGCCTTCATGACATGGACAAAAGAGCTGAGCGTGGGCATCGCCGTTTTGGACGACGACCATAAGAAGCTGATCGGCATCATCAATGAGCTTCATAATGGAATCATGGCTGGCCATAAAAAAGAGATACTCGCGTCCGTTCTCGACCAATTAGTGGAATACACAAAGTTTCACTTTGCAAGAGAAGAGGAGTTTTTTGCAAAAGCGAATTATGAGGGCGCGTCCGCGCACAAGATAGAACACACGAGCTTTATCAACCGCATCTCAAATCTGCAGGAGCGCTTCAAGACCGCGTCTATCGTCATGTTGGATCTGGAGTTGATGAGTTTTCTGCGTAATTGGCTGCTGACGCACATCCAGGGCTCCGACATGAAGTATGGGCCGCGCCTCAACGCCAGCGGAATTGTTTAGCCATAGAACATGCAGGGAATAGAGCAGCCCGCGCACGGTTGACCGTCATTCGATATGATGGACCGTAATGGCAAGCACACAGGATTTCAACGGCAAATGGGCGCTGGTGACCGGAGCCAGCGCGGGAATTGGCGCGGCGCTGGCGCGGAAGCTGGCAAAGCACGGAGCCAAACTCATCTTGACGGCGCGCAGGCGTGACCGTCTGGAGAAGCTGGCCTACGAACTCACCGCCGGGGGAACAGAGGTTCTCATCGTTGCGGCGGACCTGAACGATCCCGCGGCGCCGCAGAAGATTTATGAAGCCACGGAAGGCGCGGGCCTCTCCGTCGATATTCTCATCAACAACGCCGGCCTCGGCCAATACGGAGCCTTCGCACAGAGCGAGATTGCCCAGGAGCTAAGCCAGGTCAAAGTCAACTGCGAGGCCATGGTGCGGCTCACCCGGTTGTTTGTTCCGCGCATGGTGGAGCGGCGTCGCGGATGGGTGCTGATATTGGCCTCGACCGCCAGCTTTCAACCCGTGCCGTACCTCACTACCTACGCGGCCACCAAGGCTTTCGACCGCTTCTTTGCGCTGGGGCTGGCTGCCGAGGTGGCGCGCTTCGGCGTCAAAGTGACGGCGCTTTGCCCAGGGCCTACCGAAAGCGAGTTCATCGACGTGGCTCACGCCGGAGCTTTCAAGGGTAGGAATCAGCAGACGGCCGAAGATGTGGCGCGGCTTGCGGTCGTGGCCCTGGCTCGCGGTCAGCGTACGCTGATCCCATATTTCGGAGGCAGGTTCAACGCCATTCTCGTTCGCATCCTGCCGGTCGGGGTGATTACACGCTTTGTGGAGAAGGCCGCCCGCCCAGTTCAATAAGCTGGTCCGGCGTGAAGAGCATGGGCAGAGAAATAAATATTTCTGGAATGTATTTACTCAGAAATGGCGTCCCCGACGGGATTTGAACCCGTGTTATCGCCGTGAAAGGGCTATTTAGTGCATTTCGGATGGGTTTGCATGGGTTGTGTAAAACTCGCCAATCTCCGCTAATGGCGCATGGATACTGGTGATTTTATGCTTGCCTCCGTTTGCACTCATTTGCCCCCAAGTTTCAGTACTATCGTTACCACAGCGTTACCGGATTTTGGGACGCTCTGACTCACCATTCCGGCTTGAGCGGCGGACGGACGTGCTCCGGCTTCGGGGGCGGGGCAGTTGGTTTCCAACCCGGCTGCGAGACGATCAGCTCTGCCTCTTCAATCGTCATTCCGGGAGGGATGGTGCTGAATCGGAAAAGTGACCCATCCACACCCTCATGCCAAGCCCCGATGCTGATTTGTCCGTCACCGCCGTGCCTTGGGACTGAGCTAACCACGTCAATCCGTTTCCGTGCCGCGAATCGTCGCTCTAGCGCCGCTCTCGCTGCCGCCCGCGAAAGGCTCGACCCCAACGCGAAATCCCCCGGCTTCATACAAAACACCGGCACATCGCAAAGGTGCCAGCCGGAGGCACTGGACAAGTGCATTTACGGTCCGGGGGCGCGGCTGACGCAACCGATACGAGCTGGACCAGTATCCCTTCGCCTTCCACGGCTTTCCGGGCATTCAAAAGCGTCCTTGCCGCCGCCCGCGATTGCGGGGAGCCTAGAGGGTACTGTCCTGGCTTTGCACCCGTGCCACCCGCTCCCTGGCCTTTCTGATTCGCTCTCGTAAGCATTCTTCCCACCTTCCCCCGCTGCGATTATGTCCGTCCGCAATTGCCGGGAGCGTCTCAGTTATCTCCCCGGACTCATTCCTCATTCGTGCCGCTTTGAGCCGCTCCGCCAGCCCGTCAAGATGCACCGGCCTTCCATCCACCACGGACACACACTGAAAGCGCAACTGCTCTTCATCCGTCTTCCGTACCGCAATCATGGCCCGCGCCGCCGCTCTGGATTGCACAGAGCCAAGGGAGAAGCATCCGGGCCTCACCCCCGAATCTGTTGCGCCTAGCCGCCCCTGTTGGCCTTTATATGTCAACAATTAGCCTCATCGGACTGTCCTCCGCTGTTGCGCCTACCGTGGCCTTAAACCAGCCCGGCAATGCTCCCGTCTGCGCATAGGCTTCCAACTCCTGAGTGCTCATGCGGTCAAAAAGATCGTTCATCGAAACAGTCTCCGTCCGGTCGATCCACTCACCAGCCGCGTTAATTTTCGCGTAGGCTTGGACGGCAGAGACTACAGCGGATGCCGTCACATCCACTTCCCCCGCCTTTTCGATAATCCGTTCCAATGCTGCCCGGACGTTCTTTTGACGCTTGGGAAACAAACCAACAGCGTGAGCGTGCCTATAGACACTGGCCCGGTCCGCCAGCCCAAATTCTTCCGCTATGGCCGCCGGGGAGCGCCAGCCAGTGAATGCCGTCTCAATCTCTTCCCGCTGCTGGTGGGCACAGACAGAGCAAGCCCGCTGGTGCCGTCCAAGGCTCACCGTTGCGTCCGGGTTGCGTTTACTCGCCATTCTTCGGTGGTGTCCTAATTTGGATTATGGCCTTACTTATATTATGGCCTGTATCCTGTGGGGCACAGGCTCACGTTAACAGTTACCCATGCGCCCCCCTCAAAGAGTGGAGTCTTTGCAAAGGAAGTGCAGTATTTATTCCCATACCTATCATCGTAGGTGACCCTTCCGAAGACTATGAATTCTTGCTTTCCATCCCACGCAACGAAATCTTTAGAGGGAATGTTAATATTCTCAATCGCCCAAGTATTTTTTACAGAGACGGCAGTAACCCACATCGGCTCATTGGCCATAAGAATGCTGTCGGAATGTTTATCGGGGGGCTCTATATTCCTAAATTTTTTAATGGAGTTTCCCATCAGTACGTGACGATGGACGACGACATTGAGAGCGGGCGATTTTCCAATATTTCTAAAGTGAAGATTAACCTCGATGGGTTTTCCTTTGGTAGGTGGGTACGGATCGGTATTGCTAAGTGCAGTAATATTGGAATCTCTATCGGCGTTATTCTTCTCCAGAACAATATACGGCCTTTCCTCTTCTTGAAGCTGAGTATTGAGGATAGCGGTCTGCTTTTGCATTTCGGTAACCTGCTTTTGCATCGCCCCAGTTTGCTGTTTGATCTGTTCAAGGGTGTTGTTCATCGTTTCCCATTGCTTGCCCGCATAACGCGTGTAAACAATAGTAGATACAGCGATTACAACTGTGGCCACCGCCATCCAAAAGTCGCGGTTACTCAGAATGTGACGGAAAATCCAGACACATATCATCCACACCCAATGAAAGCAATGCTTTATTTGATTCCAGGCGCAGTCTTGTTGCTTTTCGCCATCGTGGCCGTTGGGACAGTTGGAGGATGCCACCATGCTTGGCAAGGGATCATCGCGCTGCTCGTGGCGGCGGGGTTTCTCTTCGGAGCCTATCGGTTGATCGTCCATGCTGCCGACCTATTTATCGGGATTTGATAAATGTACCCCGAAAACGCTTGACAGTCAATAGTTATTGGGGTACAGTAATTGTAGTGAGGTAAAGGTTATGGCAAACGTCCTCAATACCGACAAGCAAATCGCAATCATCGCAGCTCTGTCCGAAGGGTCTAGTATCCGTTCAATCGAGCGCATGACAGGCATTCACCGCGATACAATCATGCGCCTGGGCGTGAAGGTTGGCCAGGGATGCACGGCCATGATGGATGAGAAAATGAGGAATCTCGCTTGCAGCCGTCTGGAGATGGACGAAATCTGGGGCTTTGTCGGCAAGAAAGAGCGGCACGTCAAGGTGGACGACCCGCCCGAAGTGGGCAGAGTGTGGACGTTTTGCGCCATCGATGCCGAAACCAAACTCGTTCCCGCCTTCCGTGTTGGAGACCGTGACGCTGCGACGGCAAACGCTTTCCTTGCGGACGTAGCGAGTCGGATGAGAAATCGGGTGCAAATCTCTACGGACGGCCTGAAAGCCTACGAGGAAGCGATTGAACGGTCCTTCGCCGGATATGCCGATTACGGCCAGATCATCAAAACCTACGGCAGCATAACGACCGAAGATAACCGCCGATATAGCGCCCCTGAGTTCGTCTCCTCTGAGAAAAAGATTGTTTCAGGACGCCCGAATTACGACCTGATTTCTACCAGCTACGTTGAGCGTTTGAACGCTACTACCCGGCTTCACATGAGGCGCTTGACCCGCCTGACATTGGCTTTCAGTAAGAAGCGTGAGAACTTCGAGGCGGCAGTTGGCCTCCACTTTGCCTATTACAACTTCGTCAAGCGGCACAATACACTCCGCTGCACTCCAGCAATGGCCGCTGGCGTTACCGGGTCATTCTGGACAATCGGGGACTTGGTAGAGGCGGCGGCATGACCTATATCGAGGAATTGAAGGAGGTAATCCGTAGGCTGCATGGGGTTGAATCTACCCATAGGCAAAGCGTGCCCGTGAAAGAGGTTTTTCAGGGAAAGACAATTTGGGAGGGGATAGTTGAAGTCTTTGATCTACACGGGCACCCCCAAGCCAATACCGCGTATGCCTGGGCGCATGAAACAGATGACCCGGCCAATCCTACCCGGCACGTTACCGTCCTCAAAGTCCCCCCGGCAGTCTCGCCGGAAACCGCAGTCAGAGTCGCAATCGCACAGGAGTTAAGAGCCAATGCCGAAGCAGCCGAAGCCTAAGAAACCCGGACGCCCCCTGCTCCCCAAAGGGAACGCCAAAGCAGTAATGCTCCGCGTTCGGGTAACAGAGAATGAACGTCTAGCGATTGAGACGGTGGCTAGGGCCAGCAACCAGACCATATCTGAGTGGATACGCTGCACGGTGAGCGCCACAATCGGAGGATAAAGCCGTGGATTTCAAATTAGGACACTACCCATTCTTCTGATATTGTGGCCCAAGTCTGGCGATGATGTACAATTGACGCGCCCAGGAGGCACAAATGAAATCGTTGCGAACGTTCACTTTGGCAGTGTTCCTGCTCTCAACTGCCCTCTTGACGGTATCGGCTCAAACCATCACAGCGGCAGACGCCAAGAATCACATCGGAGAGCGAGAGACGGTCTGCGGACTGGTTGCAGGCAAACACGTTGCTGCCCAATCTCAGGGAAGCCCTACTTTTGTTGACCTAGACAAACCCTCTCCAAGCCAAACGTTCACGGTGTTGGTTTGGGGGCGCGACAATCCGGCAGTCGGGACTTTGCCAAGCAGCGGCCAGCTTTGCGTAACCGGCACCGTAGTTCTTTACCGTGGCAAGCCGGAAATCGTTCTCCACACTGCGGCCAGTTGGTATGTTCCCAAAGCACAGGCTGACCCTCCGCCGCAGTTGAGCAACGACAATCATTACACAAACGTTGACGGTAAGCGGGTTCACTCACCGGCGTATTCGTCCGGCGGCGCACCAGCCGGGGCTACTGCCCTCTGCGGAGATGGAACATACAGTTTCAGTCAGCACCGAAGCGGCACCTGCTCCCATCATGGGGGCGTTGCGAAATGGCTTTAATGCGCTTGCGTATTTGCGTCCCGTATGATTGATTCAGTTTTTCTCGTTTCGAGCATTCGCGAAAAGCATCAAAAAGCTCCACTTCTCGTGGAACGCGAGAGGTACTTGGCATACTTATTTGAGATCGGCACGCGACGGGAGCGTGTTCGGAACGTCGCTACCATGCTGCTCCATATAGTACGACTGCTTCAATTGGACTCACCTCGGCTCGTAGGGATCGATGAAATCTTGCAGGGAAGCAAGCGTTGGGTTGACGACCCAGGAGCTTATCGACACCGCAGAGCTTCCTTGTCGTCGGCATATACGTTCCAACTGGTTGCCACCAATTGGCTCCGATATCAAGGGTCCCTTATCGTGGCTCCGAAACCGAAGCCCTATTTCCACAATCTGTTATCTCAATTTCTAAACGATATGCATACGCAGCGCGGCCTCACTTTGGAAACTATTCGATGCTATAGATCGCGAGTTATGGCTTTTCTAAATTGGCTACAACCGCGTTGCGCTGAGTTCTCAAGTGTGCGCCCCATAGATATCGAGGAATTCCTTGAAGCGAAACGAGTAGATGGCTGGGCGCGCTCCTCGATAGCAGGACTCTGCCATGCGTTGAGGACGTTCTTCGGATATGCTGAACTGCAAGGATGGTGCTCCAGCGGTATTCAAAGCAGTATTCGCAGCCCTCGCGTGCCTCGCATAGCTGAATACTTGAATGTACCCGTATGGGAGGACGTGCGTCGAGTAATTGCCTCAATCGGAAGCCTAAAGCCCTCCGACTTGCGGGCCAAAGCAATGTTCTTACTTTTCTCGATTTATGGATTTCGCTCGGCTGAAGTAAGGTCTCTAACGCTTGATGACATCGATTGGCGGAGAGAATTGATTACCGTACGTCGAGCCAAACGAGGTAAGACACAACAGTTTCCCTTACAAGGCGAGGTAGGCGATGCAATCGCTCTGTATCTGCAAAAGATGCGGCCCCGCTGTTCCTGCCGGAATGTTTTCGTCACTTTACACCCACCCTACCGTCCGGTTTTGGGGCATACTATGTCCTCGATTATCGGCCCCCGTATGAAGATGCTTGGTATTGCGACCGAACACTTCGGACCGCACATGCTGCGTCACGCTTGTGCAACGCAGTTACTGAAAACTGGATCATCACTTAAAGACATCGCGGACTTTTTAGGGCATAGCGACCTAAGGTCCGTGAGTAACTATGTAAAGTGTGACTCGCGCTCCCTAAAGAAAGTGGCTGAGTTTAGTCTGCGCGGTGTGTTATGAGGCTTGAACAGGGGACCAATCTATACGTTGAGCGGAGACAGGTTAGTAGCGGCATTTCTTTTGCGACCGGCTACAAAACATACCGAGCCTTCTACAGAAGAGTGGGCAACCTGAAGCTCAGTGAAATCAACGTTCATCACGTTTTGCAGTATCTAGATTGTCCCGCGACCTCGACGGCGGTATACCGCAGAAGACATAGCCTTCTTCAACACCTTTTCGAGTACTGGGTTTCGCGTGGCGAAATGACAGGGTTGCCCATGCCCCCCAACCGTCCGCTACAACGGTCAAACTATTTGCCTTATATTTACACAAAGGAAGAGATTCGCAGCTTGTTGCGATCAACACCCCTACCCAAAACGTTAAATGACAAGATTCATTACAAAACGCTGCGCGTTGCACTTATTACGCTCTACGCGACTGGCGCTACTTCAGGCGAGGTAACCCGGCTTTTCCACCAAAATGTGGACCTCCAACATGGCTCTATCATCTTCCCTGAAAGCAGGCTCCGAGCCGAGCGATTTATTCCGATAGGGAGAGATCTCGTCCGAGTTGCGCTGCAATATGTCGCATGGAAGGAGCGAACTGGACTACGCAGTGAGTTCTTCTTTCCAAGAGTCGATGGCAAAGAAATTAGCCCACGTGCCCTCCGCGCCCATTTTGAGCGTCTTCGCACAACAGCGAATATCGATAGCCGTGGTAAAAGCAGCCATAGGCCGCTCCTCCGAGATTTGAGGCCGACATTTGCCGTCCATAGGATCACATCATGGATCAGACGGAAGGAAGACCTGAACCAGATGTTGCCAGCCCTCGCAGCTTATATGGGAAATGCGGGGCTAGAAACGACGGAACGATACCTTCAACTGGCTCCAGAACGCTTTCGTGGCGCTCTAAACAAGCTCAGCCCGCAAAAATCACACATCCGGTGGCGGGACGACGCCGCACTGTTGGAGTTTCTTGCCAATCTCTAAGCGATAGAGGGAAGGGGGCCAGGGGGGTCTTTGCCGTCGCTACAACGAGACCAGCAAATAATTATGATTTCCCATTTGCCCATGTTGACAGATTCACAATTTCCCGTGTGTTGAACGCGGGAGGATGCAAACTGTTGGTCATCATCAATGACTTTGCGATCTCAAGTTGAGTGCAATGCACGGTTGCAGATCCTGGGGTCTCTGGAGCATCATTCTTACCATGCAGGAAGTGCTCTCAAAAACTGACGATCCAAAGATACCTCTTCAGGAGCAAGAGTTTTTCGAGTTGAGCTTACTTGATGAAGCAAACGACTTGGGAACCCGATACAGCGTTCGACAGGCACACGCGGAGTGGAGCGAGATTGACGGCCAGATCATGTGGGACCAGGAAGAGGTTGAACACTTCTGGATTCTGAATGAGGCGAAGCGGCGATATGCGGAGAAACGGCTCGCCCTGGCCCAAAGGGGATTTATCTACTCGGACATGGACCTCGTTTGATCTGAGGCAACCGGCGTGAACTGGCGCGTACTACCCAGAAGTATCATGAGCTATATACCATCGGGTCAGACGGGCTTTTCCAAAGCAGGCCGCAACGCGGAGATTCAATCTAAGCCATGGACAAATTGGAGCCATCTGCGCTGATTCGGAGATTTGGCTCGAAGATTGCTGCGGCTTCTCTCGATAAGCCCATTATTGATGTGGCTTGCGGTTCGGGCAGGAACGCCCTATTTCTCTGGAACCTTGGTTGTACCGTTATTTGCATGGATAAGGACCTGAGTGGCCTTCAAGTTCAGTTGTCACACGACGTAGGCAGTAATTCTCTGAGTGCTTCCATGCGGCTAATTCCGTGTCAAATTGACCTCGAAAAAGACCCATGGCCGTTTAATCCGTGCAGTGTCGGTGGAATCATAAACGTTCACTTTACACTCCCCTCTCTATTCCCGCTCTTCAGAAGTTCGCTGGCGCGAAACGGGTATCTACTGATCGAAACCGTGCCGGGATGCGGGGGCAACTACCTAAAACTGCCCGGCAGGGGAGAACTAAAGAACGCATTTGAAAGCGCCTTCGTCTTTGAAACCTATAAAGAAAGACCAGTTGGGCCTTCAAATTGCAATTCGGTCACGGTGAAAATGCTTGCCAGACGGCGATAGTCGCGTCCGTACTGGTATTTAACAAACTGATTACAATGAGCTAAGCTGGCCTAACAGCTATAGTGATGGCCGTCACATCTTGGTCTTTTCTTGCTGTTCTATGTTTGCTCCCTGCAAAGGGGGTATCCATGCAGAACAATGAACATCAAGCTCTTAAAACTTCGGATGCCGGGAAAACTGTAAAACGCATTCAAACACTGTCGATGGCAACCGCCAGTTTGCTTTTCAGTGCCACCTCAACATTTGGATCAGTTCCCCCTGTATCGGTAACACAGCCAACACACGAGAGCACAACTTCTGTGTCCGATTCAGCACGGGCTCTTCCTGTGCCGTTGGTGCTAAACCGAGCCGCTTCTACTCAGCAGCTTATCGCCCAGCATGATTCACATGCTTCTCATGCTTCTCACAGTTCGCACGATTCGCATTCTTCCCACTCCTCCCATAGCTCCCATTCATCAGGCCTTTGAGCTATGGACGGTACTGATTTTGTTGCCAATCAACTGCCGGATGGAACTCAGGTCTTTACCTTTGATTCCAAGGTCTACAGGTTGAGCGCAATTAAAAAGGCCGCCTACAAATTTGGCGGCCTTTTCCATATCCTCATAGAGCAGCACGACCATGACACTGAAGTCCACATGAAACCCAAAGAATCCAGCGCGCCCATCGACAAGCTAGTTGGTGAGTTCTGCAATGAGGTACTTGACCAAGAGCTGAGGGAAACAGTGGCGGAGGAAACGGCAGGCATTCGCAACCTGCTTCTCGCGCAGGCATTCTCTAAGACGTCGCTCATTGATCCTGCAATGGAGACTGCCGAATACGACACAGAACACCGTGAAGAGGCTGTTAGTAACGAATGAGGATTTCGCCGGATGTCATCGACCCTGTCGCCAAGCCGCCACAACTTCCGACCCTTAGAAGACTTCTTACCTAACAACGGCCATTACCATCTTCTTCCCTTTCGGTTTGTGCGTTTTGACTCGAAGCGTTACCTATTAAGCAATTTCGTTGGGGAATATTGCTTGGTGGAACGTCAGACTTTAGACGAACTGGTATCCAAGACGCTCAAGCCCGATGGCGTGGGATACTCGGCTCTAAAGTCTCGCCATTTCTTCTTCGAATCTGGGGAAACTTCGGCGCTTCACCTTCTTGCGACTAAATATCGAACCAAACAAGCCCCTTTGGCGGAATTCACAAGTTTGCACATGATTGTACCTACCATTCGGTGCAACACTTCCTGCATCTATTGTCAAGCCTCCCACAAGGGTTCATCAGCCCAGTCATGTGATATGACTGAAGCAGCCGCTGATCGCGCAATAGACTTCATGTTCCGTAGCCCCTCCTCCCACTTGAAGCTAGAGTTTCAGGGAGGTGAACCCCTATTGAATTTTGCAATGGTTCGGTACATCGTTGAGAGGACAAGGCAGCGTGAGAAGCAAACAGGGCGTAAGGTAAGCATCGTTATATGTTCGAATCTTTCGCTCATTTCGGAAGAGATTCTTCAGTTTTGCAAGAAGAACCATGTTGATTTCTCGACTTCGCTGGATGGGCCACACGATCTCCATAATCACAATCGACCAAGCGCAGAGTTCGACAGCTATGAGCGCACTTTGACGGGAATCATTCGCATAAGAGAGGCATTAGGCATCTGCGCGATTTCCGCACTCATGACCACAACACAAGCCAGCTTGTCGAAGCCCAAAGAAATTGTTGACGAGTATGTCGGACAGGGTTTCAAGTCTATTTTTTTACGCCCAATTAATCCTTATGGGTTCGCGTCAAGAGCAGGCGCAATCACTCATTACTCCTTAGCTGAGTGGATGGCGTTCTATAAGACTGCACTTGATTACATAATCGACCTGAACATCCGTGGAATCCAAATTCGAGAAGAGTATGCAGCCCTTTTGCTGCGTCGAATCCTCACTCCATACGGAACAGGTTACGTTGATCTTCAATCTCCTGCCGGAATCGGTATAAGCGCCATTTTGTTCAATCATGACGGCAATGTTTATGCGTCGGATGAATCTCGAATGCTTGCCGAAATGGGCGATCCTCATTTCTGTATTGGCAATCTCATAAAAGACAGCTACGAAGAGGTGATGCTCTCACCTGTTCTGATTGACGCTCTCACCGAAACAATGTCGGAGGGCGTTCCATGCTGTTCTGATTGTGGCTTTCAGCCATATTGCGGAAGTGACCCCGTCCGCCATTATCGGCTCCAAGGAGACATCGTAGGCTTCAAGCCTACGAGCGAATTCTGCCAGCGGCACATGGCCCTGTTTTGCCACATACTAGGAATACTGGATGGTGGCTCTGCCGCAGCCAATATTTTGAAGGGGTGGATGGACTAATATGCACCTTGGTGGCAGAACAAATGCGACGTGGAACGAGCCGCCGTATGTCGTACGTATTACCACAGACGCATCCCGTCCTTTTCCTCTACGGGCGAAAGAGGCGCTGCTGATAAAGGAACGTACCATTCAATATCCTTCGGGATTCAAGATGTACTTTATTCTTGATGACTCACCGACTACGTGTTCGAACGATGCCCGTGTTGTCACACTGCCTTCGACATTGTCCTATGTTCAAGACGGCGACATCATGATTGTCCGTCCGATAACGGGCGATCTGAGGGTGCTGTACCGCAAAGCTGCCAAGTTCAATTCCTTAACTGTTACTCCCGCGTGTAATAGCCTATGTGTTATGTGCGCTCAGGTCCCCCAGAAAGCCAATGACGAAGTGTTCAGGCTTGTCTGGGATGCGATTCCTCTTATGGATATTGAGACGCAAGAACTGGCACTCAGTGGGGGTGAGCCAACACTGCTTGGACGACGACTGGTTGCGTTAATCAGTCGGCTCAAGAGCTATTTGCCTTCGACATCCATTCATATCCTCACGAATGGTCGTCAATTGAAGTTCCTTGCACTCGCCCAAGACATCGCCGAAGTTGAACACTCCGATCTTGTTTTGGGTATACCACTTTACTCCGACCTCCCGGAACAACACGACTTCGTGGTTCAGACGCAGGGTGCTTTTGATGAAACTGTGAGGGGAATTCTGAATGCCGCACGCTGCGGCCTTAGAGTGGAACTGAGGACTGTTATTACCAAAATTAACTTCGAATGGCTCCCACAGATGTCCCGGTTCATCTCGCGTAATTTTCCTTTCGTGTGCAATGTTGCTTTTATGGGGCTAGAGCCAATTGGATTAGCGAAAAGGAACCTGCAAGATGTTTGGACTGACCCCGTTGATTACGGCGACTTGCTACTAGAGGCAGTTCAGGAGTTGAAGTGGCACCGCATTCCAGTCTCAGTTTACAACCATCAACTGTGTACGATCAGCCGAGCTCTGTGGGGCGACTCCCGCCAGAGTATTTCCGACTGGAAGAATGTGTTTCTTCCTGAGTGTAGTGACTGTGCAGTGCGGCATCGCTGTTGCGGATTTTTTGCTTCTGGTGCTGAAACCCATAGCAGAGCGATTCAGCCTCTCACACTATCAGAATGAACTTTGGACGGCGTGTGATTTTAGGCTGTGGAGGAAATATTCGATGACGGAAATACTCCATGGGTTTTCGAAGTCTATGAAATGGATTTGGGCAAATACAGAGCCCCTGAGCAAGTGGATTCAAATAGTCGCGCTCATTGTGGCAGCATATTGGGCATATGTTCGCTTTTCTCTAGGTGAGAAGCCTACTCTAGAAACTCGTGTAAGTGTTACATCGCACCTTTCAACAGAACCAGGTCCAATTCCAGGCACGTGCTATGTATTTCTTGATTACAGCCTTTCAAATCAAGGCGTAGCATCGTTTGATATACATAGTGTTCATATCCGTGCTTGGCGAAGTGAGCTTCCAAAGTTCGCAACGGATATGCCTCAGTTTATCGACACTAAAGAGCTTGGGCACGGACGACAGGTGGTAGACAACAATAGTTCAGAGTTAATCAACATGCACTTTGCTCCAGGAGAAACCTGTGGAAGGACATTCGCATGGGTATTCTCAAAGCAGAAACCAGCATTGCATCTTTTCCAGGTAGACGTTGAAGCTGCAAACGGCAAAGACGTAAGACATATCTCGACGCAGACTTGGAGTCAGGATGTATGTACGAGTTCATTTCGTCGCTGATCTTGGCTTTCCTCTGTCCAAACCAGTAGGTCCGGCCAGTTTCACGACCATTGTGGGCGCAATGCTAATTAGCAGAAGCATGTTTACTAATCTGATCCCCCCCGCATCTAGCCTAGCCCGTTCATGCAAAAACTCATCAATGCTATCTTGCACTTGAGCCGAATAGCCGCTGATTGGCCGTCAGCAGCGACAAAGCGGGACGCCTTCCCGTCCCGCCTACCTGGTGACCGCAAGAGTCGGGAAGGTCACGGAAGGGTGACACAGACAACACAAAGAAGCTCCGCTCACGCGGACGCTTCGGCTACGGTCTCGTGGGGACAAGGGGCTGGCTGCTTTGCAGGCCTGCTCCTACGGAGGCAACATCACGATAGAAATGAACAAAGACTATCTCTAGGAATTTATCTTCTTAGGAATGTCTATAAGAATGGACGGGTTCGATGTAACTCTTCATTTTCCAGTGTATTGCGGACATGCCACACTCAAAAAATGCGTAAGTCTGGCGCAATATGTGAGTATGGAGGCACAATTTCTGCGCGTGGGGGTGCGCAAATTTTGTGCATGGTTCGGCCTTCTATTTGCCGATTTCATCCCACGTCGGGAGCTTGCAGCCCGGCTCAATTCTAGGTACATCCGATGCGAAGCGGCGGTCATTGAACCCGAAGTCGAAATCAGCGCCGGTGTTGAGTAACCTTGGCGTCTCTGTCGTCTTTGGCGGGATCTGGGAGCTGGCCTGGGGAGTTGATCCCTTCCGCTGATAAAGTGGCTTCCTCTTTGGGTCGGGGTGCCACGGCTTGCGGGTCTCTGGATCGAAGAGGTGAAATACAAAGCCTTCCATCCCGTAGGATTCTGCGGACAACAGACCGGCACGCGCCAGTTCGCCCTTCGCCTTGCTGTAAGAATTTCGTGATCCTCCTACCAGAGCTTGCAATTGAGCGACTGTCCGCTTTAGCTCTCTGGTGCAGTAACGCTCGGACTCATGCCACAGAGCAACGTAGAGCTTCAAGGCAACAGGGCTGAGTCCCCTCAGAATGCCTAGCCTCACTGCCGCCTGGGGGATACCAAAGAAAGGCTCACACATGGTGGTCACGGGACACCGCCCATGTGCCAGTGCCAGCCGTGCATAGCGCCTGAAGGCATCTCCGGCAGGAGCCGGAACGATATGCGGGCCTGTGGAGACGCCATTACTTTGCTTCCTGTAGCCTTGGCCGCGTGTTCTCCGCAATCACGCGGCGAATCTCTGCAATCGGGATGAGTAATTTCGCGCCCAGCTTCACGCTGGCAATCTTTCCGTCATAGGCATCCCGCCGCCAACTCCACCGACTCCGCCCGGTCATGGTTTCCGCGCCCTGCACACTCACGTATTCGGGTTCCACTCTTGCAATGACAGCCATTGAAAATTTCTCCCTTCCACTACTATCCTAACTACTATTGCGTGATATACAATGGAACAAAGCATGGCACATCAGTCCAACATATCGATTCCGGCTCAGTTCAGCTTTCAGCCGTTCACTGCTGAATGGCGCTATGCCAGCGCAGAAATATTGGAATGGGTGGAAAAGCCAAAGTTGATGGCAATCCTTTTCAAGCCATCGGATGATCCTGAGAAAAACTGGCTGCGGGTGCGCATAGGAGCATCGCCCTATGGGGGTCTTGATGGGCTATATGGAATCGACTATTCCCCGTGCCATACGGTCCACATGGACCGCGCTAGTATCCCGCCCGACGTGTTGCTGGCGCACGAGAACCATCGAAACACACCCGATGTATCGGGCAGGTGGTTCACTGTATTGATTTGTCAGAAGCCCGAATTCAAAGACGGGTATTGGGTATTGAAGCCGGGAGAAGTCACAAAGAACGCATGGATCATGCGTGATGAATTCCTGAGCCTAGAAGCGGACCCGGACCCCGTGTTGGGTTGGGATTGGAGCGCACGGCAGTTTCTCAACAAGTGGGGGATATGGGAATCCGGTAGAGGCTTCACGGAAGATTGGAGTTCAAGGCCGATCCGCTTGATGCCGCCTTCCGCCACGTTGCCGGAGCAAAAAATCGACAAGCCGGATTTTGTACTGGTGATACCGCATTTGCTCAAAGGTCAGCAAGAGCGTTATCGCAAGGCACTCTTGCCTAGCAATGCGCGCCCCTGGCTGCGTTCTCATCCCCTGAACCTCGATACGGCAGACGAATTCCCATTCTTCCGTGTGCGTAGGAGCTATTGTACCGACGCAATTAACGCCACGATCACAATTGACCATCTAGCAGACGTGCAATTTGGAATTTGCAAGCGGAATGATTGCCGGAAACTATTTGAGCGCGTAACGGAGCAGAAGAGGTTCTATTGCAGCCCGGAGTGCGCTCATCTTGCTAACGTCCGCAAGCTACGCGCACAGAAAAAGAAACTGGAATCGAAGGGGAGGAAAAATGCCACGCGGAAAAACTAGAGATCGTGACGGAATCTATCAGAGGAAGGATAGGCCGGGCTGGTGGGCCTCTTGGGTTGACGCCAGCGGCAAGCGTAGGCAGCGGAAGTTGGAGGCTCACACTCTCCAACAGGCCCGGACGCTGCTTTCAGCGGAGAAGGCCCGTGTCGATAAGACTGTGACGCTCGGATATGCTCCGCCCTCAGCGGAGACATTTACAGCCGTCTCTACGCGATTCCTGAAACACCAGAAAGCCAGACTGACACCGCGAGCCTATACACGCGAAAACGGCATCATGGAAGCACATCTCCGGCCATTCTTCGGAACGGTAAAACTCGCAGAGGTCCGACGAGCCGATGTGCAGAAATACGTCACACAACGTAGCGGCGAAGTCTCGCCGGGTTCCATCGTGAAAGAGTTGAACGTCCTGAAACACATGCTGACGCTTGCCGTCGAATGGGAGTTGATTCCGGCCAACCCTGCACATGGCATTAAACCGCCCCGCGTTCCGGCTGGCCGTGTGCGCTATCTACAGCCCACAGAGTTGCGGGCCGTCTTGGAGGCTTGCCCGGAATGGCTTCGCCCGATTGCGGGCCTTGCCGTTTCAACCGGGATGCGGCGCGGCGAAGTCCTGGGGCTGCGCTGGCTGGACATTGACTTCAAGGGCGGACGGATTATGCTCCCCCAAACAAAAAACGGAGACGGGCGGATTGTCTACCTAAATACGTTGGCGCAACAGGCTCTTGCGGTCGTACCACAGGGAAAAGCCAAATCAACTGACCTTGTTTTCGACAGTGAGCCAATGACGCCGGAGAATGTGTCGCTGGCATTCTTGCGCGCATGTCGATCTATAAACATTTCAGACTTTCGCTTCCACGATTTGCGGCACACCGCTGCAAGTTGGATGCGAATGAAGGGCGCGGACATTCACACCGTTGCGCTCATTCTGGGTCACAAAGACTTGCGAATGGCAGCACGGTATCAACATCTCAGTCCGGCATTTCTTTCGGACGCAGTGAAGCTCCTAGATGGGGCTTATGCGGAGTCCCCGAAAACGTCAAAAAAGGGGGTAAGTTCGCGTTCTATCGTTACCACAGCGTTACCAGCGAAAACATTGAAAGGTAGGAATATCCCATAAACTATTGATTCTATTTGGCGTCCCCGACGGGATTTGAACCCGTGTTATCGCCGTGAAAGGGCGGTGTCCTAGGCCGGGCTAGACGACGGGGACGCATCCAGGGTCAACAAGCGGCCAGGGCTGGCCAGATGCGCCCTTATGAAGGCTACCAACTCAGCAGGACAATGTCAAAGAATCTGGAGCCGTTTCAAGGAACTATCCGGCCAGGCTGGCCGTAGAGCATTGTATGAATTTTTACATCAATGTTCCAGCCGCAGGCATCACATTACAATAGGGAAGGTAACACAGAGTGAGGTAGAACGCTTTGAAACGCATTTTAGGAATAGGTAGTATTGTTCTTCTTGGGTTGGCGGCTACAGGCTGCCAAAAGAAGCCGGCTGGGCCGGCGGCCGCCGGGATGCAGGCGATGCCGGTGCAGACGGTGTCCGTTACTCTTGCTCCGGTGCCCCAGGTGAGCGAGTATGTGGCCACCATCAAGTCGCGCCGCTCGGCTACGCTGCTGCCACAGGTGAGCGGAAACCTGACGAAGATTCTTGTCCACTCGGGCGACCATGTGAAGGCCGGACAGGTGCTCATGGAGATTGATCCGCGGCTCCAGCTTGCCACCGTCGCATCGGCGCGCGCCACCGAGCGGCAGAAGAAGGCCCTCTACGATTACAACGCCATCGAAGTTGAGCGGCAGCGCAAGCTCTTCGAGGCCGGCGTCACCAGCCGCGATGCTTACGACCAGGCGCAGCAGTCCTATGGCAACACCAAGTCGGACTACGAATCGGCGGTGGAGTTGCGCAAGACGCAGGAAGAGCAACTGGCCTACTACACCATTCGCGCTCCCTTTGACGGCGTGGTGGGAGACATCCCGGTGCATTTAGGCGACTTTGCTTCGCCGATGAATTCGCCGGCCACGGTGCTGACCACGGTGGATGAGAACAAAGATCTGGAAGCCTACATCTACATCCCCTCGGAGCGCGCCAGCCAGGTGCGCCAGGGGCTGGAAGTGGAGCTGACGGATAACGCGGGCAAGCTGATCGAGAAGACGAAGATCGACTTTGTCTCTTCGCAGGTGGATAGCACTCTGCAGGGCATTCTTGTAAAAGCTCCGGTCCACGCTACGCCGGAGGTGCTGCGCAATGCGCAGATGATCAAGGCTCGCGTGATTTGGAGCACCACGCCCATGGCTGTTGTGCCGGTGCTGGCGGTGTCGCGCCAGGGCGGGCAGAGCTTCGTCTTCGTGGCGCGGAAGCAAGGCCCGCTCACGCAGGCCATGCAGACGGCGGTCACGCTGGGCGATACGGTGGGCAACAACTACTCTGTCACTTCGGGGCTGAATACCGGCGACAAGGTCATCGTGTCGAGCACGCAGTTTCTGGTCAACGGCATGCCGGTGATGCCCATGGGCGGCTGAGGCTCGCAGATTCCCTGGTCTCAAAATCGAGACCTGGGGCACCCGATTCTGTTGCGCTCCACAAACGGAAAGGAATCATCCCTTGTTTGTCGATTTTTTCATTCATCGGCCAGTCTTTGCGACGGTCTGCGCGCTGCTGATTATTCTCGCGGGCGCGATCTGCATTCCCAACCTTCCGGTCGCCATGTACCCCACGCTCGCGCCACCGGTGATTTCGGTGGACTGCAACTATGTGGGCGCCAATGCCGACACCGTGGAGAAGGCCGTCACCATTCCGTTGGAAGAGGCCATCAACGGCGTCGAGGGAATGCGCTACATCAGCTCGTCCAGCACCAACAGCGGCACCAGTTCCATCGCCACCACCTTCAAGACCGGCTACGACCTGGACATCGCCGCGGTGGACGTGCAGAATCGCGTGGCCAGCGTAACCGGGCGGCTGCCCGCGGCCGTCAACGCCACCGGCATCACCATCACCAAGCAGAGCTACAACTTTGTCTTTGGCGCCGGCTTCTTCACCCGCGACGGCCGTTACTCGCCCGAGTTCATCTCCAACTATCTCGACGTCTACGTGAAGGACGCCCTTAAGCGCGTGCCCGGCGTGGGTGACGTGATGATCTTCGGCGAGCGCAAGTACGCCATGCGCGTCTGGCTTGACCCCACACGCCTGGCCGCGCGTAATCTCACCGCCACCGACGTGGTTAACGCGCTGGTCGAGCAGAACATTGAGATTCCTGCCGGCCAGCTTGGCCAGCCGCCATCGGATAAAAGCCAGGCCTTCCAGGTGCCGGTGCGCGTGGTGGGCCGGCTCACCTCGCCCGCCGAGTTCGACAACATCATCGTCAAGAGCACAGCCAATGGCCTGGTGCTGCTCAAGGACGTAGGCCACTCAGAGGTGGGCGCGGAAGACTACAGCAACGTACTCAAATACTCCGGACATGAGGCCATGGGCATCGGCGTCATGCAGCTCTCCAATGCCAACTCATTGGATGTAGACAGCCGGGCCAAGGCCGTCTTGCAGGAATTGTCGAAGAACTTTCCTCCCGGCCTGGAATACGCCATTGCCTTCGATTCGACCACTGTGGTCGGCGACTCCATCCGCGAAGTGCTGGTGACTCTGGGATTGGCCGTCTATATCGTCATCACCGTCATTTTCTTATTTCTGCTTGACTGGCGCGCCACCATCATTCCCGCCGTCACCATCCCCGTCTCGCTGATCGGCACCTTTGCCTTCATCAAGATCTTCGGCTTCTCCATCAACTCGCTCACCCTCTTCGGCATCACGCTGGCCACGGGGCTGGTAGTGGACGACGCCATCGTAGTCATCGAGAACGTGCAGCGCCACATCCACATGGAACACTCCGACCCCCACGCGGCCACCTCGCGCGCCATGGGCGAAGTCACCAGCGCCGTCATTGCGACCTCCCTGGTTTTGATCGCGGTCTTCGTGCCGGTTTCGTTCTTTCCCGGCACCACCGGCATTCTCTATCGGCAATTTTCTCTGACCATCGCCTTTGCCATCGCCATCTCGGCCTTCAACGCGCTTACGCTCTCGCCGGCTCTCTCGGCCATGTTCCTGCGCGGCGAAGAAGAACGGCCTAAGCAGCTCGACTTTCTGCACATCGCGCCAGTTTCTCGGCTATTCGCGGCATTCATTCACTCCACCGACCGCCAGATCACATGGCTGGGCGCCACTTACGCCAAAGCAATTCATGGGGCGCTCAAGCTGCGCTATGTATTGCTCGTCGTCTTCTTCGCTGGCATGGGCGCAACCGTTTGGATCTACAATTATGTTCCCACCGGCTTCATTCCCCAGGAAGATCAGGGCTACATGATGGTGATTGTGCAGGCGCCGCCGGGATCCTCGCTCGCCTATACCACTGCATTGTCAGAACGAGCCGAGGCCATCCTGGCCTCGAATCCAGACATTGCAGGATCCTTCTCTATCGTGGGCTTCAGCTTTTCCGGCGCCGCGTCCAACGCGGGCCTGATGTTTGTCGACACCATACCCAGCGAAAAACGGCGCGGCAAAGGCCACTCCACCGCCGACATTGTGGCCAGCCTTTCACCCAAGCTGATGAGCCTGATGTTCGCGCCTAACGGCGGCCTGGTGGCCATCTTCCAGCCTCCGGCAGTCTCGGGCGTAGGCGCCTATGGCGGCTTTCAGTTCATGCTTCAGGACCAGGGCGCCAACACCCTCAGCGACCTGGACCGCGTGGCCCACCAGATTGTGGGCGCAAGCCGCCAGCGCAAGGAACTCACCGGCCTGATTACCACATACTCGGCTAACGATCCCCAGGTGCTGGTCACTATCGACCGCGAGAAGGCCAAGGCGATGAATATTCCGCTCTCGCAGATCACCAACACGCTCGGCGTCTTCATGGGCTCGGAGTACATCAACGACTTTGACTTCAACAACCGCACCTATCGCGTCTTCGTGCAGGCCGATCAGCCCTTTCGCATGTCGGCTAGCGATCTGCACAATTACTACGTGCGCTCGGACTCCGGCCAGATGGCGCCGCTCGACAATCTGGTCAGGGTGACAGAAAGCTCCGGCCCGCCGGTCATCACCCACTACAATCTATTCCGCGCGGTCGAAATCGACGGCTCGCCCGCGCCGGGTTACAGCTCCAGTCAGGGGCTTGCCGCCATGGACGAGTTGGCTGGCAAAGATAGCAAGATATTGATGCCCGGCATGAAGTACGAATGGACGGGACTGACGCTCGACGAGATCGAATCCAGCGGCAAGGCGCTGCTCATCTTCGGCCTCGGCATCCTGGTCGTCTATCTCACCCTCTCGGCGCAATACGAGAGCTTCGCGCTGCCCTTCATCATTCTTCTGGCTGTGCCCATGGCAGTGCTCGGCGCGCTGAGCCTGGTCTCATGGCGCGGCCAATCGAACGATGTCTACTGCCAGATCGGCCTGGTGATGCTCATCGGCCTATCGGCCAAGAACTCGATTCTGATCGTCGAGTTCGCCGAGCAGTTGCGCCGCAAGGGCCGCTCCATCGCCGATGCAGCCGCCGAGGCCGGCGAACTGCGCCTGCGGCCCATCCTCATGACCTCCTTCGCCTTCATCCTGGGCGTTCTGCCGCTGTATTTCGCTCATGGCGCGGGCGCGCTTGGACGCCGCTCCGTCGGCACCACGGTTGTCGGTGGCATGTTGCTCTCCACCGTCCTCAACCTCTTCTTTATTCCTGTGCTTTACGTGATTCTGAGCCGCCTGCTCCGGCGCGGCGATGACGACCTGCCGCAGCCGGCTGAGGAGTAAGGAAGTGGGTGCCCCACCTTCGCCGATTTACTTTCTCTGTAAATCGGTTAAGGTGGGATAGCTCCATATACCTATTGCTTTTATGGCTTCTACAAGTCTTTTATCTTCTGAGAAATCGTTTTAAAAGATCATAGTCACTGCGCTTTCTGATGCGCAATCACATAATCCTTGATCTGGTCGTAGACCTGGCTGGTCACAATGCCGTGCTCCACCAGATCCAGCTTGGTGCGGTAAGGCCGGTAGCGAACGATGCGCCCCGCCCAACTCGGCGTCATGCCGGGAACTTTCAGCAGCTCCTCTACGCTGGCGTGATTGATGTCCACGCGCATCTCCGGACGTGGGGCCGTTGCCGATGTTTTAGGCACGCCGCGAGTGTCCCGGTCCTGACACAACGCTGTCCCTGCCAGGCAAAGGCCCAGCATCACTACCGCCGCCGCCGTGAATCGCGCCCCTGCTCGCACGGCTTTATTCTCCGCCTTGTCATGCCCCATCCGCAAGAAAAAGATTTGACACAACAACCGGTTATCCCTTAATCTGCAAATAGATGCAGAGCCACCGCCATCACGGTCACCACCATCATCATGGAAATTCCATGCCGGCGGACTGCCATGGCCTGAAGTAATCGGCCAGAGAGATCAAAAAAACGAAGCCCGCCGGCGACTTAGCCCGCGGGCTTTTTCGCGTTTCCAGTTAAACTCAACCTAAGCCAAGGAAAACCATGAGCCATACGAACCCCACAATTGATTTCGACAAGATGGACGGCCTCGCGCCCGGCATTGTGCAGGATGCGCGCACCGGCGAGGTGCTGATGCTGGGCTTTCTCAACGCCCAGAGCTACGCCAAAACCCTGGAGACCGGCTTCGTCACCTTCTGGAGCCGCACCCGCCAGAAGCTGTGGATGAAGGGCGAAACCAGCGGCAATCGCCTGCGCGTCGTCTCCGCCGCCACCGACTGCGACAATGACGCGCTGCTGTTTCGAGTCATAGTCGAGGGCGACGGACTCGTATGCCACGAGGGCACCGTCAGTTGTTTTACCAAACCCGTGAACGCGGCCAACCAACAAATCGGCAATAAGAAAGAGGTAACTCGTGGCTAACAAGCTCAGACTCGGCATTCCCAAAGGCAGTCTTCAGGATGCCACCATCGCACTATTCAAGCGCGCCGGCTGGAACATCTACGCCGACGGCCGCTCCTACTTTCCCTCCATCGACGATCCCGAGATCGAGTGCATGTTGATTCGCGCTCAGGAGATGGCCCGCTACGTCGATCATGGCGTTCTCGACGCCGGCCTCACAGGCATTGACTGGGTTGTCGAGAGCGGCCTCCTGGTCACTAGCGTCACCTCTCTCACCTATGCCAAGCAGAGCCGCCGCAAGGTGCGCTGGGTGTTGGCCGTCCCCGAAGGCAGCGGCTTCGAAAAGGCCGAAGACCTCGAGGGCAAAATTGTCGCCACTGAATTGGTCGAAGTCAGCAAGCGTTACTTTGCCGCCAAGGGCGTCAACGTCAAGGTCGAATTCAGTTGGGGCGCAACGGAAGTCAAGCCTCCCATGCTGGCCGACGCCATTGTCGAAGTCACGGAGACCGGCAGCTCACTCAAGGCCAACCACCTCAAGATTATCGACACCATCATGGAGAGCGAAACCCATCTCATCGCCGGTCAGAAGGCGCTCGCCGACCCGTGGAAGTGCGAGAAGCTCGACCAGATTGCGCTCATGCTGCGCGGCGCCATCGACGCACAGTCGCAGGTCGGCCTCATGCTCAACGTGCATCGCGCCGACCTCAATGCGGTCCTCGCCGTGCTGCCCGCCCTCAACTCGCCCACCATCTCCCAGCTCTCGAACTCCGACTGGGTTGCGGTCAACACCATCGTAGAAGAGCGCATTGCCCGCGACGTGATTCCCAAACTCAAGGCAGCCATGGCAACGGGCATCGTCGAGTATCCGCTCAATAAGGTCGTGCTCTAGCGCGGAGAATTGCAATGAAACTGATCCGGACCAAAGGCCGTGGCGCACAGCAAACAGCAGAAATTCTCGCCGCTCTAGAAGATCGTGGCGGCACGGCGCTTGACGCTGTGCTGCCCGCCGTCAGGCGCTTTGTGAATGATGTGCGCAAGAAGGGCGACCACGCTTTGCTCCGCTACGCCGCCAAATTCGACGGCCTCGCCGGCGCGAGTGCTCTGCGTGTCACGCCCGAAGAAATGGTTGCGGCGTGGAAGTCGATCGACCCGAAGCTCAGAACGGCGATCATCTTCGCGGCAACACAAATCCGCATCTTTGCCAGAAATCAGATGCCAGTCTCATGGAACAAATGCTTCATCGAAGGCTTGACAACCGGCCAGCTTGTTCGTCCCCTCGGCTCGGTAGGCTGCTATGTGCCCAGCGGACGCCATCCGCTGCCCTCAACTCTGCTCATGACCGTCATTCCCGCGCAGGTGGCGGGCGTTGAGCGCATCGTTGTTGTTTCTCCCAAGCCTGCGCCGGAGACACTCGCCGCAGCTTACCTGCTCACGATGCCAGAGTTCTACCGTTTACCACCTGGAGCCGTTGCTTCTCGTTTAGAGTGGATGCGCCCGTGGATTCCTGAGTTCTATCGCCTGGGTGGCGCGCACGCCATCGCCGCGCTGGCTTATGGAACTAAGTCCGTCCCGCGCGTGGACAAGATCGTTGGCCCCGGTAATCTCTACGTAACCGCCGCCAAGCGCCTGGTTGCGTTTGATTGCGCCATCGATATGCTCGCCGGACCCACGGAGATTGTTGTCACCAGCGAGCGTGGCAACGCGGACGAAATCGCATCAGATCTGGTCGCACAGGCCGAGCACGATCCTGAAGCTCTGGCCATCTTCATCACCACGCGCGTTAATCTCGCCAAAGAGGTCATGGCCGAGGCCAAACTGTGCAGCCGTAATAATGCCGTCGCGCGTCAGGCCCTTGATCGCAATGGCCTGGTCATTCTTGCATCGAGCGTCGATGAAGCGCACGCCATCACCAATCGTCTTGCGCCCGAGCACCTCACCGTCGACGCCGCTAGCGACCTCGATTGGGTTCAGAACGCAGGATCGGTCTTCGTGGGCCGTTGGTCCGCGCAGCCCATGGGTGACTACATCTCCGGCCCCAATCACACGCTTCCCACCGGTGGCATGGCGCGCGTGCGTGGCGGCCTGAGCGTCAACGACTTCGTCAAGCTCATCACCGTGCAGGAGTACACCGCTAAGGGAATTCGCTCCCTGGGCCCACCCGCTGTCCTGCTGGCTGAATCCGAAGGACTAATCGGCCACGCCGAAGCCATCCGCACACGAATAAAGAAAGGGGTGCCCCGTGGCTGAAGCTGTCAATGTTCTGTACCCCCAGCCGCGCGCCCGCGTGCAGGCCATGAAGGAGTATCACCCTCCACTCGGCAATCGCGATGCGTTGCGCCTGGACTTCAACGAGAACACAGTGGCCTGCTCGCCCATGGTGCGCGAAGTGTTGGGCCGCATCTCAGCCGGAAGCCTCACGCGTTATCCCGAGCGCGCGCCTGTCGAGGCCATCGTCGCCGCGCATCTCGGCCTCGCGCCCGCGCAACTCGCGCTCACCAACGGTGTGGACGAGGCCATTCACGTGCTCTTCGAGACCTTCCTTGATGAAGGCGACGAGTTGCTGCTGCCCGTGCCCACCTACACCATGTACGAGGTCTACGCATCAGCCACGGACGCACGCGTAGTTACGGTGCTCGCCGAAGATGACTTGCGGTTTCCTTTCAAGCGTCTGCTTGCAGCCATCTCGCCGCGCACAAAGATTATCGCCATCGCCAATCCCAACAGCCCTTCCGGTTCCGCGGCCATGCGTTCGCAATTGCTTGAAATTGCCGAGCGCGCACCTCACGCCGTGCTGCTGGTCGATGAAGCCTACTTCCACTTTCACGGCGAAACGGTTATCGATTTGGCCGGCAATCTACCCAATTTGATTGTCGCAAGAACCTTTTCCAAAGCCTATGGCCTTGCCGGACTGCGCCTCGGCCTGCTTGCCGCTCCCGTGGAACTGATGCGCTGGGTCAAGCGCGTGCTTTCGCCATACAGCGTGAACTCGCTGGCGCTGGCCTGCCTTCCGCCCGCACTCGAAGACACGTCCTACCTCGATTGGTACGTCGGTGAAGTGCTCGAAGCGCGTGCGGAATTCGAAGCCGCTCTCGACGAAGTCTACGTCCGCCGCTGGCCCAGCCGCGCCAACTTCGTCTTGGTCGAAATCGGCCCGAAGCACAAGGAGTTCACTCGTCTCATGAGCGCCGCGGGCGTGCTGGTTCGCGACCGCTCCAGCGATCCAGGCTGCGATGGCCGGGTGCGCATCACCATCGGAACGCGCGAGCAGATGCGCCAGGCCGTCGTGGCCCTCAACGAAGTTCTGACCGTGCTCAATATGAAAGGAGGCGCTCAGTGACGCCCAGAGGAAACACCAAACCCGCAGCTTCGCGCACCGCTATTGTCGAACGTAATTCGGCGGAGACGCGCATCTATATCAAGCTGACAATCGAAGGCAGCGGCCAATACAAAATCTCCACTGGCATCCGCTTCTTCGATCACATGCTTGAGCTGTTCACCCGCCACGGCGCATTCGATCTTGAATTAAAATGCAACGGCGATCTTGATGTCGATCAGCACCACACCGTCGAGGATGTGGGCATTGCGCTTGGCGAAGCTTTCGACCGGGCTCTCGGCGACAAGCGCGGCATTCTGCGAGCCGGATATTTTTTGATGCCCATGGACGAAACCCTGGCCATTGCCGCCATCGATCTCAGCGGTCGCGCCGCCTTCGCCGTCGAAACCAAAGTCCGCACGCGCCTGGTCGGCGATCTGCAGACTGAGCTGGTGACGGATTTCTTCGAGGGCTTCGCGCGTGGCGCGCGCGCCAACGTCCACGTCAAAATCATGTATGGCCGCTCCAACCACCACAAGATCGAGGCCATCTTCAAGACCTTCGCCCGCGCGATGCGCGTAGCCTGTTCGCGCGACAAGCAGCTAGGCAAGATGCTGCCCTCTACCAAAGGATTATTGTGATGCGCGTAACCGTGATCGATTACAAAGCCGGCAATCTCACCTCGGTGCTGAAAGCTCTGCGGCACGTGGGAGCAGAGACGGTGGTGACTGACGGCGACCTCTCGCTTGTCGAAGCCGCTGAACGCATCGTGCTGCCCGGCGTGGGGCATTTCGCGGCTACAGAGCGGCTTGACGCGACCGGCCTCACCTCCGCGATTCGCGCGGCCATTGCACGCGGAGTTCCCTTCCTCGGAATCTGTGTCGGAATGCAATGGCTCTACGCGGGATCGAGCGAAGCATTGGAGCAACCGGGGCTCGGCCACTTCAGCGAAGCCTGTGCACGCTTTCCTGAAAGTCAGGATAAAGTTCCGCACGTCGGCTGGAATTCGCTTGAAATCCGCCCCAATTCGCGCCTTCTTGCCGGTGTCGAACCCGGCGAGTACGTTTACTTCACCCACTCTTACAAAGCTCCCGTTACTGCCGACACCGCGGCCACCACGTACTACATTGAGCCCTTCGCTTCAGCAGTCGAGCGCGGCAACGTGATGGGCGTGCAGTTTCACCCCGAAAAGTCCGGCGCAACCGGACTCAAGATTCTCAAGAACTTTTTGGAGATTGAAAGATGAAGCTCAACTACACACTCACACTTGCGGATTGGAAGGCGGCGTTAAGGCTTCATAGGTGCCAGAAGCTGAGTAGACGGATTGCGGAATTTATCTGGTTCAGATTCATGCCTATTATTTGCTTTTTGATGTTGGCTTTCGAGCTTATTATGGGTTTTACTCAGAAGACATTTTTTTCTCAGAATCCCCCGGGGCTGCTAATAGTCCCTCTTGTTTTTATGCTCTTGCCTGTTATACGTTCCCAATTCGTCCGCACTCAGTTCAATCAACTATTTTCTCCTTCTGCTCGTACTCTTTCAATAGATATTGACGACGAACGAATTGTCTGCGTTAACCCTGGATCGAGTGAAAGCAGATTTCTGTGGCATATCGTTCTTGAGTATGCTCAAGATGAAAAGATCACTATGATTTATATTGCCAAACTGAGATTTCTTTTCTTTCCAACTAGCGCAATGTCCGTAGAACAACGTACGGAACTCAACGACCTTGTCGCCCGTCACGTCGTAAAGAGGAAGTTATGATCACCAAGCGCATCATCGCCTGTCTCGACGTGCATGATGGACGCGTCGTCAAGGGTGTGCAGTTCGTCGATCTCATCGATGCAGGCGATCCGGCCACGCAGGCCGCGCGTCATGCCCGCGAGGGCGCTGACGAAATTGTTCTGCTGGACATCACTGCAACGCACGAGGGCCGGCAGACGCTGCTGGATACCGTGCGCAGAACGGCGCGCGAGCTGTTCGTCCCCTTCTGCGTGGGTGGCGGCATTCGCACCGCGGACGATGCGGCACAGGTCTTCGAAGCAGGCGCGGACAAGATCAGCGTGAATTCCGCGGCGCTCGCCGACCCTACGTTGATCGACGCCATTGGCCGCAGCTTCGGTGCGCAGGCCGTGGTCGTTGCCATCGACGCGCGCCGAGATCCCGAAGCCGCGGACCCGGTGCGCGATGCGCAGGTCTTTGTGCAGGGCGGGCGCAAACTAACCGGCCGCCGCGCGGTTGAATGGGCACGCGAGGCCGAAGCCCGCGGCGCGGGAGAAATCCTGCTCACCTCCATGAACTGCGACGGAACGCGTACCGGCTTCGACTGCGAGCTGACCGCGGCGGTGAGCGAGTCGGTCAACATTCCCGTCATCGCCTCGGGTGGCGCGGGAACCGTCGCGCATTTTGTCGATGTTTTCGGACGCGGCAAAGCCGATGCGGCGCTCGCCGCCAGTATCTTCCACTTCGGCGTATCAAACGCGCGAGCCCTCAAAGAGGAACTGGCTAATGCCGGTGTCTCCGTGAGGCTTCCATGCTGATTCCATCGATAGATTTGCTTAGCGGCCAAATTGTTCAGCTTGTACAGGGCGAAAAACTGCGTCTCGCTTTCGACGACTTTGAATACTGGATTAAAAAGTTCTCCAAATTTCCGTTGGTCCAGCTGATCGATCTCGACGCGGCTATGCGCCAAGGCGATAACTCGGAACTTGTCGCGCAGATTGCCAAGCGTCTACCCGTTCAGGCCGGCGGCGGCATTCATACCATTGAGCGAGCGCAACAGGTGCTCGACGCGGGCGCAAAGAGAGTCATCCTCGGTTCTGCTCTTTTCTCCGCGGAGGGCGCAGTCAACACCGAGTTTGCAGCTGCGCTTGCCTCCGCCGTTGGTGCAGAGCGTGTAGTCGCCGGCATAGATACTAAAAACGGCCTCATCGCCGTGAAGGGCTGGAAGGCGCAGATTGCGCTCACGCCCGACGAGGCAATTCCGCAACTCGAGTCCCACGTTGCCGCATTCCTATACACGCACGTCGACGGCGAAGGAATGATGCAGGGCTTTCCTATCGCCACAGCCGCGCGTCTTCGTAAACTTACACGGCGCCAACTCATCGTGGCCGGCGGTATTCGCTCGCAACAGGAGGTCGATGCGCTGGACGCGCTAGGCGCCGATGCCGTGGTCGGCATGGCCGTCTACACCGACCTGCTCACGATCTGATTTCCAGTCCTGTTGCAAAGAAAAGCGAGTCAATACGCCGCGCAAATCATCCCATCTCATGTAATATATTGCACAGAATTTCGCATCCTTGGAGAGACATTCATTATGCTGCGAGTCGGATACCCAGACACTTTGGCCGCGTATTTGTTGCGCGATTTCCCCCCGGAAGTCGAACTCATATCTCTGCCCTACGATCTTGACCACGAAATCGATATCGATGTCTGGATTCCCGACCCCTATCCAAAGCGCGCCATGAACCTCTGGCCGAGGCTGCGCGGTGTGCGGCTTATTTTGTCGTTGATGGCCGGCACGGAGTGGATTCCCGGCGTGGCTGGACCGCGTGTGACCATCTGCAACGCTCATGGCGCACATAACATCTCCACCGCGGAGTGGACCCTCGGCGCCATTCTGGCCATGCTGAAGTACTTTCCGCTTTATCTCGATGTGCAGCGCACCGGAGTGTGGAAGCGCCGCTTCGAGGCCAGCGCGCACTACGCTCGTATTACCGGCGACTCGCGACCGCTTTATCCGCCTGTCATGTTGGAAGAACTTACCGGCAAGACTGTGTTGTTGGTGGGCTACGGCGCCATCGGCAAGGAGATTGAGCGCATGCTCACGCCCTTTCATGTGGAGCTCGAGCGCGTGGCCCGTTCCGCGCGCGCCAAGCCGGTTGTTCATGCCGTCGCCGAACTCGACAGTCTCTTGCCGCAAGCGGAGATTGTGATTCTGATCCTGCCTTATACCACCGAGTCACATCATCTGATAGGCCGCCGTCAACTATCGCTGATGCGGCAGGGCGCGCTGCTGGTCAACGCCGCGCGCGGCCCCATTGTGGATACGGACGCATTAGTCGATGCGCTCAACGCCGGCCACATTCGTGCCGCTCTCGACGTCACCGATCCCGAGCCGCTGCCCGAAGGCCACCCGTTGTGGAGTTGTCCCAACCTGCTGATCACGCCTCACGTCGCCGGATCGAGCCCGCAATTCGCGCCCCGTTCGCTCAAGACAGCCGCCGATGAACTGCGCCGCTACATCAACGGCGCGCCGCTGCAAAATGTTGTTCAGGCCGCGATTTGAGCCGCTGCCGCCCTGCGCCAATCTCGCAGTCCAAGCACAGCCAGCGCAACCAGTAACGCATAGAGAGCGGCTGTTGGCATCAGATTCTTATAGATGTATTCACCGATGTAGACCAGGTCCACCGCAATCCATAGCCACCAATTGGCGATGTGCTTGCGCGCGCCCCACCAACTGGCCACCAGGCTATAACTCGTCAGGAATGCGTCCAGAAAAGGAAGTGCCGTACCCTGAATCTGCTTCATCAAGAAACCGAGCGCAACGCCTCCTACCGCGCCCACCGCTAATCCGGCGATCAGGCTGGGCATGGGCAGGCGCACAATGCGCACCTCGCCCTCGTCGCGCACTCCGCGCCACCAATACCACCAGCCGTAAAGCGTAAAAGCGAGAAAGAAAATCTGCAAAAGCGCGTCGGAATACAAATGTACGCGGTAAAAAACAATCAAGTACAGCACATCGGAGATTAACACTACCGGCCAGCAGATGAGTTTTCGGCGCGTGGTGAGCCAAATGCCGGCAAGCGTGGTGAGGACTCCCGCATCCTCCATCCAATTCGCGGCCAGGTAATTCGCGAAAGCCGTCCAATGCATCAGTTGTCCACTCTCCCGAGCGATGCTGTATGCCGCTCCCGTTTTGCTGCCCAACGTCGAATTGCATCCAGCAGTTTTTTCCCGCCTGTGCTGCGGAACCAGCGTGCATGGCCGACCAGGTAATCCATCGAGGCCAGCCTTGCCTTCTCCTTCGAATGCAGCACGCCCAAAAAATAATCCGCTTCCGTCAGCGCGAACTCCGCATGGCAAAGCGCCGTCATCGGCGCCAAAGCCGCGGCCTCTTCTTCCGAAAGCGGCCGCACCTGCTCATAGCCGTCGAGCAGCGCATCCAGATGATCGACATGCACGCGCACCTCTCCACGCGTGGAGACTTCCATCAGATCAAGCCACTCCACAATGTTGCGCTCGATGGCCTGCGCCAGATCGTGCACGGCGTTGGTTCGGTCGGCAAGCCCGAAATCGATCACTGCCACAGCCCGCGCATCGTCGCTGGCAGCGCTCCACAGAAGGTTTGACGCGTGCAAATCGTTGTGCGTCCACAATGGTTTTAGTGCAGGCAGCAGTGGTTTAAGCAACGCATGAAACGACGCCAGTAATATAAGCGCTTCGCCGCAGCCTTTGCGCACATCCGCATCCCCGGCCAGATCGGGTCGCGCCGCCAAGTAGCGTTTCATCGCCGCGTGCGGATTCTCCGCCGCAAAGATCGTGAATCCCGTCACCAGAGGTTGCGTTTTGCGCCGCGGCGCGTCAAACCCTTGCGAGGCCAGATGCAGCCGCGCCAGCGCATCTCCCGCCGAGCGCGCATGGGCCGCAGAGCGAAACGGCGTCCACGAGATTGCATCTTCATAAAGGTCTACACCCGCCGGAACTTCATGCACTTCATAAGTCCACTCTCCGCGCTCGATGGCAGTTTCGCCAGAAGAAGCCGCAAGAACGAGCGGTACCGGCGCGCCCTGTTCTCGAAGATACTGCATGAAGCGATGCTCCTCGAGCAATCCCTCGCGGTCGCGGACTTTCCGAGAATGCCGCTTGATGAACACCCGCCCGCTGCCCGTCGCCACCACGCTTGCCGCCGAAAACGGCCGCGGACTCACCGAGAGAATTTCGACAGGCTCCCCGCAGCCGGGATACAGAGAGAGCAGCTCACACACCTCGCTCAGCGTAAGCGGCGGCCAGTCAGGTTCAACCAAACTGCCGTCTATACCATGCGCCTTTGCTGTCGTGTTCATCTCCGGTGCATCCTTTGCCTCATCCGCATCCTAGAAAGTGTAGTGCACGGAAAACCGCACCGTCGTCGGCGCGCCTAACCAGATGAATGAATCGCCCAAGCTCGCGCCGGTGTCGCTCCAGTAACGTTTGTCGGCGATGTTATTCGCGTAAAGGCGGAAGGTTACGCGGCCCTGCTCACCGCCGGGCGTATAACGCGCACCCAGGTTGAAGATGTTATAACTCGGCACACTAACTGCATCGTCGCGCGTAGCTTCCTTGCGGCCGGTGTAACTCCAACCAGGCATCAGGTGCAGACCGTGCAGGTGCGGCAGCGTGAGATCGGCAAATACTGTGGTGTGCAGGTGCGGCACGTTGATGACTTGCTTGTTGTTGTATGCAGGCGTGCTCGAATCATCCGAAATTGCCCGTATGCCCGCCGCCGAGGCCGTCAGCCTCAGCCAGTTCGCCGCCTTGCCTTGCGCGTTTAGCTCGATGCCGTCGTGCGTCTCGCGCCCGTCAGACTCAAAGCATTGATCGCCGGAATTCCCGGTGAGACAAAAGCTGTCGGGACCTGTAAGTGTTTTGGGATAGAAGAACGGCGCGCGCATATGAAAGAGCGCAGTGGTCAGCAAAATGCGCTGGCCCGGCTCATACTTTGCGCCTATCTCGGCCTGGCGAGTGAAGAAGGGATTAAGAAACTGGTTTGCATTATCCACCCACCACGGCGCCTGCGGACCCAGCGAGAGCATCACGCCGTAGTTACTGTAGAACGTAAGGTCCTTCACCGGATTGAAGGTAACTGCATACTGCGGCAACCATACCATCTTATTTGTATCATTGGGCAAAGTGGGAACCGAATAGATCGGATTGTCCATCACGTCGTAGGTGGTAGGGCACGGATCAGCCGGCGGGCCCGATAGATTGGGATTGGTGGCCGTGCATGGAGTGGTGGCGGCCAGCGAATAATTATGATCGCGTAGTGAATCTTCCCTGCCACTGGCGAGCAATTGAATGTGTCCTGGCAGATGAATGCGATCCTGCACTACGGCAGATGATTGATGGCTGTCTTCCCATAGCCGGCGCGGGCCGGCGGATTCGAGCGGACTCTCGATAGGAATTGGAGCGATGGGATCGTAGATGTTTTCGGAACCAACATAGTCATAGACCGCGCCGTCCTGAATGATGCCATCAGGCGAAGTTGGATTTGCGAATGTATAAAATCCGGGTTGCTGTACACTACGCAGAAAGATCGTTCCGCCGCCGGTCAGGTCGTGCGTGATGGCTCCTGTCTTGATGTGGCCGGTCAATATGGCTTCGGTCAGCGCGTCGATGCGCAGTTCGCCGGGGTCGCGGTAGTCGTAGATATCGTAGCCGCCGTCGGGAGCGAAAAAATAATCCGGTGCAGTGCCGCCATTGCCCTGGCACAATGCCTCATAAGAGCAGCCATAGGCATAAATTACGTTATCTTGTATGAGCGAGTGGCTGTAACTCGCAGCTGCGAAAGCCTTCCACTGCTGCGGCAGATCGTAATCAAAGCGCGCGCCGGTATTGAATGTGTCGTAGGTGTCGGGAGGGCCCCAGGGCTGGTCGCCCAGCATCGTCGATCGGTAGATGCGGTTTATGTCCGGCACCGTTGTACCGCCCAGTAACTGATAACCGCTGCCGTCGCGCTCCACCTTATGCTGGTATTCGAAGTCGCCCTTCAAAATCGCCATCGGGCTAATCTTCCAATCCGCCGCGCCCGCGCCCATGGCGCGCCAGCCGTTGGTGTCGTTCATATAACTCGCGATTCGTTCGCCGGCCAGATTCACTCGCGCACCTACCTGCTTGCGGCCGCCGAAGAGATGTCCAAGATCGACCGCGCCATAGGCCGTGCCTCGGTGATCGGTGGCCAGGTCGACAGCCTTGATCATCGCCGGCCGCTTGGTCACGTAGTCGATCAGTCCGCCCGCCGAGGCCACGCCGCTCTCCACTCCGGCGATGCCTTTGAGGAATTCAACGCGCTCCTTGTTTTCCAGCGGCACATCCTGCTCGCCGGCGATGGTCATGCCGTTGATTTCCAGACCGGTGGCCAGATCGATCGCGAAGCCGCGAATTTCGTAGACGCCGTAGTAGCCCACCGGCACGTAATCGTCGCCGATAGAGGCGTCGTTTTTCACCACATCGGAGAGCAGGCGCGCGCCCTGGTCCGTGAGCAGCTCGCGCGTGACCACCGTAGCCGAAAGCGGCGTCTGCTCCAACGGCACGCCATCCAGATTGCCCACCGTAACAGCTTCGGGAAGATACTCGCCCGGTGCTTCTCCATGAACCACCACCGTGGTGGTCACTCGCGGTATTTTCTGCGTGGCCGGGACCGGCTTGGGCGTCTCGGCAGGTGGAACCTGTTTGTCTTGCACCAGCGTCGGGCTCTGCGCGAATACGCCGAACGAAACGGCCAGACAGCAGATCAGCAATCCTGACGCCCGAAGCGCGCTCGTTCGATGCCAAGCCGCAGCCTGGCCGGAAATCGAGCCTGAAATATCGAGCGTTTGCGGTTGAAATGTACGATGGGCCAGATCGGCGCCAGCAGTTCTGAACATAGATTCCCCTTGTTTCAAATTCCTTGAAACAAGAGAACTCAGCTGCGAATCGAGGAAGTAGGCCGTTCGGCTTCGAAAGCTTCCCACGCCGGTATTATCCGGATCGGGTTCGAGGGTATTTCTCAGCCCCACATCGTGGAGCACCCCTGTTTCAATATCCTGATTGAAACACTTCCGGTCCGGTTTTGCAACCCATGAAAATCAGGCATTAATTCCCACAGTCTTTAATCGGCCAAGGCGCGGGTTTAAGATTATTGCGTAGTGTGCAACGGCGGTTTTTGTGCGCTATTTCCCTGTTGTGACTGCCGTCACTTACGTCATTTTGGACCATGTTAGTCTTAAAAGCGGCCCCCGGGGGGTCTCAAAAGGCATTATGCAATCCTTTCCCGCTGTCGATCCGATTCCCTTGCCTGCGCCGATATGGCTGTTGAAATTGCTGCATATCGTCACGCTGGCCTTGCACTTTGTTGCCGTGGAGATGCTGCTCGGCGGGCTGCTGCTGGCGCTTCTGCTCAGTCTCTTCCGCTCGTCGCCGGCCTCTATGGTCACCGCCCGGGCTTTGGCCCGCAGGCTCACAGTGGTCATGACCTTCGTGATCAACCTCGCCGTGCCGCCGCTGCTCTTTTCCCAGGTGCTCTATGGCCGCGCGCTTTACACCAGCAGCGTGCTCATCGGCCTTTACTGGATCGCCGTCATCGGCCTCCTCATGCTGACCTACTGGCTGCTCTACCGCTTCACAGCGCGCCTTGAGGCGGGCAAATCCGCCTGGTGGGTCGGCCTGATCGCGTGGCTGCTGGCTGGCTCCATCGCCCGCCTGCTCTCCACCAACATGACGCTGATGCTGCGTCCCGAGGTCTGGCGCAAGATGTACTCCGCCTCCGCCATGGGAGCGTATCTGCCCACCGGTGATCCCACCCTTGAGCCGCGCTGGCTGCTCATGATGGCTGGCGGCCTGTTCATCGGCGGATTGTGGATGGTCTATCTCGCTGGACGCTCCACCTTCACCGCGGAGGAGAAGCGCTTTATCGCCGCTCTCGGCGGCAAGGTGGCCGCGCTCTTCGGCCTCGTCTATCTGGCCGCCGGTGTGTGGGCCGCCAACGTGCAGCCATCTGTAGTCAAGTCGATGCTGGCAACGCCTCCGTCAGGCTATGAATTCTACAAGTACTTCGGATTTGCCGGTTACGGCTGGCTAGCCCTGGTGGTGGTTGCCGTGCTGGTCGCCGCATTCGCCGGATTCGCCAAACTCCCCGCGCGCTGGACAAGCATTGCGGTTGTTCATCTGGCCGTGCTGATTGAGCTCACCCTGGTCGTTTATCGCGACGGCGTGCGTGATCTGACTCTGCTCAGCAAAGGCTACAACGTTTGGGATCGCGCCGTAGAAACCAATTGGTGGGTCGTGGGACTCTTTCTGGTCCTCTTTGTTGCCGGACTGGGCGTAATCGGCTGGCTCGTCTCCGTCGTAGCGAGGTCCAAAAAAGTGATGGAGGGCGCGGCATAACTCCCGCGAAGAAAAAGCTATGAGCCATATGACCAATCTCCCCGCAAACATCGTCGAGGAACCCGCTGATAAGAATACTCGCCGCGCTTTTCTGGCCGCCGCCGGCGTGGCCGGCCTCGCATATATCGCGGCCCTGGCCTATCCCATCTACCGTTACCTGGCCTCGCCCTCGGAGATGGCGCTCAGCGCCGCTGCCGTCACCGAGGTCACGCTCAAGGATGCGCAAAAACTGCCGGCAGGTTCGGTGCTGATGTTCAAATTCGGTCCCTCGCCCGCCATGCTCATTCACCATCAGGACGGCCGCTGGATTTCCATGACCGCCGTCTGTACCCATCTGGGCTGCACCGTGCAATATGAGCCGCAGGCCGACCGCATTCACTGCGCCTGCCACGGCGGCGTTTATAACCCCTACACCGGCGCCAATGTCAGCGGCCCGCCGCCCAAGCCGCTCAAGCTCTTCAAAGTGACCGTCAACGAAACCGGCGTAGAGGTTTCACGCACGTAGGTTTTTTTACAACAGAGAAAGTAAAAGGAGTTATTTCATGGCAGTTCTCGATCTCTTCAGTCTCAAGGGTAAAAACGCGCTGGTTACAGGATCAGGGCAGGGTCTCGGAGCCGGCATGGCCATCGCCTTTGCTCAGGCTGGCGCAAATGTTACGCTGCATAACTACGGCCCGGTGTTGGATGAGACTATAGACGAAGTCAAGAAGACCGGCGTCAAGTTCATCTGCCGCTCCGGCGATGTCTGCGACCAGAAAATCGCCCACATGCTCGTCGATGACACCGTCAAGAGCTTCGGCTCCATCGATATTCTCGTCAACAACGCCGGCACCATCCGCCGCGCTCCCGCAGCCGAGCACTCTGAAGAGTTTTGGAACACCGTCATCAACACCAATCTCAACTCCGTATGGTTCCTCAGCCAGTACGCCGGCAGGCTGATGCTGGCGCAAGGCCACGGAAAAATCATCAACACTGCCTCTTTGCTCGCCTTCCAGGGCGGCATCCTGGTTCCCGGTTATGCCGCGGCCAAGGGCGCTGTTGCGCAACTGACCAAGGCGCTGGCCAATGAATGGGGCGACAAAGGCGTCAACGTCAATGCCATCGCTCCCGGATATATGGCCACCGACAATACCGCTGCTTTACGGGCTGACCCCGTGCGCTCCGCTGCAATTCTTGCCCGGATTCCCATGGGACGCTGGGGCTTGCCTTCGGACCTCGCCGGCGCCGCGGTCTTTCTTGCCTCGGATGCAAGTAATTATGTCAATGGCCACATTCTGGTCGTCGATGGAGGATGGCTCTGCCGCTAGTGCGGCTCACATGAAACTGCGGAAAGAGTAGAAGCATGACTTCAAAGGCACTTTACGATTGGGTCGATGAGCGGCTGGGCTTATCCGAGCTGGCCGCCTTTGCGCGACACAAGACCGTCCCTGTTCACTCCCAGTCTTTCTGGTACTACTGGGGCGGTATATCGCTGTTCCTTTTTCTTATCCAGTGTTTCACCGGCGTGCTCTTGCTGGTCTACTACCAGCCCGGCGCAAATGCCTACGAGTCGGTCCGCCAGATCACCTTCGTGATGCACTTCGGCTGGCTCATTCGTTCGGCGCACGCCTGGTCCGCCAGCTTGATGATCTTCTCCATCCTGGTGCACATGTTCTCCGTCTATTTCATGAAGGCCTACCGCAAGCCGCGCGAGTTCGGCTGGCTCAGCGGCATGGCTCTCTTGGGCATCGCTTCAGTCTTCGGCTTCTCAGGGTATCTCTTGCCCATGGATGAGTTAAGTTACTTCGCCACCAAGGTCGGCCTGCAGATTCCGGCGGCGATTCCCTGGATCGGACCTGCCATCGCCAACATGTTGCGCGGCGGTCCCGACGTGAGTGAATTTACAGTCCAGCGTTTCTTTGCTCTGCACGTAGTCGTGCTGCCGGCCATCTTTTTGCCCTTGCTCGCCTTTCATCTCTGGCTGGTCCAGCGCCACGGCAACGCCTCGCCGCCATCCGTCGAGGCCCTGCCGCCGGAGCAGCGCAAGTCCATGCCCTTTTTCCCCAACTTCGTGCGCAAAGACCTGGCCATGTGGCTCATCGCGCTGAACATTCTGGCGCTTTTGGCTTCCGTCTTTCCCTGGTCGCTCGGAAAACCATTCGACCCGCTGGCGCCCGCGCCCATGGGCATTCATCCCGAGTGGTACTTCATGAGTCCCTTCGAGATGCTTAAGCTGCTGGGCATGGTCAAATGGCTGCAAGGCGAACCGGGAGAGATCGCCGGCATCCTGCTCTTCACGCTCGGCATTGTGCTCTGGCTGCTGATTCCCTTCTACGATAGGAGCAAGGAATCCGGCCAGCGCGCCCGCGCCGCGCACTACTTCGGCCTGCTGGCGGTCTTCGCGCTGCTGGCCACCACCATCATCGGCTATTGGACGATTCGGTAAGAAGCGAGAGTCAACATGAACTATCCATTCTGGGAAATTCCAATTCTCGGCTCAGGCTGGGTGATCGGCATCATCGCCATCTTCCACGTCATGATCTCGCAGTTCGCCGTAGGCGGCGGACTCTATCTGCCCATGGCTGAGCGCAAGGCCATGCAGATGCCGGAAGGCCAGCTCCGCTCCGAGTGGCTCGCACAACTGGCCGGCTACTCCAAGTTTTTCCTCGTCCTCACCGCCGTCTTCGGCACTGTCAGCGGTGTCGGCATCTGGTTCGCCATCGGACTCACGCATCCCGAGGCCACCAGCACGCTGATTCACAACTTCGTCTTCGGCTGGGCCATGGAGTGGGTCTTCTTCATCGTCGAGCTGACCACCATCGCCGTCTATTATTCCACCTGGGACCGCATCGATCCCAAGCTGCATCTTGCCGTTGGCTGGTGCTATGCCAGCGCTTCGGCCTTCACCCTCATCATCATCAACGGCATTCTCACCTTCATGCTCACCCCCGGCGATGCGTGGCTGACTGTCGCCGGAACCGGCCACGAGGCCAGCAAATTCTGGTACGCCTTCTTCAATCCCACCTACTGGCCCAGCCTCTTTCTGCGCGCTTGCGTTTGCTGCGCGCTGGCCGGCATTTGGGCGCTCATCACCGCCAGCCGCATCGACGGCAACAAGCACCCTGAGCTCAAAACCACCATGGTCCAGTGGAGCGTTAAATGGTTAATCCCCTCCTTCTTGGCAACGCCCTTCATCCTCATCTGGTATCTCTGGATGGTTCCCGTATCGCAGCAGGCATTGCTCACTCTGGGCATCGACACCATCGGCTCAGGAACCTTCTCCATCATCACCCGCATCGCCCTGCTCATCATCGTGACTTCGGCCACCATCGTCGGCGTCGCCTACTTCCTCGCCTATCGCAATCCCATCGACTTCAATCTCTCCCACGCCATGGCCATATTGCTGCTCGCGCTCATCGCCACCGGCTCAGGCGAGTACTCCCGCGAGATGCTGCGCAAACCTTACGTCATCGGCAGCTGGATGTACTCTAACGGCGTCCGCGTCCCCTACGTCAGCCGCATCAATCAGGAAGGTTATCTGGCTCACTCCATGTGGCTCGCGATTGACTCGAGTTCGAGTTACTCCCGCGGCGAAGCCATCTTCCGCGGCGAGTGCGGCTCCTGTCACACCCTCAACGGCTACCGGCCGCTCACAAAGCTCCTCGCCGGACGCGACCACGCCAACATCACGAGCTTCATCACCATGCTCCATGATTACAAGCCCGACTCCCCCTATCGCCGCTACATGCCGCCCATGGTGGGCACCAAACAGGACATCGAAGACCTCACAGACTTCCTCAACGCCCAGGTCAACTCGCCGCCGGCCAAGGTGCTAGCGGCCCGAAAATAGGAAGCCTGTTTTCGACTTGCCCCCCATTTCCATCCGTTCTGTATACGGACGAAAATGGGGGTTTACAGATTCTTCATAAGAGATGAGTAGATTGATGGGTGTTTTACCGGACATGGAGGCGCCCCAATGGCCGTTATGCAGAATCTCATCGTGCTCGGATTGCTGTTTCTGGCGGCGATTGTAACCGGCATCTGGCTGAGCCGGCTCGGGAAGCCTTTGAATCCGGCTCTTTCGGGAGTCCACAAGTTTCTTGCCCTCGCATGTGTAATATTCGCCGCAATCAGGATCTACCACGCGGCCAAGCTGATCGAGCCCTCGACCACGCACTTCGCCGTGATTGCCGTCCTGGCGATCTCGATGGTCGCGTTGATCGCGTCAGGCTCCGTGCTGATGGTGCCGAAATTGGCGAGCGCAGCCTGGCTGGCTGTGCACCGCATCGCTACGGTATCCGGCGCGGCCGCCTTCGTCTTCACTCTAAGGCTGTTCATCCTCAACTAGCACTAACACCGCTCAGTTCCGCTACGGCCGCATTTGAGCCTCAATGTCGTACGCAAACCCGGAGAGAATCGACAGCATGTAGAACAACAACGCGATCCCAAGAATCGTCCAGCAGATGTGGAGAAGCTGCATCTGGCTGGAGACGCCGGGTACATAACCAAAGATTGCGATCTCCAGCGCGGCAAGAAAGAAGACGGTAGCCGCTGTCAGTGTCCACGGCCATAGACAGCCCAGAACCGGCCACGCCGGCGGAGGAATCAGCCAACGCCAGAACGCGAGTCGCGACCGGATGCGTGTAGCCAACCCCCAGACGATTGTGAAAAGGACGATCTGAGCAATGCCGCCGCCAGTCAAAAACGAAGCGATGCCGAATAAAAGAAAGACCGCCGGACCGTGTTCCTTCTGAATGAAACGGAGCGCCCAGAGAATCATCAGCACGCCCAGCAATGTGGCGATAATGCCGGTCACAAGAAAGTTGGGGATCAGCGTGAACGCGCCTTCCCCGCCCTGCTTCCACACTGTCCAGCTATAGCCGGAGCCAAGGGCATTCACGATCAGGCCTGGGGTTGGCCGGTACCCTTGCAAAGTTTCCAGCAAGCCGTGGTCAATGGAGCCGATTCCGACGAGAACGCCTAGTGTGGTAACTATGGTCCGCGTGGCGCCGTTCTCAATTCGCGGCGTTAGAGGGTCTTGCTTCACTTCCATCATTGCGGTTCCATCCCGTACGAGCCATTCTTCGTTGCACTCCTATCCTATACGTGATTCGTGGCAGGCAAGTTCACTGTAGGCGCTTCCGAGCCGGCATTGCATGTGCCACAGATCCCGATTTTTGGATTTGGGATTCCACCATCACGTCTGCTGAGAACCTACGGCCATTCTTACAACCTCTTCGGCAGCAAACGCCACCAGCTTCGTGCAAAGATTCTGGTGCAGCCCACGCTCCTTGAAGGCGCGCTGGCCTGCTACGGTGTCGAGCGCGCAGCCGGTCAATTCACGGCACAGAATCGCCCCGTGCTCTTTGCGGAAGGCCTCTGTCAGTTGTTGCGCCCGCGCATAGAGAGCATCGCGGCCGGCTATGGGATCGGCGGCCATGGCTTCTCCCTCATTCTCTCCCAAAGCCAGCAACGCTCCCGTGAGCGCTCCGCAAATCTCTCCCTGCCGCGCAACGCCGCCGCCAAAGGGCGCGGCCAGCGCCAGCCGCTGCGGCTCGCTCCGGCCTTCGCCGGTGGCGCAAGCGGCATACACCGACTGGGCGCAGTTATAATTCTGTGAAAAAAGCTCCACGGCTCGTTGACTCTGTCTGTTGCTCATAAGCGGCCTCCCTGGGGCTGATTTGCCCTCTCAGTTTAATATATTCAGCACTTCACGCCATGCCCTAATCATGCGATCCTGAAGATGCCATGAAAATCATCCTTTGCATTCTTGCCATTCTCATCATCGCAGCCTTGCTTTTTGCCGACTATAAATGGCGTCAATGGATAGCCGCTCGCCGCCGCGACCGCCAATGACCTTCTGCCCAACCGCATACGCCGGATGACTGGCAAGGAAACAAGTGCGAGCGAATAGCGAGCGTCTGGCCCCACCGCAGGTGGTCTGCCGCACTGCAAGTGCCCGCAGGTGGTTACAATAATCAATAGGGAGCCGTCCAACTACTATGACTCTTTCTTTCGTTTTTTCCCATCGCCTTCCCGCTCGCTACAAGCGAGCCAGCCGTTTACTTAGCATTGCCTCCGCGCTGTTCGCCGCTACTGCCGTGGCCCATGCTCAGTTTGGCGCGCCGCCGTCGCCTACAACGCAGGTGCATGACCCCGCCGCCCTCAAGCCGCCCCCCGGCGCCCGCGTGGCCCTGGTTGAGTTTGAAGACATGGAGTGCCCCGATTGCGGTCGCGCCAACCCTTTGCTCAGGGAGGCCGCGGCCAAGTACAAGATTCCCCTGGTGCGCCACGATTTCCCGCTGGCCATGCATGCCTGGAGCTTTAACGCCGCCGTCAACGCCCGCTGGTTCGACACCAAAAGCAAGGCTTTGGGCGACGAATATCGCGACCAGGTCTTCGCCAACCAGGCATCCATCGTCAGCCCTGACGTCCTGCTCCAGTTCACTCAGAATTTTGCCGCCGGCCACGGCCTTACCCTGCCCTTCGCCATCGACCCGCAGGGCAAGCTGGCCGAGCTGGTCAAGGCCGATTACGCACTCGGCCAGCGCATCGGCATCGAGCACACCCCCACCATCTGGGTGGTCACTGCCAACTCCAAAGGCGCGCCCTTCGTCGAGGTCGTCGACCGTAGCAAGCTCTACCAGCTCATCGACCAGGCCTTCGCCGACACCGCCTCCGCAAAACCAGCCTCCACAAAGCCGGCGATGAAGTCGCCGGCAGCCAAGTAGCCTCCTTACGCCCCCAAAGCAAAACGGCGCATCCCTCTATGGGATGCGCCGTTTTCCCTCGCTTCAGTTCAGCCGTAATCCCGGTTTTGACTGCAATCAGAATTTGAAGGAGCAGCTAGGCACGCTGCCGCTTGCACTCCAACTGCCGTTGGTCACATCCGTCCCCGAGGGATCGAGGCCGTTCACGTTGTCCAGGTAGGTGTCAAAGTACTGGTCGCCGCTCTGCGTGTTGCTGTCGAGATCGATGTTGCCCAGGTAAATCTGCCCTATGTAGCTGGAGCTATACCCGGCGAAGGTCTCGTAAGCGCCGGACACCGAATTCTCCGACTTCACGCCGTTGACGATGATTTCCTGGAACTGCGGATTGCCCGCAGTGCCGCTGCAGCTTCCGTAGTTAGCGTTCACGATGATCAGGTGCTTGGCGTACCGGATGCAGGTGTTCTCGTAGGTCACCTGTTTCACCACGCCGCCGCAGTCATGGTCGGTTTTGATGTTGATTGCATTGGCGTCGGTCGAAGCCGTGCCGCCGGAGCTCTTGCCATACACGTAGTTGTTCTTGAACAGCACATTGGTGACACCGTCGAAGGTCTGGCTGCCGATCGACAATCCGTGCGTGCCGTAGACGTTCGTGTTCTCCACCGTGATATTCGAGGCCGCCGAGGCATTGGTCTTGACAGCAATTCCGTCGTCGCCCGCCGTGATGTTCGAATCGTTCACCGTCACGTTGCTGATGCTGTCGATATCGATGCCGTCGGCGTTAGCCTTGGTGGGTGGGGTGTTGATGGTGACATTCCATACCGTGGCGCCGCTGCCACCCTGGATGTAGAGGTTGGGGTGCGCGGCCTGCTGCAGGGTCACGTCATAAATAATGAAATTGTTGGCACTGCTGGTCTGCACCAGGCGCGGCGTGCCGCTGATGATGTCGCCGCGGCCGTCTATGGCGCCCGGTCCGCCGATAAACGAGTTGCTGCCCTCCACATAAACCAGCTCCGACTCGCTCGAGTAGCTGTTGTTGCCCTCCAGCGTGACGCCGGAGTTGACCACCAGCCCTTCGCCGTTCACCGTCAGTTTCCCGGTATAGAAGGCATTGTCCGAACCCGATGCGGCCAGCACCACGCTATGGCCGGTACCGGCGCATGAGTTAAGCGCCGCTTGTACACGGCTGGTGTCGTCAGAGCTGGGCGGTGACGAGCGCTGAGAGGTGGTGAACTGGGCTGTGAGCGTATCGCATACGGTTGGAAAGCCTGGTTGGCCTACGTTGCGGCTGTCGCCCGTGGCATAGGTTTGTGCGCCGGCACATGCTGCAAAGAGCAGCACAGCGGCGGCGAAAAAGGTCATACGGGTGTTTCTCATTGGTGATCTCCTTTAGGGGAAGTCAATTTTTGGAGTGAGCCGAACTGGTCAGACCACTCCACCCGCAAAAATATTTCGACACATAGAAATGTGTATGTATAAAAAGATACACATTTCTCATAAACAGCATATTATCTGTTAATATCAATGGGGAAATGATTTCTTTTACCAGACAGAGTGAGTAAAAGAGGTAGGACCTCTCAAGGTAATCGCGACACTTCTTGAGGAATTTCGTGCCGGCAGAAATAGACGAATCATCTGTATCCAGAGATTGATAACGAAGGATTTATAGCTTTTCGGCCTTCTCTACGGGACGTCACTTCCCGCTCTGTATCTTCACCAGCTCCTCCACCCCAACCACCCCCGGCGAAACCATCCGTGTCTGCGGCGCCCTCCAGTGATCGATGTAGCTGATGCGGTGCACGCAGCCAATCGTGCAATTCGGCGCGCAGCTCTTGGCCGTCAAAAACTCCCGCTTCACATCCGCCGTGGTGTACTCCGCCAGCGGCACCCCCGGATACCCTCTCTGCTGCGAGCAATAATGCACCAGCCCGTCCTCGCAGATGTACAGGTACCGCGACCCCGCCCGGCAGCGCCAATCATTCGGCAGCCCCTGCACAATCGCCTCCTGAAACAGGTCAAATCGAGAATAATTGGTCTTCTTCCGGTGCGTCATCTCGAAGTAGACGCGCGCCTCGTCCTCCTTCAGCGGCTTCAGTTGCCCGTCCCCGTCGTGGATAATCCCAATCGTCGATTCAAAGCCCAACTCCAGCGCCCGCCGTCCAATCACCAGCGCGTCGTTGGGATTCTTGAAGCCCCCGCCCACCACCGAGTTGATGTTTATATGAAACGTGGCGTGTCCGGCGAGCATCACCAGCTTCTTGTCCAGCACCTTGAGACTTTTTTTCGACACCTCATCCGGCTCTAAATTATCAATAGAAATCTGCATGTGGTCGAGGCCAGCCCGGTTCAGCCGCTCAATCCTGTCAACATTCAGCAGGTATCCGTTGGTAATCATTCCGGCAATCGCCCCGGTTTTCCGTATCCGCCGGATAATCTCGTCCAGCTCCGGATGCGTCAGCGGCTCTCCGCCACTGATGCCGATCATCGCCGTCCCCAGCCGTCCCAGGTGGTCGATCCGCCTTTCCATTTCCGCCAGCGGCACGGGCTCGCTCACCTTGTCGTACTCGTTGCAGTAGCCGCAACTCAAATTACAAAACCGCGCCGGCACAATCTGCGCCAGCACCGGATGCGAGGTATCCGCCAGCGCCCGCACCACCATCCGCAGCTCACGCACCTTCCGCGTAGCCCTGATCCACATCCCCTGCACCGTCTTTTTCCGCGCCATCGCCATCTCTTTCATTGAATCACATCACACCTCCCCAAACGCAGCAAGGGCGCCAACCGGAATCCAGTTGGCGCCCTTTGCGGTTCTGTCTCTCAAATCTTCACACGCGGCCGTCGAAGCCCAGTGCCTTCAACTCTTCCATCTGCCGCTTCAACTGCTCCATCTGTTGCCGCAGCTCGTCCATCTGCTTGGGGTCGAGCTTGAAATCTTCCGGATTGAAGTTCTTGCGGAACTCCTCCATCTGTTGCTTCAGTTGCTCCATCTGCTTCTGATCGAGCTTGAAATTCTCGCTCTTGATGTTCTCGCGCAGCTTTTCGGCCTGTTTGCGCATCTCCTCAGCCTGTTCGCGCAATTTCTCAGCTTGTTGCGAGCTGATCTTCGAACTTAGCTCTTTGGCCTGATCCTTCAACGCCTGAGCCTGCTCACTCATCGCCTGAGCCTGATCCGCAGCTTTCTGCGCTAACTCCGGATCAATCTCCGCCAACACCATTCCATCGCCGGCCGGAAAAAGCTCCTCAAGCTCCAGCAACCCGTGGCGCTTTGAATCCACTTGCAGGGTCAGCGTCTGCTGCTTCTTGTCGCGCAAAATCGTCACCTGCACCGGCTTGCCCTGATTGGTGTGCAGCGCGCGCTCCCAGTCCGACATTGAGGCGATGGCGTCCGAACCAACCTTGAGAATCACGTCGAAGGCCTTCAGCCCCGCCGTGTCGGCCTCGCTTTTGCGAGCCACTTGCCTGACCATCACTCCGCCACTCACGCCCAGGTACTCGGCCATCTGCGAGGTTAGCGGCTCCACCAGCGCGCCCACATTCAGGCTGCTGCCGAAGAACGGCATATGGAATCCGCCCAGCAGCGGCGAGTCGCCGTCGCCCATCATCGCCATTCCCGGCCCTGTCCCAAAGACGTCGCCGCCTGTGCCGATGTTGTTCCAAACCTCGTGCTCCATGACCTTGCGGTTGGCCAGCTCCACGGCCAGCGTCTGCACATTGCCGTCGCGGCTGATTTCCAGGCTGACCTTGCGCCCCGCCGGAATCTCCCGCAGCATTCGCCGCAACTGCTCCGCGCCCTCCACGGTCTGCCCGTTCAATTCGAGCACCACGTCGTTGACCTTCAGCCCGATCTTTCCCGCCGGTGCGTCGTGATCGACCAGCGTGATGATGGCCCCGCGAACTTCCTTGAGCTTTAGCGCCTGTGCCTTCTCCTGGTCCACGTCCGCCAGATCCACGCCCAGATAGCCCTGCGAGCTGGAATGCAGCAGCTTACTCGGCTCTTGGAGCAGCCCGGAAATCCCCCGCCCCTGCGCCGCTGTCCCCGGAGCCGACATCGCGGCCCACGCTCCCAGCAACATCACAAATCCAAAACTTCTACACGGCCTCAAAAAATCTTTCATGGCTTCTTCTCCTGTCACTGCATTGACTTCGGCCCCGCATTCTTCTGTGACGATGCGGTCGACGAAAGGTCACGCTCCTACTGAATCTCCGGAACGCTGTTCAGCACCTGCCGCGAAACGTTGCGGATTTGCGGATTGCTGTCGGAATTCGAAACCGAAAACAGAACCTGCCGCACGCTGGTGTCGGCTTCCACCGGTGACAGAATATTGATGGCCGCGGTGCGAATCCGCGGGTCGCCGTCGTTCATCAGCGCCTCCAACACCGCATCCCGCACCCGCATATCCTCGGCCACGTACGGCTCCAGCCCCTCCAGCGCCTTCTCGCGCACCCCCGCGTTCTTGTCGTAGCGCAGCGCCACCATCAGAGCGTCGCGAATCCCCGCCGCCTTCTGGCATCCGTGCCCCGCCTTGCACTCAGCCGCCATCAGTCCCACCGAATCGTCTCGCACTCCCGCAGAAGTCGAGTTCTCGCTGGCCAGCATCAGCAACTGACGAATCGCCGGATCGTCCAGCGATCCCTCCATCCGCTGCGGCACCAGCTGGTTGTAACGCACCTCCACCATGTGGCTGTTAGGCTCCCGCACAATGCTGTAGACGTTGGCAATCTCCGCAGGCGCGCCCACTGTAGTCGGGACCGGCTGAGTCTGTGCCCGCGTTGCCTGGGCAGCCGCCGTGTGCGCCGCGCGATTTGCCGCCAGCTCGTTGCCGCTCAGCACACCCGCGCCGACACCAATCACCAGCAGCAGACAAGCTGCCATCGGCGCCGCCTGCAAGCTGGCGAAATTATTCCTCATCCGCTGGCCCAACCGTTCATACCAGCGCTGCGGTGGCAATGCGTCCAGAGCCTCCTCGAGCCTCTGCCGCGAGCGCGCCACAAGGTTCGCCTCCGGCTCCACTACCGGATAGGCTCCGGCCAACTCCATCAGCGCCAACAGTTGCTCTCGCTCCTTGCCGCACTCCAGGCAATCGGCCAGGTGCTGCTCCAATTCGCGCGCCTGCGCGTCAGCCAGCTCCCCATACGCCGCCGTTACAATCCATTCCTGTGCAATTTTGCATTTCATAATTACGTCCTTCCAGCCCCGAAAAAGTGCCACAATGTTTATCCAAAACTCCGCTGCCCAAAGGGCATTTAACGCAATCCCGCCAGCTGTGTTCTCAACTTCTTGGTCGCCCTGAAGAGCGTATTTTTGGCGGTCTCTTCCGTGGTGCTCAGCATTTCTCCAATCGCGCGCAACCGCAGACCCTGGTAGTGCTTCAGTTCAAATACCATCCGTTCGCGCGGCGTCAGCTTCTCCAACGCAGCTTGAATCCGCTCTCCCAGCAGCTTGCGGTCCAGCTCCTTGGCCGGATTCGAAAACGACCGGTCGTCTGAAACCGAGGCCAGCAGGTCAATCTCCCCGCCGGAGTAATCCACAACCACCGAGCGGTCCTCGCGGCGTGTCTTGCGCCGCCGCAGCTGGTCCAGGCAAAGATTGGTCACAATCCGGTAAATCCACGTATAAAACGAACACTCGAACCGGAAATTTCCCAGATACCGGTAGGCCTTCAAAAACGCCTCCTGGTAAATGTCCTCGGCGTCGTGCTCGCTCCCTGTCAGGTGCAGCGCCAGCCGCAACACCTGCGGCTCGTACTGCCGCACCAGCTTGTCAAAGGCCGCCCGCGACCCCGACTGCGCCTCGCGAATCAGCTCCATCTCTGTCATGCGAGCCTGCATCCGCTCCTCGGCGCTCTTCTCTCCGTTCGTTGACCTGATCGCTTCCATGCCTGAGGTGGATTGTACCCTCCCGGCTGCCGGCCAGGCCAAACCCACAGGTCCCAAACCTGCCGGAGTAGGAACCGAAGAAGTGGGGTAGATCGCCGCATCCGTTGCCATCGAAGCTGCTCCGGGGGTAGAGAATCTCCGCACTCCGATAGACGAAAATGGTCTGCATTGGTAAGCAACTCGGCTCTGGTAGGTTAGGGCTCCCCGACAGAATCCTTGCAGCAAGACGGAGGGAGCCGGGGGTTTCAACCCCCGGAAAGCGAGCCAATCTGATAGAGGCCTTTGGGCCCGGACCTGCTTTGTATCAGGGCACGACTTTACAGTTTGCGGAAAAATTTATTTGGAGTTGCGAGAAGCGTCAGGGCACGACTTCAGTCGTGCCGTTAGACGCCCCATAATGAATCGGGCTTTAGCCCCTGAGGTATGCTCTTCTTGGAATTCGCTCAGATTTAAGCACGGTTCAGTACACTAATAAGCGATGACCGACACCCTCTTTCCCGATCCAGCCGCCGAAGCCCCCGGCAGAGCCTTCACCGCCCACTGCGACGGCGGTTCCCGAGGCAATCCCGGCCCCTCCGGCTACGGAGCCGTCATCGAGGACGCCAACGGCCGCGTCGTGGCTGAACTCAGCGAGTACCTCGGCATCCAAACCAACAACTTCGCCGAGTACTCCGGCCTCCTGGCCGTCCTGCGTTGGGCCGTCGAGAACAAAGCGAAGCGCCTGCGCGTAGTCTCCGACTCCGAACTGATGGTCAAGCAGATGCAGCTTCGGTATAAGGTGAAAAGTCCCATCCTGCGCCCCCTGTGGGAAGAAGCCCGCAGCCTCTCCCGTCAAATCGACAGCTTCGAAATCCGCCATACCCTGCGCGGCGGAAACAAGCAAGCCGACCGCCTGGCCAACGATGCCATGGATAAAGGCATGGGCAAAAGCAGGGAATAGGGACTAGGGAATAGGGAACAGGGAATTAGCGATTCTGTAGTTTCCTATCCTTGCGACGGAAAAATGTCGCAAGGACGGGGCACCTGGCAACTAGTGATTCTGCAAAGGGGAAGCATCGTGAGCCGAAAAAGTAAGATCATCGTACTAATCGGATCATTAGTCTTGATTGCGGTTACAGCAAAACTGGTTACTGCATTCGTACGCTATGCAAGAGTGGAATCCAGATTCTCGTTAATTCAAACTGGTGACTCTCGCGATTTCGTAATGTCGAAGCTAGGGAAGCCAAATTATTACCAGGGTAAATGCGGAGTAATTCATGTTCCCGATAAAAGTTGTTCACTAGAGTTCGTATATTCACATCCATTTGCCCCAATCATTCCTGAGTATCACATTATTTCGTTTTCAATAGACGATCGTGTGATCGACGCCGAGGACTGGAACTCTCCTTAATCAATCCATTTTATTACGAAACTGGCGGGTGGCCCGATCATCAATCCCGAAGAACCATCCTGAGCCATGAGAAGCTGTGCCCCGTTCATCGCGGTTTATGCGATGAGCGGGCGGGTGTCCCAGTTCCCGATTTTCGGACCTGGGAAACCACTAATCGATTTGCGGCCGACTATTCCCTATTCCCTACTCCCTATTCCCTGCTTTCATCCCTTTCTCCCCAAATCATTCCTCCACGCGTGTCCCCCGCTCGCAATCAAATGGTCTCCGCACTCCGGCCCCCACGACCCTGCCGCGTAGTTAGGAAACTTCTCCGGAGTCTTGGCCGCCCACGCCTCCAGAATCGGCGTATACAGCGCCCAGGTCGTCTCCACTCCGTCGCGATGCGCGAACAATGTCTGGTCGCCCAACATCGCGTCCAGCAGCAGCCGCTCATAGCCGTTGGCGCTTGATTTGCCGAAGGCTGCCGCGTAGTCGAAGTCCATATTCACCGGGCAAACGTCCATCTCCAGCGTCGTCGGCACCTTGGCCCCGAAGCGCAGCGCTATCCCCTCATCCGGCTGGATGCGAAGCGTCAGTAAGTTCGGCTTGATCGCCTGGCACGCCTGGCTTTGCGCCAGCCGGTCGAAGATTAACAGCGGCGGCTGCTTGAACTGGATGTCGATCTCTGTCACTCGCTTCTGCATCCGCTTGCCCGAGCGCAGATAAAACGGAACCCCCGCCCAGCGCCAGTTTTCGACGCTCAGCTTCACCGCCGCATAAGTCTCCGTGCTTGACTCAGGACTAACTCGCTCCTCTTCCCTGTAACCCACCACAGGGTTACCTTCCACAACTCCCGCCCCGTATTGGCCGCGCACCACGTTCAGAATCGGGATCGACGGGATCGCCCGCCATACCTTCAACTTTTCCCGCCGCACGCTTTCTGCCTCAAAGCTCGACGGCGGCTCCAGCGCCACCAGGCTTAGTAACTGCATCACGTGATTCTGCATCACATCGCGTAGCGCGCCAGCCTTCTCGTAGAACGGACCGCGCCCCTCCACGCCCAGCGTTTCAGCCACCGTAATCTGCACGTGATCGACGTAATTGCGGTTCCAGATCGGTTCAAATATCCCGTTGGCAAAACGGAACACAAGAATATTCTGTACCGTTTCCTTGCCCAGGTAGTGATCGATGCGAAATACCTGGTCCTCGTTAAAGACAGCGTTTACCTGGCGGTTCAGCTCGCGCGCGGAGTCCAGGTCATGGCCAAAAGGCTTTTCGATCACCACTGCCACCTTGCCCTGCTCCTGCTGCGCCATTCCCTCCGCGCCCAGATTCTCGACAATCCCGGCAAAATACTTCGGCGCGGTCGCCAGATAGAACAGCCGTCTGCCGCCAATGCCTTTTTCTTGAGCTATGCGCTCTAACTCCGCCTTCAATCCTATATAGTCTCCAGGATGGTCGAAGCGCAGAGGTAAGTAACTTATGCGCTCGACGAAGTTGTTCAGCTTTGGATCGCTTGCCTCCACACCGCCAAACTCGACAATGCCGCTGCGCATATCTTCCGCAAACTGATTGCCCAGTTCCCGCCGCGCCACGCCTACAATAGCAAACTTCTCCGGCAACAGCCCCTGCTGCTCCAGGTGAAAGAGCGCAGGAAGCAGCTTACGCCGGGTCAAGTCGCCCGAGGCGCCAAAAATCACCAGAATACCCGCCTCGGGAATCCTTTCGCTGCCCCGCGGGACCTGGGAAAGATCCTCCGGGCTTACGCTCATCTGTAACGTCGCCATCTCAACCTCGTCTCTTCGCTTGCTTCGCGCTATTAATCCACGCTAACTTGCTAAATAGCTTGTGACAGCAAGCATGCTAGCTCGCTAACATGCGCGAAGCGCGGCTAACTCCTTCTACAATACCCCATAACTCTCCAGCCTTCGCCGCAATGCCTCCTCGCCTTCAAACCGGAAGGCCTTCATCCCGGCAGTTATTGCTCCGGCCACATTCTCCGCACGATCGTCGATAAACAAAACCCGATCTGCCGGCCGTCCAAGAATATCCAACGCCCGCCTGTAGATCGCCGGCTCCGGCTTTCGCAATCCCACGTAGCACGAACTCAGCGCCAATTTGAAGAGCTCGCGAAGCCCGAAGTGCTTGAACCTATATTCGTTCGTCTCTCGCGCCTCGTTGTTCATGGCGCCCAGCAGACACATATCTGATGCGGCAATTTCCCGTAGGATTCCCAGCGCCCCATCCGGCTGCGGCTTCGACTGGGCGAGCATCATAGCGAAAAACTCGTCGCGGGAGAATCCGCGCGGCTCATAGAAAACAGTCGCGTCCAGGTAGGCTTGCAGCGTAATTGCATCCCGCTCCCACGCATCGTAATACGCCAGATTCCTGGCCTCGAATGCAGCAAGATCGAGATGAAAGTGTGAGAGGACCGCGGTGCGCTCGCTGTGGTCCCAACTATTGGTCAGCAGAACTCCGCCTACATCAAAGAGAATCACGTCGAAGGGGAACATCGGCGCCTCTCATCCGCGCTGGTACTTGGCCTCGATAGCCAGCACTTTCTTATAACGTCTCACGAACCGCTCTTCAGTTGCAATAAACTTTGCCGCAATAAACCTGTCCACCACTTCAAAGGCCAGCGCCGGACCAATAATGCGCGCTCCGAGCACGCAGACGTTCATATCATCGTGCTCCACTCCCTGGTGCGCGGAGTAAGTGTCGTGGCACATCCCCGCGCGAATCCCCGGAATCTTGTTGGCCGCCACGCAAACCCCTACTCCCGAGCCGCAGATCAGAATCCCGCGCGGCGCCTCGCCCTGCTTCAAAGCCAGCCCAACTTTCTCCGCAAAGTCGGGATAATCATCGGGCAACTCAGCGTTATAAGCTCCCAGGTCCACCACCTCGTGGCCAGCCTTGGCAAGATAAGCGCGTACCTCTTCTTTAAGAGAAAATCCCGCATGATCGGAAGCGATAACAAGTTTCACGATAAGTTCCTTTCGGAATAGTTATCAGTTATCAGTAATCAGTAATCAGTTCCGTCGAATAATCGAGTTATATCGACAATCCAGGTAACTGATAACTCCAAGTCTGAAAACTGACAACTGATAACTGACTACTGTTTTTTCACCAACGCTTTCGCCCGCTTTACCACATTCTCCGCGCTGAAGCCCAATTCCGCCATGACTATCTTTCCCGGAGCCGAAGCCCCAAACCTGTCCAACCCTATCACGTCGCCGTCCAGGCCCACATACTTCCACCAGCCCAGAGTTGAGCCCGCCTCGACCGCCAGCTTAGGCACGCCCGCCGGCAGCACGCTGGCCTTATACTCGGCCGATTGCTCCTCGAAGATCCTCCAACTCGGGAAGCTCACCACCCGCGCCTTGATTCCCTCGCCGGCGAGCAGCTTGGCCGCTTCCAGGCACAGCCAAACCTCACTGCCCGCGCCGATCAGGACAATTTGCGGCTTCTCCGCCTCCAGCAGCACATATGCGCCCTTGCTCACTCCAGCGTACGCGTTGTGCTTCGCCGCATCAATGACCGGTACATCCTGCCGCGTCAGTGCAAAAAAACATGGCCCCTTGCGCTCCAAAGCCAGCCGCCACGCCGCCGCCGTTTCGTTGGCGTCCGCCGGACGAAAATCCGTCAACCCCGGAACCGCACGGAAGCCCATCAGTTGTTCCACCGGCTGATGCGTCGGCCCATCCTCGCCCAGCGCGATTGTGTCGTGGGTAAAAATGAAAAGCGCATGAACCTTCATCAGCGCCGCCAGCCGTATCGCCGGTTTTGCATAATCGGAAAAGATAAAGAAGGTCGATCCAAAGGGAATCAGCCCGCCATGAGCCGCAATCCCGTTCACCGCCGCGCACATCCCGAACTCGCGTACCCCAAAAAACACATTCCTCCCAGCCTGGTCCTCATGAAAGTTCGCCCCTGGCTTGAAGATCGTCTTGGTCGAAGAGGTCAGATCCGCCGCTCCGCCAAAGAGCTCCGGCACCTGCTCGGCAATCGCGTTCAAAATCACGCCGCCCGCGTTGCGCGTGGCCACAGCTTTGTCCACCGGGAAGCTGGGGATAGCCTTCTCCCATCCCGCCTTCAGCTCGCCCTTCTGCGTCCGTTCAAACTCCACCGCCTGCTGCGGAAACGCCGCCGCGTAGCCAGCAAACAGCTTCTTCCATGCAGTCTCAAAATCCGCGCCGTGCTCCACGGCCTTGCGCCAATTCTTGAGCGCCGCATCCGGCACCACAAAGCTCTGGCCTTCTGGGAAACCAAAAAACTTTTTCGTCGCCGCCACAGCCTCCACGCCCAGCGGCTCGCCATGCGACTTGTTCGAACCTGCCTTGGGGCTGCCGTAGCCAATCACCGTCCGCACCGCGATGATCGACGGCCTTGCGGTCTCCGCCTGCGCCGCCGCAATCGCCGCTTCAATCGCCGCCAGGTCGTTGCCGTCCGCCACCCGCTGCACATGCCAGTGGTAAGCCTCAAAGCGCTCCAGCGCGTCCTCGGTATAACTCAGGTTCGCAGGCCCATCCAGCGAAATCAAATTATCGTCATAGAGCGCGATCAGCTTGCCCAGCCCCAGCGTTCCTGCCAGCGAGCAAGCCTCGTGCGACACGCCTTCCATCAGGTCGCCGTCGCCCAGCATCGCGTAGGTGTGGTGGTCCACCACGTGAAAGCCGGGCCTGTTGTACACTGCGGCCAGGTGCTTCTCCGCCATGGCCATGCCCACGGCCATGGCGATTCCCTGGCCCAGCGGCCCGGTCGTCACCTCCACCCCGTCCGTATCGCCGCGCTCCGGGTGCCCCGGCGTCCGCGACTCCCACTGCCGGAAGCTCTTCAGGTCCTCCAGCGTCACGTCGTAGCCGGACAGAAACAGCGTCCCATAAAGCAGCGCCGATGCGTGCCCGTTCGACAGCACGAAGCGATCCCGGTCCGCCCATTTGGAGTTCGCCGGATTGTGCTTCATCAGCTTGAGAAACAGCAGGTAGGCCATAGGCGCGCAGCCCAGCGGTGCGCCAGGATGGCCGCTGTTCGCCTTTTGTACGGCGTCTACGGCCAGCAGCCGCAGTGTGTTGATGGACAGTTGGTCGAGGGCGGGGTCCGAGGTTGTGGAAGTCATGCCATTATTGTAACCAAGCCAGCGGCGTATCGCGGGTGCGCGTGGCCAAGGTCCAGCATTTGGGACTTGGGAATCCACGAACTTCCCCGCGCACAAGCGTCGCCCGCCTGGACGGCCAGTCCCCAACTTTCCGCACCCTCCCGCCGCCCTCCCGCATCCATTAAGTAAGCCTTTAGAAGGAGATTCCCTTATGGCATACGAACTCGCCCCGCTTCCCTACGACTACGCAGCCCTGGAGCCGTTCATCGACACCGAGACCATGAAGATCCACCACGACAAGCATCACCAGGCCTACGTGAACAACCTGAACGCCGCCCTCGCCAACCACCCCGATCTGGCCGCGAAGTCCGTTGACGACCTCATCCGCGGCCTCAATCATATTCCCGAGGATATCCGCACCGCGGTCCGCAACAACGGCGGCGGCCACGCCAATCACACCGCCTTCTGGCCCCTTATGGGCAAGGTCGGATCCGCCGGCATCGGCGGCGCGCCCACAGGCCCCATCGCCGCCCAGATCACAGCAGACTTCGGCGACTTCGAGGCCTTCAAAAAGATTTTCAATGAGACCACCGCCAAGCAATTCGGCTCCGGCTGGGGTTGGCTGGTCTTCCAGGCAGGCAAGCTCAAGGTCATTACCACTCCCAACCAGGACTCGCCCCTCACCCAGGGCCTTTATCCTATTCTGCTCAACGATATCTGGGAGCACGCCTACTACCTCAAGTACCAGAACCGCCGCCCCGACTACCTCGCCGCATGGTGGAACGTCGTCAACTGGCACGAAGTCAACAAGCGCTTCGCCGTCGCCAAAGGTTAAAGAGTAGTGGTCAATTGTCAGAGGTCAGTGGTTATCAAACAAGACCTAAACCGAGCCATTTCTGCGCAAACGTCACGTGCCCCATCCTTACGACTTTTTTCTGTCGCAAGGGTGGGAAACATTAAAACCCGGCCAGCCTCGGACTTGCTAACTCGCTAACGCCGCGTATGCGGCGCTAACTTGCTGCTTTTCTGCCATAATCCACGAATCCCTGCCTTCCGCAACCTTTTTTCCAACTCCGTGTCTAAGTCCATAGAATAGATTTGATGGAGAGAATCATGCGCAAATTTGCCCTCATCCCGCTCGCCGCGTTCCTGACACTCGCCCCGGCCGCCTCTGCCCAGTCCGCCAGCTTCGTCATCTCGCAGCACGGCAAATCCGTCGGCACGGCCAGCTTCAACTTCGCCGCCAGCCCCACTGGATACGATTCCACCGCCCTGGTCATCATCAATATGAAGGGCCTCGATTACTCTCTTTCCAAAACCGAGAGCCTCTCTCAGGCCAACTTCCTGCGCCAGGTGCAGTTGAGCGCCGCTGTCAACGGATCGGCCGTCAACGTCACCGCCTCTCGTGAACTTAAATCAGGCCAGGCTCCCATCCTTCTTCTCAACACCTCTGCCAACGGCCACACCACAACTACGCGCCTGTCCATGCACTCCGCGGCTGTCTTTCTTCCCGACTTCGATCCCGGCGCCATGGAAACCCTTCTGGTTCTTGCCGTAGCCCGCAACAACCGCGACCTCTGGGCCATCATCCCCAAAAAAGAAGGCTCTATCGAGCCCATCCAGTTGGCCACCTACGCTGACGAGCAGGGCGCCCTTGACGGCAATCCCGTCGTCGTCCACCACCTCGTCGCCACCATCGCCGGCAAAGAAACCGACCTCTTCTCCGGCCCTGAAAATCAGCTCCTCCAGGCCGAGTTACCGCAGCTGGGCTTCGCTCTGATCCGCAAAGGTTTCGTCCTCACCCCGCCTGCCAAACCCGGCGCCCCTCCTGCCGATATGAACCCCGCACCGCCAGCTGAGCCAAATCCCGCATTTCCACCCGTGCAACCGCCTGCAACATCACCCGATCAGAATCCCGCGCCTCCAACTGCGCCGAATCCTGCACCGCCAGTTGAGCAAAATACCGCACCTCCGGCTCAGCAGACTCCCACTCCTCCAACTCAGCAGGCGCCCGCGCCTCCAGCCGATAAGAGTCCACAACAGCCAAGCTGACTCGCTGAAATCGCAAGTATCTGGGTGCCCCACCTTCGCCGATTCGCATTTATTGCGAATTAGTTAAGGTGGGATATCTATAATTTTTTTACTCATATGTTATGGCTCTTATAACTTCGTCTATCTATAGTTCTTATAACTATTCCCTATTCCCTGTTCTCATCACACTGCTCGTCCCGCCGCCACTCCCGAGGCCCAGGCCCACTGGAAGTTGAACCCTCCCAGTTGCCCCGTCACGTCCACAACTTCGCCAATGAAATACAACCCCGGCACAGCGCGCGCCTCCATCGTCCGCGCCTGCAACCCCGCCGTATCCACACCCCCGGCCGTCACCTCGGCCTTTTCAAACCCCTCTGTCCCCACCGGATGAAACTTCCACCTGCCCAGCTGTCGCTCACATTCCTCCAATGCTGCATTCGACCAACTCGTTGGCCCGCCGGTCTCGGCTAAATAATCCGCCAGCCTCCGCGGAAGCGCCTCGCGCAAAGCCTTTCGCAGCGCATCCAAATCCCGCCGCGCCCCCGGCAGCTTCAAGCCCTCAAAGAGGTCCGCCCGTGCGACCAGCACATCCACCACCAACTCCGCCCCCGGCCGCCAGTACAACGACGCCTGCAACACCGCCGGTCCGCTCAGCCCGCGATGCGTCACCAACATTTTTTCTTTGAAGGGTACGGGCTGGTAGGCCAGAGCTTTAGCCTTGGATTCGGAGGGAGGCGGGGGATTGCCGGGGTCCCCGGCGAGCGATTTTTGCTCGCTGGGGTGGATTTTCAACCCCCGCATAAAGCCAGCAGAATAATCGTGGGCTTTAGCCCCGGAGGGTTGCTTTTCCATCCCCGGCTCCGCCCATGCCGTCACCTCCGCCGACACTCCTGCCAACTTCGTCCAACCCGCCTCATCCCCGCCCAGCACCAACGGAACCAGCGCCGGCCTCGGCTCCACTATCTTCAGCCCAAACTGCCGCGCTAACTCATACCCCAGCCCCGTTGCCCCCAGCTTGGGAATCGACAGCCCGCCCGTCGCCACCACCAGCGACTCCGATTGAAACTCCCCTGCCGAAGTTGATACGCGAAATCCTTCGCTGACGCGTTCAACATGAGCCACATGCACATTAAGGAACAGTTCCACTCCGCCCCGCGCAGCTTCCTCGAGCAGCATCTCTACAATCGCCCGCGCCGACGAGTCGCAGAACAACTGCCCCAGCGTCTTCTCATGCCACGCGATCCCGTACCGCTCAACCAATTCGATAAAATGCCGCGGCTCATAAAGCGCCAGCGCCGACTTTGCAAAATGAGGATTGTACGAAACAAAATTCTCCGGCCCGCAGTGCAGATTCGTAAAATTGCATCGTCCGCCGCCGGAAATCAGGATCTTTCGTCCCGGCTGCCCATTGTGTTCGAGCACCGCCACCCGCCGCCCGCGCTGGCCCGCGACAGCGGCGCACATCAGCCCAGCTGCCCCCGCGCCCAGTACAATCACATCGAATTGGCGCACTTCGGCGGTCATCGGCTTCCGCACACTCTTACTCCGCCGGATCGTCCGCCGTAAACGGCGAGCAACAGGGCTTTTCCGTGGCGTGGAAGTTCATCAACTCCAGGCGAATCCCGTCCGGGTCGTAGAGGTTGAACTGGCCCTTGCCATCCCTGCCGATCTGCGTATGCGCATCGTGCACGCCGCCCAGCCGGTTGCCGGCTTCCAGCGTCTTGTGGGCCGCTTCCACAGAGTTGACGCCAATGGAGAGATGGTCGAGCACTCCCAGGTCATGCAGCGACATGGTGGCAGGAATGCCTGAACTCGCGGTGTCGTGGACCAGCATATATTCCAGCCAGTCGTGGCTGTCCGGCGTCTGCTGGCTGACCCAGTCGAGCCGATCCTCGATCATGCCGCCGAACCAATAAGGACGGAAGCCGAGCAGGTTGCGATAGAAGGTGTCCTCGACGGCCCGGTTGTGTACCATGATTCCAATGTGAATGATGTGCCGGCCGATGACGTTGGGAGCGGCGATCTCCTTCGGCGTGGCGGGAGGCTCGACAAACTCCACCTTGTTGCCTTCCGGGTCGAGCACCGTGAACCATTTGCTGCCGTCGTCGCCCTTCTCCACCGTGGGCGGGGTCTTCCACGCCTTGGCGGAGAGATATTTGCGCAGCCCTTCGGCGTCGCTGGTGTTATAGGCGGTGTGGTCCAGCCGGTTGATGCCCTGCCCGGCGGGCAGCGGCAGCACCTCCACAAACTGCGTGGCGTTGAAGGCATAGCGTACGCCCTTGGGATTTTCCGGGTCTGGCAATTTGGCCGCGCCGATGATCTCGCGATAGTAGTGGTCGGTGGCCGCGGGATCCGAGGTGTAGACGGCCAGATGCGAAATTCCTGTGATCTTGGGCCGGGTAATTGGCGGGTCCGGCATCTGCGCGGCGGCGGCGGCGACGGTGAAGGCAACGAGAAAAGCGGCGGCAAGGACTTTGAAATTCATTCTGCACCTCGAAAGTTGTGGCCGAACTACGATAATCGATTTTACATAGTGTCATCGCGACAGAATCCAGAGTACATGAGCGTGCCCCGGATTGTGGACGATATCTATAAAACTCTCGCTGCCCCTGGAATCCGTCGCAACAGAATCGTTGCCCCCCAACTAAGAGCCAGCGCCCCGGCAGTCACAAGCAGAAACTTGGCTAAAGCTGGCAAGGCGGCACCGAGCAGTGCGTACCCGAGCCAACTCACGAAAACAAAGTGAACCAGGAATATTCCGTACGAATTCCGGGCGAGGCCATCGAAGAAGCGAATGCGCGAATTGGCGAAGCGGACGAATATCGCCTGCATGGCAAAGCTCGATGCCGCGCAGCTTGCGGGAAATAGCGCCAGAGCGGCCATCACCGGACCCGATTGAATAGCTTCCAGGAAAGTCTGCGGCAGAGGATGGCTCAGAACGGCCCTCACCGCCATCTCGCGTGCCAGAAATGCGAGGACTGCTGCAATTACCCACAATGGCCAGCGGCGAGCCAGCCTTCCCCCGCCCGCAAGCAAGCTCCGTTCCAACCCCCAGCCGCCGACCCCAATACCGGCAAAAAAGTAAACCAGATAGAGAAGGAGACGGCTCTCCTGAAAAGTGAAAGGCCCCCATGAGGCCCAGGAAAAGGGCCCAAACACTAGTGTCGCCGGCATGTAGACTACGGCGGTCACCGCTACCAGAAGGAAGAAGAAGAGGGCTGGGTTGCAGGATACGTTTCCAATCGATCTGCCCATCCGTGAGCCCCATTGGGGAGATAGCCGGAATAACGTCGCGGCAACCCAGTCGAAGACAAGTAAGACCCACAGGAACCACACCGGCCCCGCCGACCACGAACCCAGCGCAGCCCATTGGCGCAAAAAATCGCCGAAACCGGCATGGCCCGCGATCTGCAGGTACGTAGGGTAGTACGCTAGCGGCGCGAGGATCACCGCCGCAGGGAAGAATGGCAAACCGAGCCGCCACAGACGATCGTGCATGTACACGCCGGCACCTTTGCGGTTGAGGCTACCCCAGACAAAGAGGCCGGAAAGAAAGAACATTAGCGCCATGAAAAAGATATCGTTGACGGTGGCGAAGACACCTGCCCACGTTGCGCGATGGCTGTCAACCACCGGGTATGCTTGCCACACCCTTGGCAAGGTGAGAAGCGATGTGGGGACCGGTGCAGCAGCAGGATGATACGCCAATACGGCGTGGTGGGCCACAACTAAGGCGACGATTACACCTCTAAGGTATCCAATTGCATAATTGTACGTCGCTCCCTCAGGTCGAGAAACCGTTAGGGGAGCGGAGACGGTACTAGCTGTACTCACGAAATTTCTCCTTGTTTCCTTGGCATATGAATTGTGCGTCGGAGCGGATAAGGATTATTTAGAGAATATACGGCTATGGCAGGTTTCGGTTCCATGATCATATGCATTTAGACTGGCGCGTCAGAAGCCTCGTCAAACGCAAAAAGCCATGCCGTAGTGGCATGGCTTTTTGCTTAGAATTAATTGCCGGCGATCACCTAATCTCCCACACAGTCACCCGTGCAGTACCATCGGCCCAGCGAGGCTTAACTTCCGTGTTCGGGATGGGAACGGGTGATCCCTCGCAGTATGGTCACCGGCAAATTGTCAGAGGCCTCTGAGATCCTTCGCTCACGCTCAGGATTTCGGCTCAAGACTCGCGCCTTGATTACGCCTCAACTTGATGGCGCTTGGCGGGTGGTTGCCCGCAGCCTTTCCGCGACGTCTAGTTTGTCCCGGATGGTTTCTCCCGGGCCGAGTAGGAACGCGGATTGCAATCTGGCGCCAAATCTTGCCGAGCGTGTTAGCTTTCGCAACACGCCCGCAATACGGAATTGATTGGAGTTACAAGGCTTGTAAAAAGAACATCCGCTCTTACTGCGCGGAGTTAATTCTATGGACAAGCCGAACGGGCGATTAGTACTGGTAAGCTTCACGCATTACTGCGCTTTCACACCCAGCCTATCAACCAGATGGTCTTTCTGGGCCCTTCAGGGAGATCTC